>Ga0066809_10000028_pt1 | contig 11229 bp, 10 predicted proteins | sample SoimicmetaGmgLPC_FD_62222 | JGI IMG/M metagenome (GOLD analysis project Ga0066809, IMG submission 62222) | Soil and rhizosphere microbial communities from Laval, Canada - mgLPC | ecosystem: Environmental > Terrestrial > Deep subsurface > Rock core/Sediment | place: Laval, Canada | collected... | reverse complement strand
AAGCGCCTGGCCGGGGTCCCGTTGGCGGCCCTGGAGTTCGAGGGGGAAGCCTTGGCCCGCGCCATTTCGGGGCACGCGGACGGGGCCCGGCTCCGCCGCATTCCCCTCGCCTACCCCGGCGCCGATGCCCCGCGCTTCGCCGATGTCACCCTGACCACGCGGGAGACCGGGGGCTGGTGGGTCGAGGCGCATCCGGTCGACGAATTCCCGGGCGAGGATCCCGCGCAGCTGCTGCCGAGCGCCTTGTCCGCGGCGCTGAAGGGACTCGCGCATGAGTTGCGCAATCCCCTCGCCGGTTTGAAGGGCGCCGCGCAATTGCTCGAACGGCGCGTGGTCGGCGATGCGACATCGAGCGAGCTCGTTGCACTGATCGAATCGGAAGTCGATCGCCTCACCGGGCTGCTTGATCGCCTGCTCTCCCCTGCACCGCCGCGCCCGTTCGAAGCGGCGAACATCCACGCCGTGCTCGAGCGCGTGCTGCGCCTGGCCGAAGCGGACGCAGGCTGGGCCGTGCGCCTGGTGCGCGATTACGATCCTTCGCTGCCCGACGTGCATGGCGATTTCGATCGCCTCACGCAGGCGCTCTGGAACCTCGTGCGCAACGCGATCGATGCCGGCGCGGCCAACATCACGCTGCGCACGCGTGCAGAACATGGCGTGCGCATCGGCGACGTGCCGCATGCACTCGCGTTGCGCCTGGAAATCATCGACGACGGACGCGGCGTGCCGGAAGAACTGGCCGAACGCATTTTCCTTCCGCTCGTGAGCGGGCATGCGGCGGGCACGGGGCTCGGGCTCGCCCTCGCGCAACAAGTGGCGCGCGAACATCGCGGCTCGCTCGCGTATCGCTCGCGGCCGGGGCATACGGTGTTCACGTTGTTGCTGCCCTTGTGGATGGAAGAAGCGGAGGAGGGCGCCGATGTCGCGTGAGCCAGCAAGGATCTGGATCGTCGACGACGATCGCGCAGTGCGCTTCGTGCTCGCCACGGCGCTGCGCGAAGCCGGTTACGCCGTCGACGGGTTCGAGAATGCGCGCGATGCACTCGCCGCCTTGCGCGATCGCGGCGCGCCCGCATTGTTGTTCACCGACGTGCGCATGCCGGGCGAAGATGGCCTGGCCTTGCTGGACAAGCTGAAATCCGCCGCGCCGCAATTGCCCGTGATCGTGATGAGCGCCTACACCGACATCGCGAGCACGGCCGGCGCCTTCCGCGGGGGTGCGTACGAATTCCTGTCGAAGCCCTTCGACCTGGACGCCGCCGTCGCGCTCGCGGGCCGCGCGATGCCGGAGCAGGGCAGCGTGGTCGCAACGCCTTCGCCCACGCCCGCCTTCACCACCGACCTGATCGGCGACACGCCCGCGATGCGCGCCTTGTTCCGCAGCATCGGCCGCCTTGCGCAGGCGCCGTTGTCGGTGCTCATCACCGGCGAGACGGGCACGGGCAAGGAACTGGTGGCGCGCGCGCTGCATCGCGAATCGCCGCGCGCGCATCGTCCGTTCGTCGCGCTCAATACCGCTGCGATCCCCGCAGAGTTGCTGGAAAGCGAACTGTTCGGGCACGAAGCGGGGGCCTTCACGGGGGCGCAGAAGCGCCACGTCGGGCGCTTCGAACAAGCCGACGGCGGCACCTTGTTCCTCGATGAGATCGGCGACATGCCCTTGTCGCTGCAGACGCGCCTGTTGCGCGTGCTGGCCGAAGGCGAGTTCTTCCGCGTCGGCGGCCGCGAACTGATCCGCGTGGACGTGCGCGTGATCGCCGCGACGCACCAGGACCTCGAACGCCTCGTCGCCGAAGGCAGGTTCCGTGCGGACGTGCTGCATCGCCTCGATGTGGTGCGCCTGCAGTTGCCGCCCTTGCGCGAGCGCCGCGACGATGTGCCGGCACTCGCCGAACGCTTCCTCGCCGCCGCCGCGCGCAAGCTCGACACGCCGGCGAAGAAATTCACGAAGCCCGCGCTAGAACGCCTGAAGCGCCACGACTGGCCGGGCAACGTGCGTGAGCTGGAGAACCTCTGCTGGCGCCTGGTCGCGCTGGCGCCGGGCGATACCATCGGTACCGCAGAGCTCGACGCCGCGTTCGTGCGCACGAGCGAAAGCACGGGGCAGGGCGAGGATTGGGAAGTCGCGCTGGCCCGCTGGGCGCGCACGCGCCTGGCCGACGGCGCCCCCGACCTGCACGGCGAGGCGCTGGCCAAGTTCGAGCACGTGCTGTTCGAAGCGGCGCTCGAGCATACCCATGGGCATCGCGGCGAGGCCGCGAGCCGGCTTGGACTCGGTCGTAACACGCTCACCCGCAAGCTCGGACCCGGCCGCAAGCGGCCCTGATGCAAGGAGATCCCCCAATGCGCAACCTCGCCTTCGCCGTTCTCGCCACCGCCGTGGTCGCCGGGTGCAGCAGTTCGACACCCAAGACTTCGGAACCGCAACAACCGACGGCGCAAAGCACCGCGACGCACGCGCAAGCGAATCTCGCATCCGCGTCGGGCAGCCTGGTCAGCGGCCGCGTCGAATTCGATCCGATGGGCGACGGCATGCATCTCACCGGCACCATCGGCGGCCTGCAACCCAACAGCGTGCATGGCATCCATGTGCACGAGAAGGGCGACTGCAGCGCGGCCGATGCCAGCAGCGCGGGCGGCCACTTCAATCCTACCGGCACTGCGCACGGGCGCGCGAGTTCCGCCACGCACCACGCGGGCGACATGGACAACATCACCGCGGGTGCCGACGGCACGGTGGCGATCAACATCCATCTTGCGGGCGTGACGCTTGGCGGCGGCGCGGCGAACGACATCGCCAATCGCGCGTTGGTGGTGCATGCCGCGGCGGACGACTACACGACGCAACCCTCCGGCAATTCCGGTGCGCGCGTGGCCTGCGGCGTCATCCGCATCACGCAATGACGCACGCCATCCGCATCCGCGCGGCGCACGCCGCCGACGCCGCGCTCATCGCCGAGTGGAACGCGGCGATGGCGATGGAGACCGAAGGCAAGCACCTGGATCCGGCCACCGTGCATGCGGGCGTGACCAACGGCATCGCCGATCCGAACAAGTCGCGCTACTTCATCGCGATGGAAGACGCCACGATGGCGGGCGCCGAAACGCTGGGCGTGCCCGTCGGCACGCTCATGCTCACCACCGAGTGGAGCGATTGGCGCAACGGTCATTGGTGGTGGATCCAGAGCGTGTACGTGCCGCCGCAACATCGGCGCAAGGGCGTGTTTTCCGCGCTCTATCGGCATGTCGAAGCGCTGGCGCGCGAGGCGCCCGATGTCGTCGGGCTGCGCTTGTTCGTCGAACACGCCAACGCGAATGCGCAGCGCACGTATGCCGCGCTCGGGATGCAGGACGAGGGGTACAAGGTGTATTACGCGCGCACCGACAGCGCGTAAGCGTCAGGCCAGCTGTGCGTGCGAATCGGTGTCCGTGTCGCAGTGCACGAAGGTCACCGGCACGCCATGCGCCATCAGCAGCGCGGAGAACTGGCGTTGCCGCGCCTGGTACATCTCGAAGGCACGTTCCAGGCGCGCGCAGTCGCGCACGGAGTCGTGCGCGTCTTCCGGGTGGTAGCGTTCCCGCCACGCCTGCGGCGTGAACAGCGCGATGCGCGCTTCGCGATCGGCGTAGTGCACGATGGGTTCGGGGCCTTGTTCGAGCCACTCTTCCGCATCGGGCTGGAGCATCGCGGCTTCGAGCACGGGCCACAGCGGCGCCAGGCCGGCGTGCTCGTACTGCAGGGCCATCATCGCGGCGAGGTCGTGCAAGGTGAGGTAACGCGCGTGTTCGACGCGCAGGCCGAAGGCTTCCTGCGCGAGCAGCGCAGTCGCGGCGCCCGCCATGCCGCGCTCCATCAGGTCGCGCTCGAAGGCATCGCCCACGCGTGAAGTCACCTCGGCATCGCCGCCGAGCACGAAGGGCACCAGGCGCAGGGGCCCGCCCGCGTACTCGGCCTGCGGCGTCAACGCACCCGGCAGCGTGCCCTCGTGCGCACCGAAGGCGATGATGCGTCCGGCCGCATCGCCTGGCGCGCGTGCGGCCAGCTGATCGAGTTCGCGATGCAAGGGCCAACCCGGCCGCAACAGTTCCACCACGTCGTAATGGGCCCCGACCGTCACCAGTTGCAGTGCGCTCGCCTCGGCCGCGAAGCCCGCCAGGTCCTGCGCCATGCGGGCCGCCAGCGCGCCTGCGGCGTCCTGGTCCAGCGCATCGCGCGCGGCACCCGTGCCGGGTGCGAGCTCCAGCGCGAGTGCGCCGAGGAGTTGCAGATCCGGGGCGGCGTCGTTCATCTGTCGTCTTGGCTCGTGGATTGGCCGCGCACGGGGGCGGGTTTACACTCCGGCGCATTATGCCCGTGCGCCCACGCACGCGGGCCGTGATCGACGAGGTCCCCCAATGCTGCACGGCCGTCCCGTCGCCATTCTTGGCGGCGTCCGCATCCCCTTCTGCAAGCAGAACACGGCCTACAGCGATGTCGGGAACCTCGGCATGTCGGTGCGCACGCTCGGTGCGCTCGTCGAAAAGTTCGGCCTTCACGGCCAGCAGCTGGGCGAAGTCGCGCTCGGCGCGGTGATCAAGCACTCCAGCGACTGGAACCTGGGGCGCGAAGCGACGCTGTCCTCGGGCCTGTCGCCGCTCACGCCCGGCATCACGCTGCAGCGCGCCTGCGGCACCTCGCTCGATTCGATCGTGCACATCGCCAACCAGATCGCGACCGGGCAGATCGACTGCGGTGTCGGCGGCGGGTCGGACACGACCTCCGACGTGCCGATCGTGTATGGCCAGTCGCTGCGCCGCCGCGTGCTCTCCGCAGCGATGGCGAAGACGGCCAAGGACAAGCTCGCCGCGTTCAAGGGCTTCCACCTGCGCGAGCTCAAGCCGGATTTCCCCGGCGTGGCCGAACCGCGCACCGGCAAGTCGATGGGCGAACACTGCGAGGACATGGCGAAGGAGTGGAACATCTCCCGCGATTCGCAGGACGAGCTTGCCGTCGCTTCGCACCACAAACTGGCTGCGGCCTACGAGCGCGGGTTCTTCGATGATCTCGTCGTCAGTTTCCGCGGCGTCACGCGCGACAACATCCTGCGCGCCGATACCTCCATCGAAAAACTCGCCACGCTCAAGCCCGCCTTCGACAAGACCAGCGGGCGCGGCACGCTCACCGCCGGCAATTCCACGCCGCTGACCGATGGCGCGTCCGCGTGCCTGGTGGCCACCGACGAATGGGCACAGGCGCGCGACCTGGAAGTGTTGTGCCACCTGCGCGATGCGCATGTCTCCGCCGTCGACTTCGTGCACGGCGAAGGCCTGCTGATGGCGCCGACGATCGCGGTGGCCGAGATGCTCCGCCGCAACGGGCTCACGTTGCAGGACTTCGATTTCTACGAGATCCACGAAGCCTTCGCCGCGCAGGTGCTGTGCACGCTGCGTGCGTGGGAAAGCCAGGATTACTGCCGCAACCGGCTGGGACTCGACGCGCCGATGGGGCGCATCGATCCAGCGAAGATCAATCCGAACGGATCCTCGCTCGCGGCGGGGCATCCGTTCGCGGCCACCGGTGCGCGCATCGTCGCCACCGCCGCGAAGGAACTGAAGCAGCGCGGCGGCGGGCGGTGCCTGGTGTCGATCTGCACCGCGGGCGGGATGGGCGTCGTCGCAATCCTCGAACGCTGAAACTCAGCTGTCGCTTGCGGTGAAGGGCGCGGGCGCCATGTGCGCCGCTTCCTTCGGCACGCGCGCGAAACGCCACGCCACCATCCCCGCGCACGCGAGCAACATGCCCGCCAGCAGGAAGGGCGCGCCCGGCAACTTCGCGGGCGCGTGGTCGCCGATGAACATCGCGAACACCGAGGTGTAGAGCGCCGGGCCCAGGATGCCCGCGAAACTCGCCAGGCTCGTGAGCGCACCCTGGATGCGGCCTTGCACTTCCGGCCCGACCTGGCGCGAGACCAGCGCCTGCGTCGAAGGCATCGCGAGCGCCCACAGCGACATGATCGGCATGCCTGCGAGGAACCACGTGCCCGTCGGCGCGAAGCCATAGATGGTGAAGCCGACCACGCCGCACGCCAGGCCGAACATCAGCGCGCGACGCTCGCCGAACTTCGCCACCACCCGCTTCACGAGCACGGCATTGACGAACACGCTGAGCAGGCCGACGACGGCGAGCACGTAGCCCACGACGCCCGAATCCCAGTGGTACGCGTAATCGGCGAACAGCACGAAGATGCTCGGATATACGTAGTGCGCCAAGTTGATCAGGAACACGACGCCCGCCAGGCCCCAGATCGCGCGGTAACGGCCGAGCAGCTTCAGCGAACCGAGCGGATTGGCGTGGGCCCAGTCGAACTTCGGGCTGCGACGTTCCTTCGGATGCGATTCGGGCAGCACGAACAGGCCGTAGGCGAAGTTGAGCAACGCGAGCCCCGCGGCGAACCAGAACGGCATGCGGATGTCGATCATGCCCAGGTGCCCGCCGATCGCAGGACCGATGATGAAACCGAGGCCGAAGGCCGCACCGATCATGCCGAAGGCCTGTGCGCGCTTGGCAGGTTCGGTGACGTCCGCGATGTAGGCATTGGCGGTGGTGAAGCTCGCGGAGAACACCGCAGAGAACACGCGACCGACCAAGAGCCACGGCAGCGACTGCGCGACGGCCATGAAGATGAAATCCACGCCAAGGCCGAAGCACGAAAGCAGGATGGTCGGTCGACGACCGAAGCGATCGGACATCGCGCCCTGGATCGGCGCGCACACGAACTGGATCGCCGCGAACAACACGCCGAACACGCCGACCCAATGCGCCGCGCGCACGGTATCGCCGCCGACGAACTCCTTCAGCAGGTGCGGCAGCACCGGGATGATGAGGCCGAAGGCGAGGATGTCGATGAGGACGGTGATGAAGATGAAGACGAGCGCGGCCTGGCGCGCGCCGGGTGCGGCGGTATCGTTCACTTGGGGGATGTCGGCTGACGGAACGTGAGGCGTGCAGTCTAGCGTGCGACCGTCCGTCGGCGCGCTGTCCGCTGCGCGCAGGCAGGGGCGTTGGTCCAACGTCCCCCGACTCCGGCCCGGCCTTGCAGCGGGCCAAAGCCCGTGCGCTATCGCGCCTTCCTCAGCTACAGCCACGTCGACGCCCACTGGGCGCGCTGGCTGCTGCGTCGGCTGGAGTCGTATCGCGTGCCGTCGCGCCTGGTCGGCACGGCCGGTCGCGATGGCCCGATTCCTGCACGCCTGGGCCCGTTGTTCCGCGATCGCGACGAGCTGCCGACCGCGGGCGACCTGAGCACGACCATCCGCGAGGCGCTCGCCGATTCGGCCACGCTCGTCGTCATCTGCTCGCCTGCCGCCGCGCAATCGAAATGGGTGGACGCGGAAGTGCAGGCCTTCCGCGCGCGCCATGGCGGCGATCGCGTCTTCTGTTTCGTCGTCGACGGCGAGCCCGCGCGCGGCGATTGCTTCCCGCCGTCGCTGTTGACGCCCGATGCGGAGGGACACGTGCGCGAACCGCTCGCGGCGGACGCGCGCAAGGACGGGGACGGCAAGGATCGCGCGGCACTCAAGCTGATCGCGGGCCTGCTCGGTGTCGGCTTCGACACCCTCGTGCAACGCGAAGCGCAGCGGCGCAACAAGCGCATGGCGATCGTGGCGGCGGCGTCCGTCGCGGGCATGGCGCTGACCTCCACGCTGGCGATCAGCGCGTACGTCGCGCGCAACGATGCGCAGCGCCGGCAGGTGCAGGCGGAGGACTTGCTCGACTTCATGATGGGCGACCTGCGCGAGAAGCTCACGACGGTCGGGCGCCTGGACCTGATGCGCTCGGTCGACGCCAAGGCCACGAAGTACTTCGCGACGCTCGATCCGCGCGATCTCAGCGACCACACGCTGGAGGAACAGGCGCGCTCGCTCACCGGCATCGGCCAGGTGCGCTTGGAGGAAGGCAATCATCCCGCGGCGGCAGCGGCCTTTCGCGAAGCCTATGTGCGCTCGAGCGCGCTCTACGACCGCAAGCCGAGCGACGGGCAACGCCTGTTCGATCGCGCGCAGGCCGAATACTGGATCGGTTACGTCGCATGGCAACAGGATCGTTTCGACGATGCGGAGAAGTGGCTGACGCAGTATCGCGACAGCGCGCTGAAGCTCGCGGCGATGGATCGGAAGAATTTCGACTGGCAGAAGGAAGTCGCCTACGGCCACCACAACCTCGCGGTGCTCGACGAAGCGCGCGGGCAACACGCGAAGGCCGAGCAGGCGATGCTGCAGGAGCTGGATCTGTTCCGCGGCTGGGTGCGCGCGCGACCGAACGATCTGCCGCTGCGTTCGGAGAAGGCAACCGTGGTGTCGTGGCTGGGGAGCAATGCGCTGCAGCAGGGGCGCTTGCAGGAAAGCGAAGGCTGGTTCGCCGACGCGCTGGCCGACATGGACACGCTGCGCACGCAGGCACCGAAGGACAACCGCTGGCGCGAGGATTGGGTGGACCAGCAACTGCTGCTGGCCGACGTGCGCTCCCAGCGCGGGCGCATGGACGAAGCGCGCGCGGCGGTGGAAGCGGCCAATCGCGAAGCCGATGCGATGGTGCGCCAGGATCCGGACAACAAGAAGTGGGCGTCGGTGCATGCCGTCGCGCGTTTCTGGCGCGCGCAGCTCGACGCGGAATCGCCGCCGGTCGCGATGCCGGAGGCGGCGGAGGCAGAACGGCTGCTCACCGCCGTGCACGCCGCCGAACCGAAGGACATGCGCATGCGCCAATGGCTGGGCCGCGCGCGGCTGCTGCAGGCGCGCATGGCATTCCAGCAGCACGACGACGCGACCGCGCACGAACGCATCGCTTCCACGCATGCGGTCATCGATCCCGGCTGGAAGTCGGGCGAAGGCGAGGCCCTGCGCGTCACACTCGCGGAGCTGCAGACACTGGAAGGCGAGGTCGCCAAGCGCGCGGGCGACGACGCGACGGCCACGTCGCGCTGGCGCGATGCGCAGGCCTTGTTGCTGGCGGGCAAGGATCCCGACGGCCCGCCGTTCTCGCGCCTGGATCCGCTGGTACGCACGCTGCACCACCTCGAACAGGACGACGCCGCGATGCCGTATCGGCAGCGCCTCGTTGCCGCGGCTTACGTGCCGATCGATCCGCTTCCCCCGTTGCCGGGGATTGCGGCGCGCTGAGGACCTGACATGAAGAAGCCCGTCAAACACGAGATGACGCTCAACATCACGCCCGGCAAGACGCCGGACGGCAAACGCGGTTGGCAGCAGGCGACTGCCGACGAAGCGGGCGAATCGCTGTTCGACTACCGGTACGTGCCGAAGGAAGTGCGCCAGAAGATCAACAAGCCGGGCGACAGGTCCATCGTCACCATCCGCATCAAGCTGAAAAACAGTGCGAGGGAAGGCTACGAAATCGCCGACGTCACCTTGGTCGATCCCTGCGATCAACTCAGCGGCACGTTCACGCGCAGGCAGGTCACGCTGAAGAACCTCAACAACAGGGTGCAGCAGGCCTACTGCAACGTGATCATCAAGAAGGGGCGCCAGGAGATCCATTGCGACCCGATGATCGGCAACGACCCCAGGAAGTAAGGAGTCCCCCATGCGCGACGACGACAACAACCGCAAGCGCGTGCAACTGCACGTGGACGACAACGGCGGCCGCTACCAGGGCGGCCACGACGGCAATGGCCACCTGCATGCGAAGGCGTCCGACGGCCAGGTCGCCTTCGCGCTGGACATCGTGGGCAACAAGCACGAGATCGCCAGCGTCGACTTCTTCGAGGATCCGGACGGGCAACTCTCCTACACGCCGAATCCCATTCCCCCGGGCACCACGGCGGTCCAGATCCACGACCTCAACACGAAGGAACTGAATGCGCGCTATCGCATCAACGTGCGCGCAAAGCAGGACGGGCGCGTGTTCGCATGCGACCCGATGATCTCCAACGAGCCCCGCGGCCGTTGACTCCCCTCCACCCCCAACCGGGAGCATCGCAATGCCGAACAACGAACGCGTCACCCTCAAGGTCAAACCGGGCGCATCCAACGGCCAGGGCTGGACCACCACCACCGCGTCCAATGGCCAGCCGTACAGCTTCAAGTACTCGGGCGGCCACAACGACAACGGCGGCATGAAGACGAAGGTGGGCGATGGCACCGCCACCATCGCGCTCAACGTGGATGCGGAAGGGCGCTACGGATTGAGCAACGTGCAGTTCAAGGACGACGCCTACAGCCAGCTCAGCTGGTCGCCGAGTCCCGACATGGAGAGCGGCACGATCACCGACATCAACACCCAGGTGGAGACGGCGCACTACACCACACTAGTGTCGGACGCCCAGAACGGCAACACGATCATTCCCTGCGATCCGATGATCGGCAACGACCCGCGCGGGCCCTGCGCCGAAATCCAGCACCACCACGCGCACTACTGACCGATCGGCGTCAGCCGGGGCTCGGCAGGTCCGCTGCCGACTCCGGCTGGCTGTCCGGATCCTCGCGCAAGTTGCACGGCAGGCGGTTGTGCACCGCCGTGGCCGCGATCGCCGCGTGCCCGACCGCGACGCTGATCTGGTTGAGCGAACTCACGATGTCGCCGATCGCGTAGAGGCCATCGACGCTGGTCTGCTGCTTCGTATCCACGCGCAGCGCGCCGATGTCGTCGACGGCCGCGCCGAGCATGGTCGCCAGTGCCGATTGCGTTTCGCAGCCGAGCACGGGATACACGGTGTCGAAGCGGTGCGTGCTGTCGTCTTCCAGGTGGAAGACGCAACACGTGCCGTCGTGTTCGAGGCGCGCGGCCACGGGGAGCACGGCGATGTTCGCTTCGCGTGCGCGCCGCGCGTTCTCTTCGCTGGGTTCGCCGGGCTCGGAGCGCACCGCTGCCACCCGGCGCGAAAACGTACGCAGGAACAGGGCGTGCCGGATGGCGTCGTCGACGGGCGCGTACACGGCGATGTGGTCGTCGCTTGCTTCATAGCCATCGCACACCGCGCACATGCGCACGACGTTCTGCTCGATGGCGTCTTCGAGGCCCGGCATCGCAGGCATGCGGTCGACGATGCCGGTGGCGAGGATGACGTAAGTGGCTTGCCAGCGCGTGCCGTCTTCGGCGGTGGCGGTGAACCCGTCCTCGTCGCGTTCGAGGCGCGCGATGCGTCCCGCCACGATCTCCGCGCCGTAACCCGTCGCCTGCTCGCGCAGTTTGTCCAACAGGTCCGTGCCCGCGACGCCGAACGGGAATCC
>Ga0066809_10000027_pt1 | contig 11234 bp, 9 predicted proteins | sample SoimicmetaGmgLPC_FD_62222 | JGI IMG/M metagenome (GOLD analysis project Ga0066809, IMG submission 62222) | Soil and rhizosphere microbial communities from Laval, Canada - mgLPC | ecosystem: Environmental > Terrestrial > Deep subsurface > Rock core/Sediment | place: Laval, Canada | collected... | reverse complement strand
CGACATCGCCAGGCGAGAGCTCGGTCGTCTCGCGCGTGCGCACGCAGCCGGAGAAGTCGCCGAGACCGGTCGAGGCATGGATGCCGACGTTGACGACCAAGGCTTCATCCTCTGCTTCGCCCGCAAGGAATTCCTGGCGATAGAACTGGCCGACCACGGGCTTTGCGAGCATGACGATGCCGGCCAACGCGCCATCGTTGCCCGCGATCCACGAACCCGCGGTGTCGCTGCTCGTGCGATGGCCTGCGTCGTCGTAGGTGTACTCGACGGTCTTCTCGCCGAAGTACCAGACGTTGCCACCGTTGTCCTGCCCGTAATAGTCGGTGGTGTTCTCCAGCAACAACGTGCGCTTGCCCTTGCAGGTCGGGTCGCTCCACACGCGGTCGCTCACCGCGCGCGCGGTGAGGCCGGCGTAGATCCCTTCGAAATCGCGCTTGGCGGTGTTCGTCACCACCACGTCGTTGACCTTGCACTCGCCGTCCTCGAGTTCGAACGTGACGGTGCGCGTGCCGGGCTTCATCGCCGAAAACGGGTTGTCGATGCGCAGGGGCGCGTGGAAGTTGTCGATCCGGAACTGGGGCTGGTGCGGCGTGGCCGCGCCCGCCAGGAGGGGGACGCCCAGCGCGAGGGACGCGGCGAGGGGTAAAAACGATGGACGCTGCATGATCCGGCCTCCGTTTTCGGGGGCCCGAGCGTGCTGCGCGGAAAGGAAATCCGCAGTGAATTTTTTGCATCCGAATCTTGACGAAATGCATGTAGCCCTTCCTTGTAGGCTCGCCCTCCCATGCTCGCCCTGCCCACCATCCGGCTCGCCACCCGCGAGGACGCACACGCCATCGCCGCGCTGTCCCGGGACTACATCGAGGACGGCCTGGTCTGGCGTTACACGCCCATCCGCGTGCTCGCCGCCATCCAGAGCCGCACGACCAACGTGGCCGTGGTCCATGTGCATGGCGGGCTGCACGGGTTCGGGATCATGCAGTACGGCGATACCACGGCCCACCTCGTGCTCCTGGGCGTGCAGCCCACGCAGCGCCGCAAGGGGCTGGGCAGGCACCTGGTGCAGTGGCTGGAGGACAGCGCGCGCATGGCGGGCGTAGCCCGCATCGACGTGGAATGCCGCGCCGACAATCCGGAGGCCATCGCCTTCTATCGGACCCAGGGCTACCGCATCCAGGGCGTGGTCGCGCGCTACTACGCCGGGCGCATCGACGCGGTGCGCCTGTCCAAGCAACTCGCCCAGCCCGTTCGCCGCGCTGCACCATAAGTAGCTCTGCAACAACGGCTACCATCGCGCGATGCGCGCGCCTGCCTGGTTCACCCTGACCGCCCTCCTGCTCGCCGGCTGCGCGACGGGAGCCTCGCCCGTGGAAGGCACGACCACCGAAAGCAAGATCGATGCGCTGATGCACGACTACGCGGGCGACGGCCCCGGTGCCTCGGTGCTCGTGGTGCGCGATGGCCAGGCGATCGTGCAAAAGAGTTACGGCATGGCGAACCTGGAAGCGCGCGAGGCGATCACGCGCGCCACCAACTTCCGCCTCGCCTCGGTGAGCAAGCAGTTCAACTCCGCCGCGATCCTGCTGCTCGCCGAGCAAGGCAAGTTGTCGATCGACGATCCGGTGCAGCGCTGGCTGCCCTCGCTGCCGCAGTCCAACATCACCATCCGCCACCTGCTCACGCACACCTCGGGCCTGATCGACTACGAAGACCTGATGGATCCGAAGGACACGTCGCAGATCCACGACAGCGGCGTGCTGGAATTGCTTTCGCACGAAAACCGATCGTATTTCGAACCGGGCAAGGGCTATCGCTACAGCAACAGCGGCTACGCCCTGCTCTCGCTGATCGTCGAAAAGGCCTCGGGCCAGCGCTACGCCGACTTCCTGCACGACCACATCTTCCGACCGCTCGGCATGCAGCACACGGTGGCCTACGAGAACGGCATCTCCACCGTCGCCCATCGCGCCTACGGTTACACCTTCGAGGACGGGCGCTGGACGCGCACCGACCAGAGCACCACCAGCGCGGTGCTCGGCGACGGCGGCATCTACTCCTCGATCGACGACCTCCAACGCTGGGACGCGGCGCTCTACGACGAACGGCTCCTGCATGCCGCCAGTTGGCAACAGGCCTTTACGCCGGCGACGAAGACCGACGAGCCCGACGTCGAGTACGGCTTCGGCTGGCGCATCACGGGCGAAACCCTCTGGCATTCGGGCGAAACCGTGGGCTTCCGCAACGTCATCGTGCGTTACCCGAAGCGCCACGTGACCGTCGTGGTGCTCACCAACCGCAACGACCCCGAGCCGTACCGCACTGCAAAAAAGATCGCGGCGCTGTTCGTCGCCCAGTAACGGCAATTCGTCGGTCGGCCCCGGGGATTCTCACGCTGGCCTCACGGGGGCGCTTACAACGTAACCCGATCAGGGGATCCCGTTGGGTGGCGGCCATGAACTTCAAGAAGATCGAACAAGTCCTGGCGGAGATGCGCGGCGCGCACCATGCCGACGGCACGCAGCTGCGCGACTGGGAAGCCCGCATCGGCGACGCGATCACCGAGATGCTGCTTTCGGAGATCGAGTCCTCGCTCAACATGCCCAACCTGGCGACCGAACCCGGCGGGCACGACTGGGAGTAAGCGCTACGGCGCCACCTGCCAGGCCTGGCTGGCCTGCGTGGTCACCGCCTGCGACAAGGTCGAGTTGCCCGAGCGCCAGATCCGGTCTGCGCCGGTGCTGAAGTTGCGCCACAGGATGTCGTCGCGACGGTCGCCGTTGTAGTCGGCCACCGCCACCACGCGCCAACTGTTGCCCGTCTGCGTGGTCACTGCCGTCGTCGTGGCCGAGGCGCCGGAGCGCCAGATCACGTCGGCGCCGGTGGAGACGTTGCGCCACAGGATGTCGTCGGCGCGATCGCCGCTGAAATCGCCCACCCCTGCCACGCTCCATGCAACCGGCATGGTGGTCACCGCCGTGGGCATCGTGTTGAGGCCGCTGCGCCAGATCGCATTCGCGCCGGTGCTGGTGTTGCGCCACAGCAGGTCCGCGCGACCATCCTTGTTGAAATCGCCCACGCCCACGATGCGCCACGGCCCGGTCTGGGTCGCGACCGCGATCGTCGTGGCGGCGTTGCCGCTGCGCCAGATCACATCGGCGCCGGTGGTGTCGTTGCGCCAGGCGATGTCGGCGCGGCCGTCGGCGTCGAAATCGCCCACGCCCACCACGCGGAACTGCAGGTTGGTCACCGCGGTGACGGCGGTCTGCGTGGCCGAGTTGGCCGAACGCCAGATCACGTTCGCACCCGTCGTCATGTTGCGCCACAACAGGTCGGCGGTGCCGCTGTTGTCGAAGTCGCCCACGCCCACGATGTGCCATGCAGTGCTGGTGATGGCGGTGGTGGATTGCACCGTCGGCGAATACGCCGAACGCCAGATCGTGTTCGCGCCGCTCGTGTTGTTGCGCCACGGAATGTCGGAGCGTCCGTCGTTGTTGAAGTCCGCCTGCGCGTGGTACGTGCCGATGCCCGCGCTGCAGGTGCTGTTGCACATGTCGCCCGCGGCGGTGTTGCCGCCATCGTCGCAGGCCTCCAGGCCTTCCGTGCGGTTGTTGCCGCAGGTCGCAGCCGGCACGTGGCCGAGCGTGCCCGCGTTGTTGCGCGGTGCGAGTGCGCCGAAGAGGAAGTCGTTGGCGCTGTTGTTGGTGTCGTCGGTGGCTTCCAGCGTGGTGGCGCCGCCGGCGATGTTCAGTCGCCGCAGCGCGGCTTGCCGCGAGCTCAGGCCGGTGGAAGGCGCGAACGGCGAACCGACGCCTGCCGTGCTTCCACTGTAGTTGCCCCAGGACACGCAATCGATGGTGCCTGCCCAGCAAACCTTGCCGCCCCGCTGCAGCAGCTGCGCGGTGATTTCGAGGTTGGCCTGGACGCCGAGGAAGGTTTCCGCCTCCGGCGTGGCGATCAGCACCTTCATCTGGTTGGCGCTGTTGGACACGTTGGAGGAGAAGGTGAAGCTCGCGATCTGCCCGCCGGTGGCGTTGAAGATCGTGAGTGCATGTCCGCCGACGAGGTTCTGGCCCGCCGCGTAGGCCTGCAGCACGACGTATTGCGCTTGTGGCGCGGCGGGCGTGCCGGGGAAGACCTCGACGATCTTGATGAGATGGAAGGTCGCCTGCGCGGGACCGACGAGCAGCAGCAGTCCGAGCGAGGGCCACTTGAGCGCTTTCCACGACATGGTCGCCTTCCTCGCGGGTTGAACAGGAATCCATGCATGCGACCGGGAAACGGGGTTCACGGCTGAGGTGCAGACCTCATGGTTCGCCTGCCGCGGTTGAACCGCGGGACCTGACTCGGGTATTGGTGGCCCATGCCCGCGCCCATCCGACTCTGCTTCGTCCTCGCCTGCCTCGCCTGGTCGTCCTCGGCCCTGGCGCAGGACGAGGTCATCCGCAACGACGAGAACCTGACCGAGTCGCGGCCCGAAGCCTGGGCGATGCGCTACTACACGGGCACGACGTTGATGACGCCGTTCGGCACCGAACCTGCGCTCGCACCGTGGCAGATGCAGGTGGGCGCGGAGCTCGGCAGCGTGCCGCGACTGGACGACACGCAGCGGCGTGTCGGGTTCGACGGGATCAAGCTCGAGGATCTGAACAAGTCGCCGGTGGTCGGGCGCTTGCGTGGTTGGATCGGATTGCCCTGGGGCTTCGTCGCCGAGCTCGGCATCGTGCCGCCGGTGAGCCTCAATGGCACCAAGCCGCGCGATCTGTATTCGGCGGCGATCGGGCGGCGCTTGATCGATTCGAATGGCTTCATCGTGTCCGCGCGCGTGGTCGGGCAACACGGTGCGGCGGTGGGGGACATCACGTGTCCGGAGGACATCGCGGGCCTGCAGGATCCCGTGCGCAATCCCTTCGGGTGCGATTCGAAGTCGTCGGATACCTTGTGGATGAACTACTACGGGTTCGATGGGACGGCGGCGCTGGTCACCGGGCCGTGGACCTTGCACGGCACCGTGGGCCTGGTGCGCATGGAGAACGAGGTGCAGGTGAACGCGCAGACCTACGGGCTGCCCGATCGCTCGCGGCTGGTGGCGCAGCATGACCAGCCTTATCTCGCGGCGGGTGTGGGGCGCGATTTCTGGCACGGGTGGCATGCGGCGGCCGAAGTGCTGTACGTGCCGCTGACGGTGCTGCGCGTCCCCGACGGCTCCTCGGACAACGACTCGCTCGTGTCCTTCCGCCTGCAGCTCGTTTATCGCTTCGCACACGACTGAGCCGCGATACTGGGCGCATGCCTGCCGCCCTTGTCTGGTTCCGCGACGACCTCCGCCTCGATGACCAGCCCGCGCTGCAGGCGGCGCTGGCGCAGGGGTATGCGCCGCTGCCGGTGTATGTGCATGCGCCGGAGGAGGAAGGGGAATGGGCGCCGGGGGCGGCGTCGGAGGCTTGGCGGCGGTTGTCGCTGAAGGCGTTGGAGGGTTCGTTGCGGGCGCGCGGGTCTGGGCTGGTGTTGGCGCGTGGGCCTTCGTTGGAGGCGTTGTTGCGGCTGGCGCAGGTGCATGGCGCGGAGGCGGTGTTCTGGACGCGGCGCTACGAGCCTGCGATCGAAGCGCGCGATACCGCAATCAAACGTGCGTTGCGTAAGGCAGGATTGCGCGCGGAGAGTTTCAACGGTTCGTTGTTGGTGGAACCTTGGGATGTCGCGACGAAAGGTGGCGATCCGTACAAGGTGTTCACGCCATTCTGGAAGGCGGCGAATGTGCGGGTGCGTGCGCTGTGGGATGCGCCGGAGCGCTTGCCCGCGGTCGCGCATGAAGGCGAAGCGTTGGATTCGTTGCTTGCTGCGCCGGTACCTGCCTGGGATCGCGGGTTCTGGTCGCATTGGACACCGGGCGAAGTGGGTGCGCGTGCTGCGCTCGAGGCTGCCCTGCCCCGCATTGCCTCTTATCCCGACGCACGTGACCTGCCCGCGGTCGAGGGCACTTCGCGGCTTTCACCGCATCTGCATTTCGGCGAGGTGTCGGTGCAACGCGTGTTCGCTGCGGTCGGTGCGTGCGATGCGCCGGCGGAAGCACGTGCGGCCTTTCAGCGACAACTCGGTTGGCGCGAGTTCGCGCATCACTTGCTGCACCATTTCCCGCATACGCCGACCGAAAACCTCGATGTGCGCTTCAACGATTTCGCGTGGGCGGGCTTCGATGCGAAGGCCTTCGATGCGTGGAAGAATGGCCACACGGGCATTCCCATCGTCGATGCCGGCATGCGGCAGCTGTGGCAAACGGGTTGGATGCACAACCGAGTGCGCATGCTGGTCGCGAGCTTCCTGACGAAACACCTGCGCCTGCATTGGTCGCATGGGGCACGATGGTTCTGGGACACGCTGGTGGACGCGGACCTCGCGAACAACACGCTGGGTTGGCAGTGGGTCGCCGGCACCGGCGCGGATGCCGCGCCCTACTTCCGCATCTTCAATCCACTATTGCAGGCGAAGCGCTTCGATCCCGATGGCGCATACGTGAAGCGCTGGGTGCCCGAGATCGGAACGCGGGATTATCCGGCGCAGCCCATCGTCGATCTTGCAGCGGGCCGTGAAGCCGCGTTGGAAGCCTACCGAACGCGCTGATCAGCGCGCCGCGTACTTCTCATCCACGTACGCATCGATCATCGCGACGAACTCCTGCGCGATGTTCTCCCCGCGCAGCGTCTTCGCCTTCTCGCCATCGATGAACACCGGCGCGGACGGCGCTTCGCCCGTGCCCGGCAGCGAGATGCCGATGTTCGCGTGACGCGATTCCCCCGGCCCGTTCACCACGCAGCCCATCACCGCCAGCGTCAGGTTCTCCGCGCCCGGATGCGTGATCTTCCAAGTCGGCATCTTCTCGCGCACGTGGTTCTGCACGACCTTCGCCAGCTCCTGGAAGAACTCCGACGTCGTGCGCCCGCACCCCGGGCACGCGGTGACCATCGGCGTGAACGCGCGCAGGCCCATGGTCTGCAGCAATTCCTGCGCGACGATGACTTCCTGCGTGCGCGACGCACCCGGTTCCGGCGTGAGCGAAATGCGGATCGTGTCGCCGATGCCTTCCTGCAGCAGCACCGACAAGGCCGCACTCGAGGCCACGATGCCCTTGCTGCCGATGCCCGCTTCGGTGAGGCCGAGGTGCAGCGCGTAATCCCCGCGCGTGGCGAGTTCGCGATACACCGCGATGAGTTCCTGCACGCCGCTGACCTTCGCGCTCAGCACGATGCGATCGGCGGGCAGGCCAAGTGCGACGGCGCGGTCGGCGGAATCGAGCGCGGAACGGATCAACGCTTCGCGCAGCACGCGCGCGGCATCCCACGGCTCGCTGCGCGCGTGGTTCTCGTCCATCAGTTGCGCGGCGAGCGCTTGGTCGAGCGAGCCCCAGTTCGCGCCGATGCGCACGGGCTTGTTGTACTGGATCGCGAATTCGATGAGCTGCGCGAACTGGGTGTCGCGCTTCTTGCCGAAGCCGACGTTGCCCGGATTGATGCGGTACTTCGCGAGCGCTTCGGCGCACGCGGGTTCATTCGTGAGCAGCTGGTGCCCGTTGTAGTGGAAGTCGCCGATGATCGGCACCTCCACGCCCATCATCGCGAGCTTCTCGACGATGTGCGGCACGGCCGCCGCGGCTTCCGGCGTGTTGACGGTGACGCGCACGAGCTCGGAACCGGCGCGCCACAACTGGGCGACTTGTTTCGTGGTCGCGGCGACATCGGCCGTGTCGGTGTTCGTCATCGACTGCACGACGATCGGCGCCTGGCCACCGACGGCGATGCCGCCCACCAACACCTGGCGCGTGGCGCGGCGCGGTGCGGGGCCGAAGGTCGGTTCGGCGCAGGGCGGCGTGGCGAGGGTCTGGAGCGAAGTCGTCGACATGGCGCCATTCTACCGTCGGCGTGACGACCTGCCCGCCTTGCGCTACCGTGTCCCGCCGTCCGGCACCCCTGAATGCCCCAAGACGCCCGCCAGATCCTCACGCCGAGCCAGCTCAACACGCTGGCGCGCGATCTGCTGGAAGGCGCCTTCCCGCTGGTGTGGGTGGAGGGCGAGCTGGGCAATCTCTCGCGCCCGGGGTCGGGGCATCTGTACTTCACGCTGAAGGACGCGCGCGCCCAGGTGCGCTGCGCCCTGTTCAAGCCCAAGAGCCAGTGGCTGACCTTCGTCCCGCGCGAAGGCCTGCGCGTGCTCGCGCGCGGCCGGCTCACGCTGTACGAGGCGCGCGGCGACTACCAGCTGATCCTAGATTCGCTGGAGGAAGCGGGTGAAGGTGCGCTAAGGCGCGCGTTCGAGGAACTGAAACAGAAGCTCACGCTCGAAGGCCTGTTCGAAACCGAGCGCAAGCGGCCCCTGCCCGCCTTCGTGCGGCGGCTTGCGGTGTTGACCTCGCCCTCGGGCGCTGCGGTGCGCGACGTGTTGAGCGTGCTCGCGCGGCGCTTTCCGCTCGTGCAGGTCGACGTGTTGCCGGTGCCGGTGCAAGGCGAAGGCGCGCCCGCGCAGATCGTCGCCATGTTGCAGCGCGCGTATCGCTCCGGGCGTTACGACACGATCCTGCTCGCACGCGGCGGCGGCTCGCTGGAAGACCTGTGGGCCTTCAACGACGAGCGCCTGGTGCGTGCCATCGCGCAGTCGCCGGTGCCCGTGGTGTCGGCGATCGGGCACGAGACGGATTTCAGCCTCAGCGACTTCGTCGCGGACCTGCGTGCGCCGACGCCGTCGGTTGCGGCGGAACTGCTGGTGCCGAGTGCGCAGGACCTGCGTGCGCGGATTCGCCAGCTGCAGCGCCGCGTCGTGAGCTTGCAGATGCATCACCTGCGGCGCGACCAGCAGCGCACGGATCGCGCGGCCATCAGGCTGCATGCGATGCGCCCGCGCGCGCGACTCGACATGCTGCATCGCCGCCAGAACGAAGCACAGCGCCGCCTCGATGCCGCCTTCCTCAAGCAACTGGATCGCCTGCGCGCCCGCATGCGCCACGCCGATGCGGTCCTGCGCACGATGCAGCCGAAGCGCCGCCTCGCCGTGCTGCGTCAACAACTCGAATCCTTGCGCCTGCGCCCGCGCAACGCGATCGCCCGCCGCCTGGCGCACGATGCGTTGCGCCTGCGCAGCGTCGCCCGTTCGCTCGAAGCCGTCAGCCCGCTGAAAACCGTCGCGCGCGGCTACGCCATCCTGCTGAATGAAGAAGGCCACGTCATCCGCAGCGTGAACGATGCCCGCGTGGGCGAACGCCTCGACGCCCGCCTGGCCGACGGCCACCTGCCGTTGCGCGTCATCAAGCCCGACGACGCAAGCTAAACGTCGCGCACCACGAGCAAGCGCTGCTCCGTCATGTCCTCGATCGCGTAACGCACGCCTTCGCGCCCCAGCCCCGACAGCTTCACCCCGCCATAGGGCATGTTGTCGACGCGGAAACTCGGCACGTCGCCGACGATCACGCCGCCGACTTCCAGGCGATCCCACGCCTGCATCGTGTGCGCGAGCGAACCGGTGAACACACCCGCCTGCAGCCCGAAGTCGCTGTCGTTGACGCGATCGAGGGCCGCGTCGAAATCGTCGAACGGTTCCAGGATCGCCACGGGCCCGAACGCTTCCTTGCGATACAGATCGCTCTCGCGCGGCACTTTCTCCAGCAAGGCCGCAGGCACCAGGTTGCCACGCCGCTGCCCGCGCACCAGCACCTTCGCCCCGCCCGCAATCGCCGCCTCCATCCACGCATCGATCCGCTTGGCGGCTTCTTCGTCGACCACCGGCCCGATGAACACCTTCTCGTCCTTCGGATCGCCCATGCGCAACTTGGCCACGGCCTCCGTCATCTTCTTCCTGAACTTCGCGTAGATCGCGCTGTGCACCAGGATGCGCTGCACGCTGATGCAGCTCTGCCCGGACTGGTAATACGCACCGAACACCATGCGCTCGACCACCTTGTCCAGCGACTGCCCGGGGTCTTCGTCGACGATGCACGCCGCGTTGCCGCCCAGTTCGAGCGTCACCTTCTTCCGACCAGCACGCGCCTTCAAATCCCAACCGACCAACCCACCGGTGAAGCTCAACAGCGCAATGCGCTCGTCTTCCACCAACAATCCGGCATCTTCGTTGGAGCAAGGCAGGATCGAAAACGCGCCGCGCGGCAGATCCGTCTCCGCCAGCACTTCGCCGATGATCAGCGCCCCCACGGGTGTCTTCGCCGCAGGCTTCAACACGAACGGACACCCTGCGGCAATCGCAGGCGCCACCTTGTGCGCCACCAGGTTCAACGGGAAATTGAAGGGCGTGATGAACGCACACGCGCCGATCGGCACGCGCTTCACCATCCCGCGATACCCGCGCGTGCGCTTGGAAATCTGCAGCTCGATCACTTCGCCGTCGCTGCGCGTCGCCTCGCCCGCCGCGATCCGGAAGGTATCGATCAGGCGCGTCACTTCCCCGCGCGAATCCTTGATCGGCTTGCCCGCCTCCACGCACAGCGCCATCGCCAGCTCTTCGCTGCGCTCGGTGAAGCGCTGCACGCAATGCTCCAGCACATCGCGCCGCGCATCCGGCGGAAACGCGGCCATCGCCTCCCGCGCCTTGTGCGCGGCGACGATGGATTTTCGGATCAGCGCGGCATCGGCGAAGGCCACGCGCGTGGCACGCTTGCCGGTGAACTTGTCGAGGACCTCGAGCTCGGCCTTGGTCTGGACCGGCTGGTTCGCGAGGTAGCACGGGTAGCGCTTGGAGAGCATCGGACGAGCTCCGGGGAACGCGGGCGAACCCGCATCCTAAACCCGGCTCGTCAAGACGCGGTTACAGGCTTCGGCTTGCCGAACAGATACCCCTGCCCGCTCACGCAGCCGAGCCCGAGCAGGGCATCGCGTTGCGCTTCGGTTTCGATGCCTTCGGCGATGGTGTCGATGTTCAGCGTGCCGGCCAGCGCGAGGATCGCGCGGATCACCGCCAGGCTCTCCGGCTGCGCCGTCGACAGGCCCGCGATGAAGCTGCGGTCGATCTTCAGGCACTCGATCGGGAAGTGGTGCAGGTAGGACAGCGCGGAGAAGCCCGTGCCGAAGTCGTCCAGCAACGCGAGCACGCCGTGGTGGCGCAGGTTGCTCAGCGTGCGCAGCGCGCGCGGGGCGTCGTCGAACAGCGCGACCTCGGTGATCTCGATGCGCAGGCGCTTGGGATCGACGTTGCACGCTTCGAGCAGGCCCAGCAGGCGCTCGGCGAAATCCGGCGAGCGG
>Ga0066809_10000025_pt1 | contig 11287 bp, 12 predicted proteins | sample SoimicmetaGmgLPC_FD_62222 | JGI IMG/M metagenome (GOLD analysis project Ga0066809, IMG submission 62222) | Soil and rhizosphere microbial communities from Laval, Canada - mgLPC | ecosystem: Environmental > Terrestrial > Deep subsurface > Rock core/Sediment | place: Laval, Canada | collected... | reverse complement strand
GGCGGCTTCTACGGCTGGCCGTGGAGTTATTACGGCCAGCATCCCGATGCGCGGCCGCAGCCGGCGAATCCGGACATGGTGGCGCGCGCGATCGCACCGGACTACGCGCTCGGCCCGCACACCGCATCGCTCGGCCTGGCGTTCTACGACGGTGCATTGCTGCCCGCGCATTACCGCAATGGCGCGTTCGTCGGCCAGCACGGCTCTTGGAACCGGCGTCCGCAAAGCGGTTACAAGGTGATCTTCGTGCCGTTCGCCAACGGCGTGCCGGACGGCGATGTGCAGGACATCCTGACCGGCTTCCTGGACGCCGACGGGCACGCGCTCGGACGTCCGGTCGGCCTGGCGGTCGCGCGCGATGGCGCGCTGCTCGTCGCCGACGATGTCGGCGGCAGCGTCTGGCGCCTGACTCCGCGCGCACCTGCATCCCCACTACCGGCGAGGTGATCCCATGGCCAGAGTCGCACCCCGCGTCCACGTGTCCGCCGACCGGATCGCATCGCTGGAGGACATCGCCCGCCAACTCCTGCAGGACGAACGCGTCGCCATCGTGCTGGACGACGGCACGACCTTGATGGGCGTGGTCGAGTACCAGCCCAGCATGCAGATGTTCTTCGATCCGCAGGGCCGCGAAGGCAGCAATGCCCAGGTTCGCATCGAACTGTCGCTCGACGATGGCCGCGCGCATCCGTCCGGCGTCCGCGACCTGTGGCTGGATGAGATCAGCGCCATCGCGCGCGTGCCGAACCCATCGCCACCGGAAGCCTCTTCACGGACGTCGCCACCGGATCCGAACGCCCCGACCGTGCGCTGAGCGCATCGCTACATCGACGGTTCGCTCGGCATGGCGTCGAAGCGGCGCGCGTAATCGCGTTCGCCGGCAATACGCTCGACTTCGGCGTCGGCCAGGTCGGGCGCCGCATACACGGCGTAGGCGATGGCGCGATCGTTGCGTCCGACGTGGTGCAGCCGATAGCGCGGCCGACCGCCACCGGTGTTGGCGGGGTAGTGTGCGGGCGGCTGCGCGCCGTCCAGGTCCAGCTCGCTGTTGTCGACGGTGCCGCCCACGAACAATGCCCGCATGGTTGTCTCCCTGCGCTGAGGATCGATGAGTTCGACCCGATGGTGGACGCCGGCGTGTATGGATTGCATCAAGCTGGCGTTACGTTCCACGCGCGAAGCGCGACAGCACGGCACCTTAGAATCCGCGGATGGAACACTCGACAGCGACGCCACCGTGACCCTCGAAGCCGATGCGGCGTTGCAGGCCTTGCTGTTGCCGGTTGCCGACGGTGCGCTGGCGTGGCCCGCGCGCGGCGGCGCGCTGTTCCTGCATGCGCGCGACGGCTGGCCGCTGCATCGCCAGCCACTGCCGGGCCTGGTTTGCGACACGGACTGGAGGCCCGACGCCGACGCACTGTCGCGCAGCGGCCTGGCGGTGCGCACGGAACCCGCGCGCAATGACGACACCCGGTATCCGCTGGTGCTGCTGTTGCCGCCGCGCCAGCGCGAACACGCGCGGGCATCGTTCGCGCGCGCGCTCGCGGCGACCGCGCCGGGCGGCATCGTGCTCGCCAGCATGCCCAACGACGAGGGCGCCCGCAGCGGCGAGAAGGATTTGGCGCGCATTGCCGGCCTGCTGCACAGCCTGTCCAAGCATCACTGCCGGGTGTTCTGGAGCGAGCCCCTGCAGGCACCCGCCGATCCCGCGCTTGCCGCGCAGTGGTGGCAGGCCGACGCGCCGCGTCCGATTGCCGGCGGGCGCTTCACCAGCCGTCCCGGCGTCTTCGCCTGGGACCGTATCGACATCGCGTCGGCATTGCTCGCCGCACATCTGCCACACGACCTCACGGGCACAGGCGCGGATCTCGGCGCCGGCTACGGTTACCTCGCCAGCGAAGTGCTGATGCACTGCCCGGCGGTCGCCGCATTGGACCTCTACGAGGCCGACGCCCGTGCGTTGGCCCTCGCACGCAAAAACCTCGCGGGCGTCGGCGCGCGCGCCGCCGTCGCATTCCATTGGCACGACGTGGCGTTGGGCGTATCGGGGCCGTATGACTTCGTCGTCAGCAATCCGCCATTCCATGCGCAGGGCCGCAGCGAGCGACCGGACCTGGGTCGCGCCTTCATCGCCGCGGCAGCCGATGCATTGCGCGAGGGCGGTCGGCTGCTGCTCGTCGCCAACCGGCACCTGCCCTACGAAGCCGAGTTGTCCGCGCGTTTCGAACGCGTGCGCAGCCTGGCGCAGCAGGACGGCTTCAAGGTGATCGAAGCGGTGAAGCGGGCCAGGAAATGAAACTCGTCAAGCTCATCGCCAACCTCGGCTATGGCAGCCGCAAGCAGGTCGCGCAATTGTTCCGCGAAGGCCGCATCACCGACGTCGCCGGCGAGGTGCTGTACGCCGACGATCCAGTCGCGCACGCCGATGTCCGCATCGACGGCGAACCGCTGGATCCGCCGCAGGGGCTGACATTGATGCTGCACAAGCCGGTCGGCGTCACCTGCTCGACAAAGGATCCCGGCCGCATCGTCTACGACCTGCTGCCGCCGCGCTTCCGCGTTCGCTCGCCGTTGTTGTCGAGCGTTGGCCGGCTCGACCGCGACACCAGTGGCTTGCTGCTGTTCACCGACGACGGCGCGCTGCTGCACCGGATCGTCTCGCCGAAATCCAGGCTCGCCAAGACCTACCAGGCCACACTCGCGCACGCGCTGCATGGCGGCGAGGCGGCGCTGTTCGCCAGCGGCACGCTGCTGCTCGAGTCGGAAAAGACGCCGTTGGCGCCGGCGCTGCTCGAAGTCGAAGATCCACTCCACGCGCGCCTGGTGCTTACCGAAGGCCGCTACCACCAGGTGCGAAGGATGTTCGCCGCGGTGGGCAACCACGTGGAAGCGCTGCATCGCAGTCGTGTCGGCGGATTGACCCTGGGCGACCTGGCGCCGGGACAATGGCGTGCGCTGGATGACGAGGACCTGCGAAAGTTGTTCTCGGGCTCTTTGTAGGAGCGACGTAAGTCGCGACCGGAATCCGCAATCGGCTTCGCGACTTACGTCGCTCCTACGAAAAGCAGTTATCCCAGCAGATCCCGCCAGCCGTCAGCCCCCAGCTTCCGCAACGTCTCCACGTTCCGCTCCACGATCACCTCCGGATCCGGGAACGCCTCCACCGCCCGCGACACGCTGTCCTCGCGCAGCAGGTGCAGGGTCGGATAGGGCGAGCGGTTGGTGAAGTTTTCGACATCGTCCGCGGCGCTGCCGGCGAACTGGTAGTCGGGATGGAAGCTCGCCACCTGCAGCACGCCGTCGAGCGCCAGCGTCTCCACCAGCGCGTCGGCGGTTTCCAGGAAGTCGTTGTAGTCGAGGAAGTCGGTCAGCACGCGCGGGTGGACCAGCAGCGTGGTGTCGACGTCCTCGGCCGGCGTGTCGCGCAGCAACAGCAGTTCCTCGCCCAGCGTCTCGAGCAGCGCCTGCGGCGTCGTCGCCTCGCTCAACACCCAGCGGATCTGGCCGCGCGCGTGCACGGCCTTGGCGAACGGGCACAGGTTGAGGCCGATCACCGCGCGCTCGAGCCAGCGGCGGGTCGCCTCAATCGCCTCGGACTCAGTCACCGCTGACGCGGGCCTGCCAGCGTCAATCACGAAAGTTGTCGAACTGCAGCGGCCGCTCGAATTCTTGCGTGCGCAGCAGCGCCATAGCTGCCTGCAGGTCGTCGCGCTTCTTGCCGGTCACGCGCAGCTTGTCGCCGTTGATCTGGCTGTCGACCTTGAGCTTGGCGTCCTTCAGCGCCGCTTGGATCTTTTTCGCCAGGTCGCGCTCGACCCCCTGCTTGACGGAGATCTTCTGCTTCGCCCCGGCAAGGTTGGCTTCGATGTCGCCGAACTCCAGGCAGCGCGCATCGATCTTCCGCGCCACCAGTCGCGCACGCAGGATGTCGGTCATCTGCTGCAGCTGGAATTCGCTCGGGGCCGACTGCGTGATCGTCGCCTCGTCGCGCTCGAAGCGCGCGTCGACGCCCTTGAAGTCGAAGCGCGTGGTCAACTCGCGGTTGGCCTGGTCGACGGCGTTGGTGAGTTCGTGGGTGTCGACTTCGGAGACGATGTCGAAGGATGGCATGGCGAACACGGGAATCCGAAAGGGTGCGCAGGGTAACGCAAGGCCCGCGAGGCTGCGGCGACGACCCGGGACATCCGGGCTATTGCGGCGCCGCGCGCGAGCGGGCAGCGTGCAGTGGCTACACGGAGGCACCACGATGAAGCACGCCTGGCGGCTGTATTTGCTGTGTTTGCTGGCCTTGCCCGCGGCCTGTGCCGGACCTGCGCCGGTCCAGCCACCGGCCCTCGCAGGCGGGCCCGTGGCACCCGGCGTCTCGCTGCTGCCCGGCACGTTCGTCGCCGGCCAGCAGCCCGACGGCAACACGCTGTTGTTGCGTGGCCGAGACGGCCTGCTCGTGTTCGATACCGGCCGACACCCCAGGCACGTGCAGCGGATCATCGATGCGGCACGCGGCGCCCGGTTGCCGGTCGCGGCGATCGTCAACAGCCATTGGCACCTGGACCACGTCAGCGGCAACGCGGCGTTGCGCGATGCGTATCCGGACGCGCAGGTGTACGCGAGCATCGCGATCGTCGGCGCGATGCGCGGGTTCCTGGCGGACTATCGCGCGCAGCTGCAGGCGATGATCGACAAGGCGCCAGCCGACAGTGTCGACGCGGCCGGCTGGCACGAGGAGATCGCGCGCATCGACAGTGGTGCGAAACTGTTCCCGACGATCCCGGTCACGGCTTCCCAGCCGGTCACGCTGGCCGGTCGTCCGCTGCAGCTCGGACTGGAAACGAACGCGGTCAGCGGTGGCGATGTCTGGATGCTGGATCGCCAGACCGGCGTGCTCGCCGCCGGCGACCTGGTCACCTTGCCGGCGCCATTGCTCGACACCGCCTGCGCGGACGGCTGGCGCCAGGCGCTCGCGCGATTGGACACGGTCGGATTCACCACGCTGGTGCCCGGCCACGGCGCGCCGATGGACCACGCTGGATTCCAACGGTATCGCGTCGCGTTCGACAACCTGCTCACCTGCGCGGCCGGCACGGAGTCGTCGGACACCTGTCGCGCGCGCTGGCTGCGCGATGTCGGTACGTTGATCGCGCCAGGCGACACAGCGCTCGCCGATACGTTGCTGGATTACTACATCGGCCAGGTACTGCGCGCGCCGCGGGCGCGTCGCCTGCAGTACTGCCATGCCGGTGCGCCGGGTTGAGCAAGCACCGGCACATGCAGGTACGCGCAGTGCTGACGATGCTTGCCGCGGTCGCGGTGTTCTCGACGATGGACGCCGGCCTGAAGCTGCTGTCGGCGCACTACCCCCCGTTCCAGGTCGCCGCGTTGCGCGGCGCGGCGTCGCTGCCGCTGGTGCTCGCATGGGCGCTGTCGACGGCCGGGGCGCGCTCGCTGCTGCGCGTGCGCTGGCCGTTGCACCTGCTGCGTGGCGCGATGGGCGTGGCGATGATGGCGAGCTTCGTCTATGCGCTGCGCACGCTGCCCCTGGCGACGGCGTACTCGATCTTCTTCATCGCGCCATTGCTGATCACCGCCTTGTCGGTTCCGTTCCTGGGCGAGCGCGTCGGCCCGCGACGCTGGATCGCGATCGCGGTCGGCCTGCTGGGCGTCGTCGTGCTGTTGCGGCCCAGCGGCGAGGGCATGCTGAGCCTGGCCGCGGTCGCGGTGCTGCTGGCGGCGCTGATGTACGCGGTCAGCGCGATCACCGTCCAGTTGCTGGCGCGCACCGACTCCACGCAGGCGATGGTGGTCTGGGTGATGGTGCTGATGACGTTCGGCGCGGGCGCGATCGCGTGGCCGCACTGGATCGCGATCGGGCCGGGCGACCTGTGGGTGATCGCCGGCGTCGGCGTCGCCGGTGCGATCGGCCAGTACGCGATCACCGAAGCCTTCCGCCTCGGCGAAGCGTCGCTGCTCGCGCCGCTGGAATACACCGCGCTGGTCTGGGGCGTGCTGCTGGACGCGACGCTCTGGGGCGTGCTGCCCGATTCGATCACCTGGATCGGCGCGGCGATCATCATCGCCAGCGGTTTGTACCTGATGCGCCGCGAACGCGTGCACGCCGAGTCCGAGCATCCCTGACAAAAGCGCCCTGGTGGCGCCGCCCGGATGGAGCCGCCCTGACGGCGCCGCTAGTCGACGTAGCGTTTCTGGCACACCTCGCAGAAGAACGCCCGCCGTTGCGCGCGGCCGAGCGCCTTGCGGTAGGTGAGGCGGTTACCGTCGCGCGGACAGGTCGTCTTGGTGTGCACCTGGTAATGCTTCTTCAGCACGAAGGCCTTCTTCCACTCCAGGAAATCGAAGCTGTACGCGCGTGCCTGCGTGATCAGCTCGGTGAGCTTGCGCGGCGGCAGCGCGCCGATCGTGCTCTCCGGATGCACGCGGATGCGGAACAGCACTTCGTTCTTGATGATGTTGCCGACGCCGGCGAAGATCGTCTGATCGAGCAACGCATCGGCCGCCAACAGTTCGGGTGCGGCCTTGAGCTTGCGCCGCGCCCGTTTCGGATCCCAGGCATCGGCCATGACGTCCCCGCTCCAGTCGTAGACGTCGTCCAGGTCGCCCTCGATGAAGCGCACGGAGCAGGCATAGAGGTTCAGCACGCCGTTGTCGAACGCCAGGCTCACCCGCGGCGCGGCGATCTTGCCGCTGCGGTCGGTCTTGTCCTCGTCGATGCGGTAACGGCCGAACAGCATGAGGTGCACGCGCATCGCGAAACGATCGAACCTGACCAGGAAGTGCTTGCCCCAGCTGCAGATCGCGCGCACGCGCTTGCCGTGCATGCGCTGGATGTCCTGCTTGCTGTTGCCCGAGACCGCGCGCACCGTCTTGCCGACGAATTTCGCCGCCTCTTCCTTGAGGATGACGATCGAGGGTCCTTCAGGCATGCCGGCAGGCTAGCGCCCGGCTGGCGCAGGCGTCGTGAACGCAGCCGCGTGGCTTCAGAATCCGTAGCGCAGGAATCCGCCGTCCACCGCGATGCATTCGCCGGTGATGTAGGCGGCCGCCGGCAGGCACAGGAACGCGACCGCGGCCGCGACTTCCTCGGCTTCGCCCACGCGCCCCATCGGCGTGCGCAGCAGCACTTCGTCCAGGTAATCCGGATCGGCCAGGGCATCGGACGTGCGCCGGGTGCGGATGTACCACGGTGCGACGGCATTGACCCGCACACCGTCCTCGGCCCATTCGACCGCGAGATTCTTCGTCAGCTGGTGCAGTGCCGCCTTGGCCATGCCGTACGCCGCGCCGGTACGCACGTGCGTCAACCCCGAAACGCTGCCGACGTTGACGATGCTAGACGCGGCGTGCCGGGTCAGCAGCGGATACGCATAGCGCGACAGCTCGAACGCCGAGAACGTGTTGACCTCGAAGATCTCGCGCCACTCGTCCTCGGTGTAGTCGACGGCGGCGCGGCGGCGGTTGCCGCCGGCGTTGTTGACGAGGATGTTCAGGCCTTCGCCGCGGTCCTCGACCCAGTCGAGGATTTCGCGGCGCTGCTCCTCGTCGACCACATCGGCCACCAGTGCGTGCACCGCGCCGTCCGGTACTTCGTCGGCGAGTTCGTCGCGCGTGCGTTCCAGCGCGGCGGCGTCCCGCGCGACGATCAGGACTTCCGCGCCGAAGCCGAGCAATTCGCGCGCGATCGCGCGCCCGATGCCGGCACTGCCACCGGTGACCAGCGCCAGTTGTCCGTCCAGCCGCCAGCGATTGGGGTCCATGTGCGGTGCCTGTCGAGGTTCGGCGTAGCATAGCGCCGGCCTATCCGGCCCCTCGACGGAGCGTCACGTGAGCCGCAACTTCCGCCGCACCCTGCTCGTCGCCGCCGCGCTGTCGATCATCTGCGTGGCCTGCAGCAAGCCCGAGCCCCCGAAGAAGGAACAGCGGCCGGTGCCGAAGGCGGATACCGAGTTGCGCGACGCGATCCAGGCTCCGATCGACCGCGCCAAGGCGGTCGAACCTGCGGTGCTGGATGCGGCGAAGCAGGAGCAGGACCAGATCGACGCGCAGACGCAATGACGCACCCGGGCTGTCGCCCGATGCGGGCGTGACCGGTCCCCGCGACTACAACCCGCAGAAGCAGTACGCCAATGCCTTCACCGGCGTGCCGTGCCGGGACTGCAGCGCGCTGTCGAGGAAGCGGAAGTCATCGCGCATTCGCGGCAGCGCGTGCGCCAGCAGCGACTGGCCCAGGCTCGAATCGCGCAGCCATTGCGCGGCGACGCGGTTCTGCGCGATGCGGGTGAAGAACCGTTCGAACGGCGTGGCCGGCTTTTCGATGTAGCGCAGGCGATAGTCCGCGGGCTTGCCGAGCCTGGCGCGCGCGGCGACATCGGCGACGGCGGTTTCGATGCCGCCGAACGCATCCACGAGGCCGCGCTGCTTGGCTTCGGCGCCGCTCCAGACCCGTCCGCGTGCGATCGCGTCGATCTCGCCGACGCTGCGCCCGCGCGCCTGCGCGACGCGGCCGGTGAAGTCGCGATATCCCTTGTCGATCACCGACTGCACCATCGCGCCGACTTCGGGATCCAGCGGGCGGGTGACGTCGAACGCGCCGGCGAAGCGCGTGGTGCCGACGCCGTCGGTATGCACGCCGACCTTGTCGAGCGTGCGCGGAATGGTCGGGATCAGGCCGAAGATGCCGATCGACCCGGTGATCGTCGACGGGTCGGCGTAGATGCGGTCGGCATTCATGCTGATCCAGTAGCCGCCGGACGCGGCGACGTCGCCCATCGACACCACCACCGGCTTGCCGGCCTGCTTGAGCGCGACGACCTGGCGGCGGATCTGCTCGGAGGCGAAGACTTCGCCGCCGGGAGAATTCACCCGCAGCACCACCGCCTTGACGTGGTCGTCGTCGCGCGCGGCGCGCAGCAGGTCGGAGGTGGATTCGCCACCGACGCTGCCCGGCGGCTCCTTGCCGCCGGCAATCTCGCCCTCGGCCACCACCACCGCGACCTGCGGCCGCTCGTCGACCGCCTGCAGGCCGCTGTCGATGTGCTGGAGGTAATCGTCCAGGTCGACTTCGCGGAAGCCGTCCTCGGCATCCTCGTCGGCCACGCCGCGACGCGCGAGCAGCTCGTCGATGTCGTCTTCGGTCTTCAGGCCGTCGACCAGCTTGTGCTGCAGTGCGTACTGCGCGAGGTCGCCCTGCACGGCGGTCAGACCCTGCGGCAGCGCGTCGATGTCGGCGGCGAGCGATTGGGGCGCCAGGTCGCGTACGCGCCCGATGTCGCCGAGGTAGCGTTGCCAGATGTCGTTCATCCAGAACAGGTCGGCTTCCTTCGACTCGGGCGACGCGGCATCGAGGATGAAGGGCTCGGCGGCGGACTTGAACTCGCCGACGCGGAACAGGTGCACGTCGACGCCAAGCTTGTCCTGCAGGCCTTCGCGGTAGTACTGCCGGTAATGGCCCATGCCCTGGAGCATCAGCGCGCCCATCGGATCGAGGTACACCTCGTTGGCCTGTGCGGCGAGCAGGTACTGGTTCTGGTCGAAGTTCTCGCCGAAGGCGACGACCTGCTTGCCTGCCGCACGCAGTCGCGCGAGGGCAGCGGCGACTTCGCGGATCGAGGCATAACCGGAGAACTCCATGCGGTCGGTGCGCAGCAGCACGCGCTCGATGCGCGTGTCGTCGCCGGCCGCGTCGATCGCGCGCAGCACGTCGCGCAGCTGCACTTCACCGGCGCCGTCGTCGCCGAGCGTGCGGGCCAGCGCGCGACTGGCCGGATCGCTGGTGTACTGCTCGACCAGCTTGCCCTCCGGTGCGATCACCAGCGTCGTGCGATCCAGCAACGGCCGCGCCCTCCCGCCGCCGCCCATGGCCACGATGATTACCAGCAGCAGGCCGAAGAACAGCAGGTTGAACACCAGCCGGCGCGTGAAATTCATCGCATCCCACAGCCCGATGAAGAAGCGGGCGATGGGGCCGCGGCGGGGGTCGTTCATGGGACGGATGCTCCGGAGGAAATCGAATGCCGCAGGTGCACAGCCTAGCCACCCGGCGGCGGGCGCTCATGCGCCACAGGTCACTGCGACGGGCGTCATTGCCGCTCCGCCACGATGGGGACGCGGCGGCTGCTGCGCAAGAAGCGCAGGCCAAGCAGGGTCGCGGCGACCGTGAGCCCCGCGATCAGCCCGACCCACATCCCGCGTGGCCCCCATGCCTGCGTAAAGCCGCCCAGTCCCAGCCCCAGGCCCGCGCCCAGCGGCATGCCGATGCCCCAATAGGCGAACGCGGCCAGGAACATCGGCACGCGCGTGTCCTTGAGCCCGCGCAACGCGCCGGCCGAGAGCACCTGGATACCGTCCGGGAACTGGAACGCCGCGGCATACAGCAGCAGCGAGGCGGCCAGCGCGGCGACGGCGACATCATGCGTGTACAGCGCCACGAGCGCATGCCGTCCGAACAGAAGCACCAGCGCCGAACACGCCTGCGTGCACAGCGCCAGCGCATAGCCGGCGAACGCGGCGCGACGCATGTCCTCGCGGCTGCCGCGTCCGAGCGCATGGCCGACGCGCACCGTGGTCGCCTCGGCCAGGCCCAGCGGCACCATGAAGCACAGGCTGGCGACGTTGATCGCGATCTGGTGCGCGGCGACGGGCACCGTCCCCAGGCGCCCGATCAGCAGCGCGGTGACGATGAACAGGCTGCCTTCCATCGCCACGGTCACGCCGATCGGCAGTCCGGTGGCGAGCAGGCCGCGGATCGAGCGCCAATGCGGCAGGTCGAAACGCGCGAACAGGCCGAGATCGGCGAAGCGGCGGGCGCGGCGCAGGTACAGCGCGAACACGATCGCCTGCGACCACATCATCGCGGTCGATGCGATGCCGAGCCCGCCGGCACCCAGCGCGGGCAATCCCGCGACACCGAACGTCAGCGCGAAGCCGAGCGGCACCAGCACGACGAGCCCGCCGAAACCCAGCAGCATCGTAGGCAGCGTCCAGTGCAGGCCATCACTGAGATAGCGCATCGCCAGGTACAGCGTGAGGGCCGGCACGCCCCAGCGGATGCCATGCAGGAACGCGATCGTGCCCGGGCGGATATCGGGCGCGATGCCCATCGGCGCCAACGCGTAACCCGCGACGCTGAGGAAGGCGAACAGCACGACACCGAGCATCGCCGCCAGCCACAGCGCCTGGCGGAACAGCGCGCCGATCTCGTGGCGGCGTCGCGCGCCGTCGAGTTGCGACACCGACGGCGGCAGCGACATCAGCGTGCCCATCGGAATCATCATCG
>Ga0066809_10000024_pt1 | contig 11331 bp, 10 predicted proteins | sample SoimicmetaGmgLPC_FD_62222 | JGI IMG/M metagenome (GOLD analysis project Ga0066809, IMG submission 62222) | Soil and rhizosphere microbial communities from Laval, Canada - mgLPC | ecosystem: Environmental > Terrestrial > Deep subsurface > Rock core/Sediment | place: Laval, Canada | collected... | reverse complement strand
GTGCTCGTCGGCCACTCGTACGGCGGCAATGTCATCTCCACCGCCGCCATCAACAATGATCATGTCCGGGCGCTCGTCTATTTCAACGGCTGGATGTGCGACGAGGGCGAGAGCCAGCAGCTTCTCCTCGAGAAGTTCGAAGGCAGCCTTGTGGGGCCTTCGATCAGGCCCGTCCCGTTTACCAACCCGGACGGCAGCGAGGGCACCGACCTTTACCTCGCCCCCGAGGCATTCCGAGAGGCCTTCGCAGCCGATGTCGATCCTGAGACGGCCGCCGTGATGGCGGCGGCGCAGCGGCCATACGCGGCCGCCGCGTTCGCAGCAACGCCGTCGGCTCCGCCAGCGTGGAACACACTGCCGTGCTGGTACTTGCTCGGGACCGAGGACAAGGCGATCCCGCCGGAGCTCCAGCGCTTCATGGCCGAGCGCGCCAACGCGACGATCGTGGAGGTGCCGGCTTCGCACGTCTCGTTCGTGTCCCAGCCCGAGGCCGCGACCCAGCTCGTCCTGCAGGCCGTCGAGGCGACCGCCGCAGCCGGCTAACAAGCCCCTGTTCATGCCGTCGCCCGGCTCCTAGAGGAGGAGGCGCATTCGGCCCGAGGAACTTGTCGAGACCCTGGAACAGTTCGACGTCACGCTCTGACGACGCAGAACGCCCAACTGCTGGGTACCTCACCGTAGCGTCCAGGTACATTCCCGCACACTCGGACACCACGGGGTGCTGTTCCTCGAGGACGGAACCCCGACCCTGATCCCCAGGCACCTGGCCCAACTAACCCGCTGCCAGACGTGGTCTTCGAGGAGTTCGCGGAGACCTTCGTCGGGCGCGGCGCTACCCGATCCCAGGTGTTCGGGATGCCGGTCCTCAAGGCGGGCGACAAGGTGTTCGCGGGCACGTTCGGCGACGCGATGACGTTCAAGCTCGGACCCGACGACCTCGAGCAGGCTCGCGCGCTGACGGGCGTCGAGCCGTTCGAACCGATGCAGGGCCGCCCGATGAAGGAGTGGGTGCTAGTTCCCCTCGCGACGCGAAGCGCTGGTCGGATCTCGCCGAGCGAGCGTTCGGGTACCTCGCGTAGCGACCCGGCATCCCTCGGATCTAGCCGGCGTCGAGATGCATGGCCAGTGAGGTCGCTGCGCGCTCGGTGAGTGCGTTCTCCACGACCACATCCCCGCCGGTGATCAGCGCTGCCACGGTGGGTGCGGACACGATCCGGCCGTCGACGACGATGGCGATCTGCGAGCCCACGGAGGCCTCCGTCGCGGTCTCGAGGGCGGCGGTCCCGTCGGCCGTGAGGTGCACGAACACCGACCAACCGGAGCCCGGAGCTGCGTCCGGTCGTGCGATCGCTCGTTCGACCTCGCTCCCGTCCACGATGCGAGGTCCGAGCACGTACTTGTCCTCACTGGCCTCCGCGGGTCCGAGGAGGACGATGCGCGGCGCATCCAGGGCGGACGAGACGCAGTCTCGGAGGGGCTCCCCGTGATGCGTGCAGGTGAGCTGCGTCGCATCCCAGTCCGCCGCGGATCGTGGCACGATCTCGATGACCGGCCGCAGCTGGAGCGCGCCGCCCGTCGAGGCGTTCGAACCCGAGGGCGACGGCATGTCCTCGGTGGAGCTGCACGCCGAGGCGATCACGAGCGCGAGCAGCCACCAGGCCCACCGGTGATCTCGCCCCGTGCCCGTCGTTGCTCCTGCGCGCCGAACCATCGCAGCGGGGGTCGGGCGGCTACAGGGAAGGCGTATCGAGGATCTTGCGGGTCCGCTTGGCCATACCCTCGAGCAGGCGGATCGCGAGGTCCGGTTCCTTCCGTAGGAGCTTGCGGAACTCCGAGCGCTCGATCCGGACGGTCTCGAGCGGCGTCTCGGCGACGACGGTCCGGGTCCGCGAGTCGCCGTCCAGCAGCGAGAGCTCGCCGAAGAACTCGCCCCGCCCGAGCTCGGCTTCCTTTTTCCCGCCCGGGGTCGTGCCGGCGACCACCTTCGCCTTGCCGTTCGTGATCACGTAGAAGGCCTTGCCCGGGTCCCCGGCCCTCACGATCACCTGGCCCTCGCGGTAGATGCGCTCCTCCGAGAGCGAGGCCACCCGAGACAGGTCGAGCTTCGTGCAGCCCTCGAACAGCGGGACCCGTCCGAGGAGGTTGACCATGGGGCGTCGCGCGGCGGCCATGGAGTCATGGTCGCAGTCCCGAACGTTCCTCGCAAACGAACGGGCCCCGGATCCCGGGGCCCGTTCGTTCCGTCCGTGCGCGATCCGCTACGCCGGCAGCGCGAGCGACCAGAGTCCCCGACCGTGCGTGGCGGCCAGGATCGTCGTGCCGTTCGGGTAGAACGACAGGTCGTCGATCACCGCGTGTGGGAGTCCGGAGCCGAGCTGCGACCACGAGCCCCCGCTCGGACCCGCCGTGAACACCCCGACGTCGGTGGCGAGCACGAGATTGCCGCCTTGGTCCAGGACCAGGTCCCGGGCCGGGGCGTCCGGCAGGTTCCCGCTGATGTTGGTCCAGGTCGCGCCGCCGTCCTCGGACTCGAACACCTGGCCGACACCGGCGCTGTCGATCCATCGACGGGAGAAGCCGCCGAGCGCGGCGTAGACGTGCATCCCGGTCTCATCGGTCGGATCGATGGCGACGGCGCTGATGTAGCGGTTCGGGAGCGCCCCGGTGACCTGATGCCAGGTCCCGCCGGCGTTGGTCGCGACCCCCGAGCTGAACCCTGCGCCGGCCGTGCTCGACGTAGCTGGGTTGCAGCCGGTGCCCGGTGCGCACCATCCAGCGTAGATCGTGTCGCCGGACACGCTGAGCGCTGTCACGCTGCGGCCGGCTCCGGTGTCGAAGACCCGCTTCCAGTCGCAGGCGGTCGCCGAGCACCTCGTGTCGAACCCGTTCGTGCTCTCCCACACGTACTGCCCGCCGGCGACCATGTGGTCGGTGTCGGCGTCGTCCCACGTGAACGGTGCGATGAAGCGCGGGAGCGGGTCACATGGGTCCGGCGTGTACGTGAAGGCGCCGCAGGCCGGCGTGATCTCGTGGTACACGAGAGGTCCCAGGTCGAACGGCGGTTCGGCGGGCGAGTAGCCGCCGTTGGTCGTCAGCCACATGTCCAGGCCGACGTACTCGCCGATCGACTCGTCACCGTTGTCCGGGTTGACCAGCTGCTGGCCGCCGTCGCCACCTTCCGGGCTGACCATCTCGTCAAGACCGGGGGCGAGCAGCGAGACGCCGTTGTCCTGCATCCCGCCCCACACCATCACACCAGGGTCGATGGCCGGGTTCCCCGGTTCCTCGGGCGTGATCCCCGCGCCCGCCCCGTAGTACTGAAGCGTCCGCAGGTCCGCGTTGTGGTTGTGCCACCCCTCGGGGCTGCTGGGGTCCTGGTCCAGGTCGCGGCTGTAGATCCCGCCGTCGTTGCCGACCCACACCTGGCCGTCACCGAACGCTACGACGTGCTGGTCCGGATGCGTGGTCTTCGGGCACGAATCGAGGCCATCGTTCGCGCACGGCATCGTGAAGTTCCAGTACGGGCCGATCGCGCGCCAGCTGGTGCCGCCGTTGCGGGTCTCGAAGACCTCCTCCAGACCCACGTACACGTGGTCCGGATCGGCGGGGTCGACGCCGAGGAACTGGTTGTACCAGGCCTGGACGCCGGGGGCGTAGCCCTTGGACAGCTTGAGCGCCGAGCCCGACTGCTGGAGCTTGCGGTAGTTCGCGATCTGGTTCCACGGGCCGTCCGGATCGCCGGTCCTCGACACGTAGATGCCGGCGAGCACCGTGTTGCCCGTCTGGATGTTCGGCTTGTTGATCAGCAGGGTCGACTCGATGACGGTGTACAGGGTGGAACCGTCGGTCGAGTAGTCGATGCTGGCCGTGCCCACCTCCTTCGGGTTGATCGCGCCCGAGAGTTTGCCGGCCGTCCAGGTCTCGCCCCCGTCGCGCGAGACGTAGAACCCGTTATACGAGGCGCCGGAGCGCCACGCCATGTTCGCGACGACCACATCGCCGTCGGTGCCGGGTTGGACCTCGACGTCGTTCACGATCGAGAGCCCGTACGGGCTCGGGGTGAAACCGAAGCTGGTCGCGTCGAACTCGAGGGCCCACGGGTCACTCAGCGGATCAGAGAGCGACCGGCTGAACAGTCCTCGGCTCGTCGCGACGTAGACGTTGCCCGCGCCGTCGAACTCGAGGTCGCCGATCGTGCTGTTGGTGACGTTGGGCCCGACCTGCTCCCACGTCGCACCACCGTTGTCCGATCGGAAGACGCCGACGCCTTTGTGGTTCTCGAACGCCGTGTTGTTCTCCCCGGTGCCGACCCAGATCGAGTCGTCGTCCGGGTTGATCGCGATCGCGCCGATCGCGATCGAGGCGGCGGCGTCGTCGAAGATCGGATCCCAGGTGTCGCCGTCGTCGGTGGACTTCCACACTCCACCACCCGCCGCCCCCGCGTAGACGTCGCCGTTGTCCGCGACCGCGAGCCCCGTCATGCGGCCCGACACGTTGCCCGAGCCACCGCCCGAGTTCGAGATGAAGGCGTCGCGATAGTCCTCGCTGTCCGAGTTGTAGTTCGTGTCCTGCAGCTCGGACCACGTGCCGGGAACGGTGGGGAGGTCGGCGGCCTCGGCGAACGCCTGGACGTACGCGTCCGAGTCGACCTCGACGCCGGGCGCCGTGGCGATCCCGGAGTACGAATAGGCGATGCCGAGGATCTCGTCGCTCTCTTCGGCGGCATCCTTTTCCGAGTGCAGACCTGCCTCCGACGCGGCCGAGCCGTCGTGGCCGGGCCCGGCCTGACCCGGGATCGCGAGCCAGACGAGCATGAGCAGGCTCACGGCCGCCCCCAGGCCGACGCGCCTGCGATATAGAGCCCCTCGAGCCATCCACCAACCCCCTGTTCCAGGCGATGAACATCGTTCATCGCACGCGGACGTAGCGGCGGAGGTCCGCCGCCTACGCACGAGTACCCCGCCCGCGGCCCGCTAAACGTCGTGCCGGTGAAGATCCAGGGCCGGATGCCCGATGCCAGGGCCGATACCATCGCTCCGTCCACGGAAGCAGTGCCAGGGAGGAGGGGAGGTCTGGTGGCCGGGTCCGTCTCCTCGTTGATCGGCGGCCGAGCGCGCCCGGACGCGCCGGGTGGTACGCAGGACGTGCCGAACCCCGCCAGGCTCGACGAGGTCGTCGCGACGGTTCGGCTGGCCGATGCCACGACGTTCGTCGAGGCCTGCGCCGCGGCCCAGAGCGCCCAGCGCGGGTGGGCGCGGGTCCCGGCCCCCGTGCGTGGGCGGGCCATCCAGCAGCTCGGGCGGCTCGTCGAAGACAACGCCGAGACGCTCGCCCGGATCATGACCCGCGAGATCGGCAAGCCGATCGCCGAGGCGCGGGGTTCGGTCCAGGAGGTCGTCGACACATGCAACTTCTTCGTGTCGGAGGGCCGGCGTCTCTACGGGATGACCGTGCCGTCCGAGCTCCCGGACAAGCAGCTCTTCACGTTCCGCAACCCGGTCGGTGTTGCGGCGATCGTGACGGCGGGCAACTTCCCGGTGGCGGTCCCGTCCTGGTACCTGGTCCCGGCGCTCCTCTGTGGGAACGCGGCGGTGTGGAAGCCGGCCGAATACGCGCCCGCGACGTCGGAGGCGCTCGCCCAGCTGTTCCTGCACGCCGGCTTCCCCGAGGGCGTGTTCAACATGGTGCTCGCCGATGGGGCCGCGACGTTCGAGGGGGTCTCGCAGGCCCTCGACGCGGGCCTGATCGACAAGGTCGGCTTCACGGGTTCGAGCGACGTGGGGCGGCGGCTCGGCGAGCTCTGCGGGCGACACCTCCAGACGCCCTGTCTCGAGCTCGGCGGGAAGAACCCGCTCGTCGTAGTGCCCGACGCCGACCTCGACCTCGCCGTGGAGGGGGCGCTGTTCAGCGGGTTCGGGACGGCGGGGCAGCGGTGCACCTCGCTCGGGACGGTGATCGTGCACGAGCAGGTGCACGATGAGTTCCTCGCACGGTACGCCGAGGCGGTCGAGACCGCGGCGATCGGCGATCCGTTCGAGGAAGTGCTCTACGGGCCGATGATCTCGTCACGTTTCTGCGACCGGTTCCTCGGATGGCTCGACTGGGTGCAGCCGCACCACGCGCTCCGCGGCTCGACCGCGACCGGAAGGATCACGCGCGACGCTCCGCGCGCCGGGTTCGTCGGCGATCCTGAGGCCGGCCTGTTCGTGCACCCGACGATCGTCGACGGCGTCACGATGGACGACGACCTGTACAAGCAGGAGACGTTCGGCCCGATCGTGGGCGTCGCGTCGTTCGCGGACTTCGAGGAGGCGATCACGCTCGCGAACGGCCACGGCTACGGCCTTTCGGCCTCGATCTACACGATGGACCCGCTCAACGTGTTCCGGTTCCGCGAGCGCATCTCGGCGGGCATGGTGAGCGTGAACAACTCGACCACCGGCGCCGAGGCCCACCTGCCCTTCGGCGGCAACGGACGGAGCGGCAACGGCGCGCGACAGTCCGGCGTGTGGGTGCTCGACCAGTTCACGCGCTGGCAGGCCATGAACTGGGACTACTCCGGCCGGCTGCAGAAGGCGCAGATGGACGTCGCCGACCTGTCGGCGGACCCGTCGTTCCGACTGACCGAGCCATGAGCGACGATCTCACCCGCATCCGCGCCGGGTGGTTGCTCGACGTCGTCACGGGCGAGGTGTTCCGCGATCGCGTGATCGGCATCCGCGGCGACCGGATCGAGTCGATCGGCGACGATGACGGATCGCCGGTGGAAATCGACCTGTCCGAGCACACGGTGCTCCCCGGACTGATCGACTGCCACGCGCACCTGATCGGCGAGATCGAGGGCGGTCACGGCTACGCGGCGCTCGTGCAGCGAACCGGCGCGCAGGAGGCGCTCTCCGGCGTCCGGAACGCGCGCGACACGGTGCTGGCCGGGTTCACCAGTGTCCGGGACGTCGGGACGTTCCGTGCGTTCGTGGACGTGGCGTTGCGCGACGCGATCGAAGCCGGCGACGTGATCGGTCCTCGGATGCTGTGCGCGGGGGCGTACGTCACGAGCTCCGGCGGTGGGGGCGACGTGACCGGCCTGGCGCCCGACGTTGACGCGGTCGTCCCCCGCGAGCTGCGGTTCGGCGTCGCGAACTCGGTCGACGAGGTGCGCCGGGTGGTGCGCGAGATCCTCCACGGCGGCGCCGACTTCATCAAGGTCATCGCCACGGGTGCGGTCCTCACCGAGGGCACCGTCCCGTCCGCGCCCGAGTTCAGCGAGGCCGAGATCCGGGCGGCGGTGGAGGAGGCCGCCCTGTACGAGACCCACGTCGCGGCCCACGCCCACGGCGCCGAGGGCATCAAGCGGGCGATCCGCGCCGGCGTGCGCTCGATCGAACACGGATCCCTGATGGACGACGAGTCGATCGCGCTGATGGTCGAGCACGGCACCTTCCTCGTCGCGGACGTGTGGATGGGGGACTGGACGATCGAACAGGGCGAGCGCGAACACTGGTCGCCGAACGTGATGCGCAAGCTCCGCGAAACGACCGATGTGCAGCGGGAGGGGTTCGCCAAGGCGGTCGAGGCTGGGGTCCGGATCGCGTTCGGGACCGACAGCGGGACCTACCCGCACGGGATGAACGCGCACCAGTTCGCGACGATGGTCAAGCACGGCATGACGCCGATCGAGGCGATCCGCTCCGCCACCGTGGTCGCGGCCGAGCTCCTCGGGTGGCGAGACCGGGTCGGCGCGATCGAGCCCGCGCTGTTCGCCGACCTCGTCGCCGTCCGGGGCGACGCGCTGAGCGACGTCGGCCTGCTCACCGACGTGGATGTCGTGATGAAGGGCGGCGTGGTCCTGTCGGCGCGCTGAGCCCGGTTTCCCTCGGGTCGGGTCGCGGAGTACGCTGTCGAACCTCTCGCGAGCTGTGCGGGAGTAACACGAACGCGGAAGGAGCACGCCGATGAAGACCTGTCCGTATTGCGCCGAGGAGATCAAGGACGCGGCGATCAAGTGCCGCTGGTGCGGATCGTGGCTCGTCGACGAGGTCCCGGCCTCCGCGGAGACGCCGCCCAAGCGGGTCGAGGCCAAGGCCGACGCCCCGAAGGCGGAGGAGCCCAAGGTCGATGAGAAAGAGGCCGTCCCACCGCAGGCCACGGTGGCGGCGTCGGTCGCGGCCGCCCAGCCCGGCGTCGAGCCCGCGGCCACTTCGCAGCCCGTCGCTCAGGCACCTGCCGCGGCGGTCGCCGAGCAGGCCTCGCCCTCGGCCACCTCACCTGTGGCAGCTGGAGCACCCGCGCCCGAGGCCAAGATCGAGTTCACGCACACGGGCTCGCGGTACCTCCTCGGGTACGCGCCGGACCACTTCGGGATCTGGGACCGCAACACGCCGCAGCAGCCCGTCGAGACCTTCCCGCGCAACGACGACGGGTGGGCCGCCGCGTGGGCCCGCTACGCGGCGATCGAGACGAGCTGGATGGACCTGCGGACGGGCCAGAAGTCCGGGTAGGACCCACGCCGACCGGGGCGGGCCGAGCCGGACCACGACCCGAGGACCCGCCGACAACGTCCGGCGAACCCTCGGAGCCTCGACGCCGAATGCGGACCGGTACCAACGCGTCATCCGCTCGAGCCGAAGCCGAGGGCCGAGGTCCATGCCACAGCCAACGCTTCCCGGTCCCGCTCGCGCTCGTCACGAGCACGAGCGCTCACGCCATCGCCTGGCTCGCTCGCGCGGGCTGAGGACCGCCTCCTTCGTGACGCGCGTGACGGTCGCGGCCTCGGTCGCCCTGACCGGCGCCTTCTCGGCGATCGCCGCGGCGGCGTTCCCCGGGCACGGCCAACGCAACGCGACCCCCCCTTATGCGAAGGATCGTTCCCCCGCACCATCGGCTCCTCTGGTCGCGCTCCCGCCTCCTAACGACGGCATCGGGGGCCTGCCGGCTCCGCCGGCGCAGGCACCCGTCCCAGGGAGCGGATCGGCGCAGGTGGGCTCCGGGGGATCGTGATGCCGTCGCCGGGCGCCACCACGTTCCCAGCGCTCGGGACGACCGCGACCGTGATCACGTCGGAGATCGAACGGCTGCTCGAGGCCGTCTCGATCGTCCGTGAGGAGATCGACGCGATCGACGGTTCGTGCAGCCGTTTCCGCGCCGACTCCGAACTGATGCGGCTCCACCGCTCGCCCGATCGATGGACGACCGTGAGCCCGACGTTGTTCGAGGCGATCGAGGTGGCGCTCGGTGCGGCGCATGCCACGGATGGCGCCGTCGACCCGACCGTCGGCGACGCCGTTCGCCGGATCGGCTACGACCAGGACTTCGGACGGATCCGTCCCACCGGACCGCCGATCGACGCCCGTCCGGCGCCGGGGTGGCGCGTCGTCGGTCTCGATCCGGATCGATGTGCGATCCGCCTGCCCGCGGGTGTGTTCCTCGATCTCGGTGCCACCGCGAAGGCGCTCGCGGCCGATCGCGCGGCCGCCAGGGCGGCTGGGGTGATCGGCGGCGGCGTCCTGGTCTCGCTCGGCGGTGATCTGGCGGCGTTCGGCGATCCGCCCGCGGGCGGATGGAGGGTCTCCGTCGCAGACGATCACCGTGAGGCGATCGGTCGCGGCGAAGTCATCGGCATCGCGGGAGGAGGGCTCGCCACGTCGAGCACGACCGTGCGTCGGTGGATGCGGGGGGCGGCACCCGTTCACCACGTCGTGGATCCGAGGACGGGGCGGCCCGCGGATGAGATCTGGCGGACGGTCTCCGTCACCGCGGCGCGGTGCGTCGACGCGAACACGGCCACGACCGCGGCCATCGTCCTCGGCGAACGCGCGGTCGCGTGGCTCCATACGCTCCGGCTCCCGGCCCGGCTGGTGCGAACGGACGGACGCGTGCTCCGTCTGTGCGGCTGGCCCGAGGCGGCCGCCGCGTGAGCCTGCTGGCCTCCTCTGTGGAGTCGCGGGCGCTCTGGTACCTGACGCGGGGCAGCGGCGCCATGTCGCTCTTGCTGCTCACGGCGATCGTCGTGCTCGGTGTCGCGAACGTCGCCCGATGGTCGCCGGATCGCACGCCGCGGTTCGTCGTGCAGCAGATACACCGTGATCTCTCGCTCCTGGCGCTGGTGCTCATCGCGATCCATCTGGCGACGGTGGTGATCGACGGGTTCGCGCCGATCCGGTGGATCGACGCCGTGGTGCCATTCGGCTCGGCGTACCGGCCGATCTGGCTCGGGTTCGGGGCGTTGGCGTTCGACCTGCTGCTCGCGATCGTGATCACGAGCCTCGTCCGGGCTCGGCTCGGCTACCGGATGTGGCGGGCCGTGCACTGGGCCACGTACCCGACCTGGGTCGTGGCCCTCCTCCACGGCGCCGGCGTCGGAAGCGACACGCGGGCGCCATGGATGCTGGCGTTGGTAGTGGCGTCGGTCGGGGCCGTGCTCGCGGCGGTCGCCGTGCGCGCCGCCCGTGGATGGGAGCGATGGGAGCCCGCTCGCGTGGTGCTGGTGGCGGGGGCGGTCCTGGTCCCGCCGGCGCTCGCCGTGTGGATGATCTCGGGCCCCCTGGGTGGAGGATGGGCCCTCCGCGCCGGGACCCCGCCCGATCTGTTGACCACCGCCGCCGCATCCGCCGCCGCTCCGACGGTCGCGGCCATCGTGCTGCCGGAGCAGGCGGTGTTCTCCGGCTCGGCGAGCCTCGACCGCTCCTCGGCGGGCGAGGCCGCCACGCTGTCCACGTCGGCTCGGACCACCGATCCGACGCCGCTCTCGCTCAGCATCCTGCTCGACGGGGACCAGGAGCCCGAGGGCTTCTCGGTGCGGTCGGGCACGGTCCGGCTGATCCCGCCCCGGGGGGCGGCCGCCTACCGAGGCGAGGTCACGGGCCTGGACGAGGGCACGCTCCGAGCTCGGCTGTCCGACGGCTTCGGCGACGTGATCGACATCGCGGTCCAGATGTCGATCTCCTCCTCGGGCCAGGTCCAGGGCGAGTTGCTGATCGGCGCCGTGGCGAGCAGCGAGGTGAGTTCGTGACCCGATCCACGACACCCGACCCGATCGCGGTGACAAGCCGCTTGAGCCCGTATCTCGCTCGGGGTGCAGCCCCGAGCCTCCAAGAACATCGAGCCACCTTTCCACCGCCACCGGCGCCTCGACGGTCACCGCTCGGCGAGCTGATCGACATGGTCGACGCTGCCGGCCTGCGTGGTCGTGGCGGCGGCGCGTTCCCCACCGCGGTCAAGATGCGCGCGGTCGCGGGGGGCAGGCGCCGTCCCCTCGTCGTCGTGAACGGGAGCGAAGGCGAGCCGGCCAGCCGCAAGGACTCGGTCCTGATGACCCTGGCCCCGCACCTCGTG
>Ga0066809_10000023_pt1 | contig 11607 bp, 13 predicted proteins | sample SoimicmetaGmgLPC_FD_62222 | JGI IMG/M metagenome (GOLD analysis project Ga0066809, IMG submission 62222) | Soil and rhizosphere microbial communities from Laval, Canada - mgLPC | ecosystem: Environmental > Terrestrial > Deep subsurface > Rock core/Sediment | place: Laval, Canada | collected... | reverse complement strand
ATGCAAATGAAATGGAGCGGTTTGCGGCAAAGTTTGACGCAGCCAACCCAGCCCTGCGCCGCCACTTTGAGGATTGGTCGTGGGGCAGCCAGCAGCGCGGCATTTCGATGCCTGACGGTCAGGACATTTTAACCAGTCTCGGAGGTCTAGGGCCGCGTTCGTCTAGCGCTCTACGCGAAGCTGGGGTGCCGGGCCTGAAGTACCTCGACCAAGGCTCGCGCCAAACGGGCGGCACGAGCAACTATGTCGTGTTCGATGACAAGCTGATCGACATTCTGAACAAGTTTTAGGCGCAAGCCTGAAGGACAGCCGGAAAGACGGCCAACAACAGAAGCGGGCTTGAAACCCGCCAACCTACAAGGACCAAACCGATGACCCAGCCCACAGAGGCAGTCGGAGGCGACGGCATTCCCGCTGACGCAAACCCGGCAACCCCGTTCGAGGACATTGCCAAGGAGATGCTTGGCGAGGATCAGGAAGAGGAAGAAGATCCCGAAGCGGAAGGCGATGAGCCAACCGCCGAGGAGGACGACATCGAAGTCGAAGCGGAGGAACTTCCGCCCATCGACGCCCCGGTATCGTTAAGCGCCGAGGACAAGGAAGCCTTCAAGAACTGGCCGCGTGACGCGCAAGAGCTTTTCACCAAGCGCGTCGGCGAGATGGAGAAGGGGTTCCACACCAAGGCACAGGAGGCAGCGCAAGCACGGAGCGCCGCCCGTAACGAAGCGTTGCAGTATGCCGCACAGCTACAGGCCGAGACGGCCCAGCAGCTCGAGCGCTATGCCCAGCAACTCACCGTGTCGCCACCGGACGCCTCGCTCTACGCGAGCGATCCCTACGCGTATGCCCAGCAGCTCCAAGCCTATCAGCACTACACCGCCCAGAGCCAACAGGCCCAGCGGGAAGCTGAACAGATGAGGCATCAGCAGGCCCAGTATGAAGCCGCATTGGCGCAGGAAGAACAACAGTCCTTCGTCCAGCAGCTTCAGGAACATTTTCCGGAATACCTCGACCCCCAGAGCGGACCGCAACTCGCACGCGATTTGTCGGCCATCGCTGCTGAACTTGGGTATCCCGCAGAGCTTATCTCCCAGGCTCGTCCCCACGACATTCTCGCCATGAAAAAGGTCGCTGACTTGAAGGTGAAAGCCGACAAGTACGACAAGGCAATGGCGAAGCAGATGGAGCGGGTTCGGCAGGGGAAGGGCAAGCTACCGCCCGTATCGACCCCCGGTGTCTCCAAAGGCGCCGAAGGCTCTCGAAAGTCACGGGCAGACGCAGCGTGGCAAACCGCCAAGACCGCAAAGTCGCGTCCCGCAAAGGACGGCGCGCTCGCCACATGGATGGAAAACTCGGGCTGGCTCTAACCAGTCCACAGACAACGAAAAGAGCCAAGTAAATGGCCGTTCCTTCAGGTACGATCCAGAACGTCGCCCGCGTCGGCGTTCGCGAGGATCTCTCGGAAAAGATCGCGGAACTGTTCCCCGACGAAACCCCGCTGATCAACTCGATCGGGCGCTCGTCGGCTAACAACACCCTTGTCGAGTGGCAGACGGACGGCCTCGCAGCCGCCAACGAAGCCAACGCGGCAATCCAGGGCGACGATCTGTCGAACGCCACTCGTGCGGATACCGTGCGCGTCGGCAACCACACGCAGATCTTCACCAAGGTTGTCGGTGCCTCGACCACGGTTGAGTGGACCAACAAGGCGGGCCGCAAGTCGGAACTCGCCCGCGAATTGATGAAGGCTGGGCGCGAGCTTCAGACCGACATCGAGAAGCGTGCGGTCGGCAACTATGCCTCTGTGGCGGCTGCTGCCGGTGTTGCCGGCAAGTTCGCCGGTATGCAGGCATGGCTGACCTCGAACGACAGCCGTGGTGCTGGCGGTTCGGACGGTGGTTACTCGGCGGGTATCGTTGCCGCTGCCACCAACGGCACGCAGCGCGCCTACACGGAAAGCCTTCTGAAAACCGTTCTCCAGCTTGTCTGGGTCGCGGGCGGCAATCCGAAGATGGTCATCACCAACGGCTCGCAGAAGCAGGCGGAAGCCGCTTTCGTTGGCCTGGCTGACCAGCGCCGCGAGACTGGCGACAAGGCGATCACGATTGTTGCCGGCGCCGACGTGTACGTGTCGGACTTCGGCAAGATCGCGTTTGTGGCCGACCGCTTCGCGGATGCCCGTTCGGCGCTGGTTGTCGACCCGGAATACGTTGACCTCGCCGTTGGCGAGTCGATGACTCCGTTCGACCTCGCGACCACGGGCCTTGCCAAGCGCAAGGCGCTCCGCACCGAACTGACGCTGCGCTGCCTCAACCAGGCTGCCCACGGCGTTGTCGCGGACCTCAGCTAACTAGCTGAAACCTAGGGGAAGGGGCTGGCTTTCGGGCTGGCCCCTTTTCTTTTGAAGGAATTTCAACATGGCTAAACTCAGGGTTGGTGTCGGTGGCACAGTCACCCAAGGCACCAGCAAGTCCACGGCGGTTACGATCAACGCCCCGTGTGGCCAGATCACGACGCACGCAGCCAACCTTGCTGCCACCACCTCGGTCGGCTTCACGGTGAACTGCGCCTACATCGACGCGGACGACACTATCAACCTGTCGATGGGTTCGGGCGGTACTGCTTCGTCCTATGTTTACATGGTGGATGCGGTGGCGGCGGGTTCGTTCATCATCCACATCCGCAACGTGACCGCTGGCGGCCTCGCTGAGGCGCTGGTGTTCAACTACTCGATCATCAAGAACTACTTCTAACGGGCGGGCCGTCATATGTCCTTTTCCAACTGGGAACTGATTGATGACGGCTCGTTCAACGGCGTCCGCAAGTTCATTCGCTCCTCGGACGAGGACGAGGGGACGGTCCAGGTCCGCTATGACGGATACGACATCCCGATCATCCTTGCCCGCAACAAGCAGGCGCAGAACGACTGGGACGGCAAACTAGGCGACGGGCTGCATCACGCAGCGCACATTCCCGCCAGCGTCCTGATGCAATGGTACCAGGAGGACGGCCAGAAAGCGGTCCTGCAAGATCCAGATTACCTCACCCGCAAACTCAACGATGCGAATTGGAAATACCTGAAAAGGCTTCCGATCACCCTTTAGAGGATACCCCACATGGCTGTTCCAAAGGGCCACGCAGTCGCGTCGGCCAGCTTCACGCGTCCGGCTGACACCACGGCCTATGCGGCGAACGATCTCGTCGCCAACTCGACCACCGCTGGCTCTGTCGTTGCGATGACGCTCAACGCAGGCAGCGCGGCGGGCATCCCTACGCGCATTCGCCGCGTCCGTCTTTACGGCGACAAGGCTGACGCGACCAACTTCAACTTCCGCGTCCACCTGTTCAACGTGCTGGCGATCACTTGCGCCAACGGCGACAACGGCGCGTTCTCGGTCAACAAGGCCGCCAACTATCTCGGCCAGGTCGATATTACGACAGGCCAGCTATTTACCGATGGCGCGATGGGTTCGGCAACGTGCGACATCCTTAACCCGCTCGGCACCACCTACGCCCTGCTGGAGGCCAAAGCGGCCTACACGCCAGCCTCCGCGATGATCTTCACTCTCGCGCTCGAAGTCGATCAAGACTAATGCCGATCATTGTCCCTATCGGCACCGGCACGACTGCCGGAACCGGGGTCGTCACCTACAGCGGACTCGTGTCCACTTTGGGCGATTGGCTCAACCGGGACGACCTCGACCTTACCTCGCAGATCCCCAACTTCATCGCCCTGTTCGAGGCGAAGCTGAACCGCGTCCTTCGCGTGATCGACATGGAAGAGACGGTCGAGCTGACGGCTGACCCCACCGCCGACCTCCCGACTGACTTCCTGTCGCTTCGCTCGCTTCGGATCTCGGATGGGGGCGAGTTGGAAGGAACGTCGCTCCGCGCTCTGCACGAGGCTTACGAGGACGTTACCGGCACGCCGGCCATGTTCGCCATCTCGGACGGGCTGATCCACCTTGGCCCTGCGCCTGCCGACGAAGAAACGCTGTCACTGGTTTACTTCCAGGCGATCCCGGCTCTTTCGGCGGACAACGAAACCAACTGGCTGATCGTCTCTCACCCAGACATCTACCTCTACGGGGCATTGACGATGGCCGAAGCCTTCCTGTGGAATGACGAGCGCATTGGGCTGTGGAAGTCGGCGCTTGAGGAAGCGCTGGACGAACTTCGCCAGCACGGGATCAAGAAAGCCCACGGCGGCTCGCTGGTTCCGAGGGCAAGGAATGTTGCGTGAGGGCCTTATTCGGGGAGCTGGCACCGGACGCTCCCGGCCACCTTCAGTTCCAGGAGGACGGAAAACACTCGCTTCGCATCGCCAATAACGTATTCCCGAGGCGTGGCGGTTACGGGCCGATCAAGGGCTTCTCCGCGATCACCGAAGCGCTTCCGTCTGCTTTTCTCGGCGGCATCACCTTCAAGGCGTCGGACAACACGGTCAATCTTCTCGCAGGCACCGCGACTGACCTCTACCTGTTCGATTCCACGCTGGCTTGGGACAGCATACTAGGCTCGCTCACTGCCGGACGCTGGTTCTTCACCCAGTTCAACGACCACGCGATTGCGACCAACGGCGGCAACCCGGTTGATGTTGATTTGCAGGCGGGGACTGCCGCTGCCCTGGCTGGCTCGCCTCCTGTTTCGGACTTCTGCGCGACTACCTCAGATTTCGTCATTCTCGCGCAAGGCACAACGGTTACATGGTCCGGCTTTCAGGACCGCACATCATGGGTTGCGGGGGTCGATCAGTCCGGCTCGCAGCCGATGCTGGAAGGCGGCCCGATTACTGGACTTGCCGGGGGTGAGGTTTGCCTGATCTTTCAACGGAATTGCGTGCGAAGGATGGCCCCGAACTTCTCGGACACCATCTGGCAGTTCGACGTGATTGCCAACAATGTCGGGTGTATTGCTGCTGGTTCGATTGTTCAGGTCGGGCGGCTGACGTTCTTCCTGTCCGATCAGGGCTGGCAAGTTACTGACGGCAACGAAGTAAGGCCCTTGGGCGATGAGCGGGTGGACAAGACGTTCCTCGCTGATTTCTCGCCTCAGGACATTGAAGATAGCATGTATGCGTGCGCTGATCCCAAGTCGCGCATTCTCACATGGTCGATGCCTGCAAGGCAGTTCCACCATCACGTCTCACTGGACCAGTGGACCACCGGGGAACTACCCGTAAAGGCTTGCTTCAACGGCTACACGGCGGGGGTAAATCTAGAGCAACTGGACGCCATATTCGGCGACCTTGATGCGATGGGCGATATTTCGCTGGACGACGCCCAGTTTGCCGGGGGCGATCCGCAATACCTGTTCGTCAATGTTGATGACGAGATTGGAACCCTCACGGGCGACAATGCCGTGGCGACTATCGAACTGCCCTACCTGGAGATGATTCCGGGCAAGATTGCGCGGGTCAACCGCGTGAGGCCGATTGGGGATGCAACGGACGGGGTGACGGCCCAGTTCAACGCGAGAATGAGGCTGGGAGACAGCGGAGACGCCGAGAGCTTCGGCGACATGGTGAACAACGGGGACATTCCCTGCCGCGTGTCGGGAAGGTTCATCCGCGCCAAGGTCACGATCGCCGCCGATACTTCCTGGTCGTATCTGCAAGGAATCGACTTCGACGCGATCGCAGCGGGCGGGCGTCGGTGACGATCCGCCTGCCCAGTTCAACGCATCCTGACAACAAATCGGGCCGTGAGACGTGGGTTCGCAACGTCCACGACGCATTGGGCGCGGTATCTGTTCAGTTAAACGCGCTGTCCAGCGCCAGTGTCCCGGATGGCGACAAGGGCGACATTGTTGTTTCCGGCTCGGGGACGGTGTGGAGCTTCGATACCGGCGTAGTAACCGCCTTCGCCAAGACGTTCCTAGACGATGCCAACGCCGGGGCGGTGAGGACCACCATCGGCGCGGCGGCAACCTCGCACACGCATACTCAGGCCGATGTAACCGGCCTCACGACAGCGGACAGTCCGCAGTTCACGGCGCTCAACGTAGGCCACGCCTCCGACACCACTGTCAGCCGGGTTTCAGCGGGGGTCATCGCGGTCGAGGGGGTGACGCTCCTGACCACGGCCACCGGGCAACCGCTGGACGCCACGCTTACCGCCTTGGCCGCTTACAACACCAACGGGATTGTCTGCCAGACGGCAGCGGATACCTTTGCAGGACGGACCCTGACCGCCCCGGCTGCGGGCATTACGGTATCGAACGGCGGCGGCGTAGCGGGCAATCCAACGCTGGCCCTTGCTGACGATCTGAACGCGGTCGAGGGGCTTTCGACAACCGGACTTGCGGCCAGGACAGCTGCAAGCACCTGGACCACCCGCACGGTCACGGCAGGGACCGGAATTGGCGTCACGAATGGCGACGGGGTTTCGGGCAACCCGACCATTGCGATGTCGCTCGTCGGCGCGATGGTCAAGAAGTCCGCCGACCAGACGGGCGCCAACTATTCTGCCGGCGCCAACATCGCGTGGGATGCCGAAGTTTACGACACCAGCACAATTCACGATAACGCCACGAACAATTCACGGCTGACCACCCCTGCCGGGGCCACCTATGTCCAGGTCGGGTGCAATTTGCGCTTCGTCAACGTGACCGCCAGCACCGACATCATTCTCCTGATCCAAAAGACCGGATCGAGCGTGTTCGATGGTGCGTGCGGCATTGTCACCGATGCCGACAGCACAAGCCCGAGAATTTCGGTCTGTTCCGGCCCCATACCTGTCACGGGCGGCACCGACTATTTTGAAGCAAACCTGACCTGTTCGGACACCTCGATCGACATCACCGCATCGGTGTCGAACTTCTGGATGCGCGTGCTTGCTTGATATTGGCTCCGTTCCGGCACCGCTGGAATGGCACCTATGGCCGGAAGCGGAAGCGTTTCTCGAACCAGCCCGCAAGATGGGCGGCTTTGAGCGGACAATCGACCCCGACGAGGCCCTGTGGGTCGTCATGGACGGGGATGAACTGCTTGCCTGCGCGACAGCATGGTTGGGCGAGGGTTTTGTCGAGGTCAAGCTAGTCGGCGGGCGGGATTATCGCCGCTGGCTCAAGCCATTGGATGACGTGATTGGGCGAGCGGCTGCGGAGGCGGGAGCCACGCGACTGCTTGCATGGGGCCGTTCGGGTTGGGTGAAAATCCTCCGAGCGCATGGGTGGGAAAATCAGAAAATGACGGACGGCGACATGGCTTATTCGCGCCGCTTGGAGGGCTGAGTGGGGAAGAAAAGTTCCAAAACAAAAACCACGAACGAGCCGCCGAAGTGGGCGACGCCGTATCTGCAAGGTGCGATGGGCGACGTGTCCAGCACGATTGGCGCGAACCAGGGCAACCTGGATCAAGCGGCAGGGCAGATTCGCGGTTTCCTTCCGGGGCTAGGCGACAAGGCGTTCGGTGACAATCCCGGGCTTCAGGCCGCCAATGGCTACGCAATGGACACCCTTGGCGGGAAGTATCTCGACCAGCAGAATCCTTACCTCAACAGCATGATCGAGCAGACCGGGAATGACGTATCCAACCGCGTCAACAACCTGTTCGCCAAGTCCGGGGCATCGCTCGGCACCCAGCACGCCGGGGTTATGACGAGGGAACTCGCCAACGCCGAAAACCAGATGCGCTACGGCAATTACGCGCAGGAGCGGCAGATGCAGCAGGGCGCGGCGGGCCTCATGCCGGGCCTCAACGCCTCGCAATACGCAGGCGTCATGCCTTACCTCGCGGCACAGCAGACGGCGGGCCAACTGCCCTATTCTGGCATCCAGAACTACGGCCTGCTCGGCAGTCTCGCGGGGGGCTACGGTACGCAGACGGCGCCGGGTCAGGGATGGGGCCAGGGGCTTCTGGGCGCTGCTGCCTCGCTCGGTTCGGCTGCGATCCTTGCCTCGTCGCGCGACCTCAAGGCCGACATCGAGGAATTGGGACCGTGGGACGACAAGGGCGACGGGCTGACCAAGGTTAGCTTCCGCTACAAGTGGGAGAAGCCCGGAACGCGGCATGTCGGCGTCATTGCCGAGGACGTGCAGCGGCTTCGCCCGTGGGCCTACGTCCCGAACTTCTACCAAGGAAAACCGGGCGTGAATTACGCCAAGCTGTCGGAGGCCGCATAATGGGCTGGGGTAAATATCTGGGACTTCTTGGCGGCGTTGCTGGCGGCCTCGCAACAGGCGCAATCGGCAAGCATGGCATTGACCCGAAATGGCTCGGCCTTCTGGGCGGCATTGGCGGCGGCATGGCGACCGGCGCGCTCGGCCACGGCGGTGGCGCGATGCTCGGCGGTGCGGCTATGGGTGGCCTTGGCGGCGCTGCAATGGGCGGCGCGATGGGCGGTCACGGCGGCGGAAATCCCGGCCAGATGCCGCAAATGCCAATGCCGGGCGCAATGGGCGACGTTTCAAGCCCGATGCAGCCGATGCAGATGGGCCAGCCCTCCGCACCGACTAGCTTCGGCCAGCCAGCGGGCATGTTCGGAGCTGGCGCCGATCCGCGGCAGGAAATGCTCAAGAAATACCAGCAATGGCAGATGATAAACGGGGGAGGCTACTAATGCCGATGCAGCCGATTGGCGGCCCGCTCAACTTCGACACCTCGCCTATTGCCCAGCCCCTCACCATGCCCGCCCCGCAGCCCAAGAAGAAGGGCGGCATGTTCGGTTCTGGCCTTGGCGTTGGTGAGGCGATTGTCGCGGCCCTGAACGGGTATCTCGCGGCTAAAGGCAATCCGGTGGGCATCGCGAACATGCAGGCGTTCGCGCAGAAGCGGCAGCAGGCGCTTGAGGAATCGCAGTACCAGCAGCATCGCGGGGATCATCTTGCGGACTATGCGGAGATGCAGAAGATACAGGCGCAGTATGGCGCACCGCCCGCTCCGCACTACTTCGAGGACAACAGCGGCAATCAGATGGCGATCGGCCCAGACGGCAAGCCGCAGATGGTTTACCAGGACCCGAACCCGTGGAAGTTGGTCCCTAACGGCATGGGTGGCGTCGTTCCTGTCAACATGCAGGACTTGATGCGGGGCATGGGCCAGCAGGCGGGGCCTGTCGGCAAGATCACCCCGATTGAGGGAGGTCCGACGCCGCAAGCGTCGGGCGGCTTTCCCAGATCCTACTAGGGCGCCGGGACACATGACATCAGGCCGCAGGACGCCGGAAGGCAATCGGCTGGTCGGCGGTGTGCCTAACAGTCACCATTTGACCGGCGACGCGGCGGACTATGTCGGGACAACGCCTGACGCCCTGCAAAGCTATTTCGGGAACGGCGTGAAGATCATCCCGGAAAGTGACCACCTACACGTTCAAGGCCTTGGGGCTGGCCGCGTGCCGTACTTCGGCAAGCGCGGCATTTACGGATTGCGAGGGCGATAGTGGGCGAACGTCTTGGCCGCGACGAAGCGGGCAACATCTGGGTGATCGACGCGCAGGGCAATCCCATTCGCCCGCAAAACGCGTCACCCGCTATGGGGCCGGCGATCGGCGGCGACCCGCGCATTCCAGGCTCGATCCGCGCTCAGAACTTGCAGGCCGAGCGCACCCAACAGGAAATCCAGAACAACCCGCTGAACGTCGCCAATGCGCGCACGAACATTCAGCAGGGCCAGAACTCGATCAATCAGAGCAGGATCGGCAACGTGCAGGAGCTTCGCAAGGAGTTCAACGCGCTTCCCGAGGTCAAGAACTACAGCGAATATCTGACGCAAATGAGTAAGGCGATCCGTGCGCCTGACAGCCCGCAAGGCGACCTTTCCGTCATCTATGCTTTCGCGAAGGCGATGGACCCCGGCTCAGTCGTCCGCGAGGGCGAGATGGACATGGCGAACTCCACGTCCTCGACCATCCAGGACATTTACCGCCGCTATGGCAAGATCGAGCAGGGCAACCGGCTGCCGCCGCAAGTCAGGCATGGCTTGGTTGAGTCCATCCGCTCGGCGGGCCACGGATTCGCGGACTCTTACGGCCAGAAGTATCGCCAATATCGCGACCAAGCACAGACGCTAGGCACCGACCCTAAACAGGTTGTCGGCAATCACCTCGGCGACGCATTCCGCGACCTCGAAAAGAGCTATGTCGCCAAGTTCGGCGGTAAGGTTGAGAATGGCGCCCCCGGCGTCAGCCTGGACGCAAACGGCAACGCCATCCTTGAGGATCGCGGGCGCGGCAGCATCGCGGGCGACACCGGGGTAGTTGGTGGGCAGGGCGGCTTTCACACGGAACCGCGTCCCGGCTTCGAGGGGGCTAACGGCATCATCAATGCGATGCTCAAGGCGCGCCGCCCCATTTCCGAAATTGCGGGATACCTCAAGAATACCGGCGCCACTGAGGCACAAATTGACGACCTCATCCAGCAGTCGCAGGCGATCCAGCAATGGCAGGCCCAAAACCCGAATTTCCGGGGCGACTTCAATGTGGACGTTGAGCGCTCGCAAGTGCCCAATTCGGGCTTCCAGAACTTCATCAATAGCGATGTTGGCACGGGGCTTACGCTGGGCGCCAACGCGCTCGCGGCTGGCATTCCTGGCGTTCTGGCGGGCCAGTCGGATGCAATCGGCGCGGGCCGGAACGCGCATCCCAAGTCCGCCCTAACCGGCGAAACGCTGGGCGCGGTCGGCGGAACCCTTGGCGTCACAAAGTTCCTAAAAGGCGCCGCAGCTCCGGGCAGCTATTTCGCCGACAATCCCGCAGCCCGCATGTTGGCTGGCGACATGATTTACGGCGGCACCTACGGCGGGACCCAGAACCCCGACAGCCCCTTTAAGGGCGCGGCACTAGGTAGTGGCGCGGCGCTGTTGGGCAATGCCATCGGCAGTAAGGTTGTCGCACCCGCCTTTCGCGGCACCGCCAGTGCGCTTGGGTATAACCCCGCCCCAGCCCTTCCTGCCGGCGAAAGCATGATTGCCAGCCAGGCGATCAAGGCTGACCCGCAAGACGTGCTGAGCAGGCTGAACGACGCATCGGGACTCAACATGCCATTCACACTGGCGGACGCGGACCCCCGCCTTCGCTCGCTGGCCGGCAGCGTGGTTCGTAAGAGTCCTGATGCATATGCCCTTGCCAACACCAATCTCGGCAACCGCACGCTGGGACAGGTTGACCGGCTGACCGGCATTGTCGAGGGCGACCTTGGCCCACGTCTCAACCTTCCGACCTTCAAGGAGGGCGTGAAAAAGACAGCGCAGGCCCAGAGCAAGCCGCTGTACCAAAGCGCGAAGGCGCAAGGCCCAGTTGATGACGCGCAAGTAAACGAGATGCTTCGCACGCCCGCTGGGCAGAGGGCCGCGCGTTCCGGTTACGACGAGGCAATCAATAACGGTGAGCCGGTCGGCGATCTTGCGGAGGAAGTGGACTCCATCACGGGTCAGGTCCGTCTTGTAGGCCGCCCGAGCTGGCACGTCTTGCAGCGAATGAAATTCGCACTGGACGAGATGCCGGACCAAACGAACCTTGCGCGTCGCTTCAACTCCCGTCTCGGCACGCTCAATCCAGACTTCCGCAAAGCCAACCTGGCTTACGCCAAAGAAATGCGCCGGGGCGACATTGCCCAATCCGGTTACGATTTGGCGAACCCGAACATCAAGGGGCCGGAATTGAGCGCGGG
>Ga0066809_10000020_pt1 | contig 11800 bp, 8 predicted proteins | sample SoimicmetaGmgLPC_FD_62222 | JGI IMG/M metagenome (GOLD analysis project Ga0066809, IMG submission 62222) | Soil and rhizosphere microbial communities from Laval, Canada - mgLPC | ecosystem: Environmental > Terrestrial > Deep subsurface > Rock core/Sediment | place: Laval, Canada | collected... | reverse complement strand
TCGCCAGCCGCCATGGTTGGAAGCTTTTGGAAGAATCGCCATCTCATCGCCCAGCTCACCCGGCGCGAAGTGATCAGTCGCTACCGTGGTTCGGTGATTGGCCTGGCCTGGTCGTTCTTCAACCCGCTGCTGATGCTGGCGGTCTACACATTCTTCTTCTCCGTGGTTTTCCGCGCGCGCTGGGGCGGGGCGGATGCGGGCAAGGCCGAGTTCGCCGTGTTCCTGTTCTCCGGGATCCTGGTGCATGGCGTATTCGCCGAATGCATCAATCGCGCGCCTACCCTGATTCTCGCCAACGTGAACTACGTCAAGCGGGTGGTATTCCCGCTTGAGGTGCTCCCTTGGGTGGCGTTGGGGTCCGCCTTGTTCCATGCGGCGGTCAGTCTGGCGGTGCTGCTGCTGGCGCAGGTGGTCCTGAGCCATCACCTCTCGCTGACTGCACTTTATTTTCCGATCGTCATGTTGCCGTTGCTGATCATGACGATGGGGGTGGCCTGGATGCTCGCCGCGGTCGGCGTGTTCGTGCGCGACATCGGCCAGATCACGGCGGTACTCACCACGATTCTCCTGTTCCTGTCGCCGGTGTTCTATCCGATCAGCAACATGCCGGAACGGTATCGCCCATGGATCAACATGAACCCGCTGACCTTCATCATCGAGCAATCGCGGACCGTGCTGTTGCTTGATGGGGCACCGGATTGGGGTGGCATCCTGAAGTATTCGCTCCTGGCGCTGGTGGTAGCGGTAGCAGGGTTCTGGGTATTCCAGAGGATGAGGCGCGGCTTCGCGGACGTGTTGTGAGTGCGAGTGCGGACATGACCCAGGCAGACAATGAAGCGGCGCGGCTGGCAGCGCCTGCGAACGGCGAAGTCGCCATCAGCGTGCACGACATCGCGAAGTGCTATCAGATCTACGACAAGCCGCAGGATCGATTGAAGCAGTCCCTGGTGCCCCGCCTGCAGCGATTGGTCGGGTCATCGGGCCGGCAGTACTTCCGCGAGTTCTGGGCCCTGCGCGGGGTCGGTTTTGATGTTCCCAAGGGCGAAACCGTAGGCATCATCGGGCGCAACGGGTCGGGCAAGTCGACGTTGCTGCAGATTGTGTGCGGCACGCTCGCGCCCACCGCCGGGGAAGTGCGTGTCCACGGCCGCGTCGCCGCGCTGCTGGAATTGGGTTCTGGCTTCAATCCGGATTTCACCGGCCGCGAGAACGTTTTCCTCAATGCGATGGTGCTCGGCCTCACGCACGAACAGATCGAGGAGCGCTTCGACAGCATCGCCGCCTTCGCCGACATCGGCGATTTCATCGAACAGCCGATCAAGACCTATTCCAGTGGCATGGCCGTGCGACTGGCGTTCGCCGTGATCGCACACGTGGATGCCGACGTGCTGATCATCGACGAAGCGCTGGCCGTGGGCGATGCGGTGTTCACCCAGAAGTGCATGCGCTACCTGCGCCGTTTCCGGGAAACCGGCACCATCCTGTTCGTCAGCCACGACGTGGGTTCGATCGTTGCGCTGTGCTCCCGCGCGGTGTGGCTGGACCAGGGCGAAATGAGGATGTCCGGGCCGGCGAAGGAAGTCGCCGAGGCATACGTCCGCTATTGCACCCAGCAGGTCCTGGGCGAAGAAACCACGCTGCGTGCCTTGAAGGAAAACGCTGTCGCATCGACGCCGATGCCGGTGGACGAAAGCACCCGCATCGACTTCTTCGACAACGTCATCAACTCCGATGGCTGGGCGACGGGCGATGCGGAGATCACTTCGGTGGTGCTGGCCGATCCGGATGGAGAGCGGTTCGCCACGTTTTCCGGCGGCGAGCGTGTCGTGCTCACGGTCAAGGCGAAGGCAACGCGGTTCCTGCAGAGCCCGATCATCGGTTTCCTGGTGAAGGACCGGCTCGGCCAGTCCCTGTTCGGGCAGCACACCTACGATGAGCAGCGCGTCCGGGCTGCGGAGGCCGGCGACCTGCTGGAGGCCACTTTCCGTTTCTCGCTGCCCATGCTGCCCAACGGCGAATACTCGATGACGGTGTCGATCGCAGACGGCGACCCCGCCATCAATGTCCAGCACCACTGGCTGCATGACGCCGTCCTGATCAACGTCCAGTCACAGAAGCTGCGGTACGGGCTGGTCGGCATTCCCTTCGAAAAAATCGGACTGGACATCGGCCCGTCCAAGATCCCTCCCGTGAGTTCCTGATGCCTGCAATCCTTGAAGAATCCAAGTCGCTCCCGCTGGGCGAAGTGTTGAAGACGATGCAGGATCGCATCGTCACGAAGACTTCGTACTTCGGTGTCCCCACCCAGAAGAACCCGCTCGACTTCTGGGTGTACCAGGAGATGCTCAACGAGCTGAAGCCCACCGTGCTCGTGGAGATCGGCAACAAGTTCGGGGGAAGCGCGCTTGCCTTTGCCCATCTGTTCGATCTCATCGGGCAGGGGCGCATCATTGCCGTGGACATCGACCAGAGTCAGATCCACGCCGCCACGCGCGCGCATCCGCGCATCACGTTCCTCGAGGGCGACGCGACCGAACTGGCGGGCAAGGTCAGGGAAATGATCGGGCCTGAGGACGATGTCCTCGTCATCGAAGACAGTTCCCACACGTACGAGAACACGCTTTCGGTACTCGAGAACTACTCCTCGCTGGTCAAGAGCGGCGGGTATTTCATCGTCGAGGACTCGATCTGCTACCACGGCCTGGACGTGGGGCCGCGCCCCGGCGCGTATGAGGCCATCGAGCGCTTCCTCGAGACCAACGATGACTTCGAGTGCGACCGGAGCCGCGAGTCGTTCCTGATCACCTGGAATCCCAAGGGATTCCTCCGCCGCAAGTAAAAACCGCTACAGATCACAGGATATTCCGTGCACGCAAGCTCCTACGAGCACATGGCCGACCTGGTGCGCAGGCACCTCGATCCGGCGCAGCCGCTGTCCGTCGTGGACATCGGCTCCTATGACGTCAATGGTTCCTACCGCACGCTTTTCACGTCGCCTTCGTGGCGCTACACCGGCATCGACCTGGAAGCTGGTCCGGGCGTGGACGTTGTCCTGCGCAGCCCCTACCGTTTCCCGATGTCCACCGATTCGGTGGATCTCGTGGTTTCCGGGCAGGCCTTCGAGCATGTCGAGTACTTCTGGCTGTCGTTCCTGGAAATGCTCCGCGTCCTGAAACCTGGCGGCATGATGTTCCTCATCGCGCCTTCGCGCGGGCCGGAGCATCGCTACCCGCAGGATTGCTGGCGGTTCTATCCGGACGGCTACCGCGCGCTTGCCAAGTTCGGGCGTTGCGAACTGGTGGAACTCAGCACTGACTGGGGACCGCACCCGGATCCGGATAGCGCCCAGTGGGGTGACACGGTAGGCGTGTTCCGCAAGCAACCCATCGGGTTGGTTCAGCGGGTGGCGCAGGGCATCATGAAGCGTGCCCTCGAATTCCAGGCGCGATCGACATGACGACTTTCGACCTCAACCGAAGCATGTTCCTGGATCCACGCAAGCTGCCGGTGAGCGCGTGGATCGGCCACATTCCGATGGCGGGCTGGCTGGTTGAGGCCGCGAAGCCCGGATTGCTGGTGGAGCTGGGAACCCACCTCGGGGCGTCCTATTTCGCCTTCTGCCAGGCGGTGCAGGAAAATGGCCTGGATACCCGTTGCTATGCCGTGGATACGTGGCAAGGCGACGAGCACGCCGGACTGTACGGCGAAGAAGTCTTCAGCGTCGTGTCGGAACATCACCGGCAACATTACGAAGGCTTTTCCAAGCTGATGCGCATGACCTTCGACGAAGCCGCCGGCTACTTCGACGATGCTTCGATCGACCTGTTGCACATCGACGGCCTGCACACCTATGAAGCCGTCCGCCATGACTTCGAGACGTGGCTGCCGAAGATGTCCGCCAAGGGCGTCATCCTGTTCCACGACACCAACGTCCGCGAGCGCGATTTCGGCGTGTGGAAGTTCTGGGCCGAGCTGCGCGAAAAGTATCCCGGCTTCGAGTTCTCGCATACCCACGGCCTGGGCGTTTTGCTGGTGGGCGACCAGCCGCCGCCGGCGTTGCAGGCATTCGTGCAGCAGGCGTCGGGTGACGGGGCCGCCGACGTCAACAAGCTGTTCGAACACCTGGGGATGCTCGTTGCCACGCGCGACCAGCTGGCTGCCCTGACGCAGCGACAGATCCATCTGGATGGCGACAATGGCCACCTGCGCGGCGTTGTCGCTGAGCGCGACGCGCTGGTGGCGCAGCTGCAATCGACGTTGCAGGCCCGCGATGCGGCCTTGGTTGAGGTCCAGGCCCGCCTGATTGACGAACAGTCGGCACTGGTTAACGCGCAGTCGGCATTGGTTGACCGCGATGCGATGGTGGAGCGAGCCCGCGCGCGCGTTGTCGAACTGGAAGCGGAAGTCCGCGTCCTGAGTGAACGCATTGCAGTGGCCGAGGGCAATGGCGCGTCGTTGCAACAACGCATCGCCGACCTGGAGGCCCGGATGGCCGAGGCGGCCGCCACCATCGACCGCCAACAGGTGGAAGGCGGACGACTGGCCGAGGCCTTGCAGGCCAGCAGCGCCGAGGTGTCTGCACTGCGGACGTCGATCAGCTGGCGTATAACCGCTCCCGTCAGGGCGTTGGTATCCATGTTCAGCCGCGGCTGAAACCGCGGCGATGGCCGGCTGGAAGCCGGCTGACGCAACCCAGGAAATCCTCTTGATGAACCCATGGCGAGTCCTGCTCCTCGATACCAAACGGAGCAACCCGAACCACTACATATGCCTCGCGATCGAGCGCGCCCTGCGCCAGGACGCGCGGGTGGCGAGCGTCATCAAGGCGGATTACCTCTCGGCGATCGAGGCGGCGCGTGCCGGGCAGTGCAACCTGCTGCTGGCGTTCGATGGCGAAGAGCTGGATCGCAGCATCGTTGCCCGTCTGGCCGCGATCTGCGGGACCAGCGTGGCGTGGGTAACCGAAGATCCCTACGAGCAGCGCACCAACGTCGGCAACCTCGACCTGTTCGACCTGGTGTTCACCAACGACAGCGGCAGCGTGTCCGCGTACGGCCCCAAGGGCCGCCATCTTCCCTTCGCCGCCGATCCCGAATTCCACTACCGCGAGGTTCCCGATTCCAGCGGCGACGCGCACTACCTTTACGACCTCTTCTTCGCTGGGACTGCATGGCCAAACCGGGTGGAATTCATCCGTGAGTTGCAGCATGCGCTCGGTGGCATCAACCTCAAGCTGGCGCTTCCGCACAATCCGCACATACCCGAACCCAACCTCGACCTGGCGCCGAGCGCGTACCAGTGGCGGACCCCCAATTCGGAATTCGCGCGCTTCGCCAACCGCAGTCGCGCGGTCCTGACGCTGCATCGCGCGTTTTCCTCGTCGGGAAACGATCCCGTTGCGCGCACGCCTGGTCCAAGGCTGTTCGAAGTGGCGCTGGCTGGCGGAACGCAGTTCATCGACATGTCCATTCCGGACATCGAAGTCACGCGTTACTTCCAGGAGGACGTCGAGTTCGTCGGCTTCCGCTCGGTGCAGGAGTGCATCGAGAAGCTGAAATACCACCTCGCGAATCCGCAGGCGCGCATCGCGATGGCGAAGGCTGCCCAACAACGCGCCCTGGCCGAGCATCTGTACGCCAACCGCGTCGACGAACTGCTTGTTGAAGTGGCCGGGTTGCCTGCGCGCACTCCGGCGACGGTCGCGGTGTCGGAAACCCGTCGGCCAAAGGTGCTGTTCGTCACCCACAACATCGCTGGCGTGGAGCCCTACGGCGGGGTCGAGGTCTACCAGGACCTGATCCGTCAGGCGTTGAAGGATCGTTACGAATTTCTGTTCTACGTGCCGGACAGGAGTGGCGCGAGCTCACTGGGTCGGCGCTACGTGGTTTACGACGAAAACCTCCGCTATGTGGAGGACCAGGAGTTCCAGAGCGAAGTCACCGACGCCGATCTGGTATGCGCGGATCGCGAGCGGGCACTGTCCTCGATCCTGCTGCGACATGAGATCGATCTGGTGCATTTCCAGCATCTGATCGGACATACGCCTTCGCTGGCCTACTTGCCCAAGGCGCTGGGAATTCCGAGTGTCCTGAGCCTCCATGACTATTACGGGGTCTGCATCCACTTCAACCTGATCGGCTACAAGGGGCGCTACTGCAACATCCCCTCCTTGCCGAAATCGACCTGCGATGTATGCCTCAATGCCGCGGACGGCATTGCGGCCGGTAGCCAGGCCCGCAGGCGCGCCTTCTTTGCGCGCGCCCTCGAACAGGTCGACGTATTGCATGCGAACACCGCGGGTGTCGCGGCGCTGTTCCGCTCGATTTACCCTCACCTTTTCGACGATGAACGCGTGCGCGTGTTCGGCGTTCCGATGCCGGGTGGGGCAACGGTGGCGGTACCCCGGTCGGTGGAAACATCGGACAAGCTGAAGGTCGCCATCCTGGGTAACTTCACGCGCAACAAGGGCGCGGATGAGCTGATCCATGCGTTCAACCAGATGCGTCACGACCCGATCGAGTTCACGATCTTCGGCGCGGTGGCCCCACCCTATGGCTCCATTCTGGAAACGCTGGCGCTTCCCAACGTGAAGGTTCACGGCTCCTACACCGCAGGCACGTTGGCGGAGAAGCTGTCGGGATATTCGCTGTCGCTCCACTACTCGATCTGGCCCGAAACCTATTGCATCACGTTGTCCGAGGCCTGGCAGGCGGGACTGGTGCCGGTGGTGTCAGACATCGGGGCGCTGGGCGAACGCGTTACCCATGGGGTGAACGGTTTCAAGGTGCCCAACGCCGAAGCGGGAGCGCTGGTGGGTCTGCTGAGGACGCTGGCCTTCGACCGCAGTCAGGTCGAGGAGGCGCGTGCCGGAATCACCCCGGATCTGTATGTCGAATCGGGCGCGCACATGGCGTGGTTGTCCCAGGTCTACGGGCAGCTTCTGGCATCGAAGCCCGTGCCGAAGCACCTGCCGTCGAAGCCCGGTCGCATTGCTGGCCACTCGCTCGCAGATTTCGGCGTGATCCTCAATCACAAGCGCTGGACCCGTTCCAATCGTGGGCCAACCGTAGCTGCAGGCGTCGGCTCGCCACTGACGGTCGTCAATGAATCGATGGCGGGCAAGACCTGGGCGTACCTGCGCAAACACGGCATGGTGGCCACCCTCAGGCGGGTCCTGCAGGAACTCCCGGGAGCCAAGCGCGACAGGAGTGCAACATGAGCCAAGTCCGTGTACTGGTCACTGGCGCATCGCCGGATAACGACAATCGCAATACCGTCCTGCGCAACTATGTCGCCGAGGGTTTCCGCCAGGTGGTTGGCGATGAGTCGGTCAGTCATGTTCCGATGGAAGTTGCGCTGGCCGCGGCACGCGTGCATTGCCCCGAGCTGATCGTGTGCTTCGGTTCCTGCATGCCCGACGACGCCGACTATCTCGAGCTACGGCAGTATTGCGACAAGTCGGGCGCCGTGCTCGCCTTCTGGCTGCATGACGACCCGTACGAGCTCGACTTCAATTACCGGATTGCCGGCATTGCCGACCTGGTGTTCAGCAACGACCGGTGGGCCGCGCAGCACTACAACCATCCGCGGGCGCATCACCTGCCGCTCGCGGCGAGCCGCGAGGCGCACTGGCGCCCGATCAACCCGGCGAAGGACATCGGCATCTTTTTCTGCGGTGTTGCCTTTGGCAACCGCATCCGGCTGGTGAAGGACCTCAAGCAGGTGCTGCAGAAGTACGACACCCGCATCCTTGGCGACGAATGGCCGGAAAGTGAATTGCCCTTTGCCCGGAACAGGCGTCTCTCGAACGACGAGCTGTCGCGCAATTACGCCCGGGCGCTGATCACCCTCAACATGGGCCGCGATTTCCACTACGCGAACGATCGCTACAAGCTCGATCCGTCGACGCCGGGGCCGCGAACGTTCGAAGCCGCCATGGCGGGAACCACCCAGCTCTATTTCGTCGAGAGCCTCGAGATCGAGGACTACTACGTGCCCGACAAGGAAATCGTGCTCTACAACTCGGTGGCCGAATTCGAGGAAAAGGTGCGCTCGCTACTTGAAGGTCCCGCCGATGCCTGCCTCGGCATAGCCGCGGCGGCGCAGCAGAGGACTCTCGCAGACCACACGTATCGGAACAGGGCGATTGGCATCCTCGAGGCGGCAGCGCAGGTCGGGATCCGTTACCCGGCGGCGCAGGCCGGCCTGATGGAAGCGGCTATCCAGGTCGAATAGTCGTATCACCGGCCAGCGAGTCGTCCGCGACTTCCGCGCTTGGCGATGCCAACAACCACGTCGCCGCGCACCCAGGGCGAGATCACCCCAAAAGCATGCCGATGAATTCCCTCTACATGATTGTGTTGTCCGTGCTCTTTGGCGGCGGCTATGTGCTTGTCGCAACCCTGCTGGGTGAAAAGTTCACGCGCCTGGCATGGAGGGATGACGGCGATGCCGAACTCCGTGCATTGGCCGCCCCGTTGTTCGGTGTCGTCGCGCACGCCGTTGCCGCCTCGGCGGCCCTGCTGCTCGCGCCCGGGCTGTTGCCGTGGCTGCCATGGATCCTGGTGGCGGCCGTGGTTTTGGACTGGAAAGGAAGCGTCCGCTTCGTTTCCGCCAATTGGCGCGGCCTGGGACTGGTCACGGTCTATGGGCTGCTGTGTTTCGCCATCCTGGTGAGCTTTCACGTCGGGGCGGGGCGGGGCGACAACCTGTTCTGGTCGATATACAACCTCACTGCCATCACCCCCGGCGATTCGCCGCAGGGCCTGTTGCAGGCGCAGTATCTGCTTCACGGGCAATCGTTGGTGGGGCTGCAGAACTTTTCCCTGTTCGACCGTCCCTTCCTGGCGGGAATCGTATCGCTCGCGGCGTTGGCCGGAACCGGCCAATCACCGGGTATTACGTTCAACGATTTCCCGGCGGCGCAGGCCTATCTGTACATCGCCTTATGGACCTGGTTGAACGCGACCTTTGCGTTGACGGTTGCCGCCATCGCGAGGCGCTTCGCGCCGGAGCGGCTCCAGCTTGTTGCCACCTTGCTGGTGCTGGCCGCGCCGTTTCTCGTCTTCAACATCATCGGTGCGTGGCCGAAACTCTTCGCTGCGTACATCACGTCCGTTGCGGCGATCCTGGCGCTCAAAGGCCGCTGGCGGTGGGCCGTGATCGCCAGTGGAATCGCATTCCTTGCACACGGTTCCTTCCTGTGGTCTCACCTCTCCATGTGCGGCCTGCTCGTCATCTATGTCGCCTTCTTCTCGACTTCCTGGAAGCGCCTTTGGGAGGCCGGGTTGCTCGGGGCGATGGCGGCGGCATTTCCAGTGGCCTGGTTCCTGGCTGAGCACCATTTCGGCGCGACGACACCGCTTCGCACCTATTACCTCTACTCCGTGCCGGTCAGCTACGGCCTGACCCACGACACTGCAGAGATAGCCCGGGGCTTCTACACGGCGACGAACCCGGGGAACCTGGCGTTGTTGCCGTTCGTAAACATTCTCAAGGGGCTGCTGCCGAGCGAGATGCTCACTTGGCTGGTTTCTTTTTCCATTGCGGGAACGGGCACCGACCTTCGACGCATTGCCAGCGCGCTCTTCTATACCCAGTTCAACCGGCCCATGTTTTCCCTATGCCTGACCGCCGGTCTGGTCGCTTGCCTGGGGTTGTGGCGCGGCGTTTCCAGGAACTGGAGCCTCGCATTGGCGGTCGCCGCGTTTTTCCTGTTGCCGCTGATCCCCGGCATGGGCATCTACCGGCGCGACGACCATTTCATCAGTCCAGTCATGCTGTTCGCGATACTGCCCCTCCTGATGGCCTTCAGCCTCGGGTTGGGCCAGCTGTCGAGGCGCGGATTGCTGGCCGTGACGACCCTGGTGATGGCCGAGTATTCGCTGCTGTACTGGGCGCGCTATCCGGGCATCCGCTACGAAAGTGATTTTTTCGAGTACTACCTGTGGCTTAGTCTGGCTGCGGTAGTGGTGACCTATTTCGTGATCCTGCGTTGCCTCCGGCAGGCGTCAACGTCGCTGGCGATGGCCGATTACGGCTCGCCGATCCGCTCATGGTTCGCGCACGTTGCCGTCACCCCATATCGATTGGCCGCGGCATCCCTCGCAGTGGCCGCATTCGCGGGCCTCTGTGGTCCGATCCTGACGCAGCAACTCATGAACGATGGCGGGTTTGTGCGGTATGGATGGAACATTGACCTCTCGCGCTGGTCCGACCTGACTGCGAATCGCGACGGGCAGGCGCTCCTTCATACGGATCTCCGCAGCATCGAAAATGGCGTGGACCACGGTGAGATCTGGATCAATACGGGCCAGAGCCTGACATTCCGGAACATCCCGGCCACCGAGGCTACGAAGTTCTCCGTATCGGCACGCATCCATCCGGCCTGGAACGCGGGCGCTACCATCGAGCCGGTCGCTTTTCGCGCCATCGTCCACTCGGCGGGTGTACAGGAAGTCGCCGAGGTCACCGTCGAAGGAGCGCGTGAACAAGCCGGCGAATGGAGACAGGTTGCGGTCGACTTGTCGAAGTTCTCTGGCAGGAACATCAAGATAGAAATCTCGCCGGTGGCGAAGCAATCCGGCATTTGGACGCTGTGGCGCGACCCCGCCATCTCCGTCGCCAGGTGATCCGTAACAGTCATCTATCAGGAAAGGAGTGAGTGCGAATGAAGCCCCGGGTTTTCTTCCTGACAATGGCAGCGGCCATTGCAATCAGCGGCTGCGGCGGACAGCAGTCCGATGTCCCCAGCAGCCCGAATCCCGTCAAATCCATCGAGGTGCCGCTCGATGGCTCGAGCACCCACCCGGAGACCTTTGCCGTCGGCCAAGAATTCAATGGAGAGTTTACGGCTCCGAATGCCAGCGCCCTCACCGTAAATGCGTTTGAAGTGCTGATCGGAACCTACGGAAATTCCTCGCGCGGCACCGTCAAGGTGCAGATATGCCAGGAAGGCTGCAGAGAAGGAACGGCCGACCTGAGTGGATCGAAGGACAATGACTTCTTCCTGATTCCGCTGTCCGCACCGCTACAGCTCAAGCCCGGCGTTCTGGTGAAATACACGTTGACCCGCGAGGTCGGCGAGAACCAGATGGCTGTCTGGTCTTATCCCGCCACGGATCCGGCGACCAAGCTGAGCCTCCCCGGACATGAGGCGGTGGCGCGGACGCTCAAGATTAGGCTTCAGTACGAATGACGGGCGCGCCGGGCGAGGCACCTGTCCTTGCCCGGCGGCGGGTCACCTACAGCTTGCGCAGCACGTAGATATTCTCATTGACGACCGAAGTAGCGGCGGCAATGGAGAACCCCATCAGTGGGCACGCATAATCCAGCATTTCGCGGAAGTCCTGCTCGCGCCATGCATGCACATGCACGTCCATGCCCGCTGCCATGACGGCACGTGCATCGGCCTCAACCAGTTCCGCCGGAATCTCGTTCCCGGTGATCTGCGGGTGGACGCACCTCGTGTGTTCCAGGTAGGCCTGCAGGCGAGTGCCTTCACCTCCGTCCTGGCTGTCGGCGATGACGTGAGCCAGCGTGGTGGGTGGGCGGCGGCAGTCCCAGGTCTGGGTCATCTCCGGCACCACGAGCAGCATGACTCCGCCTGGTTTGAGGCGCGCCATCGACGCGGCTATCGATCCGAGTGGATCGAACAGGTGCTCGATGACATGCGCGGAAATGATGAAGTCCAATGAGGAAGGCTGGATCCCCTCCAGGGTCTGCGCATCGATTTTCCCGCAGACGCTAACCTTTTCGGTTCCAAAATAGGTGGTCAGGGCGGACCTGTCGCGCACGTCTC
>Ga0066809_10000018_pt1 | contig 12145 bp, 10 predicted proteins | sample SoimicmetaGmgLPC_FD_62222 | JGI IMG/M metagenome (GOLD analysis project Ga0066809, IMG submission 62222) | Soil and rhizosphere microbial communities from Laval, Canada - mgLPC | ecosystem: Environmental > Terrestrial > Deep subsurface > Rock core/Sediment | place: Laval, Canada | collected... | reverse complement strand
CTCGAACGAAACCGACCAACCTCCGCCGTCGTTCCAGTTGCGGCACAGGCCCGCGCTGCCGCCGTAGACGCGACCCCCGTCGCGCTTGTATTTCATCTCGACATGCGTGTAGGTCACGGGGATGTTGACGTACTCCTCGACCCTGTTCTTCGCCCAACCGAAATGGTTCACGGCGGCCAATCCAGCACTGTCCCCGAGACCTCTGCGTCAATTGGGAAGTTGCAGCCCTTGGCATTGGTCCTACCCGCGATAACAGTTCCAGGAGTCGCGGGGACCACATGACCATTGATTGTGACCGTTGCCCTATAGCCCGGTGGCAGACCTTGCGGTGGGATCGCGGTCGCCGCCGGTCCGAACAGCACCAGTAGTGTCGCGACGCCGATAAACATCGCAACGGTATTGAGACGCCGCCTCATGGAAACAACCTCCCCCCACGTCGCGGTGGACTCACTCCTCGGTGCGGACTCCTGCCCCCGTATCGAGTCGCTGGAGCTTGCTCTTCGGAGCAACCCTTGTCGAGTCGGGCGTTCGACCTCCCTCGCGGGGCAGTGGGCAGACAACGGGCAGCAGAAGCCCCAGACAAGTCGGTACGGTTCCGGGGGTCTCCGCGTTTGTGCAGGTAGTTGGCGTGTCGGAGGGCCGACCAGCACAGAGTGCCACCCAGAGTGGAGGCTGCGGTCGTGGCCCTGGTCAATCAGGGACGGCTTTGCACCCGAGAGAGAAAAGTAAGTTCACGTGCCGGTAGGACGCCCCCTGCTCTTCGCCCAAAGGCCGGTCGGTCACCCTGCGAACCTCTGGCGTCTTCCGCGTCAAGGAAGGAGCGCGCAGCTCCGTGACCAGCACTTTCGCAGTTCGCGCGGGCGGTCTCGGTCGTCACAGGAGTACCGTTGAGTATCTCCTTGTTCCGTCGGCTCCTTGACTAGATGTTCGACCAGTAAGAGACGGTTCGGATTTCGCCGCCATCCGCTCTATCGCCTAGCTGTAAGCGCCAGCTGCAGACGACGCGATCTACTGCTGAGACTCTGCGACCAACGCCATGTGATCGGGTGCCGGAAACGTGGTGAATTGATCCACCGAGTAGTTCGCAACCCGCGGCGAGACGGCCACCACGCAGTCGCCGAACAGGTACGGGGCGAAGGGAACGACCTCCTCCATGAGGAGCTTGTCGACCTCGGCCCAGCACGAGACCTGGTCTGACCCCATGAGCGGGATGCACTCCTCGATCTTCTCGTCGACGCTCGGAACCGACGTGACCGAGTAGCCCCAGCTCCGCAGCTGCTCCGGGGTGGCCCCGACTCGGGAAACGTTGTAGTTCATCGCGTCGCCGGCGAACGGCCCGTAGAAGTAGGGCAGGAAGACCGCGGAGCCGTTCGGGTAGTCCCTGGCCACCAGGTAGGAGAGGGTGACCGGCACCTGGTTCATCGGGTCCAGCACGACCTTGTTGAACTTCTCGAAGGGCAGGGGCTCGACCTCGAGGTCGATCCCGATGGCCCGCAGATCGTCTCGGATCGCGATCGCCATCTGCGGGAACGGCCCATCCTCGAGGACGAGGGCGCGCACACGCGCGCACGCGGGGTCGTCGCACACCCCGTCGGCGTTCGAGTCGTACGGCGACCGAGCCATCTCGAGTCGCGCGTCCTCCGGGCTGCCTCCATGGTCGGGCGTGGGGTACGGGTCGTAATCGAGGAGCACGTTGCGCTCCACGCCGTTGGCCGCGATGTGGGTTCCGGTCACGCCGAACAGGGATCCGCCCACCCAGTCCCGGGATGCCGCCAGCCCTCGGAGCCGCTCCTTGTCGAGGGCGTAGTTGACGGCCCTCCGCACGTGCACGTCGTCGAACGGGGGTACGGCCAGGTTCATGGCTACGGTGACGAGCAGATCGGCCCGGTCGATGTGGAGGAACGGCGTCAACGCGGGATCGGCACCATAGGCCTCCACCTGGTCCACGGTGGCGTTCAGGTCGAACACGGCGTCCAGCTCGCCCCGGTCCAGCTTCGCCACAGCTTCTTCCGCGGACGGTTCGATCGAGAGCTCGATCCGGTCTGGGTAGGCGGTACGGAGACCGTCCGTCGATCCGCTCCAGGACGGGTTCCGCACGAGGGTGATCGTGTCGCCCAGCGCCGTGCCGAACAGCGGCTGCTGCTGCTCGGGAGGCAGCGAGAGGTCGAGTCCTTCGCTTCCCGCGAACATGTACGGCCCTGACGCAACCAGGAACCGGCCGTACCCGTCGTCGTGACCCTCCGCGGCGCCCAGCCGCGCACTCGGGTCGTGGGGGTCTGGCGGGATCGGTGCGGACGCGGGAAGGCTGAAGCGGTAGCCGAGGTCCCCAACGGGCTGCGTCAGCCGGACGACCAGCGTGTGATCGTCGGGGGTCTGGAGTCCGGAGATCGTGTCGGCCTGTCCCGTCGCGAACCGCTCCGTCCCTTCGATGAACCCCATGTAGTAGAAGGCATAGGGGCTGAGATACTGCCCGAGCAGAGGTCTGGCTTCCCGGGGCGCCGGCGTGAGTGCACGCTCGATCGCTCGGACGAAGTCACCGGCGCTGACTTCGACGTCCTGGAGCGGTGGCCCATAGCGGATCCCGGACGCCAGGCGGAACGTCCACTGCAGGCCGTCGGGGCTCACCTCTGGCATCGAGGCCGCGAGGTCGGGGTGCAACTCCGCGCCGCCCTCCTCCGTGGGCCGGCCGTTGTAAGAGAGGAGGGTCCGGAGGAGACAGCAGCGCGAGAGCTCCCAGCGGTCGAAGAAGTATGTCGCCTGCGGGTCGAGCTCGTAGTCCCCGTAGGAGAACAGCGTCGCCCACGTGGCCAGCCCGAGGCGCAGCGTTCCTCCGCTCGTCGGCCGTGAAGTCTCCTCCTCAACCCCGACGCAGGCGGCCGCAGTGAGCAGCAGGGTGGGCACGAGCACGAGGATCGCGATGGGGCGGCGCACCGTCACCTCCCGGTGGCTCCGAACGGTTCTGTCCGTGTACGCCCTACCGTTCGACGTGTCAAGGCAGGGTGTCAGTCGGCCGCCACAGTGACCCACACGAGGCCGCCGCCCACGGCGAGGCCTCCCGGGTGACCTTGGACGTCGATCTCGTCGACGACCGATCCGCTCGGATCCAGTCGCCAGACGGTTCCGTCCTGCGTGTTGGCGACCCAAACGGCACCGTCTGCGGCAACCGAGACCGGCGCATCGCCGGCGGGGATCGTGGCGGCCACGCGGTTCGAGCCGGGATCGAGCCTCAGCAGCGTGTCCTCCTGGGCGCTCGTGACCCACACGGCTCCCGCGCCCGCTGCGATCCTGCTCGGGCGACAGCAGAGCGCGATCGCGTCGACCACGATACGACCGGTCGACGGGTCGATCTTCGTGACGGTGTTTGCCGCCCCGTTCGCGACCCACACGGCCCCCTCCCCTGCCGCGATGTCGACCGGCCGGTTCCCTGGCCTTAGGCGGATCGTCTGCTCGACCTGCAGGCTCAAAGGGTCGATCCGCAGTACCCGGTCACCCAGGTCGTCGACGACCCACACGGAACCGAAGCCGAGGGCGATCGCGCGGCCGGGCACGCCGACGCTCGAGGCGATCGCGTTGGTCTGCGGGTCGATCACGTACAACCGGTCGTTGAAGGCGTCCTGCACCCACACGGCACCTTCCCCGGCCGCGATCGCGGTCGGCGTCCCAACCTGCCCCTGCCGGGATACCTCGCCCAGGTCCGGATCCACCCGCGACACCGTGCCGTCCACGAGGTTGGCCACCCATATCGCATCGCCGCCGACGACCACACCCGCCGGGCCATCGCCCACCCGAACACCGTCGACGATCAGGTTCGTCTCGGGGTCGATCGCGACGACGGTGTTCGGACCCGTTGCGAAAGCCGAGCCCTCCTCCCGTCGAGAGAGGAGCCCGGCCACGAGAGCTACGGCGACCGCGCCGATCGCGAGAACGCCGAAGATGACGGGGGGCCGCCTCCTACCCACCTCCGGCACGGTCGACACCTGCGGCATGGACGGCGCCTCGGATGGCACGGGCTCGACAACGGCTGTTCCCAGCACTCGACGAGACGCAGACCCCAACGAGGGATCGTGCGCGAGGACAGCCCGCTCGAGCTCCTGGAGGTCCGGCCCCGGGTCGATGCCGAGCTCCTCTCCGAGCACGCGGCGGGCCTGCTGATACGTCTCCAGCGCCTCCGCTTGCCGTCCCGCACGGTACAGGGCGAGCATGAGCTGGCCCCACAGGCGCTCGCGAAGCGGATGAGCGGCGACGAGCCCCCGGAGCTCGGGAACGAGTGCGGCGTCCTTGCCGAGGTACAGATCGGCCTCCACCCGATCTTCGAGCACGACGGTGCGCAGCTCCTCCGCCCGGGTGACGGCCTCGCGCGCGAAGTCCTCGTACGCGACGTCAGCGAACGCGCGTCCCCGCCAGAGCGCAAGCGCCGTCGCGAGCTTCGCCGACGCAACGTCCCCCCGACCCTCTCGAAGCGAGGCTCGTCCTTCGTCGGAGAGCCGCTCGAAGCGCTGAAGGTCGAGCTCGCCCTCCGCGACCCGGAGCATGTACCCCGTGCCCCGCGTCACCAGGTTCTGGGGTGGCGAACCGGGAGCGCTAACCGCCTGTAGCACCTTGCGGAGCTGCGAGACGTACACCTGGAGCGTGTTGCCGGCGCCATCGGGCGGCTCTTCGCCCCACAGGTCGTCGATGAGCCGCTCGGCGGAGACCGCCTCGTTGGCGTGGATCAGGAGGATAGCGAGCAAGGTACGTTGCTTGGCGGCTCCGATGGGGAGCTGACGCTCGCCGTCGTACACCTCGACGGGCCCCAGGACACGGAACTCCATCATCAGCCTCCGTCGGGGACCCGACCCTAGCACGGGACCCACGGCCTGCGCGCCCGCTTCAGTCCCTTCAGCGGTCCTCCAGGGTCACTTCAGGCCCCCGGTCCAGGATCGCGACTCGAGTACGGCCAGACACCCGGTCATTCTGGCCCGCCGCCACGCGGTGGTAGCGGGCGTGACCGAGACAAGAAGGAAGGAGGTGCTAACCATGCTGGGAGCTGGGGCCCCCCCAGTGCCGCCGGCTGGATATTCGTCGGGTGGCGGCTTCGCGCTGGCCGCCGTGATCATCGTCCTGTTCGTGGTCGCGGCTGCGCTGACCATCGGCTGGGCGCTCGGAGCGAAGGCATCCGGCCGGAGGACCGAGCATAAGGTCGAGCAGACGTATGACCGTGCTGCCTAGCGCTTGTCGCGGATGCAGAGACGGCGGCGGTCGGGTCCACGATGCCCTCAGCGGGCGGCGTCCGCGGCCCCGCCGTCTCGACCTCGCGATCGAGCGGGTGATCGTCGGGCTTGAGAACCGGTCGACCACGATCGGGAGGCGATCGATGTCGCCCACGAGGAGCTCGGCCCCACACAAGCTGGAGCCCGCGATGTGCGTAGCGTTCGGACTCATCCTCACCCTGGCAACGGTCGCGTGCACGAGCACGAGCGCGAGCGCGACGTGCCAGCCACGTGGGACCGAGCTTCGCGTCCTGGCCGAGGGCCACGCCTTCGACACGGACTGCCTGGCCGCGCCTGCGGATCAGGAGTTCACGATCGCGTTCCGCAACGAGGACACCTCGCCGCACGGGGTGCACAACATCGCGATCTACCGCGAGGACGGCGTCGCGGTCTTCACGGGTAAGGCGCTGCGGCCCGGCGGTACGAGCGTCGTCTACGAGGTCCAGCCGCTGGCCGCCGGGACCTACACGTTCCGATGCGATCGCCACCCGTTCATGAACGGTACGTTCATCGTCGGATAGGAGGTGGCACATGAAGCGCTTCGCTCTTCTCACAGCGGCGGTCCTGCTTGCCTGGCAGGGTCTCGCCTTCGCCGAGGGATCGGCGGCATCCAGCGACCGCGCAGGCCCGTCGGCTGCGCAGCCGTTCACGTTCTTCATGACGCACTATGTGTTGCTCGGCGACCCCAACAACCCGACGGGTATCCGGTACGAATCGACCGGCATGCCTTTCGCGGAAACGCCCAACGGCAGAGGGATCGCTCTCTCCGGCGCGGGTGGGTGGGACCCCGCAGCGGATCTGGCGACGGGGGGCGGCGCGTACGTCATCACGGACTCGAGCGGAGCAGTCACACGCGAAGGGACGTGGTCGGTCGTCAAGTTCATCTCGTTCCTCCAGCTCCCTGGCTGGTGGGGCATCCCCGGGTTCATCGAGGAGGGGTGGCAAGGCCCGTCCGGCTCGCCGTCCTTCTCGGGCTTCCTGAAGCTTCGGATCGAGCTCAACGACGGCCGCCGCGGGCTCCTCACGACCTGGTGCCTCATGCCAGAGGTCCCGACGCCGGGTGATCACGTGTCCGACGGGATCTCTCTCCAAGGGAAGCGGCTCAACTTCACCGACTACCACGCCACCGAGATGAGCTTCGAAGGCATGATGTTCTATGGACCGGGCAGTCCGTAGCTAGCTTGCAGCGGCGCCGGAGCCGAGTGCACGTGATCCGTTGCAGCAGCGTGCATGGGCTCCGTAGCCGGGGCATCGTCCGGACCGACCGCCACAACCGAACCCATGAGCGCCGCGACGGCGATCCTTCTCATGGTTTCTCCTCCTCCGTTCTTGCTTCGTGCTGGTCGCCCGAGGCTTCGGGGGGTCAGAGGGCGTGCGGCACCTCCATCAGGCGAATGCGACGGTCTTCGCGCCGGCCACGATCTCCTCGACGACCTTTGCGGCTCCCACGATCGTGGCTCCCTTGACCACATGGTCCTCCGTGATCCCCCGTGGCTTGGTGCAGGCCCCGCACAGCCAGACCTGCCCTCCGTTGTCGATGAACTCCGAGTACAGGTCCGCCAAGACCGGCAGCCCCTCGTACGCGATCCCGTTGGCGCCCCCCTGGGTCCCCAACCAGACCGCGTCGATCGTGCAGAGCACGACCGCCTCCTGCCCCGCCGTGGCGGCGACGTTCGCGGCCACGAAGGGTAGCGTGGCCCGCTCCGGGTCTTCCTTACCGTGCGTGCAGGTGAAGATCAGCTTCTCGCTCATCTCACTCTCTCCACTGTGATCTGGAGCCGCCCGTCATCGAGCGACTCGACCGAACGAACCGTGTTGCCCAGCAACCGTGCCAGAGACGGGAGCTCCTCCTTCGCGGCCGGATCCCGAGCCGCCACGACGAGCGCATCACCCACCGGGATGGCCCGGATGCGGCGCCGGAACTCTTGGGCCAGCCCATCTGCGCAGCCCAGCTCGCCGGCGTCGAAGTGGTGAACACCCCTGGCCGCGGGTATGGCGACGGGTCGGAACCCCGAACACACCAGGTCGATCCGCTCGATCCGCCCATCGTCGGCGTCGCAGAACGCCTGCTGTTCGATGACCGTCCAGCCCTCCTCGTCGTGCAGACGGAACCGATAGCTGATCCGGAGGCGGTCGGCCACGTCCTCCGCGCCGCTCCCCTCGACCTCGAATGCGTCGGGCTTCTCGAACCAGCTTCTGAGCTGACCCGTGACCGCGGCCGCGCCGCTCAGCTCGCGAAGGCCGCCCGGCAGCAGCCCACGGAACCGGACATCCGGATCAAGGCTCGCCTCTACGCCCTCGAAGTCGCGCGACGTGAGCGCGTTCAGGAACGCCCTGCCCGCGATCTGCTGCCCTCCCACTCTTTCCACTCTTTCACCTCCTCCCTCGTCGTGATGGGACGTGACACTAGGTCGGTGGAAAGCACCGAGGAACGGCGAGACTGCCGTATTTCCGGGGTTCGCCGTATCTCGGAAGCTCCTACCCGGCCGCGGACTCCAGAAGACCGAGCTCCTCCGCCTTCCGCACCGCCTCGAGGCGCGATCGGCAGCCGAGCTTGGCGAGGATGTTGCGGACGTGCATGTCGATAGTCCTGGCGCTGAGGAACAGCTCGCGCCCGATCTCCCGATTGGTCCGGCCCAGCTCGAGGAAACGGATCACCTCCAGCTCGCGCCTGGAGAGTCCACCTCGCTCCAGGTCTGCGACAGCCCTCCGGCCGAGCCGCTCCACCTTCTCTCCTAGAAACGCCAACTCCTCGACCGCACGCGCTGCGAGGGGCCGGGCCTTCAGCTTTCGGGCCGCCCGGTATGCGGACACCAAGTGCTCGATCCCACGGTCGCGTTTCTCTACGGCGACGAGCGCCACAGCCGCCCGCACCTGTATCTCCGCACGATCGTGCGGAACGGTGAGCCCGGAGAGAGCCTCGAGAGCCCGTTCGAAGTGGCCCGTGGCACGCTCCCCGTCGTCCTCGAGGAGCGCGATCTCGCCCAAGGCGTGGGCGAGCGCAGCAACGGTCTCCGACGTGCCACCGGTGGCGGCCATGCTGGACAGCAGCTCCGCGCACGCGGCGGCTTGGGCCTGCTCGCCTCGTCGAGCGAAGAACGTCGTCGCCCAGCGGAGCGCTGGCACGGAATAGTGTCGCTCCTCTTTGGCCCAGCACCGCTCCAGCAGCTCGGTGGCTCGCTGGGCGGCCGAGGCGTCCATCCCTTCCAGGTCATCCAACCGGGAGAGCCCGAGTAGACCGTGGATCTCCATCGGGAAGAGCTCACTGGCCCGACCGAAGGCAAGCGCGGAGGCGAGCAGCCGGCGAGCGGGCTTCGTCTCGCCGCGCAGCGCGTGGATCATCCCGAGCTCCACCATCACCGCGTGGCGGGCCACCGGCGGTGCCTGAGCTTCATTCAGAACCTGTCTGCATACTGCGACGGCTCGATCCCACTGACCGATGTGCATGAGGACCGGGGAAAGGCAAGCGAAGCACACCTGAGCCGCGTCTCGGAGATCCTTCGCCTGACAGAACTGGAAGGCCGCGGTGTACGCATCGATGGCCGCCGGGTAGTCCGGCGCGCTCTCGAGCGCGTCCGCCATCAGGAAGTAGGCCCGGGCCGCCATCTCTGGCAAGTCATCTGCGAGGGCCAGCGAAAAACCCTCGCGGCAAAGCTCCACACCCACCCGACCCTGCCCGAGCTTGGCCCGCACACTGCCCTCGAGCGCCAGGGAGAGTGCCCTCAGGTCCGGACGGCCGGCTCGCTCGACCTCTGAAGCAGCGACGGTGATCAGGTTGAGTGCGGCGGTCAGATCGCCGGCCGATCGGAGATGAGAGGCAGCGGCCAGGCGCTCGGAAGCGGCCTCGCCGGGAAGCCCGGCTCGGGCGAACTCCTCGGCCGCGCTCGCGCGCGCCGTAAGCGCCCGCTCCCAGTTGGCCTGGAGCTCATAGAGGCTTGCAAGGCGGCGTTCCACCTCCCCAAGGGCTTTGCTGTCGTGGGCGGCCCGGCAGCCCTCCGCGACTTCCTCATACGCTCGTATAGCCTGGGAAAGCTCGCCGCACAACTCCGCGCACTGCCCGAGGCGCTCCACTGCGGCAAGCCGTCCGGGCTCGTCCTCACCTTCGGGCCAATCCTCGAGCGCCCGGCGAAGGGCACGAGCCGCCTCACGGTAGCCATGAAGGGCGAAGAACGATTCGGCGGCGGCGAGGAGCATCGGGCGGGCGCGACGGGGTTCCCGAGCGGCCACCCAATGCTCGGCGATCGCCCCAGGCGCCGCGCCCAGAGCCTCGAGGCGTTCGCCGAGCAGGCGATGGTGGGCGCGCCTTCTCGTCCAGGGAGTATCCCGATACAGCGCCTCTCGAACCAGGTCATGGCGAAAGGCTGCGGATCGATCGAGCGTCTCGACAAGGAGTCCTGCCTCGATCAGCTCCTCGAGGTCATCGTCCTCCACAAGGTCGTTGAGGACATCCGGATCGACGTGAGTCCCCGCCGCCGCGGCGAGCTCCAGAGCCCTTCGGCCTGCCTCAGAGATCCCATCGGTCAGCAGCAGGACGGCGTCCCTGATCGTTTGAGGGAGCGGCACGCCCTCCGCCGAACGGAGATCCACGACCTCGCCCCCGTCTCGAAGTCGTCGGGTGGATGCGAGGGCGGCCGTGAGCTCCTCGATGAAGAACGGAAGGCCCTCGGTGCGCTCGTAGACGGCAGTCGCCAGGGCCCGAGAGGGAGCCTTTCCGAGGATGCGGGCCACCAGCTCCGCTGTCTGCGACGCGTCGAGGGAGAGGAGGAGCACCTCCCGGAATCTGTTCGCTCGCCGCAACTCGGCGCGAAACCGGCGCAGCGGATGCCCCCGAGGGATCTGGTCCGTTCGATAGGCGGCCAGGACGAGCAGTCGCTCGTCCTCGAGCGAGACCGACAGCCCGTCGAGCAGGTTCAGGGTTGCCTCGTCGGCACGATGCAGATCATCGAGGAACACGACGGACGCGTCGCGGCGACCGATCTCGTGGAAGGCCCGCCGGATGGATTCCACCAACGTTTGCATGTCCGGCCGTTCCGGCGCCGAGCCGAGCTCGGGAAGAAGCAGCGCGAGGTAACGTTCGAGGGTTCCAACGCCCCGCAGGCCGTCGGGCACGGCCCGTAGGTACGCGCGCAGCACACCGACGATCGGTCCGTACGGAGTGCCTTCCGGCGGGGCCGACCCTCGTAGGACGAGGAGCTCGCTGCGGGCGAGAGCTTCGTCGGCAAGTCTGGTCTTCCCCACTCCTGCCTCGCCCGCGATGAGGACGAGCCCGCCCTTGCCACTCCGAACCTCGGCCAGGAGATCCGTCAGCATCGAAAGCTCTGCTTCCCGGCCGATCAGCTCGACCTCGTAGGCCATAGGCGCAGTGTATGGATGCCACGAACTCCCCGGCCGATCGAAACGCTAGCGCGTCGACCGTCACGGGCCCTGGCCTTTCCGGTAACCCTGTCGTCGTAGCTTCGCGTGACGGGCTCTGAGAAAGATCAAAATGCCCTCTACCTGCGGACATTTTTTCGACTTCTGTCCAGTTGGGTGCACACTGACCCAAAACGTCTACGAATCAGCCCGCGTCGAATCCTCGCAGCTCGGCCTGCTCCGGCGTGAGATCGAAGTCCAACGCCGGAAGCCCTCCCCCTTCACGCCCCAATCTCGGGGTGGGAGGATGCCTCCGATGACCGGCTCCGACACCACCTATCGCGACCTGGAAACCGGACGCGACGCCGCAGCTCGTCGCGCCTGGCCGAGCGCGTACGACGCGCTCTCCTCCGCCGACGCTGCCGGCGATCTCGAGCCCGAGGATCTCGAGATCCTCGCGAAGGCGGCCTGGTGGACTGGCCGCCCGGCCGACTCGATCGACGCGCGGGAACGCGCCTACGCGTTGTACATCCAACGCGGGGATGAGCGAAAGGCCGCTTTCACCGCGCTCACGCTCCGTCGGGAGCTCATCACGAAGGGCGAGGGGTCGCTCGCGGCCGGGTGGTTGAAGCGAGCGGAAGAGCTCCTCGAAGCCGAACCCGAGTCTGTCGCCCACGGGTACCTCGCGATCGCGCACGGGCAACTCGCGTGGCGCGGCGGTGAGCTCGATAACGCCCTGTCGCATATGGACCGCGCGGTCGACATCTCGCATCGGGTCGAGGACCCCGATCTCAAGGCGTTCGCCGCGATGTATCGCGGGATGATCCTGATCGACCGCGGACAGGTCGAGGATGGCTGGGCGCCGCTCGAAGACGTGAGCGCCGCGGCGGTGGGCGGTGAGCTCGGGGCCTACACGACGGCCGTCGTCTTCTGCAACGTCATCGACGTGTGTCGCGACCTGGCCGACTACCGACGCGCGACGGAGTGGGCCGATGCCGCCACGCGCTGGTGCGAGCGGCAGGCGATCCGGGGTTTCCCCGGCATCTGCCGGGTGCATCGCGCCGAGATCATGCGGCTCGTCGGCAGTTGGGCCGAGGCGGAATCGGAGCTCGAGCGGGCCTGCGACGAGCTCTACGTGTTCAGCCCGCTGCACGCGGCTGCGGCCTTCCATCAGCTCGGTGAGGTTCGGCTCCGCATGGGCGACCTCGCGTCGGCGGAGGAGGCCTTCGCTCAGGCGGACGAGATGGGCGAGGACCCGCAGCCGGGTCGCGCGATGCTCCTCCTGCGACGTGGGAAGGTCGACGCCGCCGCGAGCTCGATCCGACGGAGCCTCGATGACACCGAGCTCAAGCTCGAGCGCGCACGGCTCCTGCCCGTGCAGGCTGAGATCGCCTTCGAGTCGGGTGACCCGACCACCGCCCTCACGGCCGCCGAGGAGCTCGATGCCATCGCCGACACGTTCAAGACCGACGCGATCCATGCCGCGGCCGGGTGGGCACACGGCCTCGCCGCGCTCGCAGCGGGTGAGACGGCGACGGCCGTCC
>Ga0066809_10000016_pt1 | contig 13319 bp, 18 predicted proteins | sample SoimicmetaGmgLPC_FD_62222 | JGI IMG/M metagenome (GOLD analysis project Ga0066809, IMG submission 62222) | Soil and rhizosphere microbial communities from Laval, Canada - mgLPC | ecosystem: Environmental > Terrestrial > Deep subsurface > Rock core/Sediment | place: Laval, Canada | collected... | reverse complement strand
CGGAAGTCCATCGCCGGGTTCAAGCTGCGTGAGGGCAGTCCGATCGGCGCCAAGGTCACCCTGCGGGGCGACCGGATGTGGGAGTTCATCGATCGGCTCGTCTCGATCGCGATCCCCAGGATCCGGGACTTCCGAGGGCTGAACCCGAACGCGTTCGACGGGCACGGCGACTACACGCTCGGGCTGACCGAGCAGCTGATCTTCCCGGAGATCGACTACGACAAGGTCCTGAAGATCCGGGGGATGGACATCACGGTCGTGACGACCGCGAGGAACGACGACGAAGGCAGGGCGCTGCTCGTGGCGCTCGGGTTCCCCTTCGAGGGGATCCCGATGGCGGCGGCGTCGATCTGAGCCGGGAGGCGCAGATCGCGGAGCATCGGGTCGATCTGAGCCGGCAGGCGCAGATCGCGGAGCATCGGGTAGGAGAACGGACATGGCGAAGAAGGCGTTGAGGAACAAGCAGGAGGCGCAGGCCAAGTTCAAGGTGCGCGAGTACACGCGCTGCCGGCGCTGCGGCCGCGCCCGAGCCGTCTACCGGCGGTTCCTGCTCTGCCGCATCTGCTTCCGCGAGCTCGCGCACGCGGGCGAGCTGCCGGGGGTGACGAAGGCCTCATGGTGAAGCTGGCGACCAACGTCAACGACCCGGTCGGCGACATGCTGACGAGGGTCCGCAACGCCAACCTCGCGTACAAGGACGACCTCGTGGTCCCGACGTCGAAGATGAACGAGGCGCTCCTGCAGATCCTGACCACCGAGGGCTACGTGAGCGATTTCGCCGAGGAGGGCGAGGGGATCGAGCGCGTGTATCGCGTGACGCTGAAGTACGACGCCAAGCGCAAGCGAACGATCAGCGGGATCAAGCGCGTGAGCAAGCCCGGCCGTCGCGTCTACGCGGGGCGGGCCGAGCTGCCTCGGGTCCTGGGCGGGCTCGGGATCGCGATCATCTCGACCTCGCGGGGCGTGATGACGGACCGCGACGCGTCCCGCAAGGGGATCGGCGGCGAGGTCCTGGCGTTCGTCTGGTGACCGGAGAGCAGAGGCCATGAGTCGGATCGGTAGACAGCCCATCGAGATCCCGAGCGGCGTCGACGTCACCGTCGGCGAGGACGCCGTCGTGGTCGTCAAGGGCCCTCGCGGCCAGCTGACGCAGCGGGTGCACCCCGAGATGCGCCTCGTCCGCGAGGAAGGGGTCCTGCGGGTCGAGCGCCCGACCGACGAGGGCTTCCATCGCAGCCTCCACGGGCTCACCCGCTCGCTGATCGCGAACATGGTGGAGGGCGTCACCAAGGGCTACGAGAAGCGGCTCGCGATCGTCGGGGTCGGCTACCGCGCGGCGATGAAGGGCAAGGAGCTCGAGGTCCAGGTAGGGTTCTCGCACCCGGTCACGGTGCCCGCGATCGAGGGGATCGAGTTCGAGACCCCCTCGCCGACCCAGATCGTGGTGCGGGGCAACGACAAGCAGCTCGTGGGGGAGGTCGCGGCCAACATCCGGAAGATCCGCAAGCCCGAGCCCTACAAGGGCAAGGGGATCCGCTACGAGAACGAATACGTCCGCAAGAAGGCCGGCAAGGCAGCGAAGGGTGCGACCGCCTGATGGATGCCAAGACGAGACGCCGAGCCCGGGTCCGCCGCCACGTCCGCGTGCGCAGGAAGATCGCCGGGACCGCGGAGCGGCCGCGCCTGGCGGTGTACCGCTCGAACCGGCACATCTACGCGCAGCTCGTGGACGACGATGCGGCGCGTACGCTGATCGCCGCCACCGATCGCGATGTGAAGGCGAAGGCCGTCGGGGAGGGCAAGACGGCGCCGGCCAAGGCCGTGGGCGAGCTGCTGGCTGAGCGCGCGAAGGCGGCCGGGATCGAGCGGGTCGTGTTCGACCGTGGCGGCAGACTGTTCCACGGGCGCGTGGCCGCGCTCGCCGAGGGTGCGAGGGCGAAGGGACTGCAGATCTGATGCGTCGGTACGACTCACAAGGCGAGAAGAGCATCTACGAGGAGCGGGTGATCTCGATCAACCGGGTGGCCAAGGTCGTCAAGGGTGGCCGCCGGTTCTCGTTCGCCGCGCTCGTCGTGGTGGGCGACGGCGCGGGCCGCGTCGGCCTGGGCTACGGCAAGGCCAAGGAGGTGCCCGCGGCGATCGCCAAGGGCGTCGAGGAGGCTAAGCGCAAGATGTTCGAGGTGCCGATGATGGGCACCACGATCCCGCACCAGGTCACCGGTCGGGACGGCGCGGGCATCGTGCTCCTCAAGCCGGCGGCGCCGGGGACCGGCGTGATCGCCGGCGGCGCGGTGCGCGCGCTCGTCGAGTGCGCGGGGATCAAGGACATCCTGTCCAAATCCCTCGGCTCCTCGAACGCGATCAACATCGTGAAGGCGGCGATGACCGGGCTGCAGAGCCTCCGGCGCCCCGAGGAGGTCGCCAGGCTCCGCGGACGCGAGCTCCACGAGGTGGCCCCAAAGCCGATGCTTGACGCGGTCGCTGCCGCGCAGGCACGCATGTCGGCCGCGCGCGCGGCCAAGCTCGAGGAGGTCTACGGCGACCAGGCCCAGGCCTCGCCGGACGCGGGCGGCCGGCGATGACCAGGCTCAAGGTCACCCAGGTCCGGAGCGTGATCGACCGCCCGAAGGATCAGAAGCAGACCGTGCGGCGCCTCGGGCTGCACCGGATCCGCGACAGCGTGATCAAGGACGACCGCCCCGAGATCCGCGGCATGATCGCCAAGGTTCATCATCTCGTCCGTGTCGAGGAGGTCCCGGGCGACGCGCCAGGAGATAGGCCAGGAGATAGGCCAGGAGATAGGCCAGGAGATAGGAAGGACGAGGGTGGCGCTCGCAGCCGGGGTCGGGAAAGGACGTCGTCGTGAAGCTGCATCACCTCAAGCCCGCCGAGGGCGCGAAGAGGGACCGCACGCGCGTGGGCCGAGGCCGCGCCGGCACGCGGGGCAAGACCGCGGGCCGGGGCACCAAGGGCTGGGGCGCGCGCCACAACCCGAAGCCGGGGTTCGAGGGTGGCCAGATGCCGCTCCAGCGCCGCGTGCCCAAGCTCAAGGGCTTCACGAACCCGAACCGCGTCGAGTACGCCGTCGTGAACGTGGGCTCGCTCGGCGAGGTGTTCGAGGGCGAGGTCGACCCGAAGGCCCTGCTCGAGCACGGCCTCGTCCGCAAGGGTCGGCCGGTCAAGATCCTGGCGCGCGGCGAGATCGACAAGGCGCTCACCGTCCGCGCGCATGCGTTCAGCGAGGCGGCCAGGGCGAAAATCGAAGGAGCCGGCGGTAGGGCCGAGGTCCTGGGCGCCCAGGGGTAGGATAGGGACCCGTGCTCCGCGCCTTCGTCAACGCGTTCAAGGTTCCGGACCTCCGGAACAAGATCTTCTTCACCCTGGCCATCATCGCCGTGTACCGGTTGGGTTCGCACGTCCCGGTCCCGGTCGTCGACATCAACATCCTGACCGACGCGCTGAACGCGCAGGGGAGCACCGGGTTCCTCTCGTTCATCGACCTGTTCTCCGGCGGCGCGCTGACGCGCATGGCGATCTTCGGGCTCGGGATCATGCCGTACATCACGGCCTCGATCATCATGCAGCTCCTTACCGTCGTGATCCCCAAGCTCGAGTCCTGGCACAAGGAGGGCGAGTCCGGCACCAAGAAGATCAACCAGTGGACGCGCTACGTGACCGTCGTGCTCGCGTTGCTGCAGTCCACCGGCCTCGTGTTCCTGTTCCACTCGCGCTCGCAGCAGCTGGGCGGCGTCGACATCTTCCCGACGGGGACGTTCACCGCGGCGAACATCGCGTTGATCGTCCTGGTCATGACGGCCGGCACCGCGATGATCATGTGGATGGGCGAGCTGATCACCCAGCGCGGGATCGGCAACGGGATGTCGATCCTGATCTTCTCGAGCGTGATCTCGCGATTGCCCCAGGAGGGACGGGCGATCCTCCTGCAGGCCGGCAACGCGAAGTTCGTCGTCGTCCTGTTCATCGGGCTCGCGATCATCGTCGGGGTCATCTTCATCGAGCAGGGCCAGCGGCGGATCCCCGTCCAGTACGCCAAGCGCGTGGTCGGCCGGCGGATGACCACCGGCGGGAGCACGTACATCCCGCTCAAGGTCAACCAGGCCGGCGTGATCCCGATCATCTTCGCGAGCTCCGTCCTGTACTTCCCGACGCTACTCGCGAGCGTCTACCACGCGGAGTGGTTCACGAACTTCGTGAACAACTACGTCACGAACCAGCGGAGCTTCGTCTACATGATCTTCTACGGACTCCTCGTGATCTTCTTCGCCTACTTCTACACGGCCATCGCGTTCAACCCCGTTGACACGGCGGACAACCTTCGAAAGTACGGCGGGTTCGTCCCCGGGATCCGACCCGGACCGCCCACGGCCGACTACCTGAGCTTCGTGATGAACCGGATCACGCTCCCGGGCTCGATCTTCCTGGCCACGGTCGCGCTGCTGCCGACGATCGTGCTCGCGTTCTGGACGATCCAGCAGTTCCCGTTCGGGGGGACCTCGTTGCTGATCACGATCGGCGTCGCACTGGAAACGATGAAGCAGCTCGAGTCGCAGCTGTTGATGCGGCACTACGAGGGCTTCCTGAAGTAGGCCGACGTGCGGATCATCCTCCTCGGACCTCCGGGCGCAGGGAAGGGCACGCAGGCGAGGAGGCTGTCCGAGCGCTACGGGCTCCCGATCATCGCGACCGGCGACATCTTCCGCGACCACATCTCGCGCGGGACGCCGCTCGGGTTGCAGGCCAAGGAGTTCTACGAGCGCGGCGACTACGTTCCCGACGATCTCACGACCAGGATGGTGGTCGAACGGCTCGACCAGCCCGACGTGCGCGAGGGCCTCATCCTCGACGGGTACCCGCGGACGGTCCCCCAGGCGCAGGCGCTCGAACGCGCGCTCGCCGAGAAGGGGCAGGCGATCTCGGCCGTGCTGAACTTCAAGATATCCGATGCGGTCGCCGTCAAGCGCCTCATGGCGCGTCTGGTCTGTCCCAACTGCAAGCGCACCTACAACACGGAGTTCAAGCCGCCGCGGGTGCAGGGGATCTGCGACGTATGCGGCCACGAGCTCGTCAACCGCGCGGACGACGACGAGGCGACGGTCCAGAGGCGGCTCGAGGTGTACCAGCGCGAGACCAAGCCGCTCGTCCTGTTTTTCTGGGAGCGCGGGCTGCTGCGGGACATCGACTCCGAGGCGCCCGAGGAGGTCGTGGCCGACCGCACGATCGAGGCGATCGCCGACCTGCTCGACACGTACGAGTGATGCCGTGATCGTCTACAAGTCGCCCGAGGAGCTCGACAAGATGCGGCGGGCCGGCCGCATCGTCGCCGGCACGATCGATCGGGTGTTGGAGGCCGTCCGCCCGAACATGACGACCGCGGAGCTCGACGAGGTCGCCGAGAGCTTTATCCGTGAGCAAGGAGCGACGCCATCGTTCAAGGGGTACGGTGCAGGACCGGGGCGCGTCCCGTTCCCCGCGTCGATCTGCACCTCGATCAACCAAGAGATCGTCCACGGGATCCCCTCCGCGGAGCGTACGGTCGCCGAGGGCGACCTGCTGAAGCTCGACTTCGGCGCGATCTGGGAGGGGTTCCACGGCGACTCGGCGGTGACCGTCATCGTGGGCGAGCCGGCGTCGGCCGACGCCGACAAGCTCGTGCGGGTGACCGAGGAGGCGCTCGAGGCCGGGATCGCGCAGATCCGCCCTGGCGGCCGGCTCTCGGACATCGGCGCGGCCGTTGAGCAGGTTGCACAGGGCGCCGGGTTCGAGGTGGTCCGCGAGTACGTCGGCCACGGGATCGGACGCAACCTGCACGAGGACCCCCAGATCCCGAACTACGGCAGGCCCGGGCGCGGGCCCGTGCTCAAGCCGGGGCTGGTCGTGGCGGTCGAACCGATGGTCAACGCGGGGGGATGGGAGACGAGCGTCTTGCCCGACGGGTGGACCGTCGTGACCGAGGACGGGTCCCTGTCCGCCCACTTCGAGCACACGATCGCGGTGACCGAGGACGGTCACGAGGTGCTGACGGCCCGCGGCTGAACACCGTTCAAACCCGCAGGTCACCGGGCGTTTCCGCAGGTCGTGGACGGGGTTCGTGCCTGGCCCGTATACTGACTGCCCGCTTCCATCCGGAGGCGGTTCCGTCTCGCCCATGGGCGGGTCGGACGTGCCCGCAAACGAGGATCACCCGGAGCTTGCCGAAGAAGGACGCGATCGAGGTCGAAGGGACGGTGACCGAGCCGCTCCCGAACGCCATGTTCCGGGTGGAACTCGAGAACGGACACAACGTGTTGGCCCACATCTCGGGGAAGATGCGGATGCACTACATCCGGATCCTGCCGGGGGACCGGGTCTTGGTGGAGCTGTCGCCGTACGACCTGACGCGCGGCAGGATCGTGTACCGGTACAAGTGAGGGGCGTTCGATGAAGGTCCATCCGTCGGTGAAGAAGATCTGCGATCGCTGCAAGGTCATCCGCCGGCGCGGCGTGATCCGCGTGATCTGTTCGAACCCCCGGCACAAGCAGCGGCAGGGATAGAGGAGGGTTAGCGTGGCTCGAATCGCCGGCGTCGACCTCCCGCGCGACAAGCGCGTGGACATCGCGCTCCGCTACATCTACGGCATCGGATCAACCCGGGCGTACCAGATCGTCGAGGGCTCGGGGGTCGAGGGCGGCACGAAGGTGCGCGACCTTTCCGAGGACGAGGTCAGCAAGATCCGCGAGTTCATCGACCGGACGTACAAGGTCGAGGGTGACCTGCGCCGCGAGGTCGCCCAGGACATCAAGCGAAAGATCGAGATCGGTTCGTACCAGGGGGTTCGGCACCGCAGGAGCCTCCCCGTGCGCGGGCAGCGCACGCACACCAACGCGCGGACCCGCAAGGGCCCCCGCAAGACCGTGGCCGGCAAGAAGAAGGCGACGAAGAAGTAGAGGGGTTCGGGGGCTCAGGAGGCGAGCGCGAAGGCGCGAGCGGTAGCCCCCGAGGAAAAGGGAGCCGGGATGGCCAAGCCGAAAGCCAAGAAGACCAAGCGTCGCGAGAAGAAGAACGTCGTCCACGGACAGGCGCACATCAAGTCGACGTTCAACAACACGATCGTCACGATCACCGACCTGCAGGGCAACACGATCTCGTGGGCCTCGGCCGGCAACGTGGGGTTCAAGGGCTCCCGCAAGTCCACCCCGTTCGCCGCCCAGCTCGCGGCGGAGTCCGCCGCCCGCAAGGCGCAGGAGCACGGCCTGCAGAAGGTCGACGTGTTCGTGAAAGGCCCCGGCTCGGGTCGCGAGACCGCGATCCGCTCGCTGGCGGCCACCGGCCTGGAGGTCGCGGGGATCCAGGACGTCACGCCGGTGCCCCACAACGGGGTCCGGCCCAAGAAGCGCCGGCGCGTCTAGCACGCACGGCTGGCCCGCACGTCGAAGCGGGCGTCACACGCGGCGGGGAGGAATGGATGATCCCCCGTCGGAGGAGGAGCAGAAGTGTTCATCGTCGCGAGACCGCAGATCCAGGAGGAGTCCCTCTCGCCGACCCGCTCGAAGTTCGTCATCGAGCCGCTCGAGCCGGGGTTCGGCTACACCGTGGGGAACTCGCTCCGTCGCACCCTGCTGTCCTCGATCCCGGGCGCAGCGATCAGCTCGATCCGGATCGAGGGCGTGCTGCACGAGTTCTCGACGATCCCCAAGGTCACCGAGGACGTCACCGACATCATCATGAACCTGAAGGAGCTCGTGGTCCGCAGTGAGTCCGACGAGCCCGTCACCGTCTACCTCAAGGCCAAGGGGCCGGGTTCCGTCACGGCCGGCGACATCGCGCCGCCCGCCGGCGTTGAGATCCTGAACCCGGACCTGCACGTGGCCACGCTCGGCAAGGGCGGGTCGCTCGAGATGGAGATGAACGTCGAGCGCGGGGTCGGCTACCGGATGGCCGACAAGAACAAGAACCCACGCGACCCCATCGGCGTGATCCCGGTGGACTCGATCTTCTCGCCGGTGCGCCGCGTCTCGTACGCGGTCGAGAACACCCGCGTCGAGCAGATGACCGACCGCGACCGGCTGATCCTGGACGTCGAGACCGACGGCTCGATCATGCCGCGCGAGGCGCTCGCGTCGGCGGGCGGGACGCTGCTCGAGCTCGTTCAGCTCTTCGGTGACCTGGCCGAGGCGCAGTCGATGCAGGTCGGACCCGCCGAGGACGACTCGGTGCCCTCGGACTACGCGATCACGGTGGAGGAGCTCAACCTGTCGGTGCGCTCGTACAACTGCCTCAAGCGCGAGGGCATCAACACGGTCGGCGACCTGGTCGAGAAGTCCGAGGCCGAGCTGATGGACATCCGCAACTTCGGCCAGAAGTCGATCGACGAGGTCAAGGCCAAGCTCGAGGAGCTGGCCCTGGGGCTGCGGGAGGAGTAGGGATGCCCAAGCCCAAGAAGGGTCCCCGCCTGGGCTCCGGCCCCGCCCACCAGCGTCTGATGCTGAACGGCATCGCCGCCCAGCTGTTCGTCCACGAGCACATCAACACGACCGAGGCCAAGGCCAAGGCCGTGCGCCCCGTGGCCGAGAAGCTGATCACGTTCGCCAAGAAGGGCGACGTGGCGGCGCGCCGCGAGGTCCTCAAGCAGATCCCGGACCGCGACATCGTCCACAAGCTCTTCAGCGAGATCGGGCCGCGCTTCGCCGAGCGCAACGGCGGCTACACGCGGATCCTCAAGCTCGGGCAGCGGCAGGGCGATGGCGCGCCGATGGCTCGGATCGAGCTCGTGGGGTCGGAGTAGGGGTCACGCTCCGTTGGGCGCGCTGAGGTCGGGGGTTCCCCTCGGGCTGCGCGTCTCGCTGTGCTCGGATGGCTCCGTGGGGGCTTCGGGCTCGCGCGACGACGCCCGAGGGACCCCCTGCCCGCGCGCCGTTACGGCCGTGACCCATACTCCGTGACGTGATCGTTCGGCTCTCGCTCGCGTACGACGGGACGTCGTTCCGGGGGTGGGCTCGGAACTCGGGGCAGCGGACCGTCGAGGGCGTCCTGTCGGATGCGCTGGGACGCGTGCTGGGTGAGGAACCGAAGCTCTCGGTCGCGGGTCGGACCGACGCCGGTGTTCACGCTCGGGGGCAAGTGGCCTCGTTCGTTGCGGGCGACGACGTGGATCGCGAGCGGCTCCAGCGGTCGATCAACGGGATGCTGGCGCCCGAGATCGTGGTATGGGACGTGCGTCGGGCGGTCGAGGGGTTCGACGCGCGGTTCTCGGCGACCGGGCGCGAGTACCGATACCGGATCGACACGGGGCCGTGGTCGGATCCGTTCGAGGCTCGGTTCGTCTGGCATCGGGCGGGCGCGCTCGCGGTGGCGCCGATGCGCGAGGCCGCCCGAACGCTGGTCGGCGAGCACGATTTCGCGTCGTTCTGCCGCCGGCCGCAGTCCGGCGGCACGGTTCGGCGGCTGGAGCGGCTCTCGATCGCGGGGGTCGGCGGGAGGGTCGAGTTCGCGACGAGGGCGAACGCGTTCCTGCATCAGATGGTGCGGGCCCTCGTAGGGACGCTCGTGAGGGTGGGGGACGGGCGGCTCGAGCCAGGCGAGGTAGCGGAGATCCTCGACGCGCGAGACCGGGGGCGGGCCAGCCAGATGGCGCCGGCGCACGGGCTCACGCTCGAACGAGTGGTCTACGGTCGAAGGGCCTGCTGATCCACTACGCGGGCCACGTCACCGTTCCATGCGTACATGGTCTCGGGTCGATCCACCCCGGCATCGTTCATCCTCGGCACCGCGGCTCGCAAGGGCCACTCGGCCGGCCGCTGACTTGACCGACCGGCGGTCCCCCGCAGACCATTTCGGTATGGAGGTGCTCCTGACGCGGACGCTCGACGAGGCGCTCGAGCTCGCGGCCGCGAACCCGGAGGTCGTGCCGATCGCCGGCGGGACCGACGTGATGGTCGAGCTCAACATGGATCTCGGCCGGCCCGAGACGCTGATGGATGTCTCGCGCCTGTCCGAGCTCGGCGTGTGGCGACGGGAGAACGGCCACGTGTTCCTGGGTTCCGGCGTGACCTACACGAGGATCATGCGCGAGCTCCCCGAGCACACCGCGCTCGTCCAGGCGTCGCGCTCGGTGGGCTCGCCGCAGATCCGCAACCGCGGTACCGTCGGGGGCAACCTCGGGACCGGCTCGCCCGCCGGGGACGCGCTCCCGGTGCTGGCGGCGTGGGATGCCGAGGTGATCCTCGCGCGGGCGGGAGGCTCGACCCGCTCCGTGCCGTGGCGGGAGTTCCTCACGGGCGTGAAGCAGACCGCTCGCGAGCCCGGCGAGCTGATCCTGGGCGCGCGGTGGGACGTGCCCCGGGGCCCCGGCTCCTTCTCGAAGATCGGGACGCGGAACGCGATGGTGATCGCGGTCGCGAACCTGTGCCTGCAGGTGGACGAGGACGGCCGTTCGGTGCGGGTCGCGCTCGGCTCGGTCGCGCCGACCGTCGTGCGTGCCGATACGGCCGAGACCTTTGCGGCGCAGGCGTTCGAGGCCGCCGGGCTGTGGGACGAACCGCGAGCCGCGCTTGGCCCGGAGGCGGCCGAACGCTTCGGCGAGCTCGTCGCGGACGCGGCGAACCCGATCGACGACGTCCGTGGCACCAGCGCGTACCGACGGCATGCCGTCGCGGTGATGGCGAGGCGAGCGCTGGGGTGGGCTCTCGCGGATCGGGCCGGCGGCTGATGCTCGTCCGGACGAACGTGAACGGCGAGTGGCGCGAGTCGGACGTCTGGCCGGGCTCGAGCCTGCTCTACCTGCTGCGCGAGCACCTCGGGCTCCCTGGTTCGAAGAACGCGTGCGAGCAGGGCGAGTGCGGCTCGTGCTCGGTGTGGCTCGACGGCGAGCTCGTGTGCGCGTGCCTCGTCCTGGCCGCGCAGGCGCACGAGCGCGAGGTGCGCACGGTCGAGGGCCTGGCTGCCGGCGAGGCGTTGCATCCGGTGCAGGAGGCGTTCGTCGAGACCGGGGCGGTCCAGTGCGGGTTCTGTACGCCGGGGTTCATCGTCGCGGTCGCCGACCTCCTCGAGCAGGAACCCGAGCCACCGGAGGCCATGGTCCGCGAGGCGCTGTCGGGCAACCTGTGCCGCTGCACCGGGTACGAGAAGATCCTCGAGGCCGTCCGGCTCGCCTCGGGCCGGATGCGGATCCGGGAGGACGAGCTGTGAGCGAGCGGGTCGGCGAGCGGACGCGCGAGGGCGTGGGGGTCTCGGTCCCGCGGATCGACGGCGTCCCCAAGGTCAAGGGGCAGTTCGCGTACGGCAGCGACCTGTGGGCCGACGAGATGCTGTGGGGCCACACGCTCCGCAGCCCGCACCCTCACGCGCGGATCCGCTCGATCCGGATCGGGGAGGCGGTCGCGAGCCCCGGCGTGTACGCGGTGCTGCTTTCGGACGACGTACCTGGCTCGCGGTTCTACGGGCTCGAGTTCGCGGACCAGCCGGTGCTCGCGTGGGAGACGGTCCGGTACGTCGGCGAGCCGGTGGCGCTCGTCGCGGCCGAGCATCCCGAGCTGGCCCGGCGGGCCGCCGAGAGGATCGTCGTGGACTACGAGCCACTGCCGGCGGTGATCGACATGCAGCGGGCGCTGGAACCCGACGCGCCAACGGTGCACCCGTTCGGCAACGTGCTGCACGAGGTGCGCGTCGAGCACGGCGATCCGGACGCCGAGGCCGAGGTCTGGGTCGAGGGCTACTGCGAGACGGGGATGCAGGACCAGGCGCCGCTCGGGCCCGAGGCCGGGATGGCGGTGCCCGCCGAGGACGGCGGGGTCGACCTGTTCGTCGCGACGCAGTGGCTCCACATCGACCGGAAGCAGCTCGCGCCGTGTCTGAACCTTCCCGAGGACAAGGTTCGGCTGTTCCTCGCGGGGACCGGCGGGGCGTTCGGCGCGCGCGAGGACGTGAGCATGCAGATCCACGCGTGCATGCTCGCCATGCACACGGGACGCCCGGTCAAGATGGCGTACGGGCGCACGGAGTCGTTCGTCGGGCACGTCCACCGGCACCCGTCCCGGATCTGGATGCGCACGGGCGCGACGCGCGAGGGTGACCTCGTGAACGTCCGCGCGAGGATCCTGATCGACGGGGGGGCGTACACGTCGTCGTCGATCGCGGTGATCTCCAACGCCACCACGTTCGCGCCGGGCCCCTACGAGGTCCCGAACGCGCTCGTCGAAGGCACCTGCGTCTTCACGAACAACCCGCCGTGCGGCGCGATGCGAGGGTTCGGCGCGGTGCAGGTGTGTTTCGCGCACGAGGGGCAGATGGACAGGCTCGCCGCGGCGCTCTCGATGGACCCGGTCGAGCTCCGGCTCCGGAACGCCGCCGCGACCGGCACGATCCTCCCGACGGGTCAGGTGATCCGGGGCGCGGCCCCGGTGCGCGAGGTGATCGAGCGCTGCGCGGCGATCGCGATGCCGCCCGAGACGCCCACCGGCATGCGCGACCCCGTCGAGCTCCCGGGCGGCGTGGCCGGCAACGTCGGGCGCGGCGAGGGCGTCCGGCGCGGGGTGGGGTTCGCGGTCGGGTACAAGAACCACGCCTACAGCGGCGGTTTCGACGACTCCTCGGAGGCCCGCGTCACGCTCTCGGCGGGGCCCGAGGGCCCGGTGGCCGAGATCCATTGCGCCGCAGCCGAAGTGGGTCAGGGAGTCCACACGATCCTCGCGCAGATCGCGCGGACGGTGCTCGGGATCGAGCGCGTGATCCTGCACACGTCGGACACGCTGGTCGGCTCGGCCGGCTCGACCTCGGCCTCGCGGCAGACCGTGGTCTCGGGCGGCGCGGTCAAGGCGGCGTGCGAGGCGGTGCTCGAGGACCTGTTCGAACGCGCCCGGCGCGACGCGAGGCTGCTCGCGTCCGATCTCGGCGTCGAGGACGGCTTCGTGACCGCGGACGGCGAGCGGGTGGCGCCCGTGGAGGAGCTGCTCGCCCAACCGATCGAGTGCACGCGCGTGTGGCGGCACGCCCAGACCCATCCGCTCGACGAACGCGGGCAGGGCGACGTGCACGTCGGGTTCCTGTTCGGCGCACAGCGGGCCGTGGTCGACGTGGACGAGGAGCTGGGCCTGGTGCGGGTGGTGCAGCTCGCGACGGCGCAGGACGTCGGGTTCGCGATCAACCCGCAGAGCGTGATCGGCCAGATCGAGGGCGGATCGGCGCAGGGGCTCGGCCTCGCGCTGATGGAGGAGATCCAGCTGAAGGACGGCGAGATCGCGAACGCATCGTTCACCGACTACCTGTTGCCGACGACCCTGGACATGCCGAAGGTCGAGGTCGAGCTGGTCGAGGAGCCCGAGCC
>Ga0066809_10000015_pt1 | contig 13409 bp, 10 predicted proteins | sample SoimicmetaGmgLPC_FD_62222 | JGI IMG/M metagenome (GOLD analysis project Ga0066809, IMG submission 62222) | Soil and rhizosphere microbial communities from Laval, Canada - mgLPC | ecosystem: Environmental > Terrestrial > Deep subsurface > Rock core/Sediment | place: Laval, Canada | collected... | reverse complement strand
TGACACTGTGTCACTTGGCGAGGTCAGCTCCGCGTAGGCGGCGACGGGAGCGGTGCAGCCGGCTCCTAGCTCGTGAAGGAACACCCGCTCGGCGGTGGTCGTCGCGCGCGCTGCGGGATCGTCGATCGCCGCGAGCAGCCCCGACACCGGGTCGTCCGTGCGGCACTGGATTGCGAGCGCTCCCTGGCCGGGCGCGGGCAGCATGCTGCCGACGGGGAGCCATTCGGCCACCTCGGCGTCGAGGCCGAGGCGCCGGACCCCGGCCGCCGCGAGCACCACCGCGTCGACCTCGTGCTCGTGCACCTTGCGGATCCTCGTGTCGACGTTCCCGCGGATGGAGTGCACCTCCAGATGGGGCCAGCGCCGCCTCACCTGCGCCACGCGCCGCAAGCTGCTCGTTCCAAGTATCGCGCCCTCGGGCAGCTCCTCGAGACTGCGGCGATCCCGCGAGACGACGCAGTCCCTGACGTCCTCACGTGCGCAGATTGCGCCGATCGCGACCCCCGGCGCATCCTCCGTCGGGAGGTCCTTCAGCGAGTGCACGGCCAGATCGATCTCTCCGTCCTCGAGCGCGCGCTCGAGCTCCGACGTGAAGAGGCCCTTGCCGCCGATCTCGGGGAGTGGCTCGCCGCTCGCCTGCGTACGGTCGCCCGCGGTCGCGATCACGTTCGTCTCGCACGCCAGGCCGGGGCTGGCCGCGGTCAACAGCTCGACGACGAGAGCGGTCTGGGCGCGCGCCAACGCCGAAGCGCGCGTACCGAGGATCACCGCCGCCGGCCGCGGCGGAGCGCTCACGGATCGCTCGGGGAGAGGCCGAAGAGGTCGCGTACGGCGTCGGCGACCGTGTCCGCCTCGCCGGCCCCGGCCCGCCGTCTCGCGCGGACGGTCGGATCGTGCAGAAGCTTCGTGACGAGCGTTCGAGAAAGACGGTCGATCCGCTCGGCGACCTCCGGGTCGATGTCGTCGAGGTCACGGAGAGCTCGCTCCACCTCTCGCTCGCGCACCTCCTCCGCCTGGCGTCGGAGCTCGGTGAGGAGCGGCTCGACCTCGAGCTCCCGGTACCGCCGACCGAACTCGTCGACCTCCTCCTCCACGATCGCCTCGACCTTGGGAACTTCACGCACACGCGACGACATCGCGTCGTCGAGCCCGGCTCTGAGGTCGTCGACGTCGAAGAGACGAACGCCTGTGATCGCCCCTGCCGCACGCTCGACGTCGGCGGGCACGGCAAGGTCGACGATGACGAGCGGGCGATCGGCGCGCCCGGCCATTGCGGCCGCGACGACGTCGGCCCGGACGACCGGCGCCTCGGCCGACGTCGCGGTGACCACCACGTCGGCGTCGTGGAGCGCACGATCTAGCTCGTCGAGACCGTGAGCAGTCGCCGCGAAGCGCCCGGCGACCTCGACAGCACGCTCTCGCGACCTGTTCGCGACCGCGATCCGGCCGCTCCCGCGGCCCTCTGCGGCCTTGAGCGTCTGGAGCCCGACACGGCCGGCACCGACCACGAGCACGCTCGCCCCGCGCACGCCCCCGAGAACGCCTGCGGCGAGGGCGAGCGCCATCGAGCTGGCCGTAGCAGGGTTGGCGCCGATCGCCGTCTCCGAGCGGCTCCGGCGCCCGGCTGTGATCGCAGTCCTGAAGAGGAGCTCGAGCCCGGGCCCGACCGTGCCGTCGGACCTGCCCGCGGCATGTGCATCGCCGACCTGGCCCAGGATCTCGGCCTCGCCGAGGATGAGGGAGTCGAGCCCGGCCGCGACGCGGCAGAGGTGCCGGGCCACGTCCTCACCGGCATGCACGTACAGGTGCTCGAGCAGCACCTCGCCCGGGACGCCGTGCGTCGTCGAGAGTGCCTCGACGAGCTCGTCGCGCGCATCCTCGACTCCCGAGGTCAACCGGGCGTACAGCTCGACCCGATAGCAGGTCTGCAGCACAGCGTGCTCGAGCACGGCGGGGCAGCGCTCGGCGCCGGCCCCGAGCGCACCGACGCGCTCGCGCAGCTCGACAGGCGCCGTGCGATGGCTCAGCCCGAGACAGACGAGTCGGTGCACGCGAGAGAGATTCTACTCGGCTCGATCATCGAGAATCGTGCGATGCGCGCGCTCGGGATCGACGTCGGTGGGACGTTCACGGATGCCGTGCTCGTCGCCGACGGCGAGATCCGGACGGCGAAGGTGCCGACGGCAGCGCGGCAGGAGCAGTCGGTCGTCGCGGCGGCCCGGTCGGTCGGCGCCGAGGACGTCGACCGCTTCACCCACGGAACGACGATCGCGACGAACGCACTCCTCGAGCGTCGCGGCGTGCGAACGGCTTTCGTGACCAACGAGGGATTCGAGCACGTCCTCCACCTCCGCCGTCAGACCCGCGCGCACCTCTATCGGCCGTGCGCCGAGCATCCGCCTCCGCTCGTCCCGCTCGAGCGCTGTGCCGGCGTGCGCGGGCGGACGGGCCCCCGCGGCGAGCTGGTCCCGCTCGATCTCGACACGCTGCCCGAGCTCGATGCCGAGGCGATCGCCGTCTCCCTCCTGTTCTCGTTCAGGGACACCGAGCCGGAGCGCGCCGTGGCGGCCGAGCTCCGGCGTCGCTACCCCGACTCGCACGTCGTCGCCTCCCACGAGGTCGCGCCCGAGTTCAGGGAGTACGAGCGCGCGTCGACGACGGCCGTCGACGCGTACCTCGGACCTGTGCTCTCGCGCTACCTCGGAGACCTCGCGGGCGTCTGTGCCGACGCGAGACTCCCAACGCCGCTCGTGATGCGCTCGTCGGGAGGGCTGGCGACGCTCGACGAGGCGACAGCGCACGCGGCTTTCGCGCTCCTCTCCGGGCCGGCGGCCGGTGTCGTTGGCGCAGCGACGCTGGCGACGCTCGCCGGCTACGAGAACGCCATCTCCTTCGACATGGGCGGAACCTCGACCGACGTCTGCGCGATCGTGGACGGCACCGTCCGCCGGGAGCACGAGCGGCTCGTCGGCGGGCTGCCGGTTCGGCTGCCCACCGTCGCGGTGCACACGGTCGGCGCCGGCGGTGGCTCGATCGTCAGGCTCGACGAGGGCGGCGCGCTTCGGGTCGGCCCCGAGAGCGCCGGCGCCGACCCCGGCCCCGCCTGCTACGGATGGGGCGGGACGAGCCCGACGGTGAGCGACGCGAACCTGCTCCTCGGGCGTCTCCCACCCGCGCTTCCAGGCGGGATCGAGCTCGACGTGGATGCAGCCGAGCAAGCGCTCGCCGGAATCGACCCGGCGGGCGTCGTCGACGTCGTGAACGCCGAGATGGTGCGGGCTCTCCGCGTCGTCTCAGTGGAGCAGGGACTCGATCCCCGCGACTTCGCGCTCGTCGCCTTCGGAGGTGCCGGCCCGCTCCACGCGTGTGCGCTCGCGGACGAGCTCGGCTCCACGACGGTGCTCGTCCCGGCCGCGGCGGGCGTGCTGTCCGCGCTCGGCCTCGTCGCGGCGGACGAGCGGCGCGACGCCGTGCAGTCGTACGTAACGCCGCTCGCGGACGCCGGAGAGCTCCCGACCGAGGGCGACGCCGATCTCCGGTACGTGGGGCAGTCGTTCGAGCTCACCGTGCCGCTCGGCCCCCGGCTCGCGGAACGCTTTCACGAGGCACACGAGCGGCGGTACGGCTACGCGGACGCGGGCCGCGCACTCGAGCTCGTCGCCGTCAGGACGGCTGAGGTTCGCCCCGCGCCGAGGATCGAAGTCACCGGGCCACGCCGCACCGCACACGGCTCCGATGTGCTCGAGCTCGACGGAGCGACGGTGTGGGTCCCGGACGGCTGGGAGGGCGCGACGGACCGGAACGGCACGCTGATCCTCCGGAGGGCGGCGTGATACCCGTCGAGCTCCAGGTCATCGGTGCGTCCCTGCGAGCGATCGCCGAGGAGATGGGGGCAACGCTGATCCGCTCCGCCTTCTCCGCGAACATCAAGGAGCGGCGCGACTGCTCGACGGCGCTCTTCGACGAGCGTGGTCGCATGATCACGCAGGCCGAGCACATCCCCGTGCACCTCGGCGCGATGCCCGAAGCCGTCGCCGCCGTGATGGCGCACGATCCGGCACCGGGCGAGCCGTGGATCCTCAACGACCCGTATGCGGGCGGGACGCACCTCCCAGACCTGACGATCGTCGCACGGACGGAGCTCGGCTACGCGGTGACGCGAGCCCACCACGCCGACGTCGGAGGCTCCGAGCCGGGAAGCCTCCCGCCCGCATCGCGCACGCTCGACGAAGAAGGGGTGGTCATCCCGCCGACGCGCCTCGACGAGGAGACGCTCGAGTCGCTCGTCGGAAGGATGAGGAGCCCGAGCGAGCGCAGAGGCGATCTCCGCGCCCAGCTCGCTGCGCACCGCCTTGCCGAGAGCCGCATCTCCGAGCTCTGCGCTCGCCGAGGGCGCGAGCGGGTCCTCGCCGCCATGGACGAGCTCTTCGCGTACTCCGAGCGGGTCGTGCGCTCCGCGATCCGAGCGCTCCCCGACGGACGCTTCGAGGGCGCGGACGCCCTCGAGACGCCGGCCGGACTGCTCGAGCTGCGGGCCGCGGTGACGGTGGCCGGGGACGCGATCGACATCGACTTCGCCGGCACGGCGCCGCAGCACGAGGGCAACCTCAACTGCCCGCTCGCCGTCACGCGCTCGGCGTGCTTCTACGTCGTGCGCTGCCTCACGGCTCCCGACGTCCCCGCGTCGGGTGGCGCGTTCGAGCCGGTCACCGTCCGCGCCCCAGTCGGGAGCCTCGTGAACGCCCGCCCGCCGGCAGCCGTCGCGGCCGGGAACACGGAGACCTCGAGCCGCATCACCGACGTCGTGCTCGCGGCGTTCGCGCAGGCCGTGCCCGTCCCGGCCCAGGGACAAGGGACGATGAACAACGTCGTCGTCGGCAACGACCGCTTCACGTACTACGAGACGATCGGAGGGGGCCAGGGCGCGTGCCCGGACGCGGACGGCCCCTCGGGTGTCCACGTCGCGATGTCGAACACGCTCAACACCCCGGCCGAGGCGCTCGAGCTCGCCTACCCGCTTCGGGTCGAGCGCTACGAGCTCCGACGCGGGTCGGGCGGACACGGTGCGCACGCCGGAGGCGACGGAGTCGTGCGGGAGATCCGGGTGCTCGAGCCCTGCCGGCTCTCGCTCCTCACGCAGCGGAGACTGCTCGCGCCGCGCGGAGCGCGGGGCGGAGGCGACGGCCTCCCCGGCAGGAACCTCCTGAACGGGGGGGAGCTGCCCGCCTTCGCGAGCGTCGACCTCCGGGTCGGCGACCTGCTCCGGATCGAGACTCCCGGCGGAGGGGGCTGGGGTCGGAGCGGCTAGCGCGGCGAGGGGAGCCGGTACAGCGTGAAGCGCCCGTCACGGTAGGCCACCGGCAGGCGGAGCTCGAGATCCGAGCGCAGGCGATCGACCACGACGTACCTCGCGCCATATCCGCGAGGGATCGCGAGGTCGCCCGTCCGGAAGAAGCGGCGCGCGTCCCGGGCGCGCTCGTACGGCCGGTTCTCCTTCGTGTCCGCGACGTGACCCGGAGGAGCGACCGCGATGTAGACGGGCGCGAAGGCGGCCAGGCTGAAGCTCGTCTCCGCGTCGGAGTAGACGATCTCGCCTGGCGCGACGTCGTTTCGAACGGCGTCGACGAGGCCGGGCGAGAGCGTGGCGATCTCGGGCACCGGGGACGGACGCAGGTCGAGAAGCCCGCCGGCGATGACGGGCGTGAGGAACGCTGCCGCGGCGAGCGCGGCGCCCTTCTCGAGCGCGGGCTGCCGACGGACGAAGCCGAGGACGAGCGTTGCGAGCCCACCGACGACCGCGAACCAGGTGATCCACGCCGGCGCGGGGCTGCTGAGGACGTAGTCGAAGTCGCCCGGGTAGACGATCTGGAGGAACATCCCGGCGCCGAGAGCAAGCGGGAGCAGGGCGGGGCCGGCGAGCCGGGCGAGAACGCCCATCCCGCCCGCGAAGGCGAACGCGAACGGGAGGAACCCGGCAGCGCGTCGAACCTGCGAGATCGAGACGAGGTCGGCGAGGGACGTGAAGAGCGCAGGGACGAGCATCACCGCGAACACCGCGAGCGAGCCCCCGACGACGTAGGCAGCCCAGCGCCGCCGTGCGGCGAAGCCGGCGACCGGGACGAGGAGCAGCGCGACGATGGCCACGGCGCCGGCACGGGTGAAGACCTCCGGGGCGAGGTTGTACGACGTGTCCGAGCGGACGACGAGCTGCCCGCCGTACTGGTCGAAGGCGCGGTGCAGCTCGGACGCGTCGGGTGACACCGAGCGCGTGTCGTTCACGACCGGACGGAGCCAGAGCATGAACAGCGCAGCCGGTGCGACGAGCGCGGCGAGCGCGAGCGTGCCGCTGCCGACGTCCTTTCGCTCCCAGAGCGCCCGCACCGCGAGGAAGCCGACGAACGGGATCCACAAGAAGATCGCGTACGTCGGGTGCACGACCGCCAGCGCGAGGCCGCCGGCGGCCGTGGAGAGCACGAGACCGCGCGACGGCGAGCGCAGCGCCTCGAGCGCGAGCGCAAGCGCGGCCGGGACGAGCAGCTGGCGCGCCGAGGTCGCCGGCAGCGACAGGAACACGTACGCGCCGCCCTTGCCCGGCGCGAAGCAGATCATGGCCACCTGCGCGCCAGCCGTCGCGCCCGCCGCCCACGTGCGCCGGAACAGCGCCCAACCGACCTCGAAGGCCACGACGACGGCGAGCGGCGCGAGGAGCGACGGCAGGTGGACGACGACGTGCTCAGGGTCCTCACCCGCGACCTTCGCGACGAGCGCGAGGAACCCGTGCCAGAGCGGGAACGCGTATCCGGGGTGCAAGCTGCCGTCGGCGAATTCCGAGACCCGGTCGAGCGAGAGCGAGTCGAGGTCGAGCAGCTTTCGTGTTCGGGCGAGATGGAAGAGGCCGTCGCCTTGCACCGAGGGCGCGGCTACCCAGACGACCAACCCGACCACACCGCCCCAGAAGAGCGCCCACGCCCGGCCCGGGACGTCCGGGACACGCGCCCAGCCGCGCCGCCTGCCCACGACCGCGGCCGCGAGCCCTGCGACTACGAGCAGCACGAGCGTGAGGGTCAGCGTCGAGCCCACTGCGAAGGTGACGAGGAGGGCCCCGAAGACGACGACGAGCGACCACGCGAGGCTCGCGGAAGCGCTCCGCATCCCGAGCGCGCGGGCGACGAGCCAGCCCGGAGTGAGCACGACCGCCAGCGCGAACGCGAGCCGGAGGTAGAGGAAGATGACCGTCACCGCTCGACGAGCGTGGCGGCGTCGGCCGACGCGAGCCAGGCCGCACCATCGCGATAGGCCCGGCCGCGCGCGCCTCGGAACACGAGACCTCGCACGCGGAGAGAAGCGAGCAGGAGCCGGCGTGCGCGCTCCGCCACCTTCGGGCCGCGGTGCTTCGTGAGGAAGAGCAGGTGCCCTCTCAGGTTCTCGCGGTGGAGGCGACCTCCGTGAGCCGCGCCGCGGACGTGCACGCACTCGGCACCGGGGAAGAACACGACCTCCCAACCGGCCTCGCGGAAGCGGTAACACCAGTCGGTCTCCTCGCTGAACAGGAAGTAGTCCTCGTCGCAGTCGCCGACCGACTCCACCGCCTCCCGACGGAGGAGCATGCACGCGCCCATGACCACCTCGACGTCGCGCACCTCGTCGTGATCGAACCCGCCAGCGTAGAAGGCGTTGAGCGCGGTCGAGCGCGGCGCGAGCTTGCGCAGGAAGAGGTACTCGGTCGCGAGTCGCCACAGGGTGGGGAACCCGCGCACCGAGCGCTGGAGCGTCCCGTCGGGATCGAGCAGCCGGGGTCCGACGACCGCGGCTCGTGGCCGGGCCTCTGCGAAGTCGACGAGGCGGCCGAGCGCGCCCTCGAGGAGCCACGCGTCCGCGTTCAGCAGGAGCACGTATGGGCTCGACGTCGCGTGGAGTCCGATGTTCCAGCCCGCGCCGAGGCCGCGGTTCTCGGACTCGATCACGCGGACGTCCGGGAAGCGCTCCCGGACGAAGGCGACCGTCCCGTCACGGGACCCGTTATCGACGACGACGGTCTCGACTCCCGAGAGCGAGTCGAGGCAGCGCTCGATCCACGGCAGGGCGTCATAGGTGACGACGACCGCCGAGACGCGCACGTCAGCCATGCTCGACACCGGCGCGTGCCCCACCGCGAATGCCGTCGCGCAGCATGATCACACCACCCGGCAAAGCCAGGATCACCGTGACGAGAAAGAACAGGAATCCGGCCGCGAAGGCCTGGTCGGCGCCGATGCCGACGCTACCCAGGAAGCTGACGAAGAATGCCTCGCGCACCGCGATGCCGTTCAACGTGAACGGCACGAGCATGATGAGCAAATACAGCGGCCCGAAGACGTAGTAGATCCGCGGGTCGAGCTCGATGCCGACGGCCTTCGAGCAGGCCCAGATCGAGAGGACTCGCACGGCGAGCGTTGCAACTGTCACCGCGTACAGGCCGCCGAGGAGACGCGGTCGACTCCGGAAGTAGTGGACGCCCTCGTAGAACGCCCGAAGCGGGCGCTCGATGCGCATTCGCTCCAGAAGAGGCTGTGCCCGCCGGAGGAGCGGACGCGCCGAGCGGGCGAAGAAGAGAAACCCGAGCACCATCGTCCCGAAGACGAAGACACCCTCGACCCAGAGGTACGCGCTCACGTCATACGCGCCGATCGAGAGCAGGAACCCGAGGGCACCGAGCAGCACCGTCGCCGCTCCCCCGAGCCCGCGCTCGATGAGCACCGTGCCGGTAACGACCGCGCTGCGACCCGGATGGCGACGCACGGTCTCGACGACTCGAACCGCATCGCCGCCGAGCGCCGTCGGCAGGATCTGGCCGGCCGTGTACGCGACGAAGTACGCGCGCGTGAGCCACGTGAGACGCTCGTAGATCCCGTGCGCATCCAGTAGCCAGCCCCAGCGCTTGGCGAGCACGGGCACGGTGGCCACCATGATCGTCGCTGCCAGCGCGAACCACGCGAGATCCGTCTCCGCGAGCACGTCGAGCGTCGTTCGCAGCTGGATCTTCCAGATCAGGTACGCGACGGCCGCGGCGGTCAGGACGAGCGTCCCGATCAGCCGTGCTCTACGCGTCATCGGCCCGGCCCGCAGCGCACCTCACGCGGCGACTGTACCGAGGTCGAAGGCTGGGGCCGGGCCGTCGGCTCCGGCCCCAGCGCGTGCGTCCTACGCGGCCTCGAGCTGCGGCACGAGCTCCGCTTCCTCGTCTTCGGCGGGCACGCCCTCGGTTCGCCGCTTCCGCGGGATGGCGAGAGCGACGAGCGCGCCGACTCCCACGACGGCTGCGCCGACCCACGTCGCCACGATCAGCCCGTCGGTGAACGTCTCGGGCGACTCGTACCCGCCGTAGCGGGTGAAGAGCGAAGCCAGCACCGCGACGCCGAACACTCCCCCGACCTCGCGGATCGCGTTGTTGATGCCCGACGCCTTGCCCTCCTCGACTCGCCGGACGGCCGAGAGGACGACATTCGCGACCGGGGCGAAGAACATGCCCATGCCGATGCCCGAGAGGATGAACGGAGCGACGAAGGCCCGGTAGCCGACGGTCGGCTCCGAGACGGCGGCGATCCACGCCAGGCCGATCGCCTGGAGGGCGAGCCCGGTGGCCATGAGCGGCCTTCCACCGATGCGATCGGAGAGTGCCCCCGCGATCGGCGCGACGACGATCGGCATCGCCGTCCAGGGCAACACACGGAGGCCGGCTTCGAGCGGCGAGTACCCCTGGGCGGTCTGGAAGAACTGCGTGAGCAGGAAGATCGAGCCGAACATCCCGAAGTACATGAACAACGAAGCACCGTTCGCAGCCGAGAAGGCCCGGTCCCGGAAGAAGCGCATCGGCAGCATCGGCTCGGCTGCCCTCTGCTCCCAGCCGACGAACGCCGCGAGGAACACCGCACCCACCACGAGGGCGCCAACGATCTGCGGGCTCGACCAACCGTGGGAATTCCCGTTCACGAGACCCCAGACGACACCGAGCAGCCCGGCGCTGGCGAGAGCCAGCCCGGGGAGGTCGAGCGCCTTGTCGGGGCCGTGGGACTCGCGGAGCTGGGTCGCGAGCGGAAGCAGGAGGAGGCCGACGGGGACGTTGAGCCAGAAGATCCACTGCCACGAGATGCCCTCGACGACGGCGCCGCCGACGAGCGGCCCCATCGCCACCGCGAAGCCCGCGATCCCCGACCACGCGCCGAGCGCGACGCCTCTGCGGTCGGTCGAGACGGCCGCGCTGAGGAGCGTGAGCGTGAGCGGAGTGACGATCGCTCCGCCGATGCCCTGGAAGGCGCGGGCGGCGATGAGCCAGTCCGTGGAGGGTGCTAGCGCGGCCGACGCGGAGGCGGCGGTGAAGATGCCGACCCCGAGGATGAACAGGCGCTTGCGCCCGAACCGGTCGCCGAGCGCCGCCCCCGTCAGGAGAAAGACGGCGAACGTGAGCGTGTAGGCGTTGACGATCCACTCGAGCTGCTCGATCGACGCGCCGAGGTCGACCCGGATGACCGGGAGTGCCGTCGACACGACAAGGTTGTCGAGTACGACCATGAAGAGCGCGATCGAGGTGACCGCGAAGGTCCACAGCGTGCGGGTGCCGGCTTTCATCGTGACCTCCTTGCCTCGGGTCGGTTTGGATGTAGTGACTGATTACTCAATTGCGAGAGAAAAATAGAGAGCTGCCCTCATGACTCGTCCTCCCTGCACCCCTCGGCCAGACGCGCCGCCCATGAGTCCCGCGGGTCGTCCTCGCGCGAGTAATCCATCGCCGCGAGCACGTTCATCAACATCCCCTTGGCGAAGAATCGCGCGACCGTCACCCGATCCCCACCGGAGACCGTCTCGACGTAGTCCACGAGCCTCCCGAAGCCGCGTGCCGTGACGGCGCGGATGTCCGCGTCCTCGACCGAGGCGGCATATGACTGCAGCTGGCCCTGGAGCATGGTTCGGTCGTTCTCGATGGAATCCGCATAGGCGGCGCCGATCGCGTGCAGGGCCTCCGCACCCGACTTGCCGGCAGCGGCAGCGCGGAACGACTCGAGCGTTCGCGCCAGGCAGTCCTCGAGGGCCGCGATGAAGAGCTCCTTCTTCGAGCCGAAGAGCCGGAAGAGGTACGGCTGGGAGATGCCGGCGCGCCTCGCGATTGCGTCGGTAGACGCGCCGTGCAAGCCGCGACGCGCGAACTCGACGTTCGCGGCCTCGACCACCGCCGCCCGCCGCTCCTCCGCCGTCTGCCTCGTCGTCGTGTTCGCCGTCATGGTCGAGTAAGTTAGCACTCACTCACAATGATGTCAAGACGGCGGCGACGCGCTCGACCTCGTCCTCGGTCGTCGTCGTCGCGAACGGCAGTGCGAGCGCACGCTCGAACGCTCGGTCGGCGCCGGGGAAGGCGCCCTGGTCCCGGTACGGCGCGAGCCGGTGGAGCGCCCAGGTGCCGATCTGCGCCTCGATGCCGGCCGCCCGAAGCGCCTCGAGCGCATCGTCGCGGCGGTCGAGCTGGACGACGTAGGCCTGCCAGCCGTGGCGATCCCCTTCGTCGGCGCTCGGCGTCAGCACGAAGTGCTCGAGAGCCTCCGCGTACCAGCCGGCGACGCGCTCGCGGGCCGCGAGGAGCTCCTCGAGCCGCGCGAGCTGCGGGATCCCGATCGCGCACAGGAGATCCGGCAGGCGGTAGTTGAAGCCGGGCGTCGGCATGTCCCCGGGCGTGGCCCAGCCGTGATGACGCAGGCGGCGGACCGCAGCGTCGAGCTCGGCCTCGTCCGTGGTGATCGCTCCGCCCTCACCCGTCGTCACGATCTTCCGCGGGTGGAACGAGAGGCACGCGACGAGGCCTAGCGCGCCGCAGGGCGTTCCGCGGTACCGAGCACCGAGCGCTCCGGCGGCGTCCTCCACGAGCGCGACGTCCTGCGGGACCGCGCTCAGGAGGGCCTCCCACCCGACCGGCCTCCCGAAGAGATGCACCGCCATGACGGCTCGCGTCCTCGCCGTGACCGCGGCCGCGACGGCCGCCGGGTCGACCACGAACGTGTCCGGGTCGACGTCGACGAGCACGGCCTGCGCGCCACACAGCTCGACCGCGTTCGCAGTCGCCGGGAAGGTGTAGGCCGGAACGACGACCTCGTCGCCCGCCCCGATGCCGAGCGCGAGGAGGGCGAGATGGAGCGCCGCCGTGCCCGACGAGACCGCCGCTGCGTGCGCGGTACCGACGGCCGCCGCCACAGCGGCCTCGAATTCGGCCACCGTCGGCCCCATCGTCAGCTGGCCGCTTCGCACCACCTTCTCGACGGCCGCGAGCTCTGCGTCTCCGACATCCGGCCTCGCGAGCCGGATCGGCTCGGTCATCTGTGGCCGTTCCCCCGGTACCAGGCAATCGTACGCTCGAGGCCCTCGTCGAGCTCGACCTTCGCCTCGAAGCCGAGGAGCGCGCGGGCCTTGTCGACGTTCGGGATACGGAGCTCGACGTCCGTGTAGTGGACCGGCTGGAACACGAGCTCGCCCGGGCACGCCGTCAGCCGCTTGATGCGCTGTGCGAGGTCGTAGATCGTCACGGCGGAGCGCGCGTTTCCAACGTTGAAGCTCTCTCCCACGGCGTTCGGGTGCTCGAGCGCGAGCAGGAGCGCCTCGACCATGTCGTCGACGTAGCACCACGCGCGGATCTGCGATCCGTCGCCGTGGATGACGAGGTCGTTCCCGGCGAGCGCGGTCTCGATGAAGGCCCGGATCGCGCCGCCGCCGATCTGGCCGGGGCCGTATACGTTGAACGGCCGCACGGAGACGGTCGGGACACCGAGCTCGTCGTGGTAGGCGTGCGCCATGTGCTCGCCGGCGAGCTTCGAGACGGCATAGGTCCAGCGTGCCTCGCCGACCGAGCCCTGCGTCGTCACGTGCTCCTCGTCGACCTTGTACGCGTACGTGCCGAAGACCTCGCTCGTCGAGAACTCGATCACGCGCTCGACGGTCTCCTTCGTCGCCAGCGCGGCCTCGAGCGCGTTGTACGTGCCGATGAGGTTCACCCGCATCGTGCGGACGGGGCTTGCGATCACGGTGTCGACGCCCGCGATCGCTGCAGCGTGGACGAGATGGGTCGCGCCGCGGACGATGTCGTCGAGGAACGCCGCGTCGAGGACGTCGCCCTGAACGAAGCGGAAGTTCGGATGGTCTGCGAGCGTGGTCCCGCCGAGCGTGTCGCGGTGCAGGTTGTCCACGGCGACGATCTCGTTGTCGTCGACCAACCGCCGCGCGAGCGTCGTGCCGATGAAGCCGGCGCCGCCCGTCACGACGACCCGCTTTCCGCTCAGAGCCACGCGGGCGAGTCTAGACGGCGAACCCCGGCTACCCTGAACGCATGCGCGGGCTCGTCTCGCTCCTCGCCTGCGTCCTCGGTGTCGCGTGGACTGGCGCGTCCCTCGCGA
>Ga0066809_10000014_pt1 | contig 14336 bp, 32 predicted proteins | sample SoimicmetaGmgLPC_FD_62222 | JGI IMG/M metagenome (GOLD analysis project Ga0066809, IMG submission 62222) | Soil and rhizosphere microbial communities from Laval, Canada - mgLPC | ecosystem: Environmental > Terrestrial > Deep subsurface > Rock core/Sediment | place: Laval, Canada | collected... | reverse complement strand
CTTTTCTGCTGTTCGCCGCCCTCGCTTGGATGTCGGTGTATGTGGCGCAAGTTGATCCAGCCCCGTTCCCCAAGTGGCTGCAAATCATCTGCAACGGCGCTCTGCTTATCGAGATCGGTCGGCGCGTTTGGCGCGGGAGGTTTGAAGCATGAGCGGCGCCCGTCTCTTCAATCCCCCAATCCTGGAAGTGGGTGTGATTGTACTTCCTGATGGCTGGAATCGTCTGGAGATTAAAGAATGAGCGACGATTGGAAAGTCGGCGATCTGGCGCTGTGCATTGAGAGCGGCAAAGTAACCCGCGAGGGCGTCGTCTACACGGTGAGCGATGTTCAATTGCCCGGCGAGCTCCGGCACGGCTTCAACAATGGCGAAGATTTTCCGCTGCTAGACTTCTTCGAAATCCCCGCTCCGCCCAATGAAGCATCCGATGGGCGCCGCTTCCGCAAGATCCGTCCTGACGAACATGAGCCTTGCGAGGAAGAGTTCGTCACGCTCATCAAGCGCTCAAAGCTGCCGATGACAGCCGCACTCTCCCGTTTCGGCGATGTTCCCGCTGACTTCGTGGAAGCTGAAATGCGGGTCGTGAAGATGGAACAGGAAGTTCTGGAATGGGCGCGGTCAACGAGGATCGTCCGTAAGCAGGGAGATAGGTCGTGACACAAGGTCAGGGCGCGCCCCTAAAGGGTCAGGCTCTCGCGGTTCCCGCCACGCCCGCTGAAGCGGTCGATGGCCCTTCGGGCTTCGATCCTTCGCGCTTGCTCGGATTGGCCGAGGGCTGCGAACTGGCAGAGGGACCTGAGGACGAAATCGACAAGGAAATCTGGCTTGCTGTCGTGGCTGGTCCGGCTGACTTACAGGCTTACCGAGAAGGCATGGCAATCAGCGAGGACGAAGCCCGCTGGCGCGCCGACTACATGATGGACGGCCAACGCTACACCGCCTCTCTCAACGCCGCGATGACGCTGGTGCCGGACGATCACGACTGGCTGGTCCGCTCTGATGGCGCGTTCGCCAATGTCTCGCGCAAGGACGCAACCAACGAGGTCGTAATAGGCGGCCCTTGTCCGAGCGCCTTCGATCAAGGCCACCGATACGGGCACGCTGCAACGCCAGCCCTTGCGCTCTGCGCCGCCGCTTTGAAAGCTCGCGCCGCGTCAGTCGACACTCGCCCGCAGGGTGGAGACGCGAAGCAGGCTCCATTCACGAGTGGCGCGGTCGGCGAAGCCGAGACGCCCAACACGTCTCACACATCACCTATCAGGGAGTGAGGGGAAGTGAACTGGGAGATATGGCTTTTGCTTGGCCTCGCCTGCTGCGCGCTGATTGGCGGCAATTCCTACGATGGGGATTCCCAATGACCAACAAACTAGTCCTGGTCCTTAGTCCGTGGGCGCTGTGGATTGCGGTTACAGACGTAGGCCCGCTTCCGCAATCGCATCCGATCGAGGTGGGGCGCTGATGCGCGTCCTGGTCGCCTGCGAGTTCAGCGGCGTTGTTCGTCGCGCATTTCAGATGCGCGGTCATGAGGCGTGGTCATGCGATCTGCTGCCCTGCGAGGATAACAGCCGCCGCCACTTCCAGGACGATGTTCGCAACGTCCTCGGCATCGGGTGGGATCTGATGATTGCCCATCCGCCTTGCACTCACCTGGCAGTCAGCGGCGCTCGTCACTTTGCTGCCAAGCAGGCCAGCGGTGTCCAGCAGGAAGCATTGGATTTCGTTCGGCATCTGCTCGACGCGCCAATCCCGATGATTGCCCTGGAGAACCCGGTCAGCATTATCTCGTCGCGCATCCGCAAGCCGGATCAGATCATCCAGCCATACCACTTCGGCCACCCCGAAACAAAGGCAACATGCCTCTGGCTCAAGGGCCTGCCAAAGCTGGTTGCCACTACGCCGGCACTCCTTCCCCCAACGTGCGCCATCGAGCGCAAGGCATGGGAGCGCGTCCACCGGATGCCGCCTGGCCCGAACCGCTGGAAAGAACGCAGCCGGACCTTTGAAGGCATTGCCGCTGCGATGGCTGACCAGTGGGGCCTTGCCTCGCTCAATGACCAGGAGATGGCAGCATGAAAGCCCCAACCATCAGTGAGGTAGGTATGACTAATTCTGGGCCTGTTTCCGGCTCTCGCCCTGCGGGCCAAGCCCCTTCGGGTCTTGTCGGTTCCCGCATCGATCCGGGGCAAAGCAAAGCCCCCTACGGCCCCATGTGCCGCAACCCCGAACTGTGCGCCGGCAAGGGCTACTGCCCGCGTGATCCTACGTGTGGAGATTGAGCATGAAAGAGCTTTTCATCGCCGCTCACGAAGAAGTGATCGCGGAATACCTGGAAGCCAACCCCGGCGCGACCGAGGACGAGGCTTACGATGTCACAGCGGACGCCGCCCTGCTCCGCATGACTGACAAGTACGCCGACATGATCGACGCGGCTCGCGACCGCATGAAGGAGCAAGGACTGTGAACGAGCTTGTGCCGCTGAAACACGCTGGCGCTGACGTGGAAGCATATCGCGCTTCGACCGAGGCCGCCACGCTCTGCAAGGAAATCGTGGTCGCCACGTCCAGCACTATCCAGGGCCGCCGCTATGTGTCCGTGGAAGGCTGGCAGGCTATCGCTAGGGCGCACGGCTGCGCTGCCGGCGCGTCTCATGTTGAGCGCATCGAGGGCGGTGTTCGCGCCATTGGCGAGGTTCGCGATATTTTGACTGGCCAACTGGTCGCGCAGGCCGAGGGATTTGTCGGCGAAGATGAGCCGACATGGTATGGCGGGCAAAGCCGCGGCAAGACGCTACCCAAGCGCGCCGACTACGCAATCCGCGCAATGGCCCAGACACGGGCAATGTCCCGCGCCTGCCGCTCAGCCTTCGCTCATGTGGTCGTGATGATGAACGCTGGGCTTGCCACCACTCCGGCCGAGGAAGTGCCGCAAGAGGGCTTCGACCGCGAGACGGGCGAGATATTCGAGGCGGTGGCGACCAACGAACCCGCCGCTCGCCAGAAGCTCGACGGCCCCTACACCAGCAAGACGGCTCTCCAGGGCGCTGTGAAGGCCCTTGCGGGGACGCTGGAGAACATCGGCGACACCGACGAACTCAATGCCCTGATGGAAACCAGGGATTTCATCGAGCTTGAGAAGCAGGCGGCCCGCGATCTCCCGTCCTGGTGGGAGACTGGCGACGGGCTTCCCGAGGAGTTCGTGCCGATGATCGTCCGCATCGAGCGGAGGAAGAAAGACCTGGAGGCCGCCGAACGTGAGGCCGCCTACCTGCGAACCTGAGGAGGGAAGAATGACTGAACGACTTGAGGCAATGACCGTCCGCGAGAGCAACGGCAAATCGTACTGGACGAAGATCGGCGTGGCGTTCCCTGCCAAGCAGGGCAGCGGCTTCACGGTCCTGCTCGATGCAATTCCGGCGCCGGTCGAGGGGCAATTCAAGATCCTGCTCCGCGAACCGCTGCCGCCTCGCGAGCAGCAGGGCGGACGCCAGCCAACCTATGCGGACGATCCGGGGTTCTAATGCCGAGCGCTGCCGTCAAACGATATTGGGAATGGCTCGCGCTAGAGCATCCGCTGTGTGTCTGCGGGCGCCAGCGCGAGAGCTTCCACCACATTATCCATGTGAACGGTCAGCGTATCACCAAAGACCACATGCTCGTGATTGGACTCTGCCAGCCCTGTCATCAGGGAAACGGCGGAGTTCACGACAGCGGCGGGGAACGACAGTTCCTGCAAGCAACGGGATGGGACCTCGTGCAGATGTCAGTTCTCCGCCGCCACGATTTCGAGGTGCGGCAATGAACCGCGTGATCCTCGGCAATGACTATTCGCGGAAACGGGCGATCGAGGCGGTTGTCTCAGCGCCGGCAGGATATGTCTGCACCATCAAGCCGCCAACCAGGAGCGACGATCAGAACGACAAGCTCCACGCGATGATCGACGATATTCGCAAGCAGGTTCCCGAGGCTGGGAAGTGGTCGAAAGAGGACTGGAAGCTGCGGTTCCTGCACGCGCTGCGGAACGAGACGCGCTTCCTGCCGGACATTGAGGGCGAGGGCCTGTTCCCGGTTGGGCAAAAGACTTCGACGCTCACCAAGGAGCAATTCAGCGCGCTGATCGAGATTATTTACGAGTGGGGCGCTCGCAGGGCGGTTCGCTGGTCAGATGAGGAGGGATTGTGATGCTTGATTACGAAGCCCTAGGCAAATGCCATCCGAAGCTCGCTCGCGGGCAAGTGTGGTGCAGGACGTGCGGTTCAACGCAGCGGGTCAACAGCGGGAAGGCTCTCGCGCAGGGTTGGCCGAAGTGCTGCGGCTACACGATGACGATTGATGCGCCTGGAGAGACGGCATGACGCGATCAACCGCAAAGCTACGACTGGTTCACGACGAGCCTGTGCGGGGGCCTAGCAAGCCCGATGTATGGGCGATGCCGCCTGAGGCGGCCCGCGCCACTCATGAACCGAGCCCAAGGTCTCGGCCCTCACGGGTGAGTGTCGACTATCGCGGCGCGAGCGCCACCGTGCGGCCCATGTTCACCACCCGCAATCGCAAGCCGCCGTTGCCAGTTGGGCATCGGACGTATTTCGAGGGGAGGCGGTGATGACGATGCTAACCCGCGATCCTAAGCCGCCGTTCGTGGCCGTCGAAATCTGTCTCGGCCACGCATTTGGATACGCGACGTGTTGGGAGGTGGTGGACGATAACAACGCCTACCCGCTCCAAGACGCCCTTGAGCGCGATCCCGGCACACTCATGGACCGCGAGTGGTGCGAGCGTGAAGCGGACCGCCTGAACGCCAAGTACGCGTCAGGGATGGAAGCGGCGACAGCCGGCGAGACAACGAAGATTGGCTCGACCGTAGGCGACAGCCCGACCGCTGAAAGCGGGGACGCCCAAGGAGCACAACCCTATGTCAGATAAACCCATGACCGTTAGTGATGAGAGGCTGTGTCACCATTTGATGCATCTACCGTCAGGCAAGTGCCTTGGCTGCGGTGAGCAACACCAGCCGCTTGCTGATTATCAACCCGGTGATGATGAAAAATATACGCACGAGCATCTTGCCCCATTACCGATACAACCGGACCCGCTCGCCGATCTTGAATACCTATTCCCGAATGAGGACGGCGTGTTCGGCGACAGAGACATCGTTTATGGTGAAGTTGCTCGCAAAGCTCACAACGCAATCACCACACTACAGGCTCAACTAGAACGGGAGCGGAAGAAGATAGACCTGCTGGAAGAGCTTCTGGATGAAGCGGAAGATATTTGCACTGCTCTCGGAAAAACATTGGGCATGGCAATGACTGACACGACGCCCGAGTTCATCGTTGAACGAGCAAACAAAGGCACGGACTCCTTCAGGGAGTTCTACGGCAAATGCGCTAGGCTGCGAAGCGGCGACCCTACCCTAGCAGCCCCTCAAGGGGGAGTGTGACCATGTATTCAGGAGCTAATCGCGCCACCCATGAACCGAGCCTGTTTCACGTCTCGGCCCTGCGGGTGGGTGTCACGGCTAGGTGTTGGCGCTGTGGGCGATTCACCACCTCTGCCAACCGCATAACGGTCGAGCATGGTGGCGTCACGACCGTTTCGGACACCTGCCCTCGCGCAGAGTGTCATGAAGGCATCGCGATGATAGAGGCGGAAGAATATCTCCGCGCAAAGGCAGCGTGAACATTCCCGCCTGGCCTGGAATGATGCGCCGGCAACTCGCCGCTCGCTACTGCGACCTAAGCGTTGCAGAGTTCGAGCGCGAGATTGCCGAAGCGCGCCTGCCCATGCCCGTCAAGTTGGGAAAACACGAACACTGGAGCAAGGCCCGGCTTGACGAGGCTCTTGACCGCCTGACGGCTGACAACGGAAACTGGTTCGATGGAAGCCCGCTTTATAGTGATGCCGCATGAACCCGCTTCACGTCCATAAGAAGGTCGCCAAGGGCAAGACCTACTATTACTTCGACACCGGCCAGCGAAAACCGGGCGGACAGGCAATTCTCCTTCGCCTCCCCGACAAGCGTGATCCTTCATTCGGGCGGGCGATAGCCGTCGCCAACGCCCAGCGAAGCAAGCGGCTCAAGATCCCCGAGGCTCGCAACTTCGAGTGGCTGATGCTGGCCTTCGAGGCATCGACTGAGTTCAAGGGCAAGGCCGACAATACGAAACGGCTCTACAGCAGACACCTAGGCTATGCGGACAAGTTCTTCCGCAACCGCGAGGGCCGCTCATGGCCGGTGGAAATCATCGGCTCCGAACAGGTCATCGCCCTGCGCGACAGGATGCAGGACACGCCCGGCAAGGCCAACGCCACGCTGAAAAGCCTTAGCGCGATGCTGACGTGGGCCTGTAGCGGTGGCCGCAAGTTCGTTTCGGGGAATTTCGCCAAGGACGTGGAGCTGCTGGACATGGGCGAGCATGAGCCGTGGCCGCTTCCCCTGCTCGACAAGGCGCTGGACGATCCCGTCATTCGCCTGCCCGTCGCGCTGCTCTACTATGTCGGGCAGCGAATTGGCGACACGGTGAAGATCGGGCCGGGCAACCTGGAGCGGGGCGCGCTCGTGGTGAAGCAGGAAAAGACCGGCACCACTGTCCGAGTCCCGATGCACGAGCATCTGAAAGAAATCATCGAGGCCGACGCAGCGGACGGCCCGACCTATCTCACGAATGAATGGGGAAAGCCCGTCACGGATAGCGGAATCCGCCAGCGCATCCAGAAATGGGCGCGGGGCAAGGGCCATGACGTTGTGCCGCATGGCCTCAGGAAGAACGCGGTCAATTCCCTGCTGGAAGCGGGCTGCTCGATTGCCGAGGTTTCAGCCATCACCGGGCAGAGCATCGGCAGCATTGAGCATTACGGAAAGGGTCGCGACAAGGAGCAATTGGCGGGCCAAGCGATTAACAAACTGGCGCGGAGAACAAAACCGGAAGCTGAAAACGTAGGTTGAAAACCGCTTGATTTACGCCTTATAAGCGCTTATCGCCGCGTTAGTAACGAGGCTTAGTTTCCTGCCGATACCCCGGCTTTGTTCTGTGAAAACCGAGGGGCTTGTGAGCAAGGCGGATTGATTGGAAAGTGAAAACTTTTGGAGGCCCAAATGAGCTACGCCGAGATAGCCGCTTCAATGAATGCGCTGCAAAAAACTCTGGACGAACTGACCGCGCCATACATTCCGCCGCCCGAAGAGGTTGAGTTGCTGACTGCCGCGCTCGCCAAGCTCATTGCAGCCTACAAGCGCCGGGACTTCGCTCCAGGCGAGGAGGCTGTCTGGAACTGCGGCAGTATCACGATTGACGGCAAGGATGAGGGCGCTTGGGAAATCCACTTGACCCCGACCGCCGCCCCTACGCCGGATCGTATCCCGAAGGGCCGCGACCGCGAAGCAGGGCGTGGGGCGAAGCCATAGAGCCGGATTACGTCCTGAAACAACCTGTCAGCGGTAACTATAGGGAGAGATTGGATGCGCCCGCTATTTCACTGTCAGGCGTGTGGCTTTGTTTCGACGTTTGGATTCGCGTTCAAGCGTGTCGATGGCGTTCTGCTGGATAGCTCTTGTGTAGAGGCTTATCGCAAGGGCGAGGAGCCGGTCACAAAATGGGTGAAACAGGCCAAGGTAGCCTAGCCTACCGTATATTAGATCATGCTACGCCTTCGGATCGACGCAGCCGCCTAGCACCGTAATCAGTCCGTCGCCCCACGCCTCAACGCGAACCAGTCTGCCGGCGATCGGCTTGATGTCCTGGTCCGCTTTCCCGGTCAGTTTGTCGTGGATTTTGGCTGGCTTGTCTGCTTTCAGCTTTTCGAGCTGTTCCTTGGTGATGCAATAGACGGTGACGTAGCGGGTTTGGGCGCATCCGGCGAGCGCGAGGAAGATGAGCGGGAGGGCGCGCTTCATAGGTCCGCTCCCATGATTTCGGGCGGCGTCACACACCCCGGCACAGTTGGCGCCTGTTCAATCTTTCTTGCCTTGCCCTCCGCTTTGTCGCGGATTGTTTCGGCTTCTTTGATATTCCGCCCAGTCTCGACCTGTTGTTCAGCCTTCTTTGTCGAGATGGCTTTCAGTTCCGCCCGCAGTTCGTTGTTGGCGATCTTGACGCGCTCGACTTCGTTCTTTGCATTGCCCAGCCTCACGCTCTGCACAGCAAGCGCCATGAGGAGCAGGCCGAGGCCAATGAGTTTCCAGTGAGCGCGGGCGAAACCCAGCGCGCCTAGTGCAAATGTAGGCATTGAATACCTCGATTTTATGTGCTACGCAGGGGTCGGTTGCGGACTTCCTTCCGGAGAAGGCCCTTCGCGAGATAAATCGGCGGTCCTGGTAATCCGTCCCGCAACCAGCCTAGTTTGCGCACAGGATTGTCCTCCGAAGCTCACGGCTGAATGAAATGCGCTTCTGAACCCCATAGGCGTTGACGGTGCCGACCACTTCGCCAGCGGCATTGAGGACAGGCCCGCCACTCATGCCGGGGACAAAGCGCTCCCATGCCAGGATGCTCATCGGCCCAGCCCCCAAGGTGTACCAAAAGGAGTATCGGACGGCCTTGCTCTGAAGGATGTTGTGGCCGTAGCCGATCCCCCAATACCATTCGCCGTCATGGAATCCGTCGCAGTTGACGTGAAGCCCGCCCTTGGAATGGTCGCCAATGTCGAGGATCGCGAAATCGCCAAACTCATCGGCGTGTTCGACATAAATGCGCTTGCCGTTGATCTTGCATCCGCCGTTGGCCGAAACGTGCCGGACAGTTACCCATTGGCCGGTGTCGATCTTGAAAGCCGTTCCTCGCCCGTCCTCGCAAATGACCTGAGCGACGAAGGGGTTAGCCGCTGGCGTGATCGGGCCGAAGTCAATCACAACTGGCGGCTCTGGCAATTGGGCAAGCACCAACGCGCCCGCAAGCAGGCTTTCAAGCATCTTCCCTCTCCCGGTTTAGGGCTTGTCAGCAGGCCCCTTGACTGAGGCGGCGATCTTGTCCTTTGCCGCCACGCCGAAACCGCCAGCGACCAGCAGGCCGCCGAATCCGGTTCCGAACTCCATTGGATTGAAGGCTTGGCTCTTCGCGAAGATCGCCACGGCCTGGTATGCAATCATCGAGAAGCAGCCGAGCGCCCACAGCGCCCGCCCCAGCTCGAAGCTCTGATTGTCGATGGTCGTGAAGAACTCGCGGAACATGCGGCCTAGGAATTTCATCAGATCACGACCTTGAAGATGAAGAACCACCTGCCGACCTCGATGCTCAGCCAGTCGCCCAGCATCAGTTCGTAAACCCGGCTCTTGAGATAGTCGGTGCGCTCGATGCGGAGCGGGCCGAGCTTGAATGTCTGGCGGGCGACGAAGCGCGTCATGCGGCCTCGCTCATGTATAAGGATTTCTCGGCCTCACGGCGGCGCATCAAGCCCGCCATGACCCTGCCTCCGCCCTTGTTCCACATGAGAAAGGCGTTGGCGGCACCGATCCGGTTGCCCTGCTTGTGGCGGCGCAGAAGGGTCGAGGTGGCGAACTTTCCGGGGCCGATGTTGAACATCAGGCTGACCATTGCCGAGAACTCGTCCTCGGAGGTCGCAACCCCGCCGACCATCGCGTTCAGGATGGCCTCGAACCGCGCCACGTCCGCGTCCAGCAGGCGATCAGCCTCGCCGGCAGTGATGATGTCGCCGGGCTTTACGTTGCCGGTATGGCCGTATCCGATCGTCCACGGCTGCGCGCCAGTGGCGGGGTCGGGATACGCTTCCAAGCGGAGGCCTTCAAAGCGCTTGATGAGCGCCTTGCCTTTGGCATTACATTGCATGTGAAGCCTCCTTGCGGAGTGTCAGGCGGCGATCTTCGTCCGCGTCCCTTGCGACCAAGCGCCGCAGTGGTTGCACTTCAGCGATTGCACGACGAAGTAGCGGGTGGACTTGGTGCCTTGGCTCGTCAGTGTGCCGATGCCGCAGTTGGGGCAGGCATCGCCCTGTCGCCCCGGAAGGCGCGGGTAGTTGTCGATGTAGGGCAGCAGCCGGTCGTGGACCTCTTCGGTCAGCCGCACGTCCCCGGCGCAATAGCGGGTCATCTTCGCCCGCGCCTTCGGACAGCCGTTCAACACGGCGATCCACATTTCGAGGCCGGGATGCTTGACCTTGCGGCCAACCTCGAGGAGCTGGGAAAGGTAGTCCAGCTTGTTGCAGATGAAGCCCAGCTTGCGCGCCGATTTGTAGAGGTCGATCTGGGTTGGCGGGGTCGGCGGGTCCATCCGCTCCAGCAGGAATTGCCCCTGGAGCTTAGGAATGTCGAACCTTGCCCCGTTAAAGGTGACTACTCCATCGGCCTGCGACAGCGCTTCGTGAACGCCCTCGAGCATCCCGCGATAGCCGTGGTCCCATTCAGTGAGGACAGTTGTCTTGCGTTCACCGGCCCACTTGAGGCCGACCATGTGAATGCCCCGCCCGCTGGCCGGTAAATCCTTTATCTGCTTGTAGTCGATGAACTGGTCACGAATCCCGAAGGCGTAAAGCTCTACGAGCTTTGTTTCGATGTCGAGGAAGAGTATCTTCGGCTGTTCCCGGCATGTCATAGTGCCTCCCGTTGCCGTTGCAGATATGTTCGATTGCGTCGATCAGGCCAGCGGCGATCTTGCCGAAAGCTCGACCTGTCATGCCCCAAGCGCCCGCAGAATCGCGGCGCCGAGGCCGATGGGAACCGCGCCAACGGCGGCCCACAGAATCTTGCCGCTCATGGCAAAGCCCTTGCGTTCCTCGCCTCTGCCGAACTCTCGCTTCTCCAGCCCGCCGATGCGTTCGGAGTGGCTGTTAAGCCTGCCGTCGATTGCGCCTAGGTGCAGCTTGATTGCAGCGTGGCGCTCGTCGTTGATCTTGTTGGCGGTATCCAGGCGCTCGTTCGTTACGTCCTGCTTGCCCTCCATTCGGGCAAGTTGAACGCGAATATCCTCTGGATCGCTCACTGTAAGAACTCGGGCATTACAGTATCCCTTGACTATTGAGCTTGCCGGACTCAGTATTCGCGCCGCTCGGGTTCGGAGGTCGCGTGATTGAGCTGTTAGCGTGCGGCGCGTTCGCGCCTATGTTCGATAAATACGTGCCGTGGATCGCGGGTGTTGCACTCGCGGCGGGTGTCCTGTGGTTTTTCATTCTCTTACGCATGGACAAAACCCGGAAGCGCTATCGCGTTATTCCGCACGAAATGACCGCGTGGGGGCCGTATTTCGTAGTCGTTGACGTGGCCGGAAAGATTGTCGCAGGCCCGACCTTCAGGAAGCGCATGGACGAAGAATGCGCGGCGCTTAATGCTAGGAGCGCGGGAACGCGGCGGCAGGAACCGTAAAGGTGCCGTCCGTCTCGTAAACCGATAGGCCGTTGGTGAACCGCGCCTCGTCAATCCAGCCGTGGAAATAGTCGCTTGGCGTAGCGGTGGCGCCAACCTGGAACGGTGCCGCAGTGTTGGCGATTGCCGTTGCAAGTCCCGAGGTTGTCTTGGCGACCTTCGCCCCGTCGATATAAAGCCGGTAGGTGCCGGGTGCCAGCGAACTCCGCTCGGCGGCGACATGATACCAAACGCCCGTTGACGGAACCCACGCATAGCCAACCTGGAGCGTGATCGAGGACTCGTTGTTGGTGGCGTAGAACCGCAATTCTCCAGCGGTGCCGAAGTAAGAGAAGATCCACGACCTATGCCCGCCAGTGGCGTTGTATTGGCTCATGATCGTGTGGTTGAGCGAAAGGTTAGCGCCGGGGTCGAACCTGATCCACGCTTCCGCGCAGAATCCACCGGTCGAGGGCGTCCAGTTGTTGTTGTCGGCGCTCGAAACATAGTCGCCGTTGCCGTCCAGTTGCAGAGACGAAGAGCCGAATTTCTTCTGCCCCGTGTCGATCTGGGCGTTGCCGTTGGCCGTAACGGTTATGCCCGCAATATGCCCCTCGTAGGGAATGGTCGTAGATGCGTCCGTTCCCTCGAATCCCGATAGCCACATTACGTTGGCAAAGGGCGGGTTGGGCGCGGGCAGTCCGGGAGACGTACCGATGCCAACAAGGCCGAGGCGATAGGTAAGCGCGCCACCCATTAGCTGATGCCGTCCCCGGTCATGCGCCAGGTGGTCGAGGTGGTCTTGATCGCAGAGGCGACTGCGTTTGCTGGCAGGGTCCGGGAGCCGGTCGAGCTGCCCCACCTTAGCGTGTCGGAGGTGATCGCAATAGTTACATCGCCGCCGCCGTCCGCATTGATGAAGGTCAGGATTGTCCCAATCGGGTAAGCGACGTTGGCGTTGCTGTCGATCGTCCATGTGTGGGTTGAGCCGGAGGTGTGGTAGAGATGCTTGCCAGCGTCCGCCATGACGGTCGTGTAGTTGGCGTCCTGCTGGTTCTGCGGGCAGCCGAGATAGCCAATGGAGGTCGTGGTCGGGCTTGCCGGGGGCGTAACGCTGCCGCCCGTGATCGTCTTGCCGGTGAAGGTGATTGCGGAGGGGATCGAGAGTGTCGGGGCGCCCGCAACGCCGTCCCCGTTGGTTACGGTCAGCTCGTTGGCGGTGCCGGTGATCGTCCTGCCGGCGAAAGTATCAGCCGCCGTCTGGCAGAGAACGCCGTTGGTGTTGAACGAGGCCAAGGCTGCAAGGGTGGCGTCGTAAGCCTGGACATTGGTGCCGAGCGTGAGGCCGAGGGTTGCCCGTGCCGTTGCGGCGTCCGCATCGTCGATCAGCGTCATGCCGAACGCGGAGGCGTCATAGTGCAGGAAGTGGTTCACCTCCTGCTGCTGGACGCCCTCGATATAGACCTGGAGCTTGTAGGTGTCGTCCCCGGCGTAGAACGAGAACTCGCCGTCATTGTCGGTCGTGACCGGGTTTGACGTGGGGGTTATGCCGTCATCGGAGTAAAGCGTGGCTAAAGAGCTGTCCGACTGTTTCTTGACGTACACCTCCGCGCCCGCAACGGCGTTGCCTTCCCGGTCTAGGACGTAATCGGTATGTTTTTTCATGCGAGGCCGCCAAGCACGCCGCCGAGCGCCCAGACGAGGAGGTCACGCCGCGAACCGGCAGAAAGGATGCTGCCCGGCCCCGCCCAAGGGAACCGACCATGCCCCGGCTTAGCCTGCCACTCGGTAAATTCGCGGGCGAGGCCAGCGGACAAAGCGGCAATCAGCCCGGCAAGGGGATTTGCGGCCACCAGGAGGGCGATGAGGAAGCCCGCGCCAAAGTGCGCCGCCTGATCGCGGATTTCCTTGGCCGAGACGAGCGCCTGTAATCCGGCCAGAAGGCCAGCGGGAATGTCGCGAATGTTCATGGTTATGCCCCCAAGGCTACCCAGCGAGAGGTGTGCGAAGTGCCGTAGTCGCTGGTGATCGTGGCCCCGCTCGATGAGACTGCGGTGATGCGGTCGTTGGCGCTGGAGCCGGTGTTGGTGGACCCGCCCGAGCAGATCACCACGGGGGTTCCCGAGAACGCTACGGGGAAGGTGATGGCAGCGGTTGTTGCCCCGCCAACCGTGACCGTGCCGAACTGGATCTGGTAGGTCGTGCCGCTGATGACGAGGCCAATCGACGTGCCGTTGCCGTTGGTCGTTGCCGTAAGGCTTGAGGCTACGATGCCGAGCGTGGTCAGCATGGTCGCTGCGTCACCGTCATCCAGCAGCGTTCGGGCGAAACTGGATATGGTGGTGGTGGACCACGCATCCGAGCCGGTCATGTAGGGCAAGCCATTGGCCGTGTTGGTGAGCGCAGCGAAGTTGGTGTTGCTTACGCTGCCCTCAGTCACGCCAAGGGCTGTGCGGGCGTTGGCAAGGGTTGAGGACGCAAGGAACGTGCCGAGCAGGCTTACGTTGATGCCTGTCGCCACGTCCGCCATCATCTGGCGCATCGCGTTGTTTACGTTCGCAGCGGGGCAGTTCTCGGCGATGTTTACGCCCAGCACTGTTCCGTTGCTGGCCGCCGTGGGCGACCAATCAGCTAGAGCCAAAGCGGCCTCCGTTTTCTCTTTGTTCTGTGGTGGAAATTTGCTATGTTCGCCGAATGAACGGCATCTTTGCGCTATTCGTAGCGGGTATTATCGTCGGCGTTTGGCGCGCCTTCCGTCCCCAAGATTGGGGACTACCTGTTGGAAAGCCCGATCGCGACCGGCGCCCCGACCGCTGATCCGAACATTCCGGTCCTCTGGACGTAGGTGTCACGCAACGCTTGACGGCGGATCATGTCTGCCAGATCCGCCGAAACTGCCGATGGGTCAGGGTTGAACAGGATCGGCGCAAGTTCGTCCGCCCTATGCTTCGCGGATTTGCCGACACCCATTTGGTACATGTCGCGGAGGGCCGTGCCAGAAAGTCGTCCGCCGAACAGCTTGGAACGAGTAAGGCTAATCGGGGGCGTAC
>Ga0066809_10000012_pt1 | contig 14576 bp, 15 predicted proteins | sample SoimicmetaGmgLPC_FD_62222 | JGI IMG/M metagenome (GOLD analysis project Ga0066809, IMG submission 62222) | Soil and rhizosphere microbial communities from Laval, Canada - mgLPC | ecosystem: Environmental > Terrestrial > Deep subsurface > Rock core/Sediment | place: Laval, Canada | collected... | reverse complement strand
GCTGAAGACCGCGATCTCCGACCTGGAAGTCGTCAACGAAGAAGAAGACGGCCACCTGTGGTCGATCTCCTACCCGCTCGCCGACGGCAGCGGCGCGCTCACCGTCGCGACGACGCGCCCGGAAACGATGCTCGGCGACACCGCCGTCATGGTGCATCCGGAAGACGAGCGCTACGCGCACCTGATCGGCAAGCGGGTGAAGCTGCCGCTGACCGATCGCGAGATCCCGGTGATCGCCGACGCGTACGTCGATCGCGAATTCGGCACCGGCGTGGTCAAGGTCACGCCCGCGCACGACTTCAACGACTACCTCGTCGGCCAGCGCCACGACCTGCCGCTGATCAACATCTTCACGCCGGAGGCGGTGACCAACGCCAACGTGCCGGAGCAGTACCGCGACCTCGACCGCTACATCGCGCGCAAGCAGGTGCTGGCCGATCTCGAAGCGCAGGGCCTGCTGGTGGAGACCAAGCCGCACAAGCTGCAGGTGCCGCGCGGCGACCGCACGGGCCAGGTGATCGAGCCGTACCTTACGGACCAGTGGTTCGTGAAGATGGACGGCCTGGCCAAGCGCGGCATGGAACTCGTCGAACGGGGCGAGGTGAAGTTCGTCCCGCCGAACTGGGTGAACACCTATCGCCACTGGATGGAGAACATCCAGGACTGGTGCATCAGCCGCCAGCTCTGGTGGGGCCATCGCATCCCGGCGTGGTACGACGCGAACGGCAAGATCTACGTCGGCCGCAGCGAGGACGACGTGCGCCGCAGGCACGGCCTGCATGCGGACGTCGCGCTGCTGCAGGACAGCGACGTGCTGGAGACCTGGTTCTCCTCGCAACTGTGGCCGATCGCGACGATGGGCTGGCCGCGCGAACACGCGATGGCCGACCTCGGCTTCGAGCGCTACGTGCCGTCCTCGGTGCTGGTCACCGGCTTCGACATCATCTTCTTCTGGGTCGCGCGCATGATCATGGCGACCGACCACCTCGTCGGCCAGGTGCCGTTCCGCGACGTCTACATCACGGGCCTGGTCCGCGACAAGGACGGCCAGAAGATGTCGAAGTCGAAGGGCAACATCCTCGACCCGCTCGACATCATCGATGGCATCGAACTGGAGGCGCTCGTCGCCAAGCGCACGACCGGCCTGATGAAGCCGGAAACCGCGCCGAAGATCGAGAAGGCCACGCGCAAGGAATTCCCGGATGGCATCGCCGCGCACGGGGCCGATCCCCTGCGCTTCACGATGGCCTCGCTCGCCGGTCCCGGCCGCGACATCAAGTTCGACATGGGCCGCGCCGAGGGCTACAAGAATTTCTGCAACAAGTTGTGGAATGCCACGCGCTTCGTGCTGATGAACACCGAAGGCAAGGTGTTCAGCGGCAAGCCGGCACCCCGGACGGATGCCGAGCAGTGGATCCTCGCGCGGCTGGAGCACACGACGCAGCAGGCGGCGGCGCACTTCGCCGCGTACCGCTTCGACCTGCTCGCGCAGGCGCTGTACGAGTTCGCCTGGAACGAGTTCTGCGATTGGTTCGTCGAACTCGCCAAGCCGGCGCTCAACGGCAGCGAAACCGCGGCCGCCGACAGCACGCGCCACACGCTGCTGCACGTGCTCGAGTCGCTTCTGCGGTTGCTGCATCCGCTGATGCCGTTCGTGACCGAAGAGCTGTGGCAGAGCGTGGCGCCCCGTCTTTCGATCGATGCGAAGACGATTTCGCTGCAGGCGTATCCGGAAGCGGGCGACAACGCGGGCGACTTCGCCGCCGCCGAAGCCGACGTCGAGTGGCTCAAGGCGATGGTGTCCGCGCTGCGCCGCATCCGCAGCGAGCTGGGCGTCTCGCCGGCCAAGCAGATCACCCTGCTCGTGCAGGGCGGCGGCGAGGCCGAGTGCAAGCGCATGGGCCGATTCGATTCGCAGCTGCGCTTCCTCAACCGCATCGAGAAGATCGACGTGCTGCACGGCGAACCGCCGGCCGCGGCCGCGGGCCTCGTCGGCGAGATGAAGTTGTTCGTGCCGCTGGAAGGCCTCGTCGACCTCGGTGCCGAACGCACGCGCCTGGACAAGGAACTCAAGCGCGTGGAAGGCGAACTGGCAAAGTCGAAGAACAAGCTCGCCAGCGACACCTTCGTGCAGAACGCGCCGGCGGCGGTGGTCGAACAGGAGCGCCAGCGCCTGGCCGACTGGGGCGCGCAACGCGAAGCGCTCGCCGCGCAGCGGGCGCGGCTCGGCTGAGGCATCGGTGGCGGCGCGGCGATGCAACTCTCCGCGTACGCCACGGGCCGCGACAACAACTTCAACCTCATCCGCTGCGTGGCGGCCTTCGCGGTGCTGTACAGCCACGGCTACGCGCTGGCGCTGGGTGGTCGCGGACACGAACCCTGGCAGCACCGGATCGCGTGCACGCCAGGCGACGTGGCGGTGGATGTGTTCTTCGTCACCAGCGGATTCCTGGTGACGTCCAGCCTGCTGCGGCTCGACAACCTGGCTGCATACGCGCGCGCCCGTGCATTGCGCATCTTCCCCGCGCTCATCGTCATGTCGCTGCTGCTCACCTGTGTGCTGGGGCCGCTGTTCACCACGCGTGCGCTGGCCGACTACTTCGGCGACGGGCGCACGTGGGAATTCCTGGCCAAGAACGCGACGACGCTGTTCGGCGCCAAGTTCACGCTGCCGGGCGTGTTCGAACACAACCCGATGCCGCGCACGGTCAACGGTTCGTTGTGGACGCTGCCGGCCGAGCTGCGTTGCTACATCGCACTCGCGCTGGCGTGGTGGATGGTGAAGTTCGCGAAGGGCGATGCATCGCGCAACTTCGCACGCGTCGTCGTCATCGGCACGGCCGCGTTGCTGGCCGGCTTCTGGTGGTCGCGCGGCATCGGCCTGGCGCATTGGCCGGTGTTCCGCCTGTCGTGGTTCTTCTTCTGCGGCGCGGCGTTCTGGGTGTTGCGCGATCGCGTGCCGATGCGCGGGTGGATCGCCGCGGTCCTGGCGTGCGCGGTGGCGATCGGCGTCGTGTTCCCGTCGCTGTTCTTCGTCGTGTATCCGCCCGCGCTCGCTTACCTGGTGCTGTGGTGCGCGTACGTGCCGGGCGGCTGGCTGCGCGCGTACAACCGCGTGGGCGACTACTCCTACGGCGTGTACATCTACGCGTTCGCAGCGCAGCAGGCAGTGATCGCCACGTGGCCGGGCATCGGCGTGGCCGGGACGTTCTTCGCCGCCGGCGCGATCACCCTGGCGCTGGCGATGGCCTCATGGCACTGGATCGAGAAGCCCATGCTGGCGCGCAAGGCGCGCGTCGCGACGGACTAGCGTTTCCGCGCCGGCGGTGTCGTCGCGGGGGCCGGCCGCGCCTGGTCGAACTTCTGCGTCTCCACCAGCGTCCACCCCACCAGCTCCTGCATCGCGTCGTTCAGCGCCTTGCCGAGCGCGCGCGAGACCTCGCCGACCGCGACGCCGTCCGCCGCCACCGTCTTGTGCAGCATGCGCGTGGCGATCACCTGGTTGCTGTCGTTGGCCAGGACCTTCGCGACGATCTGCACTTCCGCGTTCGGCACCTTGCCGCCGGCGTAATCCGAGTCGAAGCGGCGGATGTCGAGCAGCAACGCGTAGTCGCCGGACACGCCCGCGCCGCGGCGCGTCACGCCGGCGATGCGGCCGCTGTCCTCGAAGGCTTCGAGCACCGCGTCCTGCACCAGGTCCGGCACCGGCGTGGCCCAGGTCGCACCGTGGTAGACCTGCAGCTCGCCATCGGCAGGACGCACGACGATGCGCGAGGAGTCGAGCAGGTCGGAGGCATGCGGGCGCGGGATCTGCAGTTGCCACTTCACCGTCGGCCATGCAGGGTCGGGTTGCACGTGCGTTTCCGGTGCGTAGATGGAGATCGTTTCCTTCTTCGGCACGATGCCGCAGCCCGCCAACGCGGCCAGGCAGAAGGCGGCGGCCGCGATGCGCGCTGCGGCAACGGGCAGGGACGTGACGCGCGGGTTCGCAGTCATGGCGCTCATTCGGGCACGAACTCCTTGGGTTGCTGGCGGCCGAGCACGTAGCCGGCGGGGTTGCTGTCCAGGCGGCCCGCGACGCGGCGCAGGTCGCGCACGAGGCTGCGCAATTCGGTGAGCGTCGGGCCGAGTTGCTGCATGCCGTTGGCGAGCGGCGCGCGGTTCTCGGCGATCATGCCGTTGGCGTTGTTGGCCGTCGATTCCAGTTGCGACAGCGTGCGATCGAGCTTGTCCATCATCGCCGGCATGCGCGCGATGACGTCGCGGTCCAGGCGATCCACTGCGCCATGCGTGGTGACCAGCGTCGACTTGAGTTCTTCCGTCGCCTCGCGTGCGTTGACGATCAGCTGGCCGAGGTCCTGGCGCTGCGAGGCGACCGAGCCGGTGAGCTTCTCGATGTTGTCGAGCGAAGCGGAGATGCGCCGCACGTTCTCGTCGCTGAGCACCTGGTCCATGCGCGTCACCAGGCGATTCGCGGTGTCGGCGATGTTCTGCAGGGCGGAAGGCTCGGTGGCGATGACGGGGCGTTCGTCGCTCTCCCCCGGCACGAGCAGCGCGGCGTTGGGGCTGCCGCCGCTGAGCTGGATGAAGGTCGGGCCGGTCAGGCCGTCCTGCGAGATCTTCGCGTGCGTATCGACCTTGATCGGCGTTTCGGCGTTGATGCGCACGTCCGCGATCACCTTGCGCGGATCGTTCGGCGCCAGGCGCAGGGCCTGGATGGTGCCCACCGTGATGCCGTTGTAGCGCACGCTGCCGCCATCGAACAGGCCGGTCACCGCTTCGTTGAAGACGATGCGGTAGTTGTTCCATTCCCGCTCGGACGACCAGTTGGCCGCCCACAGCGCGAACAGCAAGCCGAAGATGCTGATGGCGAGCGTGAACGCACCGATCAGGACGTAGTTGGCCTTGGTTTCCATGTTGCCTCCTTCAGGCCGCGGTGCCGGTGCCCGCCTGCCGGGCGGCGCGTGCACGTGGGCCGTGGAAATACTGCTGCACCCACGGGTGGTCGAAGCGCTCGACCTCCTCGATCGGTGCGTTCACCACGACGCGCTTGTCGGCGAGCACCGCGACGCGGTCGCAGATCGCATAGAGCGTGTCGAGGTCGTGTGTGATCAGGAAGACGGTGAGGCCCAGCGCGCGCTGCAGGGTGAGGATGAGTTCGTCGAAGGCCGCGGCCCCGATCGGGTCCAGGCCGGCGGTGGGTTCGTCGAGGAACAGCAACGGCGGGTCCAGCGCGAGCGCCCGCGCCAGGCCGGCGCGCTTGCGCATGCCGCCGGAGAGCTGCGAGGGCAGCTTCTCGATCGCGTCGGCGGGCAGGCCCGCGAGCTTCACCTTCAGCAGCGCGAGTTCGTAGCGCAGCGAATCCGGAAGTTCCGGGTGCTGTTCCTTCAGCGGGACCTGCACGTTCTCGCCGACGGTGAGCGAGGAGAACAACGCACCGTCCTGGAACAGCACGCCGGTGTTGCGTTCGATGTGCTGGCGATCGGCTTCGTCCTCGCTGCGCGCGTCGGCGCCGAGCACTTCGATGCGCCCGGCATCGGGGCGGCGCAGGCCGAGGATGGAGCGCATCAGCACCGACTTGCCGGCGCCGGAGCCGCCGACCACGCCGATGATCTCGCCGCGCCGCACGCTCAGATCGAGGTTTTCGTGCACGACCTGTTCGCCGAACCGGTTTTCCAGCCCTTCGATCCTGATCGCGATGTCATCGTCGCGGATGGTCATCTCAGATCCCCATCTGCATGAACCACAACGCCATGATGGCGTCGAGGACGATGACCAGCGAAATCGTCTGCACCACGGCGGACGTCGTGCGCTCGCCCACCGACTGCGCGGTGCCTTCCACCTGCAGGCCTTCCAGGCAGCCGATCAGGGCGATGATGACGGCGAAGATCGGCGCCTTCGACAGGCCCACGAGGAAGTGGCGCACCTCGATCGTCGATTCCATGCGCGAGAGCCACGCCTGCGGCGGAATGTCGAGGGTGAACGCGCCGACCGTGGCGCCGCCGAGCACGCCGGCGATCATCGCGATGAAGGTGAGCAACGGCAGCGTGACCAACAGCGCGATCACGCGCGGCATCACCAGCAGGTCGACCGGGTCCATGCCCAGCGTGCGGATCGCATCGATCTCCTCGCGGCTCTGCATCGCGCCGATCTGCGCGGTGAACGCGCTCGCGGTGCGGCCGGCGAGGATGATCGCGGTGAGGAGCACGGCGAATTCGCGCAGGAAGGCGACGTCCACCAGTTCGACCACGTAGATCACCGCGCCGAAGTCGCGCAGGATGTTCGCGCCGAGGAAGGCGATGACCGCGCCGACGAGATAGGAGAGCAGGAACACCAGCGGCACGGCGTCCAGGCCCACCTGCTCCATGTGGTAGACGGTGGAAGTGAGGCGGAAGCGCCGGGGCTGCGCGAGCATGCGCGCGAACTTGACGAGGTTCTCGCCGAGGAAACCGATCAGCGCGAGGATCTCGCGATAGTTGTCGTGGACCGCGAAGCCCAGGCGGGCGAGCGCGGCGATGACGCCGTATTCGCGTTTTTTCTTCGGGCGGTCGTCGGCGACGTCCTCGATGGCTTCGACGAGGGCGCGGTGGTCCTCGTGGAAGGAGAAGTGCTCGAGCCCGAGCCCGCGGCGACTGGCGAAGCGCAGCAACAGCAGCACGCCCGAGGAGTCGAGCCGGTCGACCTCGTCCGCATCCACGGCGGACACGCCTTCGGGCGCGCCGCGCAGCGCTTCCCCCATTTGGGCGGCGTGCACCAGCGTCCAACTGCCGGCCAGCCGGAGGTGTCCGGTGGCGTCGTCGGTGGCGAGGCTGGGCGGGCGGCTTTCGTCGCGCATGGAATCCCCTCTGTTGCGCAGGATACCGGGTCCGGACGTGAGGGGCGCGCGTGCGCGAGCCCCGGAAGGCCGGCGTCAGAACGCGCGCACCTCCGACTTGCGATACCACTGCGTGATGCGCATGCCATCCCAGCACAAGGCGACATGCTCGCCCTGCACCGCCGGCGGCACCGTGGCCTTCGGGGTGAACAGCGCGACGCATTCGCCGGCGCGGCGGCGCACGCTCGCATGCACGATGCCGGCCTCGCCCGCCGCGCGCCGCGCCAGGGCGAAAGGCTGCGAGGCGGCATAGCTCGCCGGATCGAGCACGTCGGCGCGCGCGCGGCGTCCGCGGAGGTCCACGAGCGTGGCGCGCACCGGCACGCGATAGCAACGCAGGTCGATCTCGATCGCCGGCTCCGCGGTGCGCGCGAGGAAGCGCGCGCGGTGGTGGCCGACTTCGGCGACCGCGGTGTCCAGGTCGCTGGCGGCGTAGTACACGCCGTAGGTCCCATCGGAGAACCGCGAGCCTTCGGGATTCAAGTGGGTGAAAGCGGACATGATCGGCGTGGTGCCCGGCCCGCTGATGCGGTGCGCCGGCGGCACGAGCGAAAGTTGTCCCGCTTCCTGGCGCAGGCGCGGGTTGCCGAGGGCTTCGATCTCGAACACCACGTCCAGGTCGGCGGCGTCGGCCACCGTATCGAACAGGCCCACGGCCGGGTAACGGCTCGGCACGAGGCGGCACGAGTTCGGCCACGCGAGTTCCGCGTGGTGCAGGCGCGTCACGTCCAGCCACCGCGTTGCGCGTCGAGGTATTGCCGCACGACGAACAGGTCCGACACCTGGCCGGCCAGCATGCGCGCGAGCGCGGTGCCGCCACCGAACAGCGGCGCCGCATTCTCCCGGCGAAGCCAGGCAATGGCGCGTTCCGGAACGGGCAGCAGCACCTGCAGCGCCGACCAGATGCCGAACACATGCGAGAGGCGCTCGAGCGTGCCTGCATCGAGGCCGCGCTTGAGGCGCCCGTGCTTCCACTCGAAGAAGGTGCTGCGCGCGCATCCGAGCAATTGCCGTTGCTGGTCGTTGGTCAGCGACCACGCCTCGGCGATCCGGAAGAACGTGCGCAGCGCGGCGGCGCCCGATGCAACGCTCGTCAGGTCGGGTGCGGACCGGGCCAAGGGGATGCTGGTCATCGGGGACGCCTCCGGTGGGAGGTGTCCTTTATAGTCCGGTATCGGACCTTCTGCAATGGAACGTCCGGACGCAGACTCCAGCGGCCATCCGATGCCCGGATCCTTTCGATCGCCTCGTGCATCCGCCGGCAGCGGCGTTTTCGCGACGACATGCGATGCTTTCACCCTCATGGTCCAGGCTCCTTCCTACGTGTCCGATCCTTCTTCCACCCTGCGCACGGACGCCGCGAGCGCGGGCTACGTCGAGCGCATCGCCTTCGTGCTCGAAGTCGCCGAGCGCCTGCATGCCTACGGCACCACGGCGCAACGCCTGGAAGCCGCAGTGGTCGCGGTGGCGCAACGCCTCGGCCTGGAATGCGAGCCGTGGTCGAATCCCACCGGCATGATCCTGTCCTTCAGCGATCCGCGTCGCTCCGGAGGCGTCTCGGAAACCACGCGCGTCATTCGCCTTGCGCCGGGCGATACGGACCTGCGCAAGCTGTGCGAAGCCGACCGCATCGCCGAAGACGTCATGGCCGGCCGCGTCGGCATCGCCGAAGGCCATGCGCAATTGGCCGGGCTCGACCGCCCCGCGGGATGGCGCGGGCGTGCGATGCAGGTGTTCGGGTTCGGCCTCGCGTCGGCGGCGGTCGCGGGCCTGTTGCGTTTGCCGTGGCTCGACATCGCGACGGCGGGCCTGATCGGATTGATGATCGGCGCGCTCGAACTTGCTTCGCAGTCGCGCCCGCGCCTGCAGGAAGCGGGCGATGCGGTCTCCGGCCTCATCGCGGGCTTCATCGCGATTTCCGTCGCCAGCTTCGTCGGCCCGTTGAACCTCAATACGGTCGTCATCGCGGCATTGATCGTGCTGCTGCCCGGCATGTCGCTCACCAACGCGGTGAACGAACTCACCAGCCGGCACCTGGTGTCGGGCACCGCGCGCTTCGCCGGCGCGCTGACCACGATCCTCAAGCTCACCATCGGCACGGCGATCGCGTTCAAGTTCGCCGAAGTCGTGGGCCTGCATCCGCAGATCCGGGGGCTGCGGCCGCAGCCGGACTGGGTGGAAGCGATCGCGGTGCTGTCGGGTGCGTTCGCCTTCGCGGTGCTGTTCCGCGCGCATCGCCGCGACTACTGGCTGGTGATGCTGTCGGCGGCGGGCGGCTACCTGATCTCGCGCTTCGGCGGGCAGGCATTCGGCGGGCCGGCGGGCGTGTTCCTCGCCGCGTTCGCCACCTCCGCCGGGGGCAACTTCTACGCGCGCTGGGCGCAGCGGCCCGGCGCGCTCGTGCGCGTGCCGGGCATCATCATGCTGGTGCCCGGCAGCATCGCGCTGCGTGGCGTGATCAACCTGGTGCAGCAACAGGACATCGGCGCCGGCAGCGATGCGGCGATCGCGGTGATCAACACGCTGATGGCGCTGGTGGCCGGGTTGCTGTTCGGCAACCTGGTGGTCAGTGCGCGCCGCAACCTCTGATCGATCGCGCGGCGGTTACTTGATCAGGAAATCGTCGAGCTTCCGGCCCGACGCGATCTGCGAGGCCATCCACTTCGGCTGTTGGCCACGGCCCGCCCATGTTTCCGACGGGTTCTGCGGGTTGCGGTACTTCGGCGCGACCTTGCCGAGCTTGTAGCCCTTGGTCGACTTGCGCGCGGGCTTGGGCGAGGCGCCCTTCTTCGCCGGGGCCGCCACGCCGCCGCCGAACAGTTCCGCGACCGAATAGCCTTCCGCGCGCGCCAGTGCGGTGAGCTTCCTGCGCACCTCCGCGATGGGCTTGCGCTTGCTCAGGGTCGTGCGCCGCTTCTTCGCGTTGGCGATGAGCGTGTCGAGTTCCTTGGCCGACAAGCCATTGAGGTCGATGGACATGCGGGGCGTGCTCCTTCGCGAAGTGGCAATGGTGGGCGATAGAACCGTCAGGGCGGGACCGTCAGGGTGAACCGTCAGGCCCGGGCCGCCAGGCGCGCGAGGAGCGCGTCGCGGTCCAGCTGTTCGGATTCTGCCGCAGAACGCGCGCGATATTCGAACGTGCCGGCGGCCAGGCCGCGCTCGGACACCACCACGCGATGCGGGATGCCGATCAGCTCGATGTCGGCGAACATCGCGCCCGGGCGCAGGCCACGGTCGTCGAGCACCGTGTCGATGCCGGCGGCGTTGAGCTCGCGGTGCAGGGTTTCCGCCGCGGCGGCCACGGTGCCGTCGTTCTTCGGATTGATCACGCACACCGCCACCTGCCAGGGCGCCATCGCGGCCGGCCAGAGGATGCCGTTGGCGTCGTTGTTCTGCTCGATCGCCGCCGCGACGATGCGCGAGACGCCGATGCCGTAGCAGCCCATCGCCGGCACGGTGGCCTTGCCGCCCATGTCGAGCACGGTGCACTGCATCGCTTCGGCGTACTTGCGCCCGAGCTGGAACACGTGGCCCACCTCGATGCCGCGCGCGATGCCGAGCGTGCCCTGCCCGTCCGGCGACGGGTCGCCCGCGACGGCGTTGCGCACGTCCGCGATGACGTCGGCCTCCGGCAGGTCCCGCAGCCAGTTCACGCCGGCGATGTGGAAGCCGGCTTCGTTGGCGCCGATGACGAAGTCGTGCATGGCCGCGACGCTGCGGTCGGCGACGACGCGGATGGCCTTGCGCGCACCGATGGGGCCGAGGAAGCCCGGCTCGGCGCCGAGGTGGTCGAGGATTTCCGCTTCGGTGGCGAGGCGGTAATCCTGCAGGCCCGGCAACTTGCGCAGCTTGATCTCGTTGACGACATGGTCGCCGCGCACGAGCACGAGGACGAAGCCCTCTTCGCCCCACACCGCGACCGATTTCACCGTGCGATGCAGCTCGATCCCCATCAACGCGGCGACGTCTTCGCAGGTCTTCTGCGTCGGCGTCTCGATCTTGCGCAGCGCTTCGGACGCGGCGGCGCGCGGGCCCGGCGAGACGGCTTCGGCAAGTTCAACGTTGGCCGCGTAATCCGAGCCGTCGGAGAACGCGATCGCATCCTCGCCCGAGTCGGCGAGCACGTGGAATTCGTGCGAAGCGCTGCCGCCGATCGCGCCGGTGTCGGCGAACACCGCGCGGAACTTCAGCCCCAGGCGGGTGAAGATGCGCGTGTAGGTGTCGTACATGTTGCGGTATTCATCGGCGAGCGAGGCATCGTCGACGTGGAAGGAGTACGCATCCTTCATCAGGAATTCGCGTGCGCGCATCACGCCGAAGCGCGGGCGGATCTCGTCGCGGAACTTCGTCTGGATCTGGTAGAAGTTCACCGGCAGCTGCTTGTAGCTGGCCAGCTCGTTGCGCGCGAAGTCGGTGATGACCTCTTCGTGCGTCGGGCCGTAGCAGTACTCGGCGTCCTTGCGGTCCTTGATCTTCAGCAGCTGGCCGCCGAACTTCTCCCAACGCCCGGTTTCCTCCCACAGCTCGCGCGGCTGGATGGACGGCATCAGCAGTTCGATCGCACCGGCGCGGTTCATCTCGTCGCGCACGATCGCTTCCACCTTGCGCAGCACGCGCAGGCCGAGCGGCGACCAGGTGTACAGGCCGGCGGCGAGTTTGCGGATCATGCCGGCGCGCAGCATCAGCTGGTGGCTGACGACTTCGGCGTCGGCGGGGGTTTCCTTGACGGTGCGGAGATGGAACTGCGACAGGCGCATCGGGGGGATTGACCAGGCGGAAAGCAGGCATTTTGCCACGGGCGCGCAAGGGGCCCCGTGCGGGCGTCGGCGAATGGCTATTCGCGGTCGCCGCGGACTTCCATCGCCGGTGGCGCGTCGCGCGGCACGCGCTCGTACTTGCGGCCCTTCGGGGGTTCTTCGGTGATCTGCAGGACGCCGTTGGCGTCGCGCCAGCGATACAGGACGGGCACGGCGTCGGCGGCGATCTCCGCCGCCGCGCGGTCGGCGCGTTCCTGCCGTGCGCGATCGGCGGCCGGATCGGCGGGATCGCGCGCGGCGTACCAGGCCAGCCCCGCGACCGCCGCGAGGCCGAGGACGAGCCAGGTTGCGCGGACGTGCATGCGGATGAAAGCGGTGCCGACGAGAGCGGTCCCGATCAGGGCGCGCCCATCAGGGCGCGCCGGCGGGTGCGGCGGCGCAGTTCGAGGTCACGGCGGCCTGCATGTCGGCGGCCTGCTTGGTGCGCTCGTCGGGGGTCAGCACCGAGTCGTTCTTGCCGTCGCCATCCTTGTCGACGCCGACCACCGCGTCCTGCTGGAGGACCTTGAGGTTCTCCTGCGCCCGCTGGCACACGGCCGCGCGTTGCTTGGCGGCGGCTTCCGCCGCGGCCGGATCGACGACGGGCGGTGCCCCCGAGCGCACGACGGTGGTGGCGGGCGCCGGCGCCGATGCGGCCATGGCGGCCGGCGGAGGAGGCGGCGGGACGGCCACCGTGTGGCTCTTGGCGCCCTTGGGCGGTGGCGAGTCGGAGTAATGCGTGACGCCCTTGTCGTCCTTCCACGAGTACACCGACTGCGCGGAAACGGAGGCGAACACCATGGCGGCGATGCAGCCGGCACCGAGGGCAAGGCGGAGCGAGGCGCGCATGACACTTCTCCCTGTGGGTCTTCGGCCGATTGCAGCACTGCGCCCCGGGTCGCGCAAGGACCGTCGTCGCAGGCGCTAAACTCGCCCGTCATGGAGCCCCTCGAAACAACGCGCCCGCGGCACCGCGGCATCTACCTGCTGCCCAACCTGTTCACCACCGGCGGCCTGTTCGGCGGGTTCTACGCGATCATCGCGGCCTCGCAGGGGGACGTCGAGCGCGCCTGCATCGCGATCTTCATCGCGGCGGTGCTGGACGGCATCGATGGCCGCGTGGCGCGCCTGACCAATACGCAGAGCGAATTCGGCGTGCAGTACGACTCGCTCGCCGACCTCGTCAGTTTCGGCATGGCGCCCGCGCTGGTGCTCTACCACTGGGCGCTGTCGTCGATGAAGCTCGACGGTGCGATCTTCGGCAAGATCGGCTGGCTCGTCGCCTTCCTGTACGCGGCGTGCGCGGCGCTGCGCCTGGCGCGCTTCAACAGCCAGGTCGCGCAGGTGGACAAGCGCTGGTTCATCGGCCTGCCCAGCCCCGCCGCGGCCGGGTTGCTGGCGAGCTTTGCGTGGACGTGCGACGACCTCGGATTCAGTGGCCCCGAATTGCGCTACCTCGCCGCAGCGGTCGCCGTCGCGGCCGGCCTGCTGATGGTCAGTCGCGTGCGCTACTCCAGTTTCAAGGGCAGCGGGCAAGGCGTGCGCAGCGAACGCGTGCCCTTCGCCACCATCCTCGTCGCGGTCGCGGTGCTCATCGCGTTGTGGATCGATCCGCCGCGCGTGTTGCTCGCGGCCACCGTGTTGTTCGCCCTCTCCGGGCCCGTGCTGTGGTTGCGCAGGCGATGAGCGGGCAGCGCCCGCCGTGGGACGATTTCCAGCGCGAGATGCTCGACGCGCTCGGGCACGTCGTGTACCTCGCGCGGGATGCTTCGACCGGCGCAAATGCCGGGGCCGCCGATGCTTCCGCCGACGTCGACGCGCCGCCCTTGCTGCGCGCCCTCGCCCACGCGGCGAATGCACGCGTCGCGCAACTGCCCGCATTGCCGCCGATCGAACGCCTGCGCACGCCGACGGCCAAGCGCGCGCTCTGGCCGCAACTGCGTGCGTTGCGCAAGGCCTCGCGCGCATGAACGCCATCGCTGTCGACACCAGCGCCGCACCGATCCTGCGCCCCATGCGCGAGGCCGACCTGCCCGCGGTGATGGCGATCGAGCAGCGCGCCTATGCATTCCCGTGGACGCAGGGCGTGTTCCGCGACTGCCTGCTCGCCAACCATCCGGCCTGGGTGCTCGTCGAGGACGGCCACGTCATCGGCTACGCGGTGCTGAGCGTGGCCGCCGACGAAGCGCACGTGCTCAACCTGTGCACCGCGCCCGAAGTGCAGGGCCGCGGCCACGGCCGGCGTTTGCTGCGCGCGTTGCTGCAACTCGCGCGCGGTCGCGGTGCGCAGCGCATGTTCCTCGAAGTGCGTCCGTCGAACGGGCCGGCGATCGCGCTGTACCACGACGAAGGCTTCAACGAGATCGGCCGCCGCCCGCGCTACTACCCCGCGCGCGACGGGCGCGAAGACGCGCTGGTCATGGCGCTGGAACTGCTCCCCGCGGAGTGACGCGGCGGAAGGTGAGGTTGATGCGCGGGCCCACGGCGCGCGCGGTGTCCGGGACGGCGTGCTGGTAGTTGCGCTGCGTCGCACCCGACATCACCAGCAGGCTGCCGTGCGTGAGATCCAGGCCGAGCGAGGCCTTGCTCGCGCTGTTGCGCAACCGGAAGCGCCGCGTCGCGCCCAGGCTGAGCGAGGCGATCACGGGCTCGGGCCCGAGTTCGGGTTCGTTGTCGCGATGGAAACCCAGCCGATCGCGGCCATCGCGGTACAGGTTCGCGAGCACGCTGTTGAAGCCGGCGTGCAATTCACGCTCCAGGCGGGCGCGCACATCGGCGAGCGCCGCGGGCCACGGATGCGGATCGAAGCGGGTGCCCGAGTAGGTGTACGCCGCATCGCCGATCCAGCAACTCAGCCGCGGCGCATCGAGCGTGCGCCCATACACGGTGATGCGATGGCGTTCCCA
>Ga0066809_10000011_pt1 | contig 15385 bp, 11 predicted proteins | sample SoimicmetaGmgLPC_FD_62222 | JGI IMG/M metagenome (GOLD analysis project Ga0066809, IMG submission 62222) | Soil and rhizosphere microbial communities from Laval, Canada - mgLPC | ecosystem: Environmental > Terrestrial > Deep subsurface > Rock core/Sediment | place: Laval, Canada | collected... | reverse complement strand
TGCCGTCGATGTCGTAGCGGATCGGGTTGCCGAAGTAGTTGTACTGGACGACGAAGTTGACGCCCTGGATGTAGGCCTGGTGCACGTTGTAGTCGTCGACCAGCCCGTTGTCGTGGAAGTAGTTCGCTTCCAGCATGAAGTTGCGCGTGAGGTAGTGGTCGCCGCCGTAGTCCAGGCCACGGCTGATGACGTACACACCCACCGGGCAGAAGGAGAACTCGTTGTCGCGGATGGTGACGTTCTGCGCGCGCGACACGTAGAGGCAGCCGGTATGCGTGTTGTATTCGTGCAACTGGTTGTCCATGCCGATATAGCTGGCAGCGTGGTTGTCGCCGGAGTAGGGCGGCGACATCGTGCCGGTAAGGTTCAGGCCTTCCACCACGATGTTCTTGATGCCGCTGTCGCGGGCGATGGCCACGATGCCGCGGTTGACCGTGGAGTACTCCTCCGCGGGCGTGCCGATCTGGCTTTGCAGGGCGCTGCTGTTGCGCACGCGTGCGTTGAGCCCGACGATCTTCGGGCGCACGCCGTTCGCGTCCCTCATGCCGCACACCTTGATGTCGCCGGTGACGATGAAGATGCGGTCGTTGTAGGGCGTCGCGCTCGGATGGATGCGCACCAGCGTGTGCGCCGCCAGCGATTCCCATGCGACCTGCGACGGCGTGGCGATCGGCAAGCCCGGGCCGACCTCGACCACGTGCGCGGCGAAGTTGGCGTTGTCGGGATGGGTCGGGTCGCAGTTCGCCAGGGTCCGCGCCTCGCGCAGGCCCGGGAAGTCCTGGCCCGTGAATCCGGTGTTCGCTTTTTCGGGGCGAAGGCCGCCGCCCGTTTTCAGCGTGCGGGGCGTGGCGGATGCGGCAGCAGGCGTCGGATTGACGCGTGCGACGGTGGGCGACTTGGCGGAGGCCTCGTGTTTCCCGACCACGCCGCAAGCGGCGAGCAGGACCGAGCCGACCAGCACCAGGGCCAGTTGCTTTGCAAAAAGAGAGTTCACGGCACAGCCCCCTGTGGGTGTTGCGTCAACCCCGAGGTGCTGCGAAGCCATCCTTGACTTCAGGCGCCGCTGACGGCCGCCACGGGCGGGAGTATCTACAGAAGGGCGCCATCAAATCAATCGCGCGCGTTTCGTCAATTGTTGGCGCAGGGCGTCGGCCCCTTGATCCAGGTCTGTCCGTCGCCCCGCGCCCTTCCCGTAAAATGAAGCGATGCGCTCGTCCCGCTTCCATCGCCTGATGCACGGCGTCGCCCTGGCGGCGGCGCTGGCCTTGGTCACGGTGCCGACCCTGGGCCGGGTGGCCCAGGCGTGCCGGACCGTGGCGACGGGGGAGACGTGGGCCGCGATGTGCACGGCCGCGGGGCTGGCCTTCGTGCCGAACGCGGCGCCGGCCGGGCACATGCACCACCACATGGCGAGCGCCGGGACGGTGGCGCCCGTTTCGCCGTTGCCCCACCAGCACCCGCACGATGGCGGCGGCGACTGCGATTACTGCCCGCTGCTGCAAGCGATGTTGGGTTCCGCCGCACCGGCCTTGCTGCCGACGGCGCATCTCGCACCGATGGCCCCGCAGGTCGTCCTTCGATCCGCGGCGCCTGCGTTCCGACACCCCAGCGGCCTGGGTTCAAGGGGCCCGCCCGCGCTCTCAGGAGACGACACCGATCGCGCGTCCGTTCACGAAGAACGCGACGCTCTTGTTCGTCAGGAGACTTCCATGTTCTTTCCGATTCCTGCGCTTCGCGCGGCGACGCCTTGTCGCCTCGCGATGCTGTCCCTCTGCGCCATCGTGCCCGTGCAGGCGCTTGCGCAAGAGGCGACGCCAACACCCACGACGCTCGACACCGTCGAAGTCGTCGGCATCAACGACCTCCAGGGCGAGCAGGCCTTGACGCCCGGCGCCGTCAGCATCGTCGATGGCGAAACGTTCTACCAACGCTCGGTCACCAACATGGCCGACTCGCTGCGCTACGTGCCCGGTGTCTGGTCCGAGAGCGCCACGGGCGGCGACGACACCTTCATTTCCAGCCGCGGTTCCAACCTGGATGCCACCGATTACGACGGCAATGGCATCCGCCTCTTCCAGGACGGCCTGCCGGTCACGACGGCCGACGGCAACAACCACAATCGCGAAATGGATCCGATGGCGGCGCGTTATGCCGTCGTCGCGCGTGGCAACAATGCACTCACTTACGGTGCGAGCACCTTGGGGGGCGCAATCGATTTCGTCATGCCCACGGCGCGCGGCAGCGATGCAGGGCAGTTGTTCCTCAGTGGCGGCAGCGACGGCGCCCTCAACGGCCGGATCACTGCAGGTGGCGTCTCCGGCGACTTCGATGGCCTGCTCACGATGGAAGGCGCGAACCGCGATGGCTATCGCGCGCACAGCCAGGCGGATCGCTTCGGCGTGTACGCGAACGCGGGTTGGCAGCCTTCGAACAACCTGGACCTGCGCGTGTATGGCATGTTCGTGAACAACCACCAGGAACTCGCCGGCGCCCTGACCCGCGCGCAATTCGAATCCGATCCGTCGCAGGCCAACCCGTCCGCGATCACGGGCAACTTCCAGTTGAACGTGAAAACACAGCGCGTGGCGGCGAAAGGCACCTGGGCGGACGACGGGACGCAACGCCTCGAGTTCGGCCTGTCGTGCGAAGACCAGGCGCTATACCACCCGATCGTCGACAAGGTCCTGGTCGACTTCGACGGGCCGGGTCCCGCGCAGCCGGTGGAAGTCTTCAGCCTGTTGGTGGATACCGACCAGCGCACGTGGGCGGGCACGCTGCGCTACAACGTCAAGCTGGGCGACCACGACGTGCTCGCGGGCCTCAACTATGCCGACACGCGCGACAAGGGGGGCAACTTCCGCAACGATGGCGGCCGGAAGAACGGGCAGACGGGGATCGTCGACAACCGTTCCGACAGCGTCGAGGTCTTCGTTGTCGATCGTTGGAAGCTCGCGCAGGACTGGACGCTGGTCTATGGCGGGCAGGGCGTGTTCACCAGTCGGGATGTCAGCACCATCGACGTGGAAACGGGGATCGACAGCAACCCGAAGGGCGACTTCTCGTCGTTCAACCCGCGCCTCGGTGCGATTTACGCGCTGAGCCCCACGAACGCGTTGTTCGCAAGTGTCGGCCGACTGTACGAAGCACCCACGAACTTCGAGCTCACCGATGAAGTGCGCGGCAACAACACGTTGCTCGAAGCAATGCACGGCAACGTGGTCGAAGTGGGCATGCGCGGCGGGACGGCCTCGAGTGCGGATGCGCCGCGGTGGAACTGGGACCTGTCGGTGTACTACGCGAAGATCCACGACGAGATCCTGTCCGTCGACGATCCCTTCGCGCCAGGCACCAGCTTTTCCAAGAATGTCGACAGCACCACGCATGCCGGCATCGAGGCCCTGGTCGGCGCGAGCTTCCCGTTCGCCGGTGGAGCGCATCGCATCGAACCGCTCGTGAGCGTCACGTACAACGACTTCTCGTTCGACCACGATCCGGTCTACGGCAACAACGACCTTCCGGCCGCACCCGATTACGCCGTGCGCAGCGAGGTGATGTATCGCAACGACAGCGGCTTCTTCGCCGGCCCGACGTTCGACGTGATCGGCTCGCGTTGGGGTGACTTCAGCAACACCTACCGCATCGATTCCTACAGCCTGATGGGCTTGCGCGTGGGTGTGGAGCGCGAGCGTTGGGAAGTATTCGGCGAGTTGCGCAATGTGTTCGACGAGAAGTACGTCAGCACGATCAGCGTGCGCGACGTGGCCGATGCGAATGCCGCGATCCTGCAGCCGGGTGCGCCGCGGTCGGTCTACGTAGGGGTGGGCCTGCGGTTCTGATCACCGCACGGGGGCGGTCGCCGCGAGGCGGCCGTTCCAAAAAAACCATGCCTCCCCGTTTCAATATCTTAAATCACAGGGGGGTTGCCGCAAGCCCGTGCCCCTGGCGTTCAATCGCCGACCGATTTGAACGGCAGGAGGTTGGCCATGACGGATCACTCCCTGGTGATCGCAGGAGGAGGCCCGGCGGGGCTGGTGTTGGCGGCTGAATTGGCGTTGGCCGGCGTTGATGTCGCCATCGTCGAACGTCGCGCGAACCACGAGATCGCGGGTTCGCGCGCAGGCGGCCTGCATGCACGCACCATCGAAGTCTTCGACCAGCGTGGAATCGCCGAACGGTTTCTTTCGGAAGGCCAGATCGCGCAAGTTGCGGGCTTCGCCACCGCCCGTTTGGACATCAGCGACTTTCCCACGCGGCACCCTTACGGGCTCGGGCTTTGGCAGAACCACATCGAGCGCATCCTCGCCGCTTGGGTCGCCGAACTGCCGGTCACGTTCCATCGAAGCAGCGAGGTGATCGGTCTCGCGCAGGATGCATCCGGCGTCGATGTCGCGCTCGCTGACGGCCGCTCACTGCGCGCCGAATACCTCGTCGGCTGCGATGGTGGACGCAGCACCGTGCGCAAGGCTGCCGGCATTGCATTTCCCGGCTGGGATCCGACGATCAGCAGCCTGATCGCGCAGGTCGAGATGACGGAGGAACCAGACCTGGGCATCCGCCGCACGCCCTCCGGCACGCATGCGTTGGGGAAGGTCGACTACGAGATCAAGGACGGCGAGGTCGTTTACAAGCCGGGCGGGAAGGTGGGCGTGATGCTGACGGAGTCGCACGTTGGCACGCACGAGCCCACGCTGCAGGATCTGCGCACGCGCCTCATCGAGATCTATGGAACGGACTTCGGGATGCACAGCCCGACCTACATCTCCAGGTTCACCGACACGACACGGCAGGCCGCGACTTACCGCGCGGGACGCGTGCTGCTGGCTGGGGACGCGGCACATGTGCATTCACCGGTCGGTGGCCAGGGCCTCAACATCGGCGTGCAGGACGCGGTGAACCTCGGGTGGAAGCTGGCCCAGGTGGTGAAGAAGATATCGCCGGACAGCCTGCTGGATACCTACCATGCCGAACGCCACCCGGTCGGTGCGCGCGTGCTGCGCAAGACGATGGCGCAGGTCGCGCTCATGCGCGTGGACGATCGCATCGAAGCGCTGCGCGACACCGTCGGGGAGCTGCTGCGCATGGAAGAGCCGCGCAAACGATTCGCCGGAATGATGTCGGGGCTGGATGTCCATTACGACCTCGGCGAGGGGCATCCGTTGCTCGGGCGGCGCATGCCTGATCTCGACCTCGTCACCGACGCAGGCCCGCTGCGTGTGTTCAATCTCCTGCACGATGCACGGCCGGTATTGCTCAATTTCGGCGAGCCACGCGCCTTGGACATCACGCCATGGGCAGATCGCGTCCAATGCGTGGACGCGGCGTACACGGGTGCGTGGGAGCTTCCGGTCCTCGGCGCAGTCACGGCACCGAGTGCGGTGTTGCTCCGGCCGGATGGCTACGTCGCGTGGGTGGGCGATGGCACGCAGCGCGGCATGTCGGATGCGCTCACGATGTGGTTCGGATCGCCCGCGTTGCCGTAGCCGGTGTCACCGCCTCGTAATGCTTCCATCACCGTGCCTGAAGCCACCGATTGCAAACCTTCGTCTCGCGGAGACGAACCGCGCATACGGATGGAGCACATGAACAAAGACATCATTGCTGGCAATTGGAAACAGTTGAAGGGCAAGGCGCAGGCCAGGTGGGGCGATCTCACCGATGACGTGTTCGATGTAGCGGCCGGCGACAGCCAGTATCTCGCTGGCAAGCTGCAGGAACAGTATGGGTGGGATCGCGATCGCGCGGAAAAAGAGGTGAACGACTTCGAGCGGACGCTGAATTCCTGATGCGCGCCACGCACCATTCATGACGCAACGAGCCGGCATTTGCCGGCTCGTTCGTGTCCGGATCACGCTTCTGTCACTCCGTTTCGCACACCCTGCGTGGGCATCGCGACGGCACGGACCGCCTGTTCGACGGCACTCACCGATTTGCAACCTCGCCTTTGAGCCATGCGCCTGCTTTCGCAGGTCACTCCTAATTTCAAAGGTGAGACCATGAACAATACCAACAGCAACGACACCAGCAAGACCGCCAGCCCGCAGACGCCGTTCGAGAAGAAGAGCGAAGGCAACGTTGCGCAGCCGACCAAGGTCGAAGATTCCAAGCCGAATTCGGACACCGACCGCCAGGTCAAGGGCGATCCGAAACAGCCGACCGATGACGCAACGGGCAAGTCGCTCCGTTAAGTCTCGCAGTCAGTTTCAAGCAAAAAGCGGAGCGCAAGCTCCGCTTTTTCGTGGTGGCAATCCCCCTTGCGGGCGAGGGGCCTTGCGCGCCGCGTTGCGTATATTCATTTCGTCGACCGCAGCAGCAGAGTCATTCGAAATGACACCGACCGAAACGACCCAGGCGGGAGAGGAGTCCTTTCCGCCTTGGTATGACGAGTCGATCGATTACACGGATCCTCGCTATCACGAAGCCCTTGCGTTCGGACGGGCTTCCGCGAACGCCGCCAGCTGGGAATGGGCCGATGCCGAGTCGTCCCTGATGGAGGTGTGGTCGATGTCGCCACGCCAGGGAAAATGGGCGGACGTCCGCGGCGCCGTGTTCTACGCGTGGCACGAAACGCGCTTGTCCCTGCCATTCGAACAGGATTGGGCAAGCGACGGTTTCTACCGGCCGCACTGAGCCGAATGCATCACTGCACCGTGTAGCCCTTGCCCGACATGCAGGCGCCCCACGCGCGCCAATACGTGTCGATGGTTTGCGTCTTCGACGATTGCGCCTGCTGCGCCTGCGCGGCCTGGTTGCGACGGGAACGCGCGCCGCCCGCCACCACGCCGACGGCTGCACCGGTCTTCGCCCCGTTGTTGGCATTGCCATTGGCGACTTCACCGACCACCGCGCCCGCCGCGGCACCGCGCACCGCGCCGCGCGCGCGTTCGCCGTGTGGCCCCGTCGTGGCGACCGGCGCGGCGGCAACGGCCGCCGGGTCGATACCGGTGTCCGTTTTGGCCCACGTTTGGCACGCCGCATCGTCCTGCGATTTCTGTTCGGCCGATTGGCCCTTGGCGGGGTATGCGCTGGGTTGCTGCGCGGAGGCGCTGCCGACGACCAGGATGAGGGCGAGGCAGGCAAGCAGGTGTTGACGTTGCATGGTGAGTCCTCCAGGTTCGATAGCGTATAGCGCGCGCCATGTTCGAAAGCGATGAGCGTCTATCCGGCGCGGATCGTAGGCGGTGCGAATGCCGGATCGCCTCATCGGCTTGGATCGACGGTGATCGCCAGGACCGCGATGCCATTCCAGGTCACCGGCATCGCCTCCACCTCCAGGCTGCGTACGTCGCGTTCAGGATGCGGGTTGGGCAGATGCACGCGATAAAGATCCACGGTCTGCGGATTCAGCGTGCCGCTCTCAACGCGGGGAAGCATCACGCGCCATGCCACGTGCGAAGGCGGCGGCGGCGCTTCGATCCACATCCTCACGTCATGGGCGTAGCGCACCGGGATGCGCGCGACGCTGCCATCGACGTAGTGCACGACCAGGTTGGCCTGTGCCGGGGTGGTGTCGGGTGACGGGTCCTGCACGAAGGTCGACGACGTCGCCAGGAGTTCGAATGCGGCCGCGTGCGAAGCGGCGCGTGGCACTGCGATCCCCGGCGCGATCGGAAGGCCTTGCAGGCCGCCGCGTGCGCGTTGCGCGTACAGCGCGTCGGTCGTGGCATCGCTCGGGGACACGACCGCACGCACGTCGAAGTCCACGCCATCCAGTCGCTGTACACCCAGCGGAAGGCGGCACAGGTTGGCGACGGCATGGTGGGTGTGCTCGATGCTTTGCCGATGCGGACTCAGCGCATCGGGCGGTGCCAGGGCGAGCAACCACGGCGGTGTGGATGATGCACGCGGAAGCACGCGCGGCGACGCATTCGGACACGTCGCGCTGGTGAAGTTCGGAAGGGCCTGGTTCGTCGCCCCGGGATCCCGGCTGCGCAACGCCTGGCGCGCCTCGGGGGAGGCAGGCACGAGTGCGCCACGCACCGGCGACAGGATCCGGACTTCGCGCTCGACGGCATCGACCGGGCGCGCGTCGCTGTCGAGCCGCCACCACAGCCAGCGGCCGAAGTAGGTGCGCGCCAACAGTCGCGTCCCATCCGGACTGAACGCCACTTGCGACACCACGTCCGGCGCAGGAATGGGTGCGCGCAGCGGCGGCGCCAGCCATTCGCCCGTCTGCGTATCCAGCAACAGCACACCGTCGAGAAGTCCTTGGGCCAGCGTGCGTCCGTCGGGAGCGAAGGCGGCACTGCGCGCAAATTGCGTGCCGGAGGGCGCATCGATGACATGCGTCGCTTCGCCACCGAGCAACTGGAGGATGCGGTTGCCCGGCAGGAACGCAGCACGCCACTTGCCATCGGCGGACATCGTCACCGCAGCGGGAGGTTCTGCGGTGGGAGTGAAGGCCAGTGCGCGACCCGAAAGCGGATCCAGCATCCGCACACCATCGGGCGAGGCCGTGGCGACGGCGATGCGCTCGCTGCTCGCACCTGCGGCCACGATGCCTTCATCCTTTTTCGGGAGCACCGCAGGTCCCGCCGGTTGCAGGGTCCGACCATCCAGGAACTGCACACCGCTGCCGGTCTGCAACGCAATGTGCGTGCCGTCCGGCGAAGGCAGCAACGCCGTGATGCCGTCGGGGATTTCCAGTGGACGCGCCAGCGCGCGGCCGTTGTCCAGCGACAGCACGGTCAGGGCCTCGGTCAGCGGGCGGCCGCGCTCGACGCTGTACGTGACATACGCGCGGGCGCCCTGGAGTGCGAGCTTCATCGGCGTGTTCGGCAAGGCGAGCGGCGGGAACCGAAGTCGTCCGTTGCGCCAGTCGATCACGCGTAGTTGCCGACCGCTGCTGGTGGCGAGCACCTTTGCATCGGCGTCGAGTACCGCAAATCCGATCGGTTGCGGATGGACGAATGCCTGCGATGCGGGCCGGTCGTCCGCAGCACGCATCACCGTCGCGCGATTGCCGTCGACCGCGACGTAATGCGTGCCGTCGAACGCCAGGCCTGATGCCTGCTGCGGCGGCGCGGCCCCTGCGCGGAGCGGCGTGGGCGGCAAGCGCCAGAGCCTGACCTCGCCATCGATGCTCGCACTCGCAAGCAGTCCGGACGCGGCATGCAGGTCCGATGCAAACGCGGGAATCTCCTGCGAATGCCGGAACAGCGGCATTCGCGACAACACCGCGCGGTTCGCTTCGCCCAAGCCGGAAAGTTGCCAGACGCCCACCGAATCCTGGTCGCCGACACGGACCAGCCCGGTGCCCGGATCGATGGACACGTCCGCCACCGCTGTCCCGATGTCGAGTCGTCGGCCTACGGCGAAGTCATCGCCGCGCTGCCACACCCAGACGCTTCCGTCGTCGCTGCCTGCGGCAAGCCATGCGCCGTCGTCGGCGAATCGCAACCAATGCGTCGACGCGGCAGGGCCCGGCAGCAAGCGTCGCAGCCGGCCGGTCGTGGGATCGGCGAGCGACACCGCGCCGCGGGTGTCGGCGATCGCCAGCAATCCCGTTTGCGGATCTGCGGCCCATGCCGAATAGGCAATGTCGGAGGACGGGTTCGCGAAGAACCAGCGCGTGGACAGCGTCGCGGGATCGAGGATCTGGACGCCCTTGATATCGCGCGATGCGATGAAGCGCGCGCCCGGTGCGATCAGCCACGAGGGTCCGATCGGGCTGTACGGTGCCGATGGGCCCAGCGGTTTCCAGTGCACCGCATCCCACAATTGCACGCGGTGCAGGTCCTCGCGTCGCAGCAATGCGTAGCGGCCGTCGTCGCTGTAGGTGGCATCGCGCAGCGACGGGAACACTTGCTGCGGATGCGCCACTACACCTGTCGCAACGTCGATCCGCCAGTTGTCGATGCCGCTGGGCGAAATCACCAGGCTCGGCCACCAGTTGCCGACGACCAGGTAGCGTCCGTCCGGCGAGAAGCGCATGCGCCGCATGACGAGATCGAAGTTGCCGTGGCCGAAGAATGCGGGCTCCCCTGCAAGCGAGGCGCGCCAACGTTGGTGGCCATCGGTCGTGTCGAAGAGGAACACCTCTGCGGTTTCGGCCGTGCCCACTGCAAGCGAGTGTCCATCGGGGCTCAGCGCAACGCTCGCGATCTTCTGCGGCATGACGAAGCGATCGATCAGCCGCGGATACGCCGCCAGCGTCATGCCCAGGCGTCGCCGCTCCAGTGCAATCGCAGCACTGTCGCCGGCGCTTTCGCCCGCGCGCAGGTTGGCGGCCAGGCCCGGCAGCGCGCCGAAGTCTCGACCCAATGCATGTGCGTGTTGCAGCGCCAGCGCGCGTTGCGCCCCGAGTGCGCGTCCCGCCTGCCGTGCGTTGCCTTCGGCGCGTCGCCATTGCACGGTGGTGGCCACGACACCGACGAGCAACGCAAGGCAGGCGAAGGCGGCGATCCCGGCGAGCTTCGGCTCACGCCTGGCCCAACGCGCGGTGCGTTGCGGCAGGTTGAGCGGACGCGCCTGCACGGCGCGCCCCTCGAGGAAGCGTCCGAGTTCGTCGGCCAATGCCCGTGCACTCTGGTAACGCGCCGTGGGTTCCTTGCGCAGGCAGCGCAGGCAAATGGCCTCCAGGTCCTTCGGCACCGCGGCGAGCTGCGACGGGGGACGCAGGTCGCCGGCCCAGAGCAGCTGCAGCGTGCGCGAGGTGCTTTCCGCCTCGAACGGCGGGTGGCCGGTGAGCATCTCGTACAACACCGTTCCGAGCGCCCACACGTCGGTGGCGGGCGAGAGCGCGCCCAGGCCGGGTCGCGACTGTTCCGGCGCCATGTAACCCGGCGTCCCCGACATGCGGTGCTCTTCCAGGACGTGGTCGAGCGGGCGCGCGAGTCCGAAGTCGGCGATGCGGGGCACGCCGTCGCCGTCGATCAGTACGTTCCCGGGCTTGATGTCCAGGTGCAGCACGCCGAGTCGGTGCGCGTAGTCGACGGCTTCGGCCACCGTGCGCAGCAAGCGCGCCGCTTCGCGCGGCGGCATCGGTCCCTCGGCATCGAGTTTCTGGGACAGGCTGTGCCCGCGCACCAGTTGCATCGCGTAATACAACACCCCGTCGTGCTCGCCGATGCCGTGGACGATGACGATATTCGGGTGCTGCAGGCGCGCGGCGTGTCGTGCTTCGCGGCGCAAGCTTTCGACCAGTTCTTCCGAAGCCCATGGGCCGGCGGACTGCAGCTTGATCGCGACCTCGCGGTCGAGTCCGCGCTGGCGTGCGCGATAGACCACGCCCATGCCGCCCTGGCCGATCTGCTCGAGCAGTTCGTATTCGCCGAAGTCGCGCTGCGCAGGATCGTCCAGGTCGACTTCGAGCCGTCCTCCCTGCGCCAGGGCGTCCGCCATGGCGTCGGTGATGGAGGCCGGAGAGGTGGCGGCGCGCGCTTGCGTGCTGGCGCCGAAGGCTAGCCGCGCCAATGCGGGACTCAGCCGCCAACGACTGCGTTCGCCGGACTCGCGCCCTTCGTCGTTCATGACGCAGGCCGTTCGTTCGCCTGCGAGGGTGTCTCGAGGACTTCGCGGAGCTCCTTCAGTTCCTGTTCCAGCGCTTCGCCGCTGCCCACGGTCTGCGCCAGTTCGAGTCGCACGAGCTGGCGCAGGCGTTGGCGCATGCGATGCGCCTGCACCGCGATGGTGTTGCTGCGCACGCCCGTGCTTTCGGCGAGTTGCCGCAACTCGCTCGCCTCTGCGTGTTCCACCAGCAAGGGCGCGAGCTGTTCGAATTGCGCGCGTTTGCCGGCCGCGGCCCATTCGCGTTCGAGTCGATGCATCGCATGCCCGAGCACCGTGCCCAGCCACGCGCGGGTGAAGGCTTGCTCGGGCGATTCATCGCCGGCCACGTCGTCGATCGCCTCGCCGTCCACGCGATGCGATGCACCGCGCCTGAGCGCGCTCGCCTCCGCATGTTGGTCGTGCAGGAAGTTGCGCAGGGCCACCAGCATCAGCGTGCGGAATCGTCCCCGTTGGGGGTCGGCGTCGGCGTACCAGCCGCGTTCGAGGAAGCGCAGGAAGAACGCCTGGGTCAGGTCTTCCGCATCGCCTGGTGCATGGCCACAGTGCCGCACATAGGCCAGCACCGGCGGGCGATAGGCGCGGCACAACTGCTCCAGGGCCGCGCGCGCCTGCTCCGGGCTGTCGCGTGCCGCCGCGAGGAGGCTCCAGCGAGTGGTCTGGAACTTGCTGATGGCAGGGCCTACCGGAAGCGGACTGGCCCTCGGGACAACGCGCCTGCACTCCGCCATGGGCCAGCGTTCGGCGCCATGTGACGAAAGGTAGCGTGTTGCCCTTGCGGTAGCCCGCTTCCGGTCGGCGGTACTGAGCAGGTTCGGGATCATTTCACCGGGCGCAGGGCGTGCAGGAAGACGTAGCGCCCGACTTGGGTACCGGTGCGCACGCCAGCCCTGCAACCGCAGCGGAAGTGGATGCCCGCGTACACACGCGCATCGATCGCCTCGTTCGCGGCCTGCGAGAGCGAGTCGAAATGGCGGGTGATGGTCTTGCCCGGCAAGTCCACCAGCGGGGCCGGCAACGGCACGGGCGGTGCTGCGAAGGTGCGCGTGAACGCGATGTTGTCGGTGCCGAAGAAGCGACGCAGCACTTCGGTGGATGCACCGGTCGCGGTCGGGAGCGCGCACGGGTAGTCGGGATAGGGCGGCGTCACCAGGAAGGGACGCCAGGTCGCATTGCTCGATGTCGCCGCGTTGCCGTCATTCGTCCAGCGGATCGCGGTGACGGGACGCCAGAAGTTGTAGTCGTACTTGGCGCCCATCGTGGTGATCAGGCCATCGGTCTCGGCCATGTTGAGCAACGCAAGCAGACGCGCATGCTGCCAACGATCCAGGCCGAGCCCCTCCACGATGGTACGTGCGGTGAGGTTCCAGTTGCTGCCGCCGCCCGGCCAATAGCGCGCGATGTCGCTCTGCGCCGAGTCCGGTGCCGCGCCGCGCACCAACGCATCGCCGATCGACTTCACTTCGTTGTAATCGCGCGCGTAAGCCTTGCTGGTGACGTCGAGGATCTTCGCCGGCCCGGCGCGGAACTGCTGCGCATCGTGGATCACGAACGGCAGCACCTGGCCCCACAGGCCGAACATCGGCACGATCTGCGCCGGGAACTCCGGATTGGGCGTGGGCTGGTAAACGCCGCGAGCGGCTGCAAGCAAGTACGGCGTGTTCGGAGTCGCCGAACCATCGTTGCTGCGCGCTGCGAGGATGGCATCGGCCGCGGCATTGCCCGCCGCGATGCCGGCCAGTTCGGAGGCGTCGTAGGGCATGGCGCCGAGCACGCTGTCGAAGGCGTTGTTGATCGCGTTGATCGCGCTGGTCTTGTCGGCCGATGCCGGCAGCGGATCCAGCATCGTCAGCGCGACCCTGCGTGTCGCCGCGGCGACGGCGGCATCGGGCGAGGCGTTCGCGCTGGCCGTCGGCACGACCGAATAGGTTTCGTAACGACGGTCGATGGAATTCAACGCGTCGTGCACCGCGATCTGTGTCATCGCGATCACGCGCGACTGCTGTTGCGGCCCGCCGAAGCGCGGCGCCACCGGGGGACTGGAGACGACCGCGTTCATGTCGGTGACCACGTCGGCCTGGGCGACGCCAGCGGCGGCTGCGATGGCAAGACCGCTGGCCAGCGCGAGCCGTTGCGGCATGGATGCGGCGCGCGGGAAAACGAGCGCCACGACGGCGCTGCGTCGGGTATCGACGTTCATGTGCACACTCCCAGGTTCTTGCGCCCTTGGGCGCCCGCCGCGGGATGCGGCACTGGGAGGTACGGCGAAGGCGTGCGGCGATTACACGCCCCGGATCAGAAGCGGAACGAACAGCCGATTTCCGGACCGTGCAGGTTGATGCTGAGCGAGTCCGAGTGTGTCCGCTTGAATCCGTCGTCGGGTACGGCGCGTCATGGCTGCGCCTCCGGAATCGGCAGGCACTCCATCACCTCGATGGATTCGCCGGGGAAGATCGTGAAATGCGGATGCCCTTCGAACATGCGCGCGGCCGCTTCCTGGGAGTCGGCGTCCACGGCCACCCAGGCGGTCATTGCATTCTTGGTTGGCGACACGCCCGCCTTGTCCACGCGCAAAGTCTTGCCAAGCGGCGAGCCGATCACGGCGAGCGCGTTCTTATGCTTCTCCATCCAGCCGCCCCACGCTTGGATGCCCTCGCGCTCCTTCGCCTTGCGCGTCGTTTCATCGAGCGCGTTCCAGGCGGCCATTGCGTCGGGGGTGCCGAGGAAAACAGCGAGGTAGCGGGGCATGGGGGTCTCCTTGCGCGGGGGTGCGTCATGGAGGACCGGGGGTGGTTAGGCCGGTGTGAAACCGATGCTGGAATTGGTACTGGTTTCTTCACCTCTGGCTGAGCGCCGTATCCGCGCCCTCCACCGAACGCACCGCATCCTCGATGACATTCGCCACATCATCCGCGCGCGACAACATCGGCACGTGGCCCGACAACAGCGACACCGTGTGCGCGCGGATCTTGAGCGCGAGCGCTCGCTGCGCATCCGGATCGATCATGCGATCGGTTTCCGAGACGATGTACCAGGCCGGCTTGGAGGTCCACGCCGCAACGCTCACCTTCTCGTCGAAGTTGGCGGCGCGCACCGGCGTCTGCGACGCGGCGACCACCAGGCCGTCCTTCGGCGGCAGGTCCTGCACGAAGTCCGTCAGGATCGATTGCGGCGCCAGCGTCAGGTAACCCTCCGGACTGGCAATCGCATCTGCAAGGCCGGGTGTCGTCGGGAAGCCCTTGATGTCATCGCGCGACGACGCGCCGGTCGACGGTGCGAACGCGGCGACGTACACCAGTGCCTTCACCTTCGCATCGACGCCGGCCTGCGTGATGACGGTGCCGCCCCACGAATGACCGACCAGCACGACGGGCCCGGATTGCGCATCGATCACGCGTTTCGCAGCGGCCACGTCGTCCTGCAACGAGGTCAGCGGATTCTCCACGGCGATCGCCTTGATGCCCTTGGCTTCGAGCAGCGGAATCACCTTGCGCCAGGAGGAGCCGTCGGCGAAGGCGCCGTGGACGAGGACGACCGTCGGTCCGGCCGGTTCCGGCGGCTTCGGGGTGTGGTGGGCCGCGAATGCCGTCGCGCTCGCGGAGAGCAGGGCGGCGGTCAGGAGGGACGTGGCCAATTTCATGTTGCAGCCTCTTGAACGACTTGCGTTGCAGGTGATTTCGGGCGCATGGGCCGCCCGGCAAGCGATGGGAATGAAAAGCAGCGTTCCGCTCATCCATCGCTCGTCGATTCGGCGACTCAGTTGCGCACGGGCGTAATGCTGAACTTCGCCAGGCCTTCGGATTTCGACAGTTCGTCTGCAAGCAGGGCGGGAGACAAGGCGCGCGAACGCTCCACGGCGATGGCAGCCAGCCGCCATTCC
>Ga0066809_10000010_pt1 | contig 16285 bp, 19 predicted proteins | sample SoimicmetaGmgLPC_FD_62222 | JGI IMG/M metagenome (GOLD analysis project Ga0066809, IMG submission 62222) | Soil and rhizosphere microbial communities from Laval, Canada - mgLPC | ecosystem: Environmental > Terrestrial > Deep subsurface > Rock core/Sediment | place: Laval, Canada | collected... | reverse complement strand
CTCGCAGTACTCTCCATCTAGGATAATAGTCCGAGCAATCCACGGATGATCGTGAGGATCTTTAGCAACGTCCGCCCGCAGGATGTGGTGAATACGAACGCTAGGTAACCACGAGTACTTACTTGCGTGAGTCTCTGGGTTGTACGGGTTAAACAACCACCACCGATCCATGTAATCTTCTAGGTGAACGTACGGGGTTTTAAAAGATCTGTTCACTAGATAGTTAGCAACAAAAGGCTGGGCTACTACTCTAGCTACAACCTGCCACAACTTCTCTTTGATGATGTTCATATCGTTTAACATTTCCTTAAGGGAAAAAGAAGCCTGTCTAGTTACTAACACCCTTTGACGGATGAGGCCCAAACTGGAAGTGTGTTCCGTGCTCGGTACTAGTAACTCTACAGGCTCTGTAAAATAGGACCAGTACTTAGGGTACTAGTTCCTCAATTGAAGTAGCTTACTTCCACTCTCCGTCGTCTTCCAGCCCAGCAACAGCCTTATCCCCGGCAGGTACCTCAAGGGTCTTACCTGTAGAGAACTGATAGAAGTCCCGAGCATACTGCTTAACAATTGCGTCCAAGGCTTCCAGCTTATCCTTCACCTTGGTAGGGGAAGGTAGCGCTCCGGCCTCGTGAGCCAGCTTAGCAAATGCGATAGCCGTGTTAAGGGCTGCCTGCTTGGAGATAGTATCTTGTCGGTTGTCGAACGTACCGCTATTAGCGGAAGCGGAGGTCAGCGATGGAGCAGCACTAGGAGCTTGGCGTGGAACACCGGCCTGTACTACTAGAGTCTTGTTCTCCACGTTCTTGTACTGTCCGTTCATAGACACCTGAAACGTAACGGTATCACCAACAGCGCACTTAGGAGCGTACATGCCTACGCCGAACTTCTCACCATTAACTACGATGGAGTACATCGTTTTTCCAGTCTTAGTATTCAGTACTGGAATGTCACTCACTACACCTGTAACTTGGTTCATATTAGCCGATCTCCGTCAGAGTTGTTTTCGTGGTAACAGTTCGTACTTTTAGTGCTCTTTTATAAATGCAGTATTCTCCCTCTTCAAGACAGTTGCCATCAACACGATCAATCAGCGCAGCCTTAGCCTCCGCGAGAGACTCTGCGCTATCTACAATATACTCACTATTCTCATCAACGATTAAAAAATGGTCAGACGCTGGCTTTACTTTTTTAGCAAGCACTGGTTTCGTTTTGGCAACCATTAGATTACTTCTCCTTCCGCTCTTCTTTTCCATTCGGAAACACTTGATAGATAACTTCTTTCTTTGTATCAGACCAGTTACGTGCCAGCTTTATACCGACACCCAACGGCACGGTAAACTCGTAGTTGTAAATATCCCTTAAGTACTGGTACACATCTAACGTCAAGCACTGCTTACTCAACTCCTCAAATAACTCAGTCGCGTCTTTGTGGACTTTGTTAACTAGAGAATCGTGAATGGTGTTAAGCACAGTGATACCAGTTCCCTCGCTCCTGTGCCAGAAACACACCGCAGCAATGGGAATAATCTCAGCAGTCGCCAGTCCCTGAACAGGGAAGTTATAGATCTCGGTGGAGTGAGACACATAACCAAACCGGTTAATGCTTGCCTTAGGCCAATAGTATACCATTCCGTAGGGTGTTGTCAAGTACTTCTTGTCTGCTACCTTAAGCGCCCATTCATGTTGAGTCTTACTGATACCAGCGTAGTGCTCCTTGAAATACTTGGAGTAAGCTTTCTCAGCAGGCGTCTTACCCATACCTCCGTACAACGGAGAGAACGTACGGGACTTAGCGTCTTGTCTAGACGTAGGCTCACCGGCTGCTGTAAGCTCTGCTGCTGTTTGAGCGTGGACATCCGCCCCGGTTACGATCTCATCGTACGCGGTTCCGTCGTGTCCTAACTCAGCGGCTACTCTAAACTCCAGCTGTGCACCGTCACACTCGCCGATTAGATAGTCTTCGTCCCCTGCCCAGAACAACCCCTTGTACTGTCTAGGCATGTTCTGAAACTGAACGCTTCGCGTCTTACCGTCAGCGAACGTTACCTTGCGCCCCGAAGAACTTAAGCGGTGAGTAGCTGTAATACCTTGGTTGAAAATACCTAGAAACTTGCACTGTCTTTCCTCGCACGTCTTTTTAAAGTAGGTTAGATTCTTCGTCAGCAAAGAATCGAGTTTGTTAAATCGTTTGTAAAGCTCTAAGAACTCACGTTGCTCGTCTGTCGTAGCAACAAGAAGGCTTAGTGTGGCGGCATCAGTTTTAGTTGCTCCCTTCGCAGTAACGATATCGTTTCCGCGCTGGTCTTTGGGTCGTGGGAACTTAAGAGTGCCGAACAGATATTCAGCAAGCTGCTTGCCGGAAGCGAAGTTAACACCTTCAGCAAGACCATCGAGCCGACGCTTGGTCTCGTTGAATTCACGCAGTGTTCTGTCATACTCATCCTCTACTCGTGTGTTATCAAGAGTCATACCCTCGAACTCGATGTCTGCCAAGAAGGCACACGTTATATTCCGAGTCAGTACGATGTGCTCAAGTTTCTTTTCTAGCAGCAGATCTAGTTCTACTTTGAACAAGCGATGACAAAGATCGACATCTAGTTCACAGTACTCTAGCAGCCAGTTGTTCGGAATCTCAGAGGGGCACACTCCGGATTTAATCAGCGTGGATACCACGTCCCCCTTAGCTCCTAGATCGTACTTCTTAGCTAGGTCTTGCAGGCTACGAGGTTCACGAAGGTTACCATCAAGCACCCACTGTCCTAGCATTGTGCAGAAAGGTAGCACCTTACGTAGGTTTACACCGCACCGCTTAAGCCATTGCAACTCGAACTTGGCGTTGTGTGCTACGACGAATAAGGCGTTATTAATATCAGATAGCAGCTCATCTTGATCCCACTCGTCACCGAACTTGTGCTTATCAGTGAAGGTCCCGTCGGAGTGTACCACGCGCCAGCAGGCTAGGATAAGTTTGTTGTCCTCGTTAATCGCAGCGCCAAACTCTAGAGCAGTAGTCTCGAAGTCTAGTACTACGTAAGACCCTTTAGGTTGTCTGTATACCCGTTGACTCCCCGCCTGTAGAAACCACGGGAGCGGATTCAATTTCATTAAGATCCTTATTGTTGCCAGTAAGTTTGTACTGCGCTAGAATTATATCTTGCAAGTCATTGTTCATGTAGTCATATCTATCCGGCACATTAAGTACCACGATTCGCGGATCGTCGTAGGCGACTAAAGTGTTGGCAACTAGGGCGTCTTTGTGAGACGGTTGCATACACACAATCTGATCTGCCCATTCCATCAGAACTTCGTCAGCTACAATAAGAGCAAAATCTTCTTCTGCTCCGCACGAGCGGGTGTTAAACCCGTACTCCCGCTGCAATACGGCGGCTGCTGTTGGAGATCGAAGAAGCCCTGCTGAACAAACACACAGAACTTTCTTAGCGTTCCCTTGAAATTTATTGTGGCAATTACCTAGACGGTTTCTGGTAGTCATTACACAAGCCTCTTAGTTAGATCCATTATAATCACGTGCGAGTTGTGTGGTGCAAAGTAATCCACGTCCCTGATAGCAATTGTGTAATCAGGATATGCTGCTTGTACTTCAGCTGTTAGAACACTGAGGTCTGGATGATGATGCCCGGATACTACAACAGTGTGTTCAAAGCCTAGTGGAAGTTCGGTAGTCACAGTTCGATTACCATTGAAGAATTTACTTGCTTATAGTCTCCGTCACACATAGCTACGTTGTAGAACTCAACACCGTGGACATTCGTACGTCCGTAGCTCTCGTGAATGTGACCGACAACCCAGTGTTTAACCGCCTTAGGAACTCCGTTGCTCAGCCAAGTAGTGTAAGCCTTTGCTCCTACGTGGCGTTGATCTTTGAACCTCCGCTCGTCTGGGTTACACGCATCGAGAATCTTGTAAGGAGGACAGTGAGATACGATTATATCAGCACTAGTGGCTACCTCTCCTAGATCATCTAGGCGCGTAGCTAGTTTGTCCTCCGTTACGTTGAACGCCCAGCCCGGAAGATTCGTTACCCACGGCAGCCCTAGAATCTTTACTCCTTCGACCACCGTACTCGGGCGGCTGGCCCCAAGCAACTTGATCCCGGCAGCTCTAAGCTCGGCGGCTGCCGAACCTTCGTAGTTCCTGATGTGGAAGTCGTGATTACCGGGGACGAGGATCTTAATCTTGTGAGGCAATGCTTTCAAAGCCTCAAGTCTAGGATACCACTCGTCAGCTTGACCAGAATACATCAAGTCTCCGGCGTGAATAAGAACGTCTCCGTCATTAACTAGATCCGGATTAATAGGGAAGTGCGTGTCGCTGGTTAGAACAATCTTCATCGTGCAATTAGTCCTTTATAAAATCTAGTAGATCAAATTCGTACAAGGCGTTCCAAGCTGCTTGGCTCTCTTGTACGCCGTCCTTCATATCGGAGTCGAACAAAGCAAGAACTTCTCTCTCTAGACCGTAGTATCCGGCACAGCGAGTCACTACTTGCAGCCACGTCTCGTCAAGTTCTTTTCTTAGTACAAGCATAAGTCACCGGAACAGGCGGATGAAATCTTCTCGCGTCATGTACGGAGTATCGGCTGAGTCTTTGTAATTACTAAGACCGCCGCGTTCGCGCTGTGTGTACCACGACAGGTTAACACGGCCCGGAATTACAGCAGCGGTGTACTGAACACCGTCCGAGCCTTTCTTCCAGAAGGTTGTGTCACTCAACCCCGTACGGAATCCTGCAAACAACAAGAGGATTACTTCGTCGTTGCGCATGTAATCCGATCCGTCCGAGTGATCTACTTCCTGCGGAATCACGTTAGGAGCTGGGAGCTTTTTGTGCATCAAGGTAAGAAGAGGCTTAATCATTTTGTAACTTAGTCCTTAGTTATAAGTATAGATTAGTTATAGTCTATACTAGTACGCCCTGTTGGGCAGGGCGTTTATATATCTATTAGTACTAGGCCGGTCTTTGGTTGACCGGCTTATATATACTAGAAGCCTTGTAGTGCATTATACTAGATCAACAGATCTTGTCAAGTCCTACTAGGTATGCTGTTCATCCTTTGTTTAGATAGATGTATACCGGCTGTACGACGGTACTAATCTAACAGGCCAGCTCTCGTGCCGTCCGGTGATCTTGTTCTTCGGTAAGCTGAACACGCGCTGCCCAGATGATTCCATATCACTAGTCATACCGATACCTAGCATCACATCAGCTTGCGCGGGGATACCTGTGTTAGAGAAGTCTACGTCTCCCATTTCCAAAGAGGCCTTACCGCTAGCTGAATCACCAGCTTGTGTAACGGAGATGACCACGATGTTGTACTTCTTAGCCATGTTACGAGCGAACGTAGCCGCTTGCTCTAGCTGAATGACCCGGTTACCGTCCCTACCGCCCATGTCCACATTCCTAAGCTGGTCGATGATGACCGCCGCTGGACGTGTCTTGTCGATGTAGGCCTCAATCTGGCGAGGAGTACCCGGCGCTGCTGACACAACTTGAATCAAGTCTAGGCCGCGCTCTCGGGCGATAGCCATGCTACCCTGTACATCCCCAAGTACCTCGTTCTTTGATCGCCCTGTGAGGCACGACGTGAGGCGTAGGAGGATGTCTTGCGGTCTGTCCTCATTAGTCCAGTAAAGAACCCGGTGACCGTGCTTAGCAAAGCCGGCAGCTAGAGTAATACACTGAGCACTCTTACCTGTCTCGGGCCTAGCAAACAGCACCATGTGGTGACCGCCACGTAGCCCTCCGTCCAAACGCTCGGCTAGACTATCCGGATAAACTCGAAGCAATCCCTCTCCGGAGAAACTCTCGTGGATGATAGTCGCTAGATCTTCTGTGGAATAGATCTCTATCCCAGTCTCGTTCATCTCTTCCAAAGAGCCTAGCTTAACGACACGTGAATATGCTTCCAGTAGTTCTTCAGTAGGCTTCCCGTTTGTAATAGCAGCGGCTAGTTCATCTCCGATCTCTTGCTGCTTGGCTTGAAGTACTAGGAAAGAAACATTAGCTTCGGATAGATCCACAGCCTCAGCCAAGGCGCGATCTAGAATTTCAGTGATGCGTTGTACGTGCTTCTCAGCTTTAACTTTATCAGCTAGTACGGCGAGGATCACATCACGTTGGGCGTAGTTCGCATCGTGATCTAGACGATAGTACTCTCCGATGCGCTCGAATAAGATACCGAATTCACGAGAGTAACGCTTGACGTTGATGTGCTTACGGATCAGATCGTAACTGTTTCTCGACTTGACACTAGCAGCTAGTAGGATCTTCTCCAGTTAACTTCTCCTTGAGGTTAATTTATCGAGCTTAGAAATTCTTCAAGCTGTTCATCGCTCATGTCCTTGATATCTATAGTAATTTTTACCGCTTCCATCTTTAACAAGTGGCGGTACTTAGCTACGTACGCTATCGCTTTAGCGAACGCGTCATAATCAAGAGCCAGTTTAAGCTGATAATGAGGGTACTGACGCACCAGTTTCGCAATCTCGTTAATGCGATCTTCATTTATGTGAGTTCCTAGTAGAGCAATGCTGGAGATTCCGGCCTGCCACAAACGTAGCGCGGAATAGATATCTTCTACGATTACTAGTGGGGATGGAGGAACATCTTCTAGCCACGGCGCTACGTGCAAGAACCACGCCATGCTGTTAGGTCTAGTGATCTTGGTTAGAGTCTTTGGTTTTGCGACCGGTACAGAGTGGGATCGTAGCACAACTCCGTCATCATCGAGCGAGTAGGATTTTACTGGAAGGATTACTCTCCCGCCGTAATCCGAAGTCCAAGCTAGACCCCAGTGCTTAAGCGTTGGTTCCACTAGCTTGTACTTAGAGTTAAGCAACTCTTTAAGTTCTTGCGGGAGAGGTTCCCTTACGATTTCGACTTCTTTGTTATCGACGTGAACAGGTGGTGAATGATAAAATACTTCTTCGCGGGGGCCAACAAAAGCTTTTCCTTTGAAAGAGCAACAGGCCCGGTGACACATCCACAGCAGCGTTCCTTTTTCATCACGGCTAACACTAAGAGAACGTTCACCTGAACTACCTCCTCGGCACGACGGGCAGAGTTGCCCAGCAAGAGAGCCTCCGGGATGTAGCGAGGCGTACTCCATAACTAGAAAGTCTGCATCAGTTACGTACAGTCCCACTTTTAGATTCCTTATTAACAGGAGCGTAGATAGCGATAACTCCTCTCTTATCTACAGTCTGGGTAGGTTTACTTACAATGAACTCAAGGAAAGCTGTGTCGTCGTGGCGAGAATTAAAAGCAGGATTCTCACGAGCGCCGATCACAGTACACGTAGCACTTTGGGCGCGGTCTAGCTCTTTAGTAAACGATGATCCTACGTTGTAGATTACTGCACTATAAATCTCACCGCCTTCACGAACTTCTCCGAGGTACTCATTAAGATCAGGATCAAGCATGATAGGAGAAAATTCAATCTCCCGCCCAAGCCAGCCTGCCTCACGAGCGAGATCAATGTTCTTCCGCAAGAACTTAGGAGAAGGGAACGGAATTACAACGTCTTTAGTTTCTGCCTCAGCATTTACTAGGCTGAAAGCTTTTTGGCTTTCGTCCCAGATCATGTCCCATTCAGCATCCTCAGTAACCTCGGCAACTACTCCATCTCGTACGACCAACTCTGTGCTTCGTGCATCGCTTCGATCAGCTCCGTGTTGTACTCTGCTAACGGGGTTAGGTGCAACTGCCGTTGAGGCGGGAGGAAGAATCACCGTAGCGGTGGGATTATTAACAACAGCTTTAAATTCCTTTAGGATGTTGTCCTTAGCCCACGAACTACTGGCAGGAGTCTTGGACTGAGCGTTATTAATAACACTTCCGTTAGAGGAAGAGGTATTCTGTGCTACTTGTTTAAGAGGTGTCTTCGTGAAAGCCTTAGGATTTTGAATGTTAAACTCGTAAAGCTGGTCTTCTTCGAGGGATATGATTGTGTCCTCTTCGATAACCACGTCCGCTCGTTCCGCCAGCCAGAACAACATGCCCGGTTCCGATGCGAACAAAGCAGTCTTACTGTTCTTAACAAACGCCACGTGCATCGGACGTTCTTTGTTTCGCACGATGTTGATGACGGAGGCGTTAGCTGCCAAGTCTGACCACACAAAGCAATAGGCTCCATCGAAACCTTTGATAGCAGCGGCACCGCCAAGCTTGATCTTATCAGCCGCCCAGTGCGTGTCACTTACGTACTTAGTTTGATTCCATCCTTTCAAAGTACCGTTGTGCATCAAGGAAAACACAGCGCCGTCCTCTACGTACGAGGTCATAGGATGAGCGGAAGCGATTCCCATCCCTCCTGTAGTAGCCGAACGATTGTGTACAAACGTTACCCAGCTACTAGACGCATCAGCAATCATGTCCTTAGCTACAGCATCTTGAGTAAACAAAGATCCGCACACGGGTAGTTTGTGAGAGACCAGCTCTCCGTTTGCTGTAAGTTGAAACATACCAGAAGCGTCCACACCACGAACGGCACCGGCAATTAGAAAAGACTTGATGAGAGCCGGGCCTTTACTAAACACAGCCTCCGCAGACATGATACCAGCAATTCCACAAATGACACTTTCTCCTAGATTAAGGTGTGCTTGTATCAGACTGCGCGGGGGGGCAATCGTACTTCGTTATCTTCTTCGTACCCGTAGACCGCTCTTTCACCATTCAACGGTACTGGTCTGCGCCACCGCACCACATCTCCGGCAGCGGCGTATAGATTGTGTGCGTACGCCGGAGGCGGCTGCGGTGCATCAGCATCGGGAACAACCGCTTGTTCTTCGCCGGCAGCAAAGAATCCTCCATCTGCTACACCGTTAAATGGACGAGGCGGAGCTACGTCTTGCGCCTGATGTACGTACGGAATTAGACGCTCTTGGCCTAGCTGTTGTGTTGCGTGCCGGATTCTTTCATCGACTCTCGCTGTAATGTCTCGGTGAGTCACCGCACCCTGCATCACACCATTTTCTACAATATTCGCAATGATAAACTGCGCCTTTCCAATACTAAACAACAGATCATTAGTAGAAATACCGAGATTGTTTACGTTGTAGGCATTCAACCTATTAGCGTTACTGGCATTCGGGTAATCGAGTTCCTCTGCTAGGTACCTGTAAAAGTGATCTTTCAAGCGCTGATCGTTCGGCAACAGCGGCATTATCGTTTTGTCGTATACTTCACGACACGCCAGCTTGTGAACTATGGAGTGCAAGTTATAAGGCTTGAAAGAATTAAAAGTTATATGATTATTATTCGGGTCTAGGAAAAGCGGAACATTAAAACCAACTATTTCCATCACGTAATCCAATCCGGCCAAGCCTTCAGGCCGGTCTTGGCGAACCGCCTCTGCTGGAGGTCTTACATCAACGTTAATAGCTTCGATTACAGCAGCCATACGCTCCACCGCATCGTGCATCGCACCTCGCGGTGTGTTCTCACAAAGAGTAGCAAGGCAAACATCGTTACAAACTTCATCTACCACTGACATCGGGTTGCCCGACGCCCATTCTAGAACCGACAAGTTAAGAGCTTCGGCTTTAGCCGCGATTGTTTTTCCTACAAGCTTAACTGATTGCACGAAGTTAATCCACTTGGTCAATTCTTCTTTGTTAACCGGATTGTGAAAGTGGCGGAATTCGAACGATCCGTGCTTCTTGATAGAGATCAGATTAAAGGCGGAGTACCTAGAAGAAGTATCTAGCAAACGGTTAAGATCGCGTTCGGAGAAACGTTCTTTCATAAGAAAAGCCACTAGCTTTCCTTGGCCCTCTAGCAAAGGCAGGCAGTACCCTGTCCAACGCCGTTGAATGTGTGTGATAGACCAGAAGCTTTCCTCAGCTGCTTGATAAGCAAAGATCATACCACGAACTTCTTCCATCTCGGCATCGCGCATGTCAATGTGAAGATGGCACGAGGTGCGTCCGTTAGCTACAAGATTGCAACCCTCGGTCTCGGCGAAGAACTGGTGAATTGCTCCCGCCAAATCTTCACCGGCAAGCGGCTCTCGGAGAATGTACTCAGTGCCTCCCCGCAGCGAGTGGTCTGGTACCATCTGCCACACGCCGTCGTGCTGCGCAAAGTTAATGTTTGCTCTACCGGTGTTTTCGTACTCCAGTTCTACTCCCATAAGAATAGTGTTGCTACGAAAGTTTGCTGGCATTTTTAGCCTAGTAGCTTGTGCACGATGACCGTACAGGCTAGATAGGTTTTGTTTATTAATAGGAACCGGCATAGTTAAGCGGCCTGTTTATCAAACATACGTTTCACTACAGTAGACCGGATGTCTACGTTGTTATTAGCAGATACCGCGCCTACAATTTTACCTGAGAAGTGAAGCTGATAATCTTTAACGGTCGTGGATCTCCGACTAATAGCGAAGAGGTGAGACAAAGCAAAGCCTTTTAGTGCACGAGGGTGCGCGGTAAGTTTAGCAATAGCTTCGTGCAAAGGTACGAAGTTAGGATTAAAGACTAAGAAAGCTTTTTGAGCATCAGCCAGAGCAGGCTCCTCCGCAGCCGCGCGGGCGGGAGCAATTAGATCCAGCTCTAGGTTACCGCTGTAAAGACCTCGCTTGGTGCCTAAAGTGCGAGAGAGCATCCAGACTTTAGTGCCTCGTGTGTCACTGCGATACCCGAGATCAGGATAACGAAAGGCACTTAGATCAGGAAACTCTTCCGACGGAACTCTAACAAAGCCGTCGTCATTTGCCCAAGCCGCTGTCTCTAAAGAGTCACCTTGCAAAACAGAGACCTCAGCAAACTTGTTACCGATAGCCTCCAAGCGGCAAACCGTTCCATCTAGCTGCCGTCGGAACCATCGTTTTTGATAGCGCTCGTTTACAAAATCTAGACCTAGTTCTTTAGTAATCATTAGGTACTGTTCTCCTTATTAGTCCCTTTGTCTAGAAGTACTTTCACGCGTTTAACAATGAGACGCTCTTTTACATCCGTTCCTAGAAATGTAGTCTTAAACCAGCTAGACTTTTCTTTCTTCTTAGCTAGGATGCGTTCTTTCTTGGTAGGCTTGGGTGTGTTAGGCTTGTCGTCTGCGTTACCTACGCAATCAATAGACTGCCGCTCGCCGTGTTCTCGGTAGTACACAGGCCGGTAATCATCTTTACCAGTAGGCAGTTTCTCCATCAAGGACAACGTGATGAACTCATCTACCTTGTTAACACAAGCCTTCTTGATGATCCACCCGAGTGCCTCCGTGTCACTCTTGGACACGAAGCCTGTGAAACGTACCTTCTCAGTGGATGCCGTCTTGTAGTACGCAGTGTAGTGACGGTCTTTCGAGCGCGAGGAAGAAGAAGCACTAGGCTTGTCCGTTTTAATGTACCCCTCAGGCTTTACCAGCTTAGCTACGTTACCTCGCTGAGCATCCGTCCTAGCTTCAGTGTGGGTGGTGGTCATTATTAATTAGTCCCTTGAAAGCTTTTACATAGGCTTCTAGCAAAGTTGGGCTCTCGATACCGGGAGCTGTATTAACTTCCAGAAGAACCGGCGTTGGCCGGATAACAGACTTAGTAACTAGCAAGTCTACCGCACCGAAGTCCAAACCAAGACTAGCAACAGCATCCACAGCCAGTCGTTCGGAGGTAACACGTTCTTCCTCACTAGTAAAGGAGATGTTATTAATAGCGAACACCCATCCATTAGCGTGATTCCTGATTAGCAGTTGATCGTCATCAGCAGTTTCTTCGACATCAGCCTTTCGTTTCTTTTGCTGGGTAAAGATTACTTTCCCGCCGACAACGTGCATCCTGTACTCGGCCTTTTTACGAAGATACTTGACGTACAACGGAGCGTTGACCAAAGGCTCTCCTGCACGTGTGATTACAATACCGTCTCCTTTAGAAGCACTAAGCTTAGTGCGGCAAAGAACAACATCGTTACCAGTCCTAGTAACACTAGCACTATCGGTCCAGAATGTAGGGACTGACAATCCTGCTTCCTTCCACACTTGAAAGGCCGTGAGTTTGTTAACGGCTTTAGCGACCGAGGACGGGGCATTGAGAAGCTTGCTGGCGAGCGCTGTTGTAGTTGTCTTAAACTGGTACTCGGAAGAGCTGCCCCAGTTGATAACATGAGTAACGCGCTTAGGAACTACGACTACGGGCTTGGTCAGCCGGTTCCGGCGAATGCCAAGCGTCGTACAAAGCAGCTTTGCGCTGGACGAAGGTTTTTTGCGGATCAAAAATAGCACTGAAGAAATCTCCTCGGTTAACAAACGGGCGATCAAGTGGCGGAAGAAGGGCCACAGCTTTTGCTGCTGTCAAAGTACCTCGCTGTTCCCACAAAGTGTACAGATATTTGTTAATCTTATCGTAACTGATGTACCCACGATAATCATTCACTGGGCACGTAGCGGCGGCTAGGTACAAAAGAATAGTCTTGTACTTCTTAGAGAACTTACGGATCTCTTGAAGGTGCGTGATGTAATCCTTCATTACCGAGAAGTCGGTGTTCATTTGGAACATCCGCACTTCCATACAGTCGATGTTATTGCCTTTATCGACTCGCACATAGCAGTTAGAGTCGCGGGTGGTGTACCCTGAAGGACGAGGCAGATAACCCCAACTGTGTTCACTGGTACCGCACTGGACGTTAAAACTAGATCCGCCAGTACTTCTTCCAGCTGCCTTCTTGTTAACGTCGGGCATCAACACAATGGCCGCACAAAACGCTTGCTTAGCCGTCCATCCCCAGCCCGCACAATTGACATTAATGTGCAATCCGTAACCAGACGGTTGTTTACCCTGTTTAACCGTCTTACTATCCGAGATCTTGGTTAGCCAAGTATTCAGCCACCCTTCATCCTTGAGCAAGTCATCGACCGGCACCGGACCGCGCGTGATTAGCTCGATGCCTCGGGTGCGGCACAGAGAGGCGTCCGGTTCCATGTCGATAAAGTATTTGGATTCTCCTTTGTTGACAATAGGAACAATGTTAGTGTACCCCTCGGGGCAATAGACCTCCATCTCTAGGCCGTACATTTCCCCTTTCACTCCTTTAATCATACGACTAGCTTGATCCGCGTTGTGCCTAGTTGCCACTCGCTCGTTTCGAATCTTGTCGTTAGCTCCGATGACCGGAGGTTTGGCTATTGCTCGTAGTGCTGGCATAGTGAGTTAGTCCATTACCAAGTTATTTACGGGGTTATAGACGCCGGAAGTCGGCGCTTGTTCTTGACGATTAACACGGTACTTCCAGTAGGTATTAGAGTACCAGATGTTTTTATCGGTATCCCAGTTGCCGGTGTTCTCGTTGAAGATGATCGTGTTACCGGTGCTGTACAGCAACACCATGCGATTGTGCCGCACCGCATCGCCTAGCTTAATCTTGTTCTTCTCGATCAACTCTTCGTTCTTCAAATAGTCCTTGAGTTCATCTACAAACTCAGCCGTGTCCGAAAGGTTGTCATAGACAGAACCACTCCACAAAGTACCGTTGTGGGCAAGAGCACTCTTACCGTCTTCCACCATGTAGGGATGGCAGTTAAGGTGACCAACACGCCCTTTAGTAGCGATACGAAAGTGAACCAAGAACGGAGAAGTTTTACCGTGCTTGTCCCACTCAGAGGAGTAGTGCCGCCAGAATTGCTCAAAGACGTTAAAGCCTTTGTTGATTACAACCTTAGACTCAGAAGCATTCACGTAAGCGAAACCTGCTCCGTCTGGATTACAAGTGAACATAGCCTCAGCTTCATTTTGTAGAAGCTTAGTTCCCGGCTTAGTCAAAGCGATTACACACATCGTTTATTAGCTCCTTTGTTGCGATTGATCGGTACTACTTTAGCACCGGCTCGGCTAGTGGTAGACGCTGTTTCGAACGCGTTATTAATAACGTTCTTAAAGCTAGAAATTACCAAGCTCTTGCTAGAAACGTAGTTGTTATTAGGGTATCGTTTCGTAGTGGAAGTTTTCTTTGAATGATAATTATTGCTTGGGATTGAGAACAGCCCCCGCAACTTCTTCATGGCACGGAACAGTCCCATCTCTACTACAATACCACTCACGTTCCGATTCGTACGAGCAAGCCCATAAGTACGCCTCCGATAGCCGCCCACAGGACAATTAGTATTAACCCTATCGTACTAAGCATTAGATCTAAGTACTTACGCATCTTAGCTAAGGGCTTTCAAGAAACCAGCGATGCTTTTGAAACTGGGCTTCTTGTCTTGGAACAAACGATAAGGGAGGTTGCCCGGAGTACCGCTCACGTAAAGACGAGCGAACGCCAACTCGCGTCCGATCTTTTTAACGAAGCGATCTTTATCAGAACACTTAGCTACGGCAAATTCGATGTTCTCGGTAGCATCGTTGAATCGGTACGCGAAAGTGGTACCTTGATTAGCAAGTTCTACCGTCGCTTTCCCTTTTACGGAGTGAACGCGGTACGCGTCTCGTACGTACAAGAAACGAACGTCGCCATACGGATTGGTAGGATTGATAGCGGTCATTTTTAAACCTCTTGTTGTGGTGTTATTAATAGCTTTATGATTGAGTGTGCTTGGATTATGGTGCGCCTACTAGGATTCGAACCTAGAACCAAGACTTTAGAAGAGTCTTACTCTGTCCAATTGAGCTATAGACGCTTTAAAGTGGTGAGTGTTTAGCCGTTAAGCGCCCGGACTAGCGCCGAAGCCTTAGCCTTCTCGTACTCGGCCCACGCCGTAGCCTTAGCCTTCTTGTACTCGGCCCACGCCGAAGCGTCAGCCTTCCAGTACTCGTACCACGCCGTAGCCTTAGCCTTAGCCTTAGCCTTCCCGTACGCCGAAGCGCGAGCCTTCTCGTACTCGGCTAACGCCGGAGCCTTAGCCTTCTTGTACTCGGCCCGTGCCGGAGCGGTAGCCTTCCAGTACTCGGCCCGTTGTTCCGGCGTCAAAAGCTTAACCGCCCACGTGACGTTTAGGCCGGCTTTAACCGCCCGGTTAAGGTTCCGGAGCGTTACCCGTACTCCTTTCGGAAACGTCGCCTCGAACAAGCGGACTTGATAGTAACACGCGTTAGCGGCTCGTAAATCCGCAACGGTAATCATTCGCGGCGTTTCTTTCGTTTCGTTCGTTGTCTCTTTCACGTTACGTTCCTTTCTCTTTAGACGTGCTTAGCCTTGAGATCTGTGCCCCACGTAACAGTATCGTAATGAATGCTTTTTGTAAAACAATTAACGTAAGTAACTTCCACACCGTCGTTAACGTAAGGCGGGACGTACAATAAAGCCTCCACTCCTTTAGCCTTGAAAGCTCGTACTACCTCACTAGGATCGAGACAACCGTACCTTCCGTTAGCCACTACCACGCAGTCTTTACCGTCACTGGTCGTGGCGTGATTAATAAAACACCGCCCCTTCATCTTACCGTTGGCGTCGTTCACGTACACAACAGCTATACCCGGACAGTCTTCAGCTATACTTTTTAGTACGTCCGGGAACGGGCCTTTGGGACCAAGGCACGATACGTAGTGAGGGGAATCAGCTACTCGTAGAATATCCAACAAGTCACCACTAACAACTATGCACGAGTTACTAGCAACCTTACCGTAGTGAGCTACAGCGTTAGCCAGTTCTACGTCGTTTTGAAACATACCACTAACCCACTTAGTGAATTTAGGTAGCCTAGCTCCTTCTCCTGAGAAGCTCTTGTAAGCATTAGCATATTGCGTGATACGCTTTTCTACAAGGGAAAGGTTTTTAGTTTCCGTACTAGTAAGGATAGTATTTACAATATCGCTAGCACCATCTACCAGCAGCCCACACAAAGATTTGATGTAGTCATCTCGTTCGACGTACTTGATCTCGTCAATAGGCAAGATGTCGTACACCGGTTTAGCAGTAGGAGTAATGACGGTGGTAATTGGTGAAGTGGCTTTAGCAGCAGCTCTGGGCATGTTTAGGGTCTCGCTTTTCCTTAGAAAAAGAAACGATTGTTTAGAATCCACCGACACGCGGGGATCTTGTAACAAATGGAGTTGTGAGGACTAGGGGCGTGGTAGTACGGATCAACTCCGTCAGTAGGTGGCGCACCGTAAGCGTTATTAATAACACCGAGCCCGAGAACCAAAGCCGTTGCGGCCACCCCCAATACGATTAAACGTGAAGTTTTACCGGGAACACGTGACGATTTTTTTTTGCAGTTAAGCGCCCGGACTAGAGCGACGTTCCTAACCTTCTCGTACTCGGCCCACGCCGAATCCTTAGCCTTCCTGTACTCGGCCCGCGCCGGAGCGATAGCCTTCCCGTACTCGGCCCACGCCGG
>Ga0066809_10000009_pt1 | contig 16605 bp, 12 predicted proteins | sample SoimicmetaGmgLPC_FD_62222 | JGI IMG/M metagenome (GOLD analysis project Ga0066809, IMG submission 62222) | Soil and rhizosphere microbial communities from Laval, Canada - mgLPC | ecosystem: Environmental > Terrestrial > Deep subsurface > Rock core/Sediment | place: Laval, Canada | collected... | reverse complement strand
TGCGCGCGATGTGGACGGGCAATTGCGCATCGAAGTCGCAGACCGTGGCCCGGGCATCCCGGAGGACGAGCGCAAGCGGATCTTCGATATGTTCTACAGCGTCGAACGCGGCGATCGGGGCGGGCAGGGCACCGGCTTGGGCCTGGCGATCACCCAGGGCATGGTCGGCGCGCATGGTGGTAGCGTGGAAGCACTGCCGGGTCCGGGCGGGCACGGTACGACCATCCGCATCACGTTGCCGCGGATGCTTCCGCCCGGAGCGCAGGCATGAGCGATCAGGTTGCAACGGCCGCCCGCATCCTGGTGGTCGACGACGAACCGCAGATCCGTCGCTTCCTCGACATCGGCCTGCGCGCCGAAGGCTACGTGGTGGCACTCGCCGAGAACGGTGCGGCCGGCCTGGCCGCGCTCGCTTCCCATGGCGCCGACCTGGTCGTGCTCGACCTCGGACTACCGGATCGCGACGGCATGGACGTGTTGCGCGAACTGCGCGAGTGGTCGCAGGTGCCCGTCATCATGCTCACGGTGCGCGCGGACGAATCGCAGAAGGTCGCCGCGCTGGATGCCGGCGCCAACGACTACGTCACCAAGCCCTTCGGCGTGCAGGAGTTCATGGCGCGCGTGCGGGCGATGTTGCGCATGCGCGCGACGGGGCAGGAGGTGCCGCCGGTGTACGACGACGGCGTGCTGCATGTGGACCTCGCGCGTCGCGAGGTGCGGCTGCGCGGCGAGCCGCTGGTGCTGGCACGCAAGGAGTACGCCTTGCTGGCATTGCTGGTGCGCCACGCCAATCGCGTGGTCACGCAGCCGCAGATGCTGCGCGAGCTGTGGGGCGAGCAGCACGAGCACGACACGCACTACCTGCGCGTGCTGGTCGGCAAGGTGCGGCAGAAGCTGGGGGACGATGCGTCGACGCCGCGCTGGATCGCGACCGAGCCCGGCGTTGGGTTGCGGTTCGTCGGAGCGCCGATTCCTCGCTGACGAACGTTGCCTCCATGGGCAGGCGACCGAACCGGTTATGGTAAGCGCCGCGGCGGTGGGTTCGCGCGATGGCACCAAGGAGGCAACGTGGCCGTGGAGATCGCATCGGGCAAGGTGATCGCGCATCGGCTGCTGGACGTGGCCGATACGATCGACCTCGCGCAAGCGGAGACGCTGTGGCTCGCGCACGCCGGCCACAAGGGGCGGCGCACGCGCTTGTCCATGGCGTCGGCGAAGGAGCTGTCGTTCGAAGTCCCGCCGACGCTGCTCGCGTTGCCGCCCGCGACCGTGCATGTCGAAGGCCAGGACCTGCAGGCGGAGATGACGGCGCGCGTGTACGACTTCGGCGCGATCGCCATCGCGCTGCGCGTCGACGCGAGTGGATTGTCCTGGGACGGATTCACCGAGCGATGCAATGCCATCGACCAGGCCGTTGGCGCGTCCTCCGATTCGCCGATCTGGCACGTGGCGCTGCGCAGCGTGCTGGAAGTCATTGGCCCGGCGCTGCGCAAGCCGTCGAACGAACACCTCGAAGAGGATTATCTGTTCGCCGTCGTGCATCGGTTCGCCGAGCCGCTGAGCGGCGAACAGATCCGCTCGCGCTTCAACCTCGCGGCGTTGCTGTCCGGCGAACAACGGCCACTTTCGGCGCAGGAGTCGGAGGAACTGACGCGACAGTCCTTCTCCTACCTCATCGACGATCTCGTCGTGCTCACGTGGGATCGCGCCTTCATCCACGAGCCGCGCGGCGACTCGGATGTCATCGACATCATCGAGGTCGCCAACGCGCAGCTGCTGGAAATGCGCTACTACGACGAGTTGCTGGACGACGAGTTGTCCACGATGTACGACCTCGTCGACGGCGCGCATGGCGGGTTGTCGCTGATCGCGTCGCGGCGCGCGGCGCGCCTCGCACGACGGTTGTACGGCGTCGTGGCGGAGTTCACGCAACTGACCGAACGCGTGGAGAACTCCTTGCAGGTGACCGAGGACGTGTACCTGGCGCGCATCTATGGCGCGGCGCTGGACCTGTTCCGCGTGCCGCGCCTGAGCGCCGCGGTGGACCGCAAGCTGGCGATCATCCGCGACACCTATGGCGCGCTGTACGAAGAGGCGTCGAGCCGGCGCGCCGAATTGCTCGAATTGGCCATCGTATTGCTGATCGTGTTCGAGATCCTGCTGGCCCTCGTGAAGGATTGAAACGGCTGAGCTTGGCCAGGCCATTGCCGGGAAACCGCGCCGACCGCGTTAGTCCTCCCCATGAACCTCCAGGATCTCGGCAACATCGCGCAGGCCGTCGGCGCTGCGACCGTCGTGGCGGGCGCCATCTTCGCGCTCGTCCAGTTCATCGAATACAAGAAGCAGCGCCAGGATGCGGTTGCGGCCGAAGTGATGCGCACCTTCATCGGCGCCGAACTCGCACGGGCGTTGACGATCCTGCGGGGCATGCCGGATGCGGTCTCCGCCGAACGCCTGCGCGATGAAGGCTTCGAAGCCGAATACGCGGCGGTGCTGGTGTGCACCACGTTCGAAACGCTGGGCGTGCTGGTCTATCGGCGCATCGCACCGTTTCCGCTGGTCGTCGAACTCGCCGGCGGCATCGTGGTGGTCATGTGGCGCAAGCTCGGCCCGTGGTTGATCCAGATCCGCGAAGAACAGCGGCAGCCGTCGTGGGCCGAGTGGTTCGAGTGGCTGGCGAGGCAATGCGAACGCTGGAAGGACGAGGACAAGCCCGCGTACATCAAGTACGCCAACTGGGTGCCGCGGCGCTGACGCATCAGGGCGCGGGACCGACGCGATACTCGCTTTGCACCAACCCGCCGGCGTAGTGCTGCGTGCGGACGTGCTCCAGCGGAATGTCCTGTTGCAAGGGGCCGAACAGCGGTATGCCGGTGCCGATGAGCACGGGCACGCGCGTGACGATGAGCCGCTGGATGAGCCCGGCGCGCAGGAACTCCTGGATGGTGATGCCGCCGTCGACATAGATGTGCCGGAGGCCGCGAGCGGCGAGCAGCGCGACGATGTCGGCCGGCGTTCCGGACAAATGTTCCACCACGGCATCGGGAGGCGTGGGCGGCAACGGGCGCGTGCTGAGCACGAACACGGGCTTGCGGCCGTAGGGCCAGGCATCGAACGCGAGGACCGTATCGAAGGTGTTGCGGCCGATGACCAGCGCATCCACCGTGGCCATGAATTCCTCGTAGCCGTGGGGCTCGCCACCGCCGGGCGGCAGGAAATCGAGCGCGCCGTCGAGGCGCGCCATGAAGCCATCGACGCTGGTGCCGACAAAGACGGAGGCTTGCATGGCAAATCCTCCCGCGATTGCATCCTGGAGGATCGAGGGTAGCGGAAAAAAGGAAGGCCGGAACCTTGCGGGTCCGGCCTTCGATTTTGCGTCGTGGATCCCTGCTTCCGCAGGGATGACGAGTGGATGCGGCGACGGGCTCAGTCTTCCGACACGGTCTTGCGCGGCAGCTTCTCCGGGCGCATCGCGGCGTTGTACGCGAACGAGGCCACGATCGCGGAGGCCTGCTTCAGGTCTTCCGGCACGATGTGGTCCAGCACGTCCAGGTCGCTGTGGTGCACGTTGGTGAAGTAGTCCAGCCCGTCCTGCACGAACTGGAAGCCCGGGATGCCCACGGCGTCGAACGAGATGTGGTCCGTGCTGCCCGTGTTGCGCTGGGTGACGATGGTGGCGCCCACGTCGTTGAAGGGCTTGAGCCATTCTTCGAAGATCGGCGCGACCGCCATGTTGTCCTGCGCATAGATGCCGCGGATCTTGCCGCCGCCGTTGTCGACGTTGAAGTACGCGGCGACCTTGCCGTAATCGCGGCCCGGTTCGAGCTTGCCGCGCGGCTGGCGCAGGAACACCGGCAGCAGCTTCTCCTGCGGGTCGGTCGGTTCGGCGAACTTGGCGAAGTGCTGCGCGACGTAATCCGCCGAGCCCAGCAGGCCCTGTTCTTCGCCCGTCCACAGTGCAACGCGGATGGTGCGATCGGGCTTGGCGCCCACGGCCTTGAGGATGCGCATGGCCTCCATCATCACCGCCACGCCCGCGCCGTTGTCCGCGGCGCCCGTGCCTGCGTGCCAGGAATCCATGTGCGCGCCGATCATCACCACTTCGTTGCGGTGCGGGCCCGTGCCCGGGATTTCGGCGATGGTGTTGTAGGCGGGCTGGTCGGTGTCGCTGGTGAAGCGGGCATCCGAATCCAGGCGCAGGCGCACGGCCTCCTTGCGATCGAGCGCGCGCATCACCGCGTTGTAGTGCTCGGCCGACATCGAGAACCCGGGCACGCCCACCGATTCGCCGGCCTTGCGCGATCCGCCGCCGGATACGACGAGCACGCCGTTGTCCCAGCTGCTGATGCTCACCGACGCGACCGCGCCTTCGTCGACCAGGAACTTGTTGAGCAGCGGAGCGAACGCCAGGCGCTGCAGGCGGCGGTTGCGCGCTTCGTCGCGGTCGCCGGGCTTCTGGTCGGCCGGCACGTCGACCGACTGCATGGCGTGCAGCGTGTCGTCGGTTTCGCGGTTCCAGTCGGGCTTCTCGCCGGGCTTGTAGGCGCGCGCATCGCTGATGAAGACCACCTTTCCTTTCAGCTTGCCGCGGAACTTCTCGAGGTCTTCCTTCTTTTCGATCTTGGCGGCGATGGCGTCGCCTTCCACCGGACCGTTGGTCCCCGGCGTCCACGCCTTGGGCAGCGCGTGCAGCGGGAAGGCGCGCGGGCTGAGCATCTCCACGCTGGCCGAATGGAATTCCCAGCCGCGGCCGAAGGGTTCCTTCATCGCTTCATCGTGCACGTCGGCCAGGCCCCATTCCTTGAACTTGGAACCGGTCCAGGCGTTGGCCTGCGCCATCGAGGGCGAGTTGGTCAGGCGCGGGCCGATTTCCTCGGTGAGGTGGGTCAGCAGCCCCATGACCTGCGAGTGGTTGAAGGCTTCCTGCCGGATCTTGTTGGTCATCGACAGGTCGACGCGTTCTTCGGCGTGCAGCCCGCCGACCAGCATGACGGCCGCGGCCGCCAACAGCACTCGCTTCATGGATTTCCCCTAGGGAACAACGTAAAGCAGCGAGTCTGCCATCGCGGCGGGGCCCGGCTGCTGGGCCATCAGTCATGGTGGAGTGGGGCGGATGCGCAAAAATCGCCTTCAGCGCCACCAGCCGCGCCAGCGCGCGAGGAGCAGGGCCGCGATGGCCACCGAGGCCATGGCCGCAACCGTGGTCCAGAAGCCGGCCGATCCGGTGTTGAAGATCTTCGCCTGGAAGTTCATCCCCAGCACGCCGGCCACCACCGCCAGGCCGCCGAGCAGCACCGTCACGAACGTGAGCAGGCGCATCGTTTCGTTGGTGCGTTGCGACAGGCGCGTCTCGAGCAACTCGTAACTGCCGACCACCAGTTGGCGTGCGTTCTCCGCCGCGTCCATCGCGCGCTCGTAGCGATCGGCGACGGAGCGGAAGCGCTTGTCGACGTGGTCGTCGCGTTCGGGTCGGAAGTCCGGGCGCCGCAATGCATCGAACAGATCGCGATGCTGGCTGAGCAAGCGCCGGAACGCCGCCGCCGCGCGGCGCAGCGTGCGCAGGTACGGCAAGTGCCCGGTGTGCGCGCGATTCTCGAGGATGTCGACTTCGAGCGTATCGAGCTTGCATTCGAAGGCGTCCATCGCGTCGAACCAGGCCGTGAGCATGCGATCGAGCAGCACGACGGCGAAGCTGTCGCCATCCAGCGCGCCGACGCTGGAGCCGGGGTCGTGGTGCTCCTTGAACGTATCGAGGAAGGCGATGGGCTTCTTGTGCGCGGTGACGACGACGTTGGGACCGACGACGAGCAGCCACGGGACGCGATCGAGGTCGGCCTCCGCGTCGTTCCAGCACGGGGCGATCGCGCGTGCGGCGAACCAGTCCTCGCGCACCGAGAGCGGCTCGGCGTCCGGTTCGAACAGCGAATCGATGTCGGGTGGTTCGAGCGCGAGCGTCTCGAACACCTGCTGCACGTCGCGGTGGTCCTTTGCCTGGATGTCGATCCAGGCGAGCTCGTGTTCGGCCAGTCGTGTGATGTCCAGTGACTGCAGATCGGCGTCGCGATCCTGTCCCTTCGCATCGAACAACAAGACGCGGGTGCGGGCCGGGTCGCGATGATCGGAGCGGGGCAGGGGGTCGTTCACCCCGCGCTTGTAGCAGCCGGCCCGGGAAGGTGTTGCATGGAAGCGCCGGGCGCTGCGCTGCCGTTCCGGATGATCAAGGCCGCGTCAACGCGCGCCACTCACTCGTTGACGAAGGAATCTTCGAGCGTCAGCGCGACGCCGCGGTTCACGTCGCGCATGACGATCCTCACGTGGTAGGTGCCCTTGAGGTCCCCGGGCCTGGAGATGAACTTCAGCGTCGACGCGCTCAGGTACATGTTGTGCGGATCGCCGTCGACGTGTGCCTTCAGGCAGACCTCACCTTTCTCGTCGACCGACGCGCTGCCGTCGGGGCGCGTGACGAGGAGGTCGCAGGCCACGTTCGCCATGCCGTCCGCATCGACCTGTGGATTGAACAGGAAGCTCAGGATGTGCAACTCGCCGCCGACCTTGACGTGGTGCGCCTGGGTGAAATGCGGCACGTGTTCGGCGGGCGTGTTCCACTCGTCCTCCCACTGCGCGTCGTCGGTGATCAAGAGCAGCGCGTTGAAGCCATCCTTCGACTGGAAGTGATCCGACTCGGGCGCCGGCGTGGGTTTGACGTCAGTGGCGGGGCGGTTGCCCGCCGCGAACGAGGCCGGGCAGGCGAGGGCCAGCGCGAGGCATGCAGCAGCGAGCGGTGCTTTCATGGCGGCAGGTGCCTGGCGGGTCGATGCAAGCACGCTAAGGGCGAAGGGCTTCGACTTGCAACAAGCACCGCGTGACGCTGCGAGGCCGGATCGGCTCCGATGGAGACCGAAAGCACGCCCGGGACCGAAATTCTCTCCACCATTCGTCGGCACGATGGCCGCTGCTTGCGGGCTGGAGGCGTTCGCTCCCATGGATCTTCAACGGGAGAACGCAGCATGCGACGCATCGGCCCACTCGTCGCGGCGATGGTCGCCGCGTGCCTGCTCAACGCCGCTCACGCCACGCCGCCCCAGGCGAAGTACAAGGTCGAGCCAGGCGCAGTGGTGAAGAAGGACCCGCCGGCGCACCCGGCAGGTTCGGTGGGCAGCACGTTCACCCTGGTCGAAGCTGCGGACGGCGATCCGCCCATTTCGATCGGCGCCGATGGGAAGCCTTTCGTCAGTGGCGGCGCGTGCCTGTTGTTCCAGGACACGCGGCACGTCAAGGCGTGCACGACGCAAGCCGATTGCGTGTCCAAGCCGCCCGCGGGACCCGAAGGAGGAATCGGTTATTGCCACCAGGCGTCCGGGACGTGCTGGTTCAAGAAGGACTCGACCGCAACCACTACCGGCGCGGGTTACAAACGCGACGACTATTGCCTGAAGTCAACGCCGTCCAAGACGCTGGTGGTGGGCACCGCGAATGACACGCCCATCCCGAAAGGGCCGCCGAACACCACGCGTTGGCGCCTCACCACGTGCCAGGGCCTGACGAAGACGGGTTGCGCGGGTGGCGAGGAAGGCGTTGATCTCCGCACCCGGTGGGGTGCGGTGCTCGAGCCCTGAAAGTTCATCGCGACATCGAAGCAGGCAACGGAACGGAGTGGCATGAGAGATAAGCGCCGTTGGCACGCTAGTCGCCCGCGACGAAATACGCGAAGCGCCAGCCGGATGGCGAGGTTTGAAATCCCGCCCGCCAACCGATGCCGGCGTTCGCGGGGCATTCGAGCGTTTCGCTCGAGAATCGAGCCGCACCATCGCGCGAGCCCGCCCCAATCATGAGGGCATCGCAACGTGCGCGTGGACGGCGGTATCCGTTGTGACTCGTGCTCGTTCCGAGTCGCTCCCAGAGGTGAAACGCAATGAATCCCCGAAGCCGCGCTTCGTTCCCGCGGCGCATGTTCGCCGCCTTGTGCCTGGGCCTGGGCCTGGTCGGTGGCGCCGAAGCGGCCGAGAAAGCCAAGCCCGCGCCGGCCGCGCCCGCGAACCTGGGCGAATTCCGCCAACGTGCACAATCGTTGATGACCGACGCCCACATCCCCGGCGCCGGCATGGTGCTCGTCCGCGATGGCAAACCGGTCTGGGTGGGCGGGCTCGGCCTGGCCGACAAGGCGAGCGGCCGCAAGGTGGATGCCGATACCGCGTTCCGCATCGGCTCCATCAGCAAGAGCTTCCTCGCCATCGCGATCCTGCGGCAGGTCGAGCGCGGCACGATGCACCTGGACGACAAGCTCAGCGACATCGCGCCGGAAATCGCGATCGACAATCCGTGGGAGGCGACCGATCCGGTGCGCCTGGTGCATGTGCTCGAGCACACCGCGGGTTTCGACGACATGCATTTCCGCCACATGCGGCCGGATCCTGTGGCGCACGGCACGCTGCAGCAGATGCGGTTGTTCGCGCCGGAATTCCATGTGCGCTGGCGCCCGGGCGAGCGCATGAGTTATTCGAATCCCGGTTACGGCCTGGCGGCGTATCTGCTGGAAAAGACAACCGGCCGGCGCGCGCAGGACGTGATCGACGACGAAGTCCTCCGTCCGTTGGGAATGACCCACACCGTGTGGGAGCGAGGCAAGGCCGGACCCCGCCTTGCGAGCGGCTACTCGCCGGACGGCATGCGCACGCAAGCGTGGGAAGAACTGTCGATGCCTGCCGTGGGCGGCTTGATTTCCACGCCGAACGACATGGCGAAGTACCTGGCGTTCTACATGTCATCCGGCGCGAGCGCGCCGGGCATCCTGACGCAGCGCAGTCTCCTCCGGATGGAAACCACCGGCACGGCGCTCTCTGCGCGCAGCGGCCTTGCCGCCGGATACGGCATCGGCAACGTCGAGAACGAGCGCGACGGTTGGCGCGTGCGTGGGCACAGCGGCGGCATTCCCGGCTTCGCATCCAATTTCGGCTACAACCGCAAGGCGAACTTCGGCTACGTGGTGATGCTCAACAACATGCCCGGGAAGGTCGCGGGCCAACTCCAGGACCTGATGGTGCAGTTCATCGCGCGCGGCCTTCCGCCGCCGACGAAGGTGCGCGCCATCGCGCCGAGCGAGCAGTGGGCGGGCTGGTATCGCATCGAGAATCCGCGTAACGAACTGCTCGCCGGCTTCGAAGGTCTCGTGAACGTGGGCCACGTGCATGTCGAAGGTGGCCACTATCGACTTGGGCATCCGCTGGGGCTTGGCACGGGCACGTTCGAGTTGCTGCCGGGCAACCTGACGCGGGATGAAGAAGCGGTTGGTGCGAACGGTGTGTTCGGCATCGATGCGGAAGGCAGGCGCGTGTGGGTGGACAACACGAGTGTCTTCGTCGAGCGCGGGTGGTGGGCGACCGCTGCGCCGCTGTACCTGGCGAGCGCTGCGCTGCTGTTGTTGATGGCGAGCGTCGTATTCGCGCCGGTGTGGCTCTATCGCCTCGCGCGTGGTCGACTGCGGGGAGCCCCGCATGCCGGCGTGCGTTGGTGGCCGGTTGCGGCGATGTCGTCGCTGGCCGCGGCGGTGGCCTGCGCGCTCACACTGGACATCGGCACGCTCATTGCCGCGCAGCCGACTGCGGCGATGATCGGTGTCGCCGTGTTCGGTTGGCTGTTCGCGGCGTTCGGCGTCGTGGGCCTGTGGCAAGTGTTGCGCCACTGGCGCGGCGGCATGCACCGCTTCGTTCGTGGCTACGTCCTGGCCGCCTCGGTCGCGGCGATCGGCCTGGCCGCATGGTTGTACAGCGCAGACCTGTTGGGCGTGCGGTTGTGGGCGTGGTGAATGCGCATCATCGCGACATCGAATACGGCTGCACCGCATTCGCCCCCGGCCACGCCTTGTTCGGCTCGGCCTGCATCGTGAAGTGCAACTCACCGCCGGCTTCGATTTCTTCGTGGCGGATGAAGGCGCGGTCCAGCGGCTTGCCGTTGAGCATCGCGCTCCCGATGTACGGATGTGCGTCATCCAGGCCGTCGGCGATCACGGTGAAGCGTTTGCCGTTCGGCAGGTGGAGCGTGGCGCGCGGCAGGAAGGGGCGGCCGATGATGTATTCGTTGCTGGCCGGCGCCATCGGATAGAAGCCCAGCGCGGTGAACACGAACCACGCGGACATCTGGCCGAGGTCGTCGTTGCCGGACAAGCCATCCGGCCGCGGTGCGTACTGGCTCGCCATGATGCGGCCCAGCCTCTGCTGCGTACGCCAGGGCTGGCCGGCCGCCGCGTACAGATATGCGACGTGGTGGCTGGGCTCGTTGCCGTGCGCGTACCAGCCGATCAGGCCGGTGATGTCTTCCATGTGCGCGAAGGTCTTCGGGTCGACCTTCGCGTCGAACACCGCGTCGATCTTCGCCAGCAGCTTGTCCGCGCCGCCGTGCGCCTGCGCGAGGCCCGCCACGTCCTGGGGCACGTACCAGGAGTATTGCCACGCGTTGCCTTCGGTGTAATCGGAGCCGTAACCGCTGGCGGTGGGGTCGAAGGGTTCGCGGAAACTGCCGTCGCGCTTGCGGGCGCGCATGAAGCCGGTGGCGGGGTCGAAGGCGTTGCGCCAGTTCGCTGCGCGCTTGGTGAATTGCGTGGCGACGTCCTTGCGGCCCATCGCTTCGGCCACGCGCGCGATCGTCCAGTCGTCGAAGGCGTATTCCAGCGTCTTCGACGCGGCTTCGTCTTCCTCGTCGATCGGAACATAGCCGAGTTGCATGTACTGCGCGAGCCCGTCGTAGGGGCCGTAACTCGCGCTCGCCACCATCGCCCGCAACGCAGCGTCGGTGTCGTAGCCACGAATGCCCTTCATGTACGCGTCGGCGATCACCGGCACGGCGTGGTAACCGATCATGCACCACGTTTCCTGCCCATGGAACGCCCACACCGGCAGCACGCCGTAGGGGCTGGCGCTTTGTGCGGCGAGCAGGGAACGGATGAAATCGTTGTTGCGCTGCACCGGCTGCACCAGCGTGAGCAGCGGATGCAAGGCGCGGTAGGTATCCCACAGCGAGAACGTCGAGTAGTTCGTGAACCCGTTTGCCTGGTGCACGGCGTTGTCGGGGCCGCGATAACGACCATCGCTGTCCATGAACAGGCTGGGGCCCATGAACGCGTGGTATAGCGCCGTGTAGAAACTACGCTGCATCGGTTCAGGCGCGTCGATGTCGATCGCGCCCAGCGCCTGCGCCCATTGCGCCTTCGCTTCCGCGCGCACGCGATCGAAATCCCAATCCTGCATTTCGGCATCGAGGTTGGCGATGGCGCTGTCTTCGCCGACCGGCGAGATCGCCACCTTCACCACCAATTGCTTGCCGGGCGCATCGGCGAAGTCGAGCGCACCGACCAACTGGCGTCCTTCGATCTGCGCGCGCTTGCGCGGGTCGTCGTAGCCCGGGGGCGGGAAGCCCTTGTAGGCCACGTCCGTTTCGGTGTCGTGGAATTCATGCCCGCTGACCGGAAGCGAGAAACGCATGGCGAAGTACAACTGGCGCCCCGGCGCCCAGCCGCGCGTTTCGCGGAAACCAGTGAGCGTGCCGTCGGGATGCAAGCGCAGGCGCGACCACAGCACCTTGCCCGGATAGTCGTACATGCTGGTGCGCAGATCCACGAGCACGTGCGCCGGCTTGCCCTTGGCGAAGGTGTAGCGATGCACGCCCACGCGCGGGCTCGCAGTGAGTTCGGCGCGGATGCCGTAGTCGTCCAGCGTCACCGCGTAGTAACCGGGCTGCGCGACTTCACCTTCGTGCCGGAAGCGCGAGGTGTATCCGCTGCCGGGCTTGTCGACGTCTCCTCGTTCCAGTTTGACGTCGCCCGCGATCGGCATCACCAGCACATCGCCCAAGTCGGAATGGCCCGTGCCCGAGAAATGCGTGTGCGAGAACCCGACGATGGTGCTGTCGTCGTATCGGTAACCGGCCGCCCACCCATACGCGTCCTTGCGCGGCTTGATCTGCGTATCCGGGCTGAGCTGGATCATGCCGAAGGGCACCACCGCGCCGGGGAAGGTATGGCCTTCGCCTCCGGTGCCGATGAAGGGATCCACTGCCGACCACGCTTGGGTGCCCCGATCCGCTGATGCGGCCAAGGATTCGCCCGGGTATCCACCGCAAGTCGCCGCGCACCCCGCCAGCAAAAGGCCGGCCGCCGTTCGAGCCTTGATCATGTCCCCACCCGGTTTGGATCGTTCCAAGTGGCGGAAATTACCATATGATCGGTTTGGATCGATCCATCCTTCGACGAGGACACCGATGCATTTCCGCTGGGCGGCCGCGATGGTGTTGCTGCTGGGCTCGACGGCTTCCCCAGCCTCGGCGGCCGCGATGCGCGGCCCGTCGGAGGACCGCGCGGCCGAGGTGAACACCTTCATCGGCACCAAGGACGAGGGCAACACCTTTCCCGGGGCATCGGCGCCCTTCGGGCTCATCCAGGTGTCGCCCGTCGGCGCGCACTACGCGGGCTGGCGCTACGACGACGACAGGATCCGCGGCTTCGGGCATTCCTTCCTCTCGGGTGCGGGGTGCTGGGAGCAGGGCGGGTTGGTCACTGTCCTCCCGGTGACGGGATCGATCGAGTCGTTCGGGTCGTTCGACTACCGCGCGTACGCCTCCGCCTATACGCACGAAGGAGAAGTCGGACAGGCGGGCTACTACCGCGTGCGACTCACGGATCACGGCGGCATCGATGCGGAGGCAACCGCGCTGACGCGGGCCGCCGCGGAGCGCTACACGTTCGACGCGCGCGAGCACACAGGCCACGTGCTGGTGAACGTGGGCCAGGCGAACGAGAAACACGAGGTCGTTGGCAGCGTCGTGCACGTCGTCGGAGACCGCGTCGTCGAAGGCAAGCTGGTGACGAAGAGCTTCTGCGGCGGCGCGCAATACACGACGTGGTTCCGGCTGGAATTCGATCGCCCGTTCCAGGCCTTCGGCACGTGGGACAAGGACGGCGGCGCACCGGGCTCGCGCGACAGCATGGGCGCGCAGTGGGAGGTGCCCAACGGCGCGTGGCTGAGCTTCGACCTCGGCAAGACGCGCAGCGTGACCGTGACGAGTGCGATCTCGCATGTCGATGCCGAGGGGGCGCGGCGCAACCTTGACGCCGAGGGCAAGCGCGGTGGCCGGCTCCTGCGTTTCGACGAGATGCGCGAGGCCGCGCAAGCGCAATGGCGCAAGGAACTCTCGTCGGTGCGCATCGAAGGTGGCCGCCGCGATGCGCGAACGGTGTTCTACACCGCGCTGTACCACGCCCTGCTGCAGCCGATGACGGGCAGCGACGCCGACGGCCGTTATCGCGGCTACGACGAACAGATCCATGACGCGCGTGGTTGGACCTACCACGAATACTTTTCGTTGTGGGATACCTATCGCGCGCAGAACCAGTGGCTGGCGATGGTGCGGCCGGAGCGCGCGCGCGACATCGCGCTATCGATGTTGAAGATCCACGAGCAGATGGGCTGGCTGCCGCGTTGGGGTTACGCCAATTTCGACACCAACATCATGACGGGCGATCCGGTCACGCCGTTCCTGGTCGACCTGTGGCAATTCGGCGCGCTCGCAGGCCACGAACGGCAGGCGTGGCAGGCCTTGTGGCAGAACGCGAACGGGCGACCTCCCGCCATGTCGCGTGCGCAGGGCCGCGCGGGCAACGACAGTTACCTGGCGCGCGGCTTCGTTGCCTACGATCGCGCGTTTCCCTCCAAGGGCATGGACGTGGACCCGCATCACGGCGGCTCGGCCACGCTCGAATACGCCTTGGCCGACTGCGCGCTCGCACAGATGGCCACGGGCCTGCACGAGGACGCCGCCGCGACGACGCTGCGCGCGCGCGGACGCAATTGGCGCAACGTGTGGGATGCCGACGTGGTGGATGCGGACACCGGGTTTCGCGGCTTTCCGCGCCCGCGCGTGGAAGACGGCGCGTGGTATTCGCCGCCGCGTGGCGACTACAGCCCGCGGTCGCAGCACGGCTTCCACGAAGGCACCGCGTGGCAATACCAATGGTTGGTGCAGCAGGACGTCCCGGGCCTGGTTGCGTCGATGGGTGGCAAGGACAACGCGGGCAAGCGGCTCGACGCGTTCTTTGCGTACGACGCCTTGCTGGCGGATCCCGCGAAAGCCGCGCGCAAGCAGTGGGTGGTCGGCTCGTACGACTACTACAACCAATTCCGCTACAACCCCAACAACGAACCCGACCTCCACGCGCCGTGGATGTACACGTTGATCGGTGAGCCCGCGAAGACCGCCGTGGTCCTGCGCGCTGCGCAGTCGCTGTTCACCGATGCGCCCAACGGCGTCACGGGCAACGACGATCTCGGCACGATGTCGGCGTGGTACCTGTTCAGCGCGATCGGGTTGTATCCCGCGATGCCCGGCACGGGGCGGCTGTTGTTGCATCCGCCGCGCTTCGAACGCATCGCGCTCGATCTCGGTGGAGGCCGTACGTTGCGCATCGAGGCGCCCGGGGCGAACCGGGACGCGGTGCAGTACATCCAGGGCGTGTCGTTCGACGGCGCGCCTTCGCCACGCGTGTGGCTCGATTGGGAGCGGGTGCGCGCGGGCGGCACGTTGCGCTTCGCGCTCGGAGATGCGCCGGGCCAGTGGGGCACCGCGCCCGAGGATCTTCCGCCTGCCGCGTGTGCAGCGCCGGAGTCATCGCAATGACGCGCCAGAAAGCCGTCACCGTCAACGACATCGCCCGCGCATGCGATGTCTCGCGCGCCACGGTCTCGCTGGTGTTGCGCGGCAGTCCCTTGGTCAACGTCGGCACGCGTGCGCGCGTGGAGGCCGAACTCAAGCGCCAGCGTTATGTGTACAACCGCGCCGCGGCGAACCTGCGGCGGCGGACGTCGTCGAGCGTGGCGCTGGTCATCAACGATCTGTCGAACCCCTTCTTCGCGGAGTTCGCCGCGGGCGTGGACGAAGCGCTGGGCGCAGAGGGTTACGTCACGCTGCTGGGCAGCACGGGCGAGAACCCCGCGCGCCAGCAGGCCGTGCTCGATTCCTTGCTGGAGCACGGGCCGGCGGGGATCATCCTGTCGCCCGCCGCGCACAGCGATGGCGTGGCGGTGCGTCGTGCGATCGGGAACACGCCGGTGCTGCTGTTCAATCGCGCGCTCACAGGCGGCGACTGGGATTTCCTTGCGCTGGAAAACGAACGCGGCGCGCGCCTGGCCACCGATCACCTGCTCGCGCTCGGGCATCGGCGCATCGCGTTCTTCGGCGGGCAGGGCGATTCCAGTTCCTGCCGGCAGCGCAGGCGCGGTTACGTGGAGGCGATGTCGTCGGCGGGTATCGCACCCGAGGCCGCCTGGCACGTCGAATGCGCGCCGACGCGCGTGGACGCCGCACACGCCACGCCCGCGCTGTTCGAACACGATCCGCCGCCCACCGCCGCCGTTTGCTACAACGACAACGTCGCGCTCGGGCTGATGCTCGGCCTGCAGGCGCGCGGCACGCGCCCCGGCGTCGATTTCGCGCTCACCGGCTTCGATGACATTCCCGAAGCCGCGCTCTCCACGCCGCCGTTGACCACGCTGTCCGTCGACCCGCGCGCGCGCGGCCGCCAGGCCGCCGAACTGTTGCTGCAACGCGTGCGATCGCCGGACGCGGCGCCGTGCAACGTGGTGGCCCCCGTGACCCTTGTCGTGCGCGGCAGCAGCGGCGCATCGATTTCATCCGAACCCGCGCCAAACCCTTCGAACAGGACCTCCGCATGAGCACACCGTTGGTTGCCTCCAACGCCACGCCCGCCACCCACACCCGCGTTGCGCTGGTGGCGATGACGGCGATCTTCTTCATGTGGGGCTTCATCACGGAGCTCAACGGCGTGCTGATCCCGCACCTGCAGTCGGTGTTCGACCTGACGCATGCGCGCTCGATGCTGCTGGATTCCGCGTTCTTCGGCGCGTACTTCGTCATGGCCGTGCCGGCGGGCAAGGTGGTCGGCCGGGTCGGCTTCAAGATGGGCATCGTGATCGGCCTGCTCGTCGCGGGCGTCGGCGCGCTGCTGATCCTCCCGGCGGCGCGGATGGGGTCGTTCAACCTGTTCCTGCCGGCGTTGTTCATCCTCGCCACAGGCATCGTGCTGCTGCAGGTGTCGGCCAATCCGTATGTCAGCCTGCTGGGCGCTCCGGAACGCGCGGCGAGCCGGCTCAACTTCGCGCAGGCGGTGAATTCGCTCGGGCATACGATCGGGCCGTACGTGGCGGGCGTGCTGATCTTCAGCGCCACGATGCTCAGTGCGGACCAGCTTGCCGCGTTGCCTGCCTCCGAACGCGCCTCGACGGTCGAGCCCTTGTACGTCGGCGTGGCGGTGGCGTTGATCGTGCTTGCGGTGGCCGTGTATCTGTTCCGCATGCCGCCGCTCACCGAGGCCACCGAGCGCGCGGAGATCCGACACCATTCCTTCGCCGAACTGCTCGCATTGCCGCACGTGCGCTGGGGCGTGCTCGCGATCTTCTTCTACGTGGGCGTGGAAGTGACGGTTGCGCATTTCATGGTGATGTACGTGTCGCGGCCGGACATCGGCAACCTGTCGCGCGAGGCCGCCTCGGCGTATCTGTCCTTCTACCACCTGGCCGCGATGATCGGCCGCTTCGTCGGCGC
>Ga0066809_10000008_pt1 | contig 17400 bp, 18 predicted proteins | sample SoimicmetaGmgLPC_FD_62222 | JGI IMG/M metagenome (GOLD analysis project Ga0066809, IMG submission 62222) | Soil and rhizosphere microbial communities from Laval, Canada - mgLPC | ecosystem: Environmental > Terrestrial > Deep subsurface > Rock core/Sediment | place: Laval, Canada | collected... | reverse complement strand
GGGAGCGGGACGAACCGCGGGAGCAGCGGCGGCACCTTCACCCGCGCGAACCTGCGCACGCCCGTCATCGGGTCACGCACCATCGCCGCGAGGTTCAGCGACAGGTTCGAGATGTACGGGAACGGATGCGCGGGGTCCACCGAGAGCGGGGTCAGCACCGGGAAGATGCGCTCGTCGAACTCCTGCTGGAGGAGCGCTCGGTCCGCCGGCTCCAGCGCCTCGAACGAGCGCACGATCCGGATCCGCTCCTTCTCGAGCGCCGGCAAGAGCTCGGTGGCGAACACGGTCGCCGCGCGGGTCGACAGCTCCTGGGCCCGCCCGCGAATCCCCTCGAGCTGCTCGGCGGGTGTCCTGCCGTCGGGCGAACGTTTGACCACGCCGGCCTCGACCTGCTCCTGCAGGCCCGAGACCCGTACCTGGAAGAACTCGTCGAGGTTGTTCGCGAAGATCGCGACGAACTTCAGCCGCTCCAGCAGCGGGAGCGAGGCGTCCTCGGCGAGCGCGAGCACACGGGCGTTGAACTCGAGCCAGGACAGCTCCCGATTCAGGTACCGAGCGTCGTCGGCGAGGTCGGCGGTTGGGGAAGCGTCCGTTCCCGGCTCCTTGGACGTAGGGGAGGGATTATCCCTCAGGGCAACCGACAGGCCAAGGCTGCGGGGCTCAGTCTACGAACTTGTACCCCAGCCCCCGCACGGTCAGCAGGTGTTCGGGCTGGTGGGGATCGTCTTCGAGCTTGCGACGCAGGCGTTTCACGTGCACGTCAAGGGTTCGAGTGTCGCCGAAGTAGTCTGGCCCCCAGACCTCCTCGATCAGGAAGTCGCGGGTCAGCAGGCGCCCCTTGCGGCGCAGGAAGGCCTCAAGCAGCTCGAACTCCTTCGGGGGGAGCGAGACCGCGTCCTCCCGCACGGCCACCTCGTGGCGCGCCACGTCCATCCGTACCGGCCCGCCCTCGAGGACCTCGTCCGAGGGAGACGGGACCGCGTGGGGTCGGGTCCGACGGAGGTTGGCGCGCACGCGCGAGACGAGCTCGCGCATCGAGAACGGCTTGGTGACGTAGTCGTCCGCGCCGAGCTCGAGACCGGTGACCTTGTCGGCCTCCGAGTCCTTGGCGGTGACCATGATGATGGGGACGTCGGACTCCGTGCGGATCGTCCGGCAGACGTCAAGCCCGGAGACCTCCGGCAGCATCAGGTCCAAGATCACCAGGGCGGGCGGCTCGGTGCGGAACCGCTCGAGCGCGCGTCGCCCATCGGTGGCCACCGCCACCGCGTACCCCTCGCGCTCCAGGTTGTAGCGGACCAAGTCCGCGAGGGACTCCTCGTCCTCGACGACCAGGATCCGGGCGCCGTCAGACTGCATCGGGCGCGACGTCGCCAGGATGCGAGGCGTCCGTGAATTCCCGGAACTCGCCCGACACGAGGAACGAGACCTGCTCGCCGATGTCGACGGCGTTGTCGCCCACGCGTTCGAGGGCGCGGGCCGCGAGGTTCATGTGCATCCCCCACTCGAGCGCCTTCGGGTCGTCGGCGAGCTTGGCCACCTCGAAATGCATGTTGCGGTTGAGGCGGTCGACCGGATCGTCCATCTTCGGCAGTCGCATGCAGAGCTCCAGGTCCCGGCGCTTGAGCGCGTCCATCCCGACGCGGACCATCTCGACCACGATGTGGCCCATCTCCCCGATCTGCTGGACGATCGTCGGGTTGCTCGCCAGGTCCCGGGTCACCTGGTACATCTTGGCGACGTTCACCGCCTGATCCCCGATGCGCTCCAGGTGCAGGCTCGAATGGATGACCACCGAGACCAGGCGAAGGTCCGCGGCGACCGGCGCCTGCAGGGCGAGGAGCGAGAGCAACCGGCTGTCCAGCTCGAGGTAGATCTCGTCGATCTCGTCGTCGCCCGCGATGACGCGTTCGGCACCCTCGTCGTCGTGTTCGAGGACCGCCTCGACCGCCTTCTGGACGGCGTTGCCCGCCAGCTCGCCGAGCGTGAGCAGCCTCAGCTCCATCTTCTCGAGCTCCTCGTGGAAATGCGGCCGCGCCATCAGCCGAACCTTCCCGTGACGTAATCCTCGGTCCGAGGGTCGCTCGGGTTCGTGAAGATCGTCTCGGTCTGGTCGTACTCGACGATCGTGCCGGTCCGCTGCCCGGACTCCTCGAGCACCTCGACGGTGAAGAACGCGGTACGGTCGGAGACGCGGGCGGCCTGCTGCATGTTGTGCGTGACGATCACGATCGTGTACTCGCTGAGCAGCTCCTGCATCAGGTCCTCGATCCGCTGCGTGGCGATCGGGTCCAGCGCCGAACACGGCTCGTCCATCAGGATCACGTCCGGCCGGGTCGCGATCGCCCGTGCGATGCAGAGGCGCTGCTGCTGCCCTCCCGACAGCGCGAGACCGGATTCCTTGAGCTTGTCCTTGACCTCGTCCCACAGCGCCGCACGCCGGAGCGACTCCTCGACGAGCTCGTCCATGTTGCCCTTGAACCCCGCGATCTTGGGCCCGAACGCGATGTTCTCGTAGATCGACTTGGGGAACGGGTTCGGCTTCTGGAACACCATGCCGATGCGCCGGCGGACCTCGACGGCGTCGACCGCCGCGTCGTACAGGTCGACGCCGTGGTACAGCAGCGTTCCCTCGACGCGCGCGCCCTCGATCAGGTCGTTCATCCGATTCAGGCAGCGGATGAACGTCGTCTTCCCGCAGCCGGACGGTCCGATCAACGCCGTGATCTGGTTCCGGTAGATCGGCAGCGTCACGTCGCGGACGGCCCGGAAGTCGCCGTAGTAGACGGAGAGGTCGCGCACGTCGAACACGACCTCCGGCTCCGCCTCGGCCGCTCGCGGCTCGCGATCGAACCGCACCGACACGAGGCTCCGGTCGTCGGCCGAGCCCGTCGGTTCCTCCTCGGGTCCTTCCGAACGGGTCACGTCGGTCACGTCGGTCGTCTCCATCCGGTCACCACGTTCGCTCATAGCGGTTCCTCAACACGATCGCGGCGAAGTTCACCACGAGGATCGCGACCAGGAGCACGATGATGGCCGCGGCCGTGTTCGCCTCCCAGTCCCCCGCCGGCAGCTTGGCCCAGGCGAAGATCTGCATCGGCAGGGCAGTGTAGGGACCCTGCAGGATCTCGACCGGCGTGCGTCCGGTCGGGGTCGAGAGGTAGCCTTGGATCGCGCCCACGAGCAGCAGCGGGGCTGTCTCGCCGAACGCCCGAGCGAGGGAGAGAATCGCGCCGGTGAAGATCCCCGGCGCCGCGTACGGCAGCACGTGGCTCCGCACCACCTCCCAGCGCGTGGCGCCGACCCCGTATGCCCCCTCGCGGATCCCGCGAGGGACGGCGCGGAGCGCCTCCATCGTGATCAAGATGACGATCGGCATCACCAGCACCGCGAGCGTCAGACCGCCGGAGATGTAGCTCTTGCCCGAGCTCTCGGGACCGGTGATCGCTCGGAGGGCCTGGACGAACACCACGAGGCCGAGGATCCCGTAGACCACGGACGGGACGCCGCCGAGGTTGCGGATGTTCGCGATCAGGATCCGGTTCACACGGGTGTCCCGGGAGTACTCCTGCAGGTACACGGCCGCCGAGATCCCGATCGGGAGCGCGATGCACGCGACGAACCCGGTCAGGATCAGCGACCCCACCAGGCCCTGCCACACGCCCGCGCGCTCGGGCAGGCTGGAGGTGTCGCTGGTCACGAACGACCACCCGCGGGTGGACAGAACCGGCCATGCCGTCACGAGCGTCGAGACGAGCAGGATCAGCAGGATCACGAGCGCGAGCAGCAGCGTGCCGAGCAGGGCGACGCGGAACACCATCGAGCTCAGATCGTGTCGCTTGCCTCGCAGCGCGAGGTCCACGCTCGTGCGTACGTCCGCCGGCGCGACGAGCGACATCAGTACTGGCTCCGGACGCGCCGAACGAACCGCTCGGAAACGACGTTGAGCGCGAACGTGATCACGAATAGCAGGAGCCCGACGAAGTACAAGGCGTCGAAGGCGAAGCCGGAGCCCCGGACCTGGTCCGAGCCGATCGCGAGCGAGGAGATCGCGCCGGTCATCGTCTGACCGCGTTCGAGCGGGTTGAAGGTCCGGAGCGCTCCGCCGGTCGCGCCGACCGCGATCGCGACGACCATCGTCTCCCCCACCGCGCGCGAGAAGCCCAGGATCAAGGAGGCGACGACGCCGGAGACGGCGGCGGGGAAGACGACCTTCGTCGTCACGGTCTTGCGCCGGGCGCCGATCCCGTATGCACCCTCGCGGAGCGAGCTCGGCACCGCGTGCATCGCGTCCTCGGCCACCGAGGCGACGAGCGGCGTGATGAGGATCCCGACCGCGATCCCTCCCGCCATGAAGTTGAAGGTGCCGGCCGAGGCGAAGATCTTCCGCACGAGCTCCGGGTTGATCCACTGGAGCGCGAAGTATCCGAGGACGACGCTCGGGATGCTCGCGAGCGTCTCCAGGATCGGCTTCAACGTACGGCGGGTCCGCGGGGTGGCGTACTCGGACAGGTAGGCGGCGGCGCCGAGGCCGAGCGGGATCGCGACGAACATCGCGATCACCGCGATCATCAGTGTGCCGGCCACGATCGTCACCAGGTCGAACTCGTTCGCCCTGGGGAACCATCCCTCCGCCCATAACCACCCGAGGTCGATCGCCGTCAGCCAGCGGATCGCCTCACCCGCGAGCGCCAGGACGATCGCGATGCTGATCAGCAGGCTCAGCGCGGCGGCCGCGAAGAAGGCCGCCCGCACGAACCGCTCCTTGCGCCGGCGCCCGCGATTGCCTCGCATGAGCTCCAGCGTGACGGGCTGCCCGGTCGTCGTGGTGATGGCCATGGCTGGCTCGAGCCTACCCCCCTGCGCCCTCTGCAGTTCCGGGGGCCGCACGCCGAATCGCGCGCGGCCCCGGGTCCCGATCGATCCTGCCTACGTGGTCCCGGTCGAACCCGACTCGGACTCCCAGGTCGAACGGGTCGCATCGATCTGGTCCGTGGGGAGCTCGACGTACCCGGTCTGATCGACGGCGTCGATGAGCCCGGAGTCGCTCACGTAGTAGTCCACGAAGGACTGCAGCGCCGGGCTGTCCGCGAGCTTGGCCTTGCTCACGTAGATGTACAGCGTGCGGGACAGCGGGTAGGACGCGTCGGCGATCGTGTCGCGAGTGGGCTCGATGCATCCGGAGCCGCCGTCCACCTGCAGGATCTTGACCTGGTCGGCGGCGTTCTCAGCGTACGCGAACCCGACGAACCCGAGCGGCGAGTCCGAGCCCTCCATCGCGGTGATGATCACGTTGTCGTCCGGCGACGCCTGGTAGTCGGTGCGGAGCGAGGCAGCCTTGTCCTCCGGAACCCCCTGTGCGAGCGCGGTGTCCTCGATCCCGGCGAGCTCGATGAAGGCGTCGTAGGTCCCCGACTCCTCCCCGGGCGCCGTGATCTCGAGTGGCGCGCTCGGGAAGCCGTCGGTCCCACCGACCTGCTTGGCCAGGGAGTCGGCGCCGTCCCAGGTGTCGATGCCGTCGGACTCGGGCCCGAACAGAGCGTAGAGGTCGCCCTTGTTCAGGCAGGTCACGTCCCCGTTGGCGGGGTTCGTCATGACCGTGATGCCGTCGTAGGCGATCGCGAGCTCGATGTACTCGATGCCGTTCTTCGTACAGGCGTCCACTTCTTCCTGCTCGATCGGACGTGAGGCGTCACTAACGTCGGTCTCCCCATCGCAGAACAGGACGAAACCGTCGCCGGTCCCGGGGCCGTCCACCGTGATCTGGACGTTCGGCGAGACGTCCTCGTTGAAAAGCTCCGCGACCAGGCTCGAGATCGGCAACACCGTCGACGAGCCGGAGATCGCGATCGTGCCGGTCAGGTCTTGGGCCGTCGTGCCCGTGGAGCCGCCGGTCGTCCCGGTCCCGCCCCCGTCGTCATCGCCACCACAGGCGGCCGCCACGAGCGACAGCGACGCCACCGCGGCGAGCAGCACCAGCCACTTCCTCCGGTTCCGCATCCAGCTCCTCCTTCGTTGGCCGATCGGGCCTGTCGTCGCGGGGACGCTACCGACCCGCGGTGAACGACCCTCGGCGCCGGCATGAACGGGATGTGAACAAGCACGGGCGGGTGAACAACGCGTGACCGGCCCCGTTCGGGCGCTTCTACACTCCGCATCGATGGACGCCCTCCCGATCGCCCTGACGGCCGGCTCGGTCGCGATCGCGGTCGCCGCCGTTATCGCGGCCGTCCGAGCGCGGCGCGGGGCGCGCGTCGAGGGCACCGCCAAGGACGAGGTGGTCGCCGACTTGCACGGCCGTCTGGAGGCGTCCGAGGCCGAGCGGGACTCGGCCTCCACGATCCTGGGCTCGATGGAGGAGGGCGTCCTCCTGTTCGGGGCCGAGGGCGACACGAGGTTCGCGAACGCGGCCGCCGAGGCTCAGCTCGGCGCACGACCCTCGTCGATCGAGGCCCTCCTGCCGCTCGGGCTCCAAGGCATCGCCCGCCGCGCCGCCGACGAGCGCACCGCGACGGTGAGCGAGGCCGAGACCGGCGCGCCGGCGCGCGTGCTCCGGGGTTTCGCGGCCCCGGCGGACGACGGCGCGGTCGTACTGGTGCTCCGCGACATCACGGAGACCAGGCGCCTGGACCAGGTCCGCCGCGACTTCGTCGCGAACGCCTCGCACGAGCTGAAGACCCCGGCGGCGTCGATCCAGGCAGCCGCCGAGACGATCCGGACGGCGGCGAGCGAGGACCCCTCGGTCATCCCCCGGTTCGCCGCGCAGCTCGAGCGCGAGGCCGCGCGCCTGTCCCGGATCGTTTCCGACCTGCTCGACCTGTCGCGGCTCGAGTCCGGGAGCACGCTGGACGAGTCGGTCGCGCTCGACGCGATCGTCCGGGACGAGGGAGAGCGATTCGAGGAGCCGGCCGCGGAGGCCGGCGTCGGGCTCTCGGTGCGGGCCGACGGCATCCCGCGCGTGCGCGGCTCCTCACGCGACCTCGCCCTGCTCGTGCGGAACCTTGTCGACAACGCGATCCGCTACACACGACCGGGAGGCAACGTCGACGTCGACCTCACGAGCGACGACGACGAGGTCGTCCTCGCGATCGTCGACACAGGCCTGGGGATCCCGAGCCGCGACCTGCCCCGGATCTTCGAACGCTTCTACCGTGTCGACCGCGCGCGGTCGCGGGAGACCGGCGGGACTGGGCTCGGCCTGTCGATCGTGAAGCACGTCGCCGAGAACCACGGCGGACGGGTCGAGGTGACGAGTGAGCTCGGTCAGGGGACCCGGTTCGAGGTGCGGTTGCCGGCTTCCGCATGACGGGATCGCGTCTCGGGGCCGAGACAAGCCCCGGGTACGCTACGCCGAATGGCGACCCTGCTCCTGGTTCGGCACGGGCACACCGACGCCGCCGGCAAGCGCCTGACCGGGTGGGCGGGCGGCGTGCACCTAAACGAGGCCGGCAGGCAGCAGGCCGAGCGACTGGTCGGGCGGCTGGACGGGATCCGCGTCGATCACATCGTCTCGAGCCCGCTCGAACGATGCCGCGAGACCGCGGCGCCACTCGCCGAGGCGAGGCGCCGCCGCGTGGACGTCCGGCGCGCGTGGATCGAGGTCGGCTACGGCGACTGGACGGGACGTTCGATCTCGCAGCTCCGACGCACCAAGCTGTGGCGTCGGGTGATGGCCACGCCGTCGAACGTCCGCTTCCCCGGGGGCGAGAGCCTGCTCGAGGTGCAGGCGCGAGCCGTCGACGCCGCGTTCGAGCTTGTGGCCGAGCACCCGCGCGGGACGATCGTGGTGATCTCGCACGCCGACGTGATCCGCCTGCTGGTCGCGCAGCTCGCCGGGATGCACGCCGACCACCTCCAGCGGCTGTCGATCGACCCGGGCTCGATCACCGCGGTTTCGCTGACGGCCGGCGTCCCGCGCCTGCTGACCCTGAACGACACCGGCGACCTGGCGGTCCTGCGGACCGGCCGCGAGAAGGTGGGAGGATAGCCTCGTGGATCTGGAGCGCGTCGACCGCATCACGGCGGGGGCCGTCGGCGAGCCGGGCCAGCGCACCTTCTTCCTCCAGGCGCGCGAGGGCGACCGTTCGGTGACGATCCTGGTCGAGAAGGAGCAGGTCGAGCTCCTCGGGACCTCGATCCTGGAGATCCTGGCCACGGTCGGGCGCGAGACCGGCGAGGGACCGCCGAGCGAGGAGCTGGGTCTCGAACCGCCCCTCGAACCGCTCTGGCGCGCGGGACGCCTCTCGATCGGCTACGCGGAGGAGCGCGACCTCATGCTGCTCGAGATCGAGGAGCTCGTCGAGCCAGAGGTCGAGCCAGAGGACGAGCCAGAGGACGAACAGGACGAGAGCGACGACGAGCCCGAGGGCGAGGCCGCGACCGTGGACGAGGGCCCCGAACCCGGGCGCGTTCGGCTCTGGGCGACCCGCGAGCAGATGTTGGCGCTCGCGCGGCACGGCGCGGCCGTCGCGCAGCGCGGGCGGCCGAAGTGCCGGTACTGCGGGAACCCGATCGATCCGCAGGGGCACATGTGCCCCGCGATGAACGGGCACCGCGAGAGCGCGGGCCGGTGACCTCCGGCGAGCCCGAGCGGCAACCGTCGGAGCGTCGGACCGCGGGCACCGACGTTGAACCGATCCGAGACGACGCCCCGGCGCTCGCGCTCCTGGAACGAGGCACGCTCGAGGTCCTCGGCCTGCTCCCCCGCGCCTCGAACTTCACCTTCCTCGCCCGGGTGCGCGCCGATCGGGATCAGATGCTCGCCGTCTACAAGCCGCAGTCGGGCGAGGCGCCGCTCTGGGACTTCGAGGAGGGAACGCTGGCCGCCCGGGAGGTCGCCGCGTACGTGGTGGCGGACGCGCTCGGCTGGCCGTGGGTGCCGGCGACCGTCCTGCGCGAGGGGCCGCAGGGGACGGGTTCGGTGCAGCGGTTCGTGGCGTTCGACCCGGACCAGCACTACCTCACGATGCGGAGCGAGCGCGCCGACGAGTTCCGCAAGATCGCGCTCTTCGACCTGGTCGCGAACAATGCCGACCGCAAGTCGGGCCACTGCCTGCTCGCCCGGGACGGCAGGATCTTCGTCGTGGACCACGGCGTCTGCTTCCACGTCGAGCCCAAGCTCCGGACGGTGATCTGGGACTTCGTCGACGAGCCGATCCCGGAGGACCTCCTCGAGGACCTGCGCGGGCTCGGGTCGAACCTCGCGTTCGGGCCCTTCCGCGACCGTCTCGAGACGCTGCTCACGCCCGCCGAGATCGACGCGATCGCTCACCGCGTGGGCGACCTCCTGCGCCGGGGCAGGTTCCCCGAACCCGGCCCGGGGCGCCCGTACCCGTGGCCGGTCGTGTGACCGGCCGGTCACTTCGCGTCTCACACGGGTGGTGCCCCACCCGTTGTCCTTCGGTATGACGCTGCCACCTTTCCAGCGACTGCTCGACGAGCACCGGACGGACATCTACCGGTTCCTGGTGGCCACCGTCGGTCGGCAGGCGGCCGACGACTGCTTCCAGGAGACCTTCCTCTCGGCGCTGCGCGCGTACCCGAGCCTGCGCGACGCGAGCAACCTTCGCGGGTGGCTGTTCACGATCGCGACCCGCAAGACGTTGGACCACTGGAGGGGCGAACGACGACGACCGATCCCCGTCGAGCGGCTGCCCGATCGGGCCGCGCCCGAGCCGCCCGACGGCGACCCGGAGCTCTGGTCGGCGGTCGGCACGCTGCCGCCGATGCAGCGGGTGGCGGTGATCCACCGGTACGTGCTCGACCTCTCGTACGCCGAGATCGCCGACGCGCTCGGCATCTCCGAGGAGGCCGCGAGGGCCAACGCCTACGAGGGGCGTCGGAAGCTCCGATCGATGCAGGGGGTCAACGCATGAAGCCGCAGGTGGGATGGGACGAGGGGTTCGAGGAGGCGTCGCGCCGGGCGGCCGCGACCACCCTGGAGGTGGCTCGGCGCCGCGGGCTCGTCGACATCGGGTACACGACGGTCGACACGCCGGTGGGGACGCTGTTCGTCGCGAGCACGGGCAAGGGACTGGTGCGGCTCGCGTTCCCGGAGGATCCGTTCGACCACGTGCTCGAGGAGCTCGCCGAGACACTCTCCCCCCGACTGCTGGAGGACCCGAAGCGCACCGACGCCGCCCGCCGACAGCTCGAGGCCTACTTCGAGGGGCGGGTGCACCGGTTCCGAACGGCGCTCGACTGGTCGCTGACGCCGCCGGGGTTCTCCCGACGAGTCCTCGAGGCGACCGCCGCGATCCCGTTCGGGTCGGTCTCCACCTACGGGGACGTCGCCAAGCGCGCGGGAAGCCCGCGCGCGGCCCGGGCGGCGGGCAACGCCCTGCACGACAACCCGATCCCGATCGTCGTGCCGTGCCATCGCGTCGTGCCCTCGGGCGGCGGGGTCGGCAAGTACGGCGGCCAGGAGTGGCGCAAGGAGTTCCTGCTGGACCTCGAGGGAGCGCTCGCGGGACCCTAGGTCCTTTGGCCGAGCGCCGGACACGCCGATACTCCTCCCGTGAGCTCGCTGTTCGAACGTTCGGCCGAGACCCTGGACCGCTCAAGGAGCGGGGACGCGTTCGGTCCCACGCCCGGCGCCGAGCCCGAGCCCGAGCCGACGGCCCTGGCCGCGATCGCGCTGGACGACGACGACGCGCGCCGCTGGCTCGCGGGGGCGCAGCGGCCGGACGGTTCGTTCGGCCTGACCGCGGGGCCCGTCGAGAACGACGCCCCCACCGGGCTCGCGGCGCTCGCCCTCCCACCCGGCGACGAACGCGAACGAGCACTCGACCACCTCGTCGCCACGCCGGCGCGGACGCTGCCCTCCGACCCCGTGGTCCCGCACGACCCGAACGTCCCGGGCTGGGGCTGGGCGCTCGGGACCGCGGGGTGGGTGGAGCCCACGGCACGAGCCCTGCTCACGTTCCGCAGGCTGCGCCCCGGCGCGACGACCCAGATCGACGGCGCCGTCGGGTTCCTGGCCGATCGCGAGTGCGTCGGCGGCGGGTGGAACTTCGGCAACCGATCCGTCTACTACGTCGACCTCCCGCCGTTCGGGCAGACGACCGCCGCCGGCCTGATCGGGCTGCACGGCCTCGTATCGGGCTACGGGCTCGTCCTTCGGGGGGTGGATGCGCTCCGCCGTCTGTGGCCGCTCGAGCGCGGTCCCCTCACGCTGGCGATGTCGCTCGCCGCGTTCCGCCTCCTCGACCTCGCCGACGCAGAGGATCTCGAGCACGCGCTCGAACCCACGCTGGACGCGCCGCCGATGGACGTGATCTCGCTCGCATGGATCGCCCTTGCCTCGGGGCCGGGGCTCTCGGAGCTGGCGGTGACGGGATGACGCCGATGGACCGCCGCACGTTCCTCCGGCGGGCCGGCATCGTCGCCGCCGGCTCGGCCGCCGTGGGCCTGGGTGCCGGCGCGGCGATCCCGGGCCTGCTCCATCGGTTCCACCGTCCCTGGGACGACGACGCCTTCGCGCCGCCGGGGCGCCCGAAGGTCCTCGTGGCGCGCGCCGCCTCGTACGACGTCGACCTGGAGAGCATCGTCGAGGTGGGACTGGCCGAGGTCGGCGGTTCCCTCGCCGGCCGCTCCGTCTTGCTCAAGCCCAACCTCGTCGAGTACGACCCGGGCACCGTCATCAACACGGACCCCAGGCTCGTCGCCGCCACCGTGCTGGCGGTGCGACGCCTCGGCGCGTCCGCGGTGCTCGTGGCCGAGGGTCCCGGGCACCGGCGCGACACCCCCTTCGTGGTCTCGGCCTCGGGTCTGGGCGAACGCCTGGCCGAGGTCGGGGCTCGGTTCGTCGACCTGAACCTCGCGCCGGTCACCCGTGTCCCGCTGCACTCGCGGTTCACCGACCTCGGCGAGCTGTGGCTGCCGGCCCCGGTCGTCGAGGCCGACGTCGTGATCTCGATGCCGAAGATGAAGACGCACCACTGGGCGGGCGCCACGCTGTCGATGAAGAACTGCTTCGGGTGTATGCCCGGTCGCATCTACGGCTGGCCGAAGAACGTGCTGCACTGGGCGGGCCTGCAGGAGGCGATCATCGACGTGGCCTCGGCCGTGCGTCCCGAGCTGCAGATCGTCGACGGGATCGTCGGCATGGAAGGCAACGGCCCGATCGATGGGACGCCCGTGCAGGCCGGCGTGCTCGTGTTCGGGACTGATCCGGTGGCCACCGACTCGACCGCGGCGCTCGTGATGGGCCTGGACCCGGCCGGGATCTGGCACGTGAGCGAGGCCGGCAGGTTCCTGGGGCAGGCCGATCCCGAGCAGATCGTGCAGGTCGGCGAGGACCCCGAACGCTCGATGACCTCGTTCGACGTGCTGCCGGTCTTCCAGGACCTCACGCTCGGCTCGAACGCGAGCGACGCCGCCCATGCGGGCCTCGGCGACGCGAACGCCTGACGCGACCGGCGATCCCAGGGGAAGATGGTCGGCGTGCGACCGATCCGAACGCTGACCGCCCTGCTGTCGCTCGGCCTGCTGGCCGCGGCCTGCTCCTCCGACGACCAGCCGCCGCAGGCGACGGGCCCGAGCGGGAACACCTCGGGCATGGTCGCGGTGGCCGCGAGCGTCGACCTGTACACGGGGGCCCCGCAGCGGGTGGATCTCGGGCTCGTGATGCCCGACAACAGCTTCGTGAGCTTCGGGACCGTGGACGTCGCGTTCTCGCTCGTGGGTGACGCGGCGCAGGCGAGCGAGCAGCCCGGCCCGAGGGCCACCGCGGTCTTCGTCCCGACCTTCGGGACGCCCGAGCGCTCGAGCCGCCCGGTCGTGACCCAGCCCAACCAGGGACGCGGCGTCTACGAGGCGACCGGCGTGGTCTTCGACACCGCGGGGGTCTGGGTGGCCGAGGTCACCGCGGACGTCCAGGGGTTGGGCCCGCAGACGGCGCAGGCCTCGTTCGCGGTGCAGCAGCATCCCTCGCTGCCGGCCCCCGGCGACCGAGCGCAGCCGACGAAGAACCTCACCGTGCACTCGAAGGGCGTGCCGCTCGCGGCCATCGACTCGCGCGCCGCGACCAGGGGCACGATCCCCGATCCCGAGCTCCACGAGTGGACGATCGCCCGGGCGATCGCGGAGGGCCGGCCGGCGCTCGTCGTGTTCGCGACGCCCGTGTTCTGCGTCAGCCGGTTCTGCGGCCCGGTGACCGAGATGGTCGAGGACCTCTCCCACCGGTACGACGACCGAGCCGTCTTCATCCACGTCGAGATCTGGAAGGACTTCGACCAGCAGGTGCTGAACCAGGCCGCACTCGACTGGCTGCAGATGCCGAACGGCGATCTCACCGAGCCGTGGCTGTTCCTGATCGGCGCGGACGGCACGATCGTGGACCGCTGGAGCTCGATGTGGAGCGAGCGCGAGGTCCAGACCGAGCTCGAGGCGCTCCCCCCGATGAGGGGATAGGCCGCGGTCTCGAACCCGCACGGTCGTACGGTCGAAGCACCCGTAGGATGAGCTCCATGGCCGAGGACCATCTGCCCTCCCCTCCCGCGCCCACCATCGAGGTGTGCTACCGGCATCCCGACGTGCAGACACGGGTGCACTGCACTCGGTGCGAGCGCCCGATCTGCCCGGACTGCATGATCCCGGCGCCGGTCGGCTTCCAGTGCCCCGAGTGCGTGGCGGAGGCCCGTCGCGACTTCCGCCGGGGGCCGGGGCGGCCGCTGCGCGGCGGGGTCAGCGTCACCAAGGCGCTGCTCGTGGCCATCGCGATCCCGTTCGTGATCGAGATCGTCGTCGGCGGCCCGCAGGCGTTGTTCAACCCGAGCGCGAAGCTCCTGTTCGACCTGGGGGCGATGCAACCGATCGCCGTCGCGGGCGGCCAGTTCTGGCGGTTGTTCACGGCGATGTTCCTCCACGTCGGCGTCCTCCACGTGGCGCTGAACGCCTACTTCTTCTGGTTGTTCGGCCGCATGGTCGAGTCGGTCTACGGGAAGACCTGGATGCTCCTGATCTACCTGGTCGGGGGGTTCCTCGCGAGCGTGGCCTCGTACGCGTTCGGGCCGGTCACGACGCTCGCGGTGGGAGCCTCGGGGGCGATCGCCGCGGTGTTCGGCGCGTTCATCGCGTACAACTACCGGCGCCGGCAGACGGCCGCGAACGCGGCCTACCTGCGCATGGCGGTGACCGTGATCCTCCTGAACGCGCTGATCGCGGTCGCCTATCGCTCGATCGACTGGCGGGCCCACGTGGGCGGCCTGGTCGCCGGGCTCGCGCTCGGCTACCTCGCCGACAGCTCGGGTCCGGCGCGGCAGCGCGCGATCCTTCGGTTCGCCGGCGTCGCGACGCTCGTCGCGCTCGGGGTCGCCATAGTCGTGTGGCGGACCGCCGAGATCCGCTCGCTCCCCGGGTTCGACCAGCTCTTCGGCTGAGCCTGCGGCACTCAGCCCTTGCGTTCCGCGATCCCGTAGACGCCGCCCCCCCGCGTCCCGACCCAGATCCTGCCCTCGAGCACCGAGGGCGTCGATTCGATGCACGAGCCGAGCGAGAGCGACCAGAGCTCGGGCGGCTCGCGGAGCGGCTTGGAGATGTCGAACGCGAACGTCGTGATGCCCTCGAACGTGGTGTTGGCGGGCTGCGGGCTCGGCGCCGGGGTAGGGGTGGAGGTGGAGAGGTCGTGGTGGTCGCCGGCGTCGGGCTCGGCATCGGCGGCGACGGAGACGGCGCGGCCGCGGCGTCCTCGGTCGGAGCGGGCCAGAGCTCCAGGCGCCAGGCGAGGATGCCACCGACCGCCACCGCGAGGATCGCCGCGGCGAGGACGAACGGGATGCGCGGACGGGCCGCGTGCCGAGCCCGGCGGCGCTGGGACATTCGGCGCATCATCCCACTCGCCGGATCAGGGGGATCGGGTCAGACCGGGCCCTTGGAGGCGGGGTACGAACCCAGGACCTTCAGCATCGAGGTGTGCAGGCGCACCTCGTCGAGCGCAGCCGCGACGCTCTCGTCCTCCGCCGAGCCGTCCAGGTCGATGTAGAAGACATACTCGAACGGCGATCCCCGCCTGGGACGCGACTCCAGCTTCGTCAGGTTGATCCCGCGATCGGCCAGCGGCTTGAGCGAACGGAACAGCGAACCCGGCCGGTCGTCCCCGGCCATGACCAGCGAGGTCTTGTTGGCCGGCCCCAGCCCGGCGTCGTTCGTCCCGATCACGCCGAACTTGGTGAAGTTGTCCGGGTAGGTCTGGATATGTTCGGCGAGCACGGCGAGGCCGAGGTTGGCCCCGGCCTCCACGCTGGCGATCGCCGCGTCCTCGAGTCGCCCGGACTCGGCGACCATGCGGGCGCCGCCGGCCGTGTCGTGGACGGGCACGGGGTCGATGTGGCGTGTCGCGAGGAACTCCTCGCACTGGGCCAGCGCCTGCCAGTGGGAGTGGGCGCGCCGAACGCCCTCGAGGCGGGCGCCCGGAAGCCCGAGCAGGGCGTGGTCGACGCGGAGGACGACCTCGCCCACAACCCTGACCAGGCTCGAGCGCAGGAGGAGGTCGTAGCTCTCGTTGACCGACCCGGCCTGCGAGTTCTCGACGGGCACGACCCCCAGGTCCGCCTCACCACTGGTCACGCGCGAGAACGTCAGCCGAATCGTCTCGCAGGCAAGCGGCTCCGCGTCGGAGAACAACACCTTGACCGCGCGTTCGCTGTACGCGCCGGGCTCCCCCTGGTAGGCGACCTTCGGCATGCGCGAAGCCTAGCAGTGGGCCTGTTGCAGCCTGACTCGGCTACGAGAGGGTGCGCGCCCGCGTGAGCAGGTTCGCTCAGGCGATCCGGATCAGCCCCAGCCCGGAGGCACGGGCCAGCGCCTGGACGCGGTTGCTGACGCCGAGCTTGCGGTAGGCGCTGCCGAGATGCGTCTCGACCGTCCTCGGCGAGACCACGAGGCGTCTCGCGATCTGGCCGACCGTGAAGCCGCGAGCCGCGTGCTCGAGGACCTCGATCTCTCGCGCCGATAGGTTCGGTGGTGCGCCGGGCTGCTCACGCGCCTGCCTCGCTCGGCGGCTGAGCTCGGCGACGGCTCCCCGCATCTGGGCCTGTGTGAAGATGCGCTCGCCCCCAGCGACCCGACTCAGAGCGTCGGCGATCACCCGAACCCCGGCGGCCTTCTCGAGGTACCCCTCCACGCCGACGATGACGCTCTCGAAGAGAGCCTGCTCGTCGGTTCGCGCCGTGAGGACCAGGATCCGGACGGGGAGCCCTTCCTTGCGGATGGCGCGGGCCAGATCGAGCCCCTGGAGCTCGCCCGGGAGCGAGAGATCCAGCAGGATCACGTCCGGCGCGAGCTCCCTGCACGCCTCGAGCGCGGACGACCCGTTGTCCAGCTCGGCCACCATCTCCAGGCCGGGCGTCTGCTCACAGGCGATCCTGATGACGCTGCGGAGCAACGGGTGATCCTCGACGACGAGGACCCGGGCCGGCGCCCCCGCAGAGGTCGGGCTCGGGCGTTCGACGGGCGAAGGTACCGTGGCGATCAGACCGGGGCGGTTGGTCGGGGCAAGGCCGTGACGCCACGCCAACGTGACGGCCTCGATCGTCGAATGCACTCCGAGCTTGACGAGGATGCTCTTGACGTGGCTGTGGACGGTGAACGTGCTGATGCCGAGTGACACGGCGATCCGCGCAGCCGTCTCGCCGGCCGCGAGGGCCTGAAGTACCTGCGTCTCTCGCGGCGTCAGGCGAGCGAGACCGTGCTCACCCAGGCTCCCCCGGAGTTGTCCCAGGACGGACGCCAGGTCGCTCGCGGGCATCACGATCTCGCCGGCGGCCGCCCGCCGGACGACGTCCAGCACCTCGTCCACCGCTCGCGATTTCGGCACGTAGCCGCAGGCGCCGGCCGACAGGGCCTCCGCGATCGCGTCGGGACGCTCGACGCCGGTGAGCAGCACCACCTTCGCGTCCGGCGCTGCGTCCCGGATCCGGCGAGTGGCCTCGATCCCGTCGGTCCCCGGCATGTCGAGATCCATCAGCACGACGTCCGGCTCCTCCCCGAGGAGCGCCATCGCCTCATCGGCATCGCGCGCCGAGCCCACCAGCCGGACGTCGGGCTGGCGCCCAAGGAACATCTCGAGCGCTTCCGAGAAGACCTCGTGGTCGTCGACCACCAGGACACGGGTGATCTGCGAGGGCTGCTCCATATGCCTCGCGTTATCCATCGGCCGCAAGGCGCCGGGGTTTGAGCATCAACCGGCTACGGCCGGAGGCGCGGGTGGGAACTACTCCTCGCTCGCGTCTGTCTCCTCCACGTTCCCGCCGGCCTCCGTGCGGTCGGCCGCCTGACCGGCAGTCTCCGTTGCGACCTCCGTCACATCCGGCAGGAACACGCGGAACGAGGCGCCACCACCCTCACGCTCCTGTACCCAGGCCCTGCCGGCGTGGACCTCCGCAAGCCTGTGCAGAACGG
>Ga0066809_10000007_pt1 | contig 17438 bp, 18 predicted proteins | sample SoimicmetaGmgLPC_FD_62222 | JGI IMG/M metagenome (GOLD analysis project Ga0066809, IMG submission 62222) | Soil and rhizosphere microbial communities from Laval, Canada - mgLPC | ecosystem: Environmental > Terrestrial > Deep subsurface > Rock core/Sediment | place: Laval, Canada | collected... | reverse complement strand
CTCGGTGATCCTGATCGACCAGATCGACCAGGACCTCGCGCAGGGCCACACGCCGTGGGAAGCCATCGTGGGGTCCACCCTGCGTCGCTTCCGTCCGATCGTGCTGACGGCGATGGCCGCCATCCTGGCGATGATCCCGCTCACGCGTTCCACGTTCTGGGGCCCGATGGCGTGGGCGATCATGGGCGGGCTCACGGTCGCCACGCTGCTGACGCTGATCGTGCTGCCGACCCTGTACGCCTGGGCCTACCGCATCCGCCGCGACACCCCCGCGCGCGTCCCCGCGGCCGTTCCCCATGCCCCGGATGCGCCGATCGACGCATTGCCGCAACCAATTTGAGCCCTCGCGCATCCGAAGATGAAATCAACTCGCTCCCTCGCCATGGATCTTCGCCCCGCGCTGTGCTTCCTGCTGCTTGCCGTGTGCGGCCTGGTCGCGGCCGCCACGTTGGCGGTCACGGGCAACGACTCGGTATGGCGGCACATGGCGGAACAGGACCTCGCGACGATCCGCGACACCATCCGCGATCGTCATCCGGGGCCGCTCGACGCGCGCAATCCCGCCTTCGCGGAATGGAATGCGCGCGGATACGACGAAGCGATGGGGCTCGCCGCGAAGGCGACCGATTTCGCCGGCTACGAAGCGGCCCTGCGGGATTACACCAACGGTTTCCACGATGGCCATCTTTCGCTGAGCCTGGACATGCAGACGAGCCGCGCGTGGTGGCCGGGCTTCGTGATGGCCTGGCGCGACAACGCATGGCGCGTGCATTCGGTGGCGAGCGATGTCGCCTCGCCGCGCGTGGGCGATGTGCTGGTGGCCTGCGATGGCGTCGACGCGGAGACGATGTTCCAGCGCCGCGTGCTGCCGTTCTACGGCAACCCCGAGATCCGCAGCAGCCGCGTGATCGCGGCGCCGCGCTTGCTGGTCGACATGGCGACGGACAAACCCGACGCACCGTCGAACTGCAGCTTCCATGGCGCGAGCGGCAACCGATCGGTGGCGCTGCAATGGCGACGCTCGCATTGGGATCGGCTGCTGCCGCTGTTGCAGGCGGCGCGCACGGGCCCGCCGCCGACGCTCGGCGTGCGCAGTGTTGCCGGCAACGGGACCTGGATCAGCCTGCCGAGCTTCACCTTGCAGGGTGCGGAGATCGACGCAACGAAGGCGGCACTCGCGCAACTCGCTGCGCATCGCGACAGCGACTACATCGTGGTGGACGTGCGTGGCAACGGCGGTGGCAGTTCGTATTGGGGCAGCGCCGTCATCGCATCGATCTACGGCGATGCCTTCGGCAAGTGGATGGACGACGAGGCGCAGCGCAAGCAGGCGAATACCTACGTCGAATTCCGCGTCTCGCAAGCGACGGCCGACCATTTCCGCAGCGAACTGCCGCGCATGGCGGCGGGCGCGGGCAAGGACTCGAACGACTACCGCTACTTCGACCGCGTGGTGGCGGCGCTGGATGCAGGCGTCAAGCGCGGCACCCCGCTGCTCGACGATCGCGCGATCCAGCGCGAGGTGTTCGGCGCGCCGCAGGCCATCGCCACGCCGCGTCCCGATCCCGCCTACCGGGGCCGCGTGTTCTTCCTCACCGATGCCAACTGCGCCAGCGCGTGCCTGGACTTCGCCGACCTGATGCTGTGCGCACCGAACGTCGTGCAGGTCGGCGGCGAAACCAGCGGCGACACCGCGTACATGGACGTCGCATCACGCGAGTTGCCCAGCGGCACCGGCAACATCGTCTACGCGACAAAGGTCTACCGCGACCGCGCGCGCGGCCACAACCAGAGCTACGTGCCGGCGCTCGCGTGGACGGGCGATGCGTGGGATACGCCCGGTCTTGAGAAATGGATCGCGGGCCTGCAGCAATCCGGCCACGTGCCGGCGCCCAAACCGCCGAAACACTGCTGAAGGATCACAGGCGCTCGGTGGGTTCCAGCGCCGCCGATTCGCCTGCGAAAGGCGCGGGCATGCGCGCGTTCGCGCCGGATTCCCAACGCCAGAACAGCCAGCCCAGCGTGCTGAACACCGCAGCGCCCAACGCGAGGTGCAAGGCCGAATGGCTGAGCAGCGGCGAAAGCACGCCAGCGATGATCGCGTTGGACACCAGTCCGCAGAACGCCTGCAGCGACGACGCACTGCCGCGCTGGCGCGGATACATGTCGAGGATGGCGAGCGTGAGGATCGGGAAGACCAGCGCGATGCCGAAGGAGTTGAGCATCATCGGCAGCACCGCCCACGGCACGGAAGGCTGCGGCACGAGCAGGTTGTAGCCGATGTTGGCGAAGACGGCGAGCGCGCAGAACGCGAACCCCATGCGCACCTGGCGCGTGCCGTCGATCCTGCCCGCGATGCGGCCCGACACGAACGCGCCGAGCATCATGCCGCTGATCATCGGCACGAAGAACCACGCGAAGCTGCGCTGGTTCAGGTGCATCAGGTCCATCACGAACGCAGGCGCCGACGCGATGTAGAGGAACAGCGCGCCGAAGTTGAACGTGCCCGCCGCCGCGAGCCGCTGGAAGCGCGGGTTGAGGAAAATCGCGATGTAGTCGCGCAGCAAGGGTTTCGCGCGCAGCGGCAGGCGCGCCTGCGGCGGATGCGTCTCGGGCAGCGCCACCAGCGTGGCGATCCACAGCAGCGACGAGAACGCGACCAGGAACCAGAAGATCATCGGCCACCTGGACCACCCGAGGATCCAGCCGCCGATCACCGGCGCGATCGCCGGCGCGATGCCGAAGATCATCGACACCTGGCTCATGAGGCGTTGCGCGTCGTGCCCGTGCAGCACATCGCGGATGACCGCGCGGCCCACGATGAGGCCGACGCCCGCGCTCAATCCCTGCAGGCCGCGGAACCACAACAGCGTCGTCAGGTCCTGCGCAAGCGCGCAACCCACCGACGCCACGGCGAAGATCGCCAGGCCGCCCAGGATCACGCGCCGACGGCCGATCGCATCGGACAAGGGCCCGTGCACCACGCTCGTCAGCGCATAGGCGATGAGATACGCACTGATCGTCTGCTGCATCGCCACCTTGTCGGCGGCGAGCTGGGCGCCCATCTGCGGGAACGCCGGGAAGATCGTGTCGATCGAAAACGGGCCGAACATCGCCAGCCCGCCGAGGAGGACGGCCAGGCGACGCGTGGAAAGTGTGGCCGTCCCTGGCGCAGGCACGATCAGCGTTCCTCTTCTTCCTCGCGCTGTTCGTCGGTCACGCGGACCTCGAGCTTGCACGACTGCTGCGCACCGGCGGCGGTGCAACTGCACTGGCCGTCGTCCACGAGCGAACGGGCGCGGCCCGCGGACTTGCCTTGCTTCACCCAGTCGCGCGCCTGCTTGTTGGCGGCATCGCACGCGGCCTTTTCGGACGCGCCGCTCGCGGTGAAGGTCTTCTTCGCTTCCTGCGCATGCAGCGCGGGCGCGAGGAGCAACAGGGCGGAGGCAATGAGGGCAAGACGCATGGGCGACCCCTTGGGCTTGTGAACGTGCGCCGTATTCTACTTGCCGGTCCTGTACGTAGCCCGCAGCAGTTCATGGAAATGGTGGACCGCGTTCTCGCGCAGCGGATTGAGCCGCCCGGGGACGTAGGAGCCCGAGGACAGGCCGCGCTGCACGTCCGCGCAGATGGTCAGGTCTTCCACCTGGACTTCGTCGCTGAAGCTCAGGTCCGCGGCGCGGCGCGCCTTGCCGGCGTCGCTCTCGTCCATCGCGTAGTAGAAGTCGAATTCCACGCGGCAACTGTCCGCGCCTTTCGGGATCACGCGGTTGGTCTGCAGCCGGCCGGGGACGATGTTCAACATCGTGTTCGGCCACATCCAGTAATAGAGCGCGTCGCCGCCGCCATACAGGCTGTCGTCGCTCTCCAGCGGGCTCCACTGGAACGAATACCACTCGGCCGTCGCGGTGACGTAGCTGCGGTAATCGAGCAGTCGGTTGAGGCCCGGGTGGATGTGCGGGACGTGGTAGCCCTCGAGGTAATTGTCGACGTACACCTTCCAGTTGCACGGCACGTCGTAACCGACGCGGTGGTGGTGGCCGTAATGTTCGAGCCCGCGATCCGGACCGATGCGCGCATCGATGCCGGCGACGAAGGCATCGAAGTCCGGCGCGCGCGCGGGATCCACGCAGGCGAACACCATGCCTTGCCACACGCGCACCGCGAGTTGCGGGAGCTTCACGTCGGCGACGTTGAAGTCTGGCGCGCCGCTCATCTCCGGCGCCGAACGCAGCGTGCCGTCGAGCGTGTAGGTCCAGCCGTGGTAGCGGCAACGCAAGGCCTTCGCACCCAGGCCATCGCATTGCGCGAGCGGGCCTGCGCGATGGCGGCAGACGTTGTGGAAGACGCGGATCACTTCGTCCGCGCCGCGCACCGCGATGACCGGCAGGCCCGCGAAATCGGCGATGGCGTGGTCGCCTGCGTTCTGCAGCTGGCACACGTGCGCGATGAGTTGCCAGCCGCGATCGAAGATCAATGCGCGATCCACCGCGACGAACGCGGGATCGGCATAGAAGCGCGCGGGCAGGGCGGTGGCGTGGTCCAGCGGCTGCGGATCGAGGTCCGAAGGCGGCGGCGGGACGGCGGGGCGGGAGGTGGTGTGCGACATGGTGGAAGTATGCCGCGCGTCCCGGCGGCGCGTCCGTGATGGGTCACGCCCCTGTGATCGGCCCCGCGCTACGGTCCCGCAGAGGCGGGCATGCGTGATTTCGGAGTCCAGCGCGAATCCATGGTGAGCCGGCAGATTGCGGCGCGGGGCGTCCACGACCTCGCGATCCTGGAGGCGATGCGCCAGGTGCCGCGGGAATGCTTCGTCGACGAGGCGATGCAGGAGTACGCCTACGAGGACGCGCCGCTCCCCATCGCGGCGGGGCAGACCATTTCGCAGCCCTACATCGTCGCGCGCATGATCGAACTTGCGCGCATAGCGCACGGGGATCGCGTGCTGGAAATCGGGGCGGGCTCGGGTTACGCGGCCGCGGTGATGGCGCAGATTGCCGAACGCGTGTTCACCATCGATCGTGTCGGGCAGCTTGCGGATCTCGCGCGGCGACGCTTCGTCGCGCTGGGTTACGACAACATCGAAGTGCGCACGGGCGACGGCACGGGGGGATGGCCGCAAGAGGCACCGTTCGACGCGATCCTCGCCTCCGCTGGCGGTCCCGAAGTGCCGGACGTGTTGCGCATGCAACTCGCCATCGGCGGCCGCCTCGTCATGCCCGTCGGGCAATCGCTGCATCACCAGCAACTGGTGCGCGTGACGCGGGTGGACGAAGTCACGTTCGAAGAACAATGGACCGACCACGTCGCGTTCGTGCCATTGATCGGCACCTACGGTTGGCCGGATGACGGCCCGGCCGCGTGGCGAGCTTGATCAGCGTGCCGCGCTGATCGCAGAGACCATCGTCCGCACGGCGTCGCCTGGGGCGAGCCCGCTGTCGCGCACGAGGCTGCGCCAGGTGAAGTAATCGAGCGCGAGGCGGAGCAGGGCGCGTGCAGGTGCCCCCAAGCCTTCGCTGAGCACTTCGTCGTACGCCACGTGATACGGCGCCCAACGCAGTTCGACGATCTCGCGCACCAGCGGTTGCGAATCGGCGTCGCGCAACACGCAGCCGGTGAGGTCGGCGTTGCGTTCGTACCAGGCATAGATTGCGGTGAGGCCCGCGGTGAGTCGCGTTGCGCGATCTCCGATGCCGCGCCATGCATCTGCATCGGGCAACGGATCGCGTTCCAGCGAAAGCGCAGAGCATGCGAGCAACAACGTGCGCTCGTCGGGGAAGTGCGAATAGAAGGTGTTGCGCTGCACGCCCGCACGCTCGGCGACCATGCTGAAGGTCGTGCGCGCGGGGCCCACTTCCGTGTGCAGGGCCACGGCCGCCTCGACGATCCGCCGCCGCGTATCGGCCTGCTGCTCAGCTCGCTTCCCGAGGGTGTATGTGCGGGTCATGTGGATTCACTATACACCTGTGCTCACCCATATTGACAAGCCCGGATATTGGGAGCACATTCGCGTTCGCCCAAATAGGGCGCCTTCCTCCCCCAGCGAGCACGGCCCCATGCAAACCCAAGTCGATGAAATCGCGGATGGCATCTACCGGCTGTCGACCTTCGTGCCCGACGTGGCACCGCCCGCCGGCTTCACGTTCAACCAGTTCCTGGTCCTCGGGGACCAACCCCTGCTGTTCCATACCGGCCCGCGGAAGATGTTCCCGCTGGTGCAGGAGGCCGTGAGTCGCGTGATCGCGCCCTCGCGATTGCGCTGGATCTCGTTCGGGCACGTGGAAGCCGACGAATGCGGCGCGATGAACGAGTGGCTCGCGGTCGCGCCGGATGCGCAGGTGGCGCATGGCGAGATCGCGGTGATGGTGTCGTTGAACGACCTCGCGGACCGCGCGCCGCGCATGTTGAAGAACGGCGAGGTCATCGACCTGGGCGGCGGCAAGCGCGTGCGTTACCTCGATACGCCGCATACGCCGCACGGGTGGGATGCCGGTGTGATGTACGAGGAGTCGAGCGGGACGTTGCTGTGCGGTGACTTGTTCACCCAAGTCGGCAAGGCGCCTGCGCTGATCCACGGCGACATCGTTGGGCCCGCGCTCGTCGGTGAAGACATGTTCGGATATTCGTCGCTCAATCCGAACATGGGGACGACGATCCGGTCGCTCTCGGAACTCGCACCGCGCACGTTGGCGTTGATGCATGGGCCGTCGTATGCAGGCGATGGCGCAAGTGCGTTGCGGGTGTTGGCCGAGGACTACGATCGTCGTGCGTCGCTGCGTGGTGTTGCGATCGATCAGGCGGTGGCGGCGTAATCGAGGCGATCACACGGCCAACAAAAAGCCGCCCTTGCGGGCGGCTTCTGATCGACCAAGGCTGGTTGGCTTGGCCACGCCTTCCAGCCTGCCTCCGGGGGGCGCACCTGACCGAAGGACTTTAGCCCGCAGAGCGGGGACGCGGCGGACTTTACCCGCGTGGGGAGCGCGTCACAAGTGCCCGTGCCACGGGTGTCCCAATGCATTCAAAACGCCTTGCCGGATGGACTGGAGCTCTTTCAGCGAGACCCTCATCTTGTGGTACTCACGCCTGCCTCTCCAACGTCGGAAGTGCCCGCGCAAGCGGTCAAACGACACGACGTTGATCATGTCGCACTTGGCCCATACCTCGTCAGCGCCTCCCTCCGGCAACGGATCCCGATCGAGCCGGACATGCCAAGGCCGAACAAGCCGCGGCGGCGTCGTACTCAGTGGAACGACGGTTGTCAGACGAGAGCGCTGACACGCCCTCGGCACAATGACGATTGCGATGCGCGTCTTGATCATCTCCGGCTCTCTGCCTGAGTAGTCGCACCACAGCGCCTCGCCCAAATCCGGGTGGTAGTTGATGCCCATCGACGCGTTCGATCTCCTGCGTCGAGCGTGCGCTTTCCGTCGACTCATGCAAATGCGACAACAGCGCGAAAGCGATGAGATCGATCTCCGCTGAGATGGCAGCGAACCGCACCTGCACACCCGGCTAACATCCCCTCCGGCATCACTCCCCATTCGGCAGCGATGGTGGAGGCAGCAATGGAAACGTATACCGTCGGTTATCTCGTCGGCAGCCTGGCCAAGGCGTCGATCAACCGCAAACTCGCCATCGCGCTGACCAAGCTCGCGCCCAAACACCTCGCGATGCACGAGATCCCGATCGGCGACCTGCCGCTCTACAGTTACGACTACGACAAGGATTTCCCCGAGGTCGCGAAGAAGTTCAAGCAGGCAATCGCCGATGTCGACGCGGTGCTGTTCGTCACGCCCGAGTACAACCGGTCGATCCCCGGTGCGCTGAAGAATGCGATCGACTGGGCGAGCCGGCCGTATGGGCACAACTCCTTTGCACGCAAACCCTCCGGTTTGATCGGCACCTCGCCGGGTTCCATCGGCACGGCGGTGGCGCAGCAGCAGTTGCGCGGCGTGCTGTGCTTCTGCAATTCGCCGCTGATGAACACAGTGGAGGCCTACATCCAGTTCAAGCCTGGCCTGATCGATGACGAGGGCAAGGTCACCGACGAAAGCACCGAGCAGTTCCTGCACAACTACCTGAAGGAGTACGTCGCGTTCATCCAGCGCGTGCTCACGGTGCACCCGCGCAAGCCGGTCTAGGGGTTTGTCAATCCTTACGCCACGCCCACGCCCTTGCCACAATCGGGGCCGAACCGCCGCAACCTGCAGAACCCCGCAATGCCCCAGTTTTCCCCGCAGCTCGCCCGCCAGATCGCGTCCACCATCGCCACCGAGATCGGCGCCCAGGCCTCGCAGGCCCAGGCCGCCATCGCCCTGCTGGACGAGGGCGCCACGGTCCCCTTCATCGCGCGCTACCGCAAGGAAGTGACCGGGGGCCTCGACGACACCCAGTTGCGCAACCTCGAAACGCGGCTGACCTACCTGCGCGAACTCGAAGACCGCCGCGCCACGGTGCTGGCGAGCATTGCCGAGCAGGGCCAGCTCAACGACGCATTGCGCGCAGAGATCGAGGCCGCGGATTCGAAGTCGCGCCTGGAAGACCTCTACCTGCCGTACAAGCCCAAGCGCCGCACCAAGGCGCAGATCGCGCGCGAGGCGGGCCTCGAGCCGCTCGCCGATGCGCTGCTTGCCGATCCGATGCAGGTGCCGGAGGAATGCGCCGCGCGCTTCGTCGATGCCGACAAGGGCGTCGCCGATGCGAAGGCCGCGCTGGACGGCGCGCGCTGGATCTTGATGGAACGCTGGGGCGAGGACGCCGCGCTCGTCGGCGAACTGCGCGCGTGGCTGCACGAGGTCGGCGTGATCCGCGCGCGCGTGGCCGAAGGCAAGGAAAACGAAGGCGCGAAGTACCGCGATTATTTCGATCATCGCGAACCGCTCGCGCGCATTCCCTCACATCGTTTGCTCGCGTTGTTCCGCGCGCGCCGCGAAGAGATCCTGTTCGTCGACCTCGATCCCGGCAACGATGCCGATGCGGGCCACTTGCTGGCCGAAGGCCGCGTTGCGCATCACGTCGGCGTCAAGGCGCAGGGGCGGCCCGCGGACAAATGGTTGCAGGACACCTGTCGCCTGGCATGGAAGGCGAAACTGCACCTGCACCTGCTGCTCGATCTTTTCGCGCAAGCGCGCGAAAAAGCGGAAGCCGAAGCGATCCAGGTCTTCGGCGACAACCTCAAGGACCTGCTGCTCTCCGCGCCTGCCGGCCCGAAGGCCGTGCTCGGCCTCGATCCGGGCCTGCGCACGGGCGTGAAGGTGGCCGTGGTGGATCGCACCGGCAAGGTGGTCGCGACGGAGACGATCTACCCGCACGAACCCAGGCGCCAATGGGACCAGTCGCTCGCGGTCCTGCATGCCTTGTGCGCGAAGCACGGCGTCGAGCTGATCGCCATCGGCAACGGCACCGCATCGCGCGAAACCGACAAGCTCGCCGGCGAGCTGATCCAGCGCATGCCGAATGGCGGGATGCAGAAGCTCGTCGTCAGCGAAGCCGGTGCGTCGGTCTACTCGGCCTCCGAACTCGCGGCGAAGGAATTCCCGAATCTCGACGTGTCGCTGCGCGGCGCGGTGTCGATTGCGCGTCGCCTGCAGGACCCGCTCGCAGAACTGGTGAAGATCGAACCCAAGGCCATCGGCGTCGGCCAGTACCAGCACGACGTCGACCAATACCGCCTCGCGCGCGCGCTCGATGCGCGCGTGGAAGACTGCGTGAACGCCGTCGGTGTGGACGTCAATACGGCGTCGGCCGCGTTGCTCACGCGCGTGTCGGGCCTGTCGTCGACGGTGGCGGAGAACATCGTCGAGTATCGCGACGCGCATGGCGCATTCAAGAACCGCAAGACCTTGATGAAAGTGCCGCGCCTTGGCGAGAAGACCTTCGAACAGTGCGCGGGCTTCCTGCGCATCCCCGATGGCGACGAGCCGCTCGATGCCTCTTCGGTGCATCCGGAAGCCTATCCGCTGGTCGCGCGCATCCTGGAAAAGTGCGGGCGCGAGGTGAAGCAGTTGATCGGCGACACCGCGCTCCTGCGCGGCCTCAAGCCGGAACAATTCACCGACGCGCAGTTCGGCGTGCCCACCGTGCGCGACATCTTCAAGGAACTGGAGAAGCCGGGCCGCGATCCGCGCCCCGAGTTCAAGGCGGCGCGGTTCGCCGAAGGGGTGGAGGACATCAAGGACCTCAAGGTCGGGATGATCCTTGAAGGTGTCATCAGCAACGTGGCGGCCTTCGGTGCGTTCGTCGACATCGGCGTGCACCAGGATGGCCTGATCCACATCTCCGCGTTGTCGGACAAGTACGTCAAGGACCCGCGCGAAGTCGTCAAGTCGGGCGACATCGTGAAGGTGCGCGTGCTCGAGGTCGATGTGCAGCGCAAGCGCATTGCGCTGACGCGACGCCTGGACGACACGCCGCAGCCTGCGCGCGAACCGAAGCGCGATACGCCCGCCAGCGGCAAACGCGACGATGCGCGCGGCGCCCGCGATCCGCGCGCTGCGCAGCCGCCGGCCAACAATGCGCTGGCCGCTGCGTTCGCCCGCGCGAAGCGCGACTGACACCGGGGAAGGCCGTCCGTCAGGGCGGTCGGTCCGGTCGTTACTTAGGTATTGACCTTAGTGTTTTCCGGCGCTAGATTCCCCGCACCAGATCGAAAAACCGACCGGTGCCGACATGGTGCAAACCGCAGTCGCTGACGATGTCTTCCACGCCTTGGCGAATGCCACCCGGCGGGGCGTGCTGCAGCAGCTCTCGGTCGGCCCCGCCACCGTCAGCGAGCTGGCGGCGTCGTTCGACATGAAGCTCCCCTCGTTCCTGCAACACATGGACGTGCTCGAACGCAGCCGCCTGGTGAAGTCGAAGAAGGAAGGGCGCGTGCGTACCTACGAGATCGCCCCCGAGCGCTTCAAGGTCGCCGAGGACTGGCTGGCCGAACGCCGCCAGTTGTGGGAATCCCGCTTCGATCGGTTCGACGATTACGTCCGGCAACTCAAGCACAAGGAATCGAAACCATGAACAAGCGCTTCGAGATCAATCCAAAAACCGACTTCGTGCTCGACCGATTCATCGATGCGCCCAAGGAGCTCGTCTGGGAAGCGCTGACCAAGCCGGAACACCTCAAGCAGTGGTACATGCCCAAGGCGTGGGGCCGTGTGTCGCGCTGCGAGATGGACGTGCGACCGGGCGGCATCTTCAGCATCGACATCGCCACGGCGCAGGGCCAGGAGTTTCCGAACCTAGGCTGCTTCCTGGAAGTCGTGCCGATGGAGCGGCTGGTTTACACCGCCATGCTGTTTCCCGGCTATCGCCCCGCGGTGTTCGACGATATTCCGTGGACGGCCATCGTCACGATGGAATCCGAGGGCAGCGGAACGCGTTACGTCTTCACGGCCTTGCACCGCAACGAAGCCGACTTCGTGGAGAACACGACGTCCGGTTGGGCGGAAGGGACGCAGATCGCGGCCGATCAGCTTGTTGCGCTTGTGCAGTCGCTGAAGTGATCGAGCAGAAGGCTGCTTGAAAAGCGACGCTCGATCCCACTCAGCGGATCGATGAAGGAAAGCTGCTTGGCCAGCAGTTGCAAAGGCGACGCGTAGTCGCCTTTCGCGCGATGGCGCACTGCCGGATAGAGCGCGTCGTTTGCGATCGGCGCGCCCAGCGCGGCCATGTGCACGCGCAGCTGGTGCTTGCGGCCGGTGATGGGTGCCAGCGCATAACGCCAGCACGCATCGCCGCGTTCGAGCACATCGATCCGGGTTTCGCTGTTCGCCGGCCCGTCGATTTCCTGCATGCGGAAGAACGGCTCTCCGGCAACGATGCGACTGGTGCGTATGCATGGAAACGCGACGCCTGCCAACGCCGGCGCTATCGCCTCGTACACCTTTTCGATCCGTCGCTCGCGAAACAACGCCTGGTATTGCGCACGCGTGTCCGGATTGGTCGAAAACAACACCAATCCCGCAGTCTCGCGATCGATCCTGTGCAGGGGCGCCAATGCTTCGTTCCCCGTTCGGCGAACCAGGCGCCCCAGCAAGGTTTCATGCACATGCGCACCGGTGGGCGTGACCGGCAGGAAATGCGGCTTGTCCGCCACCAGCAAGTCTTCGTCGATGTGCAGCACGAGTTCTTCGAACGGGATCGGCGCCTCGTCCGCGACCTCGCGGTAGTAATGCACTTCGAGCCCGACGCGATATGGCGATTCAGGCGTCACCCATTCGCCCACGCCATCCACGACCCGGCCGCGTGCCATGCGCTCCAGCCATGTCGCGCGCGCCACCGCCGGAAACTGCGCGCACAGACCGTCCAGTACCGTCGCCCACGCACCAGGCGGCAGCTGCAGCGTGCTGGCAGCGAGTCCATCGATGGTCGGGGGGCGTTTGCGCATGCCGGCAGTGTGCCTGCTTCGCGCGGACCTGTTGTTTCGACGCGCCAGTCCGGTTATACGGCTGGCTGCTTCTGCATCGGGGGGCCTTGATGTTCGGACTCGACAAGTTCCTGCGTAACACCACGGGCATGGAACGGCGTTACGGCCCGGTCACCGTGCATGGCCAGGCACTGCGCTGCCTGGTCTGCCGATGCGGTGAGTTCTGGGAACACCACGTGCAACTGCACACGCCTGCCGCGACGCTCTTCAATGTCGAGTTTGCAAATCGGGTCGCGAACTGCGCCGTCTGTGCGAGTTGCGGGTTCGTGCATTTCTTCCTGCCCACGGGCATGGCGCCGGAGGCGGAGCCACAGGACGGCAGCGCGTCCTGACGGGCGCCCGTGGACTTGCACCCCGAACCCCCAACCCAATAGCCTGCCGCCAACCCCGCGCCTTCCAGCGCCCAAGCAGGACCACCCCGTGAAGCCACGCCACCTTCTCCTCGCGCTCGCCACCACGGCCGCCGTGCTCACGTTCTCCGGTTGCAAGAAAGCCCCGGAACCCGCGGCCCCGGCCCCCGGCGGCGTCGCCGCCACGCCGCCCCCGGAGGGCGAGACCGCCGACCAGTTCATCGCCCGCGTCAACAACGAAATCCGCGCCGGCTACCCGGAACTCACGTCGGCCCAGTGGCTCTCGTCCACCTACATCACCGACGACAGCGAACTGGTCGCCGCCAAGGCCAACGAACGCAACCTCGCGCAACTGCGCGGCTGGATCGAGCAGTCGAAGAAGTTCGAAGGCCAGCCGATGTCGCCCGACACCGCGCGCGCCATCATGTTGCTGAAGACGCAAGTCTCGATGCCGCCGCCGAAGGACGCGAAGCAACTCGCCGAACTCACGCAGCTCGCTTCCAAGCTCGAAGGCATGTACGGCAAGGGGACCTACTGCAAGGGCACCGGCGCGCAGCAACAGTGCCGCCAGCTCGGCGAACTGGAAGACGTGCTGCGTACCAGCCGCGACTACGATGTGCAGCTCGACGCGTGGCAGGGCTGGCATTCCACCGCGCAACCGATGCGCAAGGATTACGCGCGCTTCGCCGAGCTGCTCAACGTCGGCGCGCGCGATATGGGTTACGCCGACACCGGCGAACTCTGGCGCTCCGGTTACGACATGACACCCGCGCAGTTCGCCGCGGAAACCGACCGCCTGTGGGGCCAGGTCAAGCCGCTCTACGAACAACTCCATTGCTACGCGCGCACGCAACTCAAGGCGAAGTATGGCGACCGCGGCGCAGTCGCCGGCGGCATGCTGCCCGCGCACCTGATGGGCAACATGTGGCAGCAGGACTGGAGCAACCTCTGGGACATGCTGCAGCCCTACGCCAACGCGGGCGACCTGAACGTCACCGCCAAGCTCGAAGACCTCCAGCGCCAGCAATACAACCTCGCGCTCGCCAAGCACACCGGCAATCCGACCGCGAGCGACCTGGCCGACATGCAGGTGGCGGCCAACCTCGCGTCTGCCAAGGCGATGACCGAACGCGCGCAGGACTTCTACACCTCGATGGGCCTGCCCAAGTTGCCCGCGAGCTACTGGGACAAGACGCAGTTCATCAAGCCACGCGACCGCGAAGTGGTGTGCCACGCCAATGCGTGGGACATGAACATGGCCGGCGACGTGCGCACCAAGATGTGCATCCGGCCGAACGAGGAAGACTTCACCACGATCTACCACGAGCTCGGCCACGTGTATTACTACATGGCCTACAACAAGCTCCCGCCGATCTTCCAGACCGGCGCGCACGACGGCTTCCATGAAGCCATCGGCGACACCATCGTGCTCGCGATGACGCCGGACTATATGCAGTCGATCGGCTTGGTGGGCGAACAGCAGCAGAGCGAACAGGCGCTGATCAACGCGCAGATGCGCATGGCGCTGGCGAAGGTCGCGTTCCTGCCCTTCGGCCTGATGATCGACCGTTGGCGCTGGGGCGTGTTCGACGGCACGATCAAGCCGGAGCACTACAACAAGGCGTGGTGGGACCTGAAGGCGCAGTACCAGGGCGTGGCCCCGGCGAGCGCGCGCGGCGAGGAATACTTCGACCCGGGCGCCAAGTACCACGTGCCGGGCAACACGCCGTACACGCGTTACTTCCTCTCGCACATCCTGCAGTTCCAGTTCTACAAGGCGCTGTGCGACGCGGCCGGTTACAAGGGCCCGTTGTATGCGTGCAGCTTCTACGGCAACAAGGCGGCGGGCGCGAAGTTCGAAGCGATGCTCGCGCGCGGTGCCAGCCAGCCGTGGCCGCAGACGCTCAAGGAGATGACCGGCAGCGACAAGATGGATGCGACGCCGGTGCTCGAATACTTCGCGCCGCTGCAGGATTGGCTGAAGAAGCAGAACGAAGGGCAGACGTGCGGGTGGAGTACGACGCCGGTGGCGAGTGTGCCCGCGAGTGCTTCAACGGCGAAGCGGGGCTGAGTTTCCAGCGCCTGAAAAAGAGCCGCCCGGGAGGGCGGCTTTTTTTATTTGCAGGCTAGTGGCCAGCGGCCAGGATCGAGCTGCCCGCGATCGCCAGGATGGCAACGAATGCCACGCAGGACGCAGTGGCCATTTGACGCAAATAGACGGAGCTTGCGCCGGCCCGCGCCAAGCGCTTGCTCTGTGCCCAGCCCAGGTACGCGATCAAGGGGAGGACGACGCCGAGGCCAATGGCCTTGTAAGGCATCGGAGCGAACAGCGCAGCCACCATGACGGGCGTAAGAAGCAGGTTGTTACGTTTTCCATTTCCCTCGGATCGCAGCAGGGCAATGTCGTTCGGGTGGCGTTTCACGACACGAACAAACAGGAAGAAGTAGATCGCCATCAGTGCCATGCCCAAGGCCAAGAGGGCATTCTCGTTACTCATTCAATCAGTACTCCAGCGAGGATCAGAGGCAAGCAAACAGCGAAGATCCAGATGCCCGCCTTGATCAAAGCACGTTGCGAAGCGTTGTAGTCGTTACCAGGAACGTCGTGATCTTCCGCATCCAGCGCGCGGCGTGCGGGGGGAATCCGGTACACGAGGAAGTTGGCGAGCACCAGGCTGCTGCTGCGCTTCCGCGAACCAGGTCCCATCCCGCAGCTCCTTCGCTACGCGGGCAACCTGATCCACGTCCTTTCCGTGTCTGCCTTCCATCGACGCGGCCCCCCAAGCCTTACTTCGCGACGACGTTCGTCCCCTGCGGCACGACGTAGCACGCAATCGCCTTCTTGCACGCCTCCGCCTGGATCTCCGCCAACTGCCGCGCCAGGTACTGCTCCGGCGACAAGCCCATCTTGTTGCGATACGCGTTGTCCGCGTCCGCCGTCGCTTCCTGCTCCAGCTTACGCTGCTGCTCCGCAATCGTCGCAGCGACCAGCGTCAGGTTGCGCTGCTGTTCGGCGGCGGTGTTGTTCATCTGCGCCAGCACGTTGTCGTTCGGCTTGGCCTTGCCGAGGTTCACGGCCATCACTTCCACGCGGATGCCGGATGCCTTCACCAGTTCGCGCAGTTGATCGGTCACTTCCTGGTCGACCTTCTCGGCCGCGACGGGGTCGGACATCATCTGCGCCATCTTTTCCGACTTGACCGCCTTGCGCACGATCGAGTTGTAGGGCGAGAGCACGTTGTTCTCCCACCAGTGCGGACCGAAGCGCTTCAGCGTGTCCGCCGCGTCGATCACGCGCAGCTGCACGCTGGTGTCGAAGTCGAGCAGGATGTTGTCCATCGAGGACAGATCCTGGAACGGCACGTGCAGGGTCTGCGGCGCGGTGGTGACGTAGATGATGGTGGTGGAGGGCCAGGTCATGTCGCGGCCTTCCGCCAGCACGTCGGGCCGGATGCCTTCATGGCCGAAGAAGTAGGGGCGGTCCTGGTACACCGCGACGTCGCCGGGTTCGGGCTGGGCGACGGTGCAACCGATGGTGAGCAGGGCGATGGACAGCGGGATGGCGAACAGCATGGAACGACGCGCGAAAGACTTCACTGGATTCCCCCGGGAATGCGGCCGTCAGGCTACCGGAGCGCGTGCTTCGCGGAAAGCGTCCTTGGTCAGTGATGCGCCGACCGCAGCAACGCAGTGAGGATGCACATCCACGCCACCAGCACCAGCACGACCCGAACAAGATTCCCCGTGGCCCATTGTCGCGCCGCCACGCCCAGCTCCTCCGCCGGCACCGCAAGCGGCGTCGTGAACAGCAGTCGATTGCGCGGATAGTGGAACTTGAAGGTGATGACATCGGTCGCCACCAGCGCAACAAGCGCAATGATCAGCGGCCATCGACGATTCGGGTCCGACCATTGCGTGGCGATCGCCACCAGCGTGAGCAACTGCGTCGCCGGTGAGAGAACCCGAAACAAATTCGCAGGCGTCGCCGCCGCCATGAACAAACGCCCGTGCTCCAGCCCCTGCGGCCCGCCGCGCAGATTAGGCACGAGCACCACCGTGTCATACAGGGCCGCCCCGAACAGCGCCCCCGAAGACAACAGCGCCAACACCGTGACGACATGTGCAAGTGCATGCATGTGCGCGATCCCCGGTCACCGACAGTGGTATTGCCTCGGCGCCACCCGCGTACACAGGTCCGGCGCCCCGTACTTCTCCCACGCATCCACCCAGCCCCAACGTTCGGTCACGTCCGCAAACCCCGGAAGCGCCCGCAATGGCGCGCCTTCCGGCGACCAGATGCGGAAGCCGATGCCGGCATCGTCGCTGGTGCTCGAACGAATCAGGTCGAGCGCCCGCGCATACATCTTCAGGCGCACGAGCGAAGCCACGGTCCACGCCGGAATTTCGGCAGGTTTGGTCGCCAGGCAGTCGTCGATGATCTGCATGGCGCGCGCCTGCGCTGCCGCGTCGCCCTGCACGGTGCCTGCGAGCAAGGTGTCGAACTTCGTGGGCGACGGATCGCCGCAAGGCACCAGGCGAATCTGCGGCGACAAGGCCATCAGCCTGCGCGCCTCCTGCACATGGCCTTTCGCCAGCGCGACTTCGCCCAGCCCGGGCTTGGCCAGCGACAATCCCAGCGCTTCGGTGCGTTCGAACAAGGCCTGCGCGCT
>Ga0066809_10000006_pt1 | contig 17715 bp, 15 predicted proteins | sample SoimicmetaGmgLPC_FD_62222 | JGI IMG/M metagenome (GOLD analysis project Ga0066809, IMG submission 62222) | Soil and rhizosphere microbial communities from Laval, Canada - mgLPC | ecosystem: Environmental > Terrestrial > Deep subsurface > Rock core/Sediment | place: Laval, Canada | collected... | reverse complement strand
CTGCCCTCTTCGGTCTCATCCCTCACTCAGGGCAACACCTATCGGCACGATGCGCAGTTGGATATCGCGCCGGCCGATGCGCCGATGACGAACGCCGGCGATTCACCCAAGTCCAGCGGCGCTTGCAGCATGCCGACTTCGACCGCACCCAAGCTACCGCCGCCGGGCAGAGGCGCGGATGGGAGACTTCCATGCGGTTCTTTTACAGCGGGTTGTGCTCAGCAGCCGTGGATCAACGGACGATCGGTATGGAGGCTGGATTGAGCTCGCCGTCAGGCTGAAGGACTCGCTGGATTCTTGCCGTGCGTTGCTTTGGCGCTTATCGAATCGTTAGCGTAAGGCCGCAGCCGGCCGACCGCGGAGAGCCGTATCAAAGCGCTGCGAGTTAGGCACTGAAACAAATGTTCAAGTGGCTGCCATTCGAGCATTGCGCCGCATCACCTGCGGCGGCTGTCCAAAGACACGCAGGAAGGCACGGCGCATTCGTTCTTTGTCAGCGAAGCCGGTTTTCGCCGCCACTTCATCGAAAGTGTGTCGGCTCTGGCCGATCATCACCCGTGCCGCCTCGATGCGCAGGCGCTCAACGGCCTTAGCTGGCGATAGCCCGGTTTCGCTGAGAAAAGCGCGGCTGAATTGGCGCGGACTCAAGTGCGCTACTTTGGCCAGTTCCTCTACTGTCAGCGGTGATCGAAGATTGTGCCGAGCATAAGCGAGCGTACGCTGGATGCGGTCGGACGTCGCGTTCATTTCCAGCAATGTCGAATGCTGCGACTGGCCGCCAGATCTGCGGTGATAGACGACCAGCTTCTGCGCAACCACGCGAGTAAGATCGGATCCAAAGTCCATCTCGATCATGCCGAGGGCCAGGTCGATGCCAGCGCTCATGCCTGCCGAGGTCCAGATCGGGCCATCAACGATGAATATCCGATCTTCCTCGACGCGCGTCATCGGAAACTGCTTTTGCAGAGTACGGGCGTGGGACCAATGAGTAGTGACGCGTCGGCCGTCCAGCAATCCTGCTTCACCCAAGACGAAGGCCCCCGCGCAGACAGAGGCGATTCGTCTGCTGGAGTCGGACGCGTTACGCACGTGCTTGATCAGCCCAGGGCTGGTCGGTGTCGGATACATCCGGGAAGTGACTATCAGGGTGTCGACCTTGCTCCTGGCGAGCCGACGCGTATTGACCGACATCTCAAACGAACTCGACACGCCGCCTCCGTGTTCGGAGAGCGGCTGGATGCCGTATAGCTGCTCCTTTGCAACGACATTGGCCATTTCAAATGCGGCTGCCGTCGCCAATCCCATGATCTGGAAGCCAGGCGGCAGGGCAAAACCGATGGTGAGCATAGGACTGATATTCGTGGCTGATAACGATGGTTGTATGGTATTTGGGTCATCGTCAGCAGGCAGGTCATAAAGACCACCTTTCGAGACAATCCCATCTCGAGCCTCGATATCGTCCTCCCAATAAGTTGCATCCCTGCGTAGAGTGCGCGGCGCCTGAATATGCAGAGGGAAACTGGCGTCATGACATCACCGATCGGCGGCGCGGAGCGCATCGTTTTGCTTTCGGACGATGCCTGGTTGCGCGATCAAATCCTGCTGCCGGGGCTGGGCGAGTACGGCTTCGCAATCACGGGGGTCGGTACGGAGGTCGCGTTGTACGAATGCCTGAGGAGGATGGAAGCGCCTGATGCAGTCGTGCTGGATTTCAACATGCGAGGCATCGACGGCTTCGGCGTTAGCCAGACTGTGCGTGCACTGTTGCCTCAAGCCGGCATCATCATATTTACCGGTCGTGTTGACGCTGAACAGTTGCGTGGAACCGGCCAGGGCGCCGATGTGTATCTGGTAAGGCCAGTTCACCTCGAAATTCTGGCCGCGAACCTGCGCAGCCTCGCGCGCCGAGTGCGAGCCCACGTCCAGGTTGTGCCGGCACGGCGTTGGCGCTTCGATGTCGACGAGTGGTACGTGACCTCGCCAAACGGGCGAATTGTGTCTTTGAGCAAAACCGAGCAACGGGTGATGGACTGCTTGGTGTCCGCGCTCGGTCAACTGGTGACCCGCGAGCAACTGGTCTCAGCACTAGCCGAAGATGCGCGCGACTACGACCTCCACAGAATCGAATCGCTCATCCATCGGCTGCGTCGAAAAATTGCTACCAAGTGCGGAGAAATCCTGCCGCTCATAGCGGTGAACGGCAAGGGCTATATCCTGGACGACGCACATCGGGACAACGTCCGATAACACAGTGACACCCTGACAGAAAGCGCACTGGACGACTGCGGCCACGCACGCAAGGTGATGCGGAAAAGTCGTGCCGCAAGTGCGATCGCGAACAGGGGGGCAGCGTCGAACGCGGGGTCAAGGAAATGACGCACGCCTGTGGCAGGGGTTGATCTGAATGCTGCTGAGTAACCGGTGAGCGAAGCGTGCGTGACAGTTGATGCAACCGCCGCTTAGCTTTGCGTGGCCAGTTGGTAGCGCGGCCCCCCACGCCGATCCCGCCATTGGCCGACAGTTGCCCAGGATCGGGCGGGTCTTCACATCTTTGGCATAGACGATGACGGCAGCTACCGGCCCAAGGCCGATGGCAGGGAATTGCTTTGCCTCATGAAGCAAGAGGGGTTGATGAACAAGGTTTTTTGTCGGGTATGGAGCCACGCGAAACAGACTGTGGTGGTGACTTCGGAACTTGCCACCGGGCAGGGCAAGAAGGTGGGAAGGTCGCCGACGCGCCGCACCGCGATCGGTGCAACCGCACTGGCCTGCGGATTGGTTGCTGCACTGCCGCCATCCGCGCATGCACAGGCGCTCACCATCGAGCGCAACGGCGACACCTGCACCGTTCGCAGCGCCGGCGGAGAAGCCGGCACGCCGATCGACTGCCGGGTGTTCGAGCAGGCCAATGTCGGTATCGTTGCAGTAACGACCAACGGCTACCTCGCCGCGGACGGCGCCGGTGATGGCAGCGACCTGCCGACCGCTTCGGGCAACGGCGCGCTGGCGGCCGGCCGCAACAGCGCGGCCACAGCCGATGGCACTACTGCAGTCGGCGCCGACAGCGCCGCCACCGGCCTGAGTGCGAGCGCGTTCGGCGCAAACAGCATGGCCGCGGGCGAGACGAGCACGGCGGGCGGTTTCGACAGTGTCGCCAACGGTGTCGACAGTAGCGCCTACGGCGCCAACAGCTACGCCGATGGCGTCTACTCCACCGCCATCGGCGGCAGCAGCCTGGCATTGGGTACGGCTGCGACCGCCGTAGGCGAGGGCGCCGTCGCGGCTGGCGAGTTCAGCACGGCCGGCGGCTACGGCAGTGTCGCCGCGGGCGACTACACGGTCGCGCAGGGTGAAGGCGCGCAGGCGCTCGGCAGCCTGTCAACCGCCCTGGGCGCGGAGGCCTATGCCGGCGGCGATCAAGCGATCAGCATCGGCGCCGGCAGCTATGCCGCCGATTACGCCACCGGCACCGGCACTTTCAGCCAGGCGACCGGGCGGGCGTCCAGCGCTTATGGCGCCTACGCGGTGGCTGCTGGTGACTTTGGCGTTGCGTTTGGAGCCGGAGCGACCTCCGGGAGCTATAGCGGTATCGCCATCGGCAACAGCTATGTCGCTTCCGGTGCCGACGGCGCCATCGCAATGGGCGCCAATGCCGGTTCATGGGGTGTCCAGAGCATCGCCATTGGTGCGTGGAGCCTGAGTAACGGCAACGGCTCGGTAGCGATCGGTGGCACCTACGACTGCCAAGGGTGGTTGTGCATCCAACAGAACACCACCGCTGGCGGCGTCAATGCCACCGCGATTGGCGCCGGTGCGAACGGGATCGGCAACGACTCGGTGGCCCTCGGTGGAATCGCGCAGGGAGTGGGCAATGGCTCGGTTGCCATAGGGTTGTTCGCCCGCTCGTGGACCGATAACTCGGTCGCCATCGGCGCCAATTCGTGGGTGCAGGGCAACAACTCGGTCGCCCTGGGCGCCGACTCGCTGGCCCTGCGGGACAACACCGTGTCGGTGGGTAACGAGTGGTCCGGCACCACGCGCCAGATCACGGGCGTGGCCGACGGCACGGAGGCCAACGATGCAGTAAACAAGTCGCAGCTCGATACGGTGAGCACGCGTGTCGACGGCCTGGAAACGCAACTGGGCAACGTGGCCGGTGCGGTGACCAACGCGGCCGTCTATGACGATGCCGGCAAGGGCCAGTTGACCCTGGCCGGAGCCACCGGCACGACGATCACCAACCTCAGTGCCGGCACGAAAGCGACGGATGCCGTTAACTTCAGCCAGCTGTCATCGGTGGCCTCGATCTTCGGCGGTGGGGCGACCTTCGATGCCAACGGCATGCTGACCGCGCCGAGCTACACCATCCAGGGCGTCGGCTACAGCAGCTTCGGCGCGACGTTCAGCGCCATCGACACCGCGCTGACCGGCATCCAGACGCAGCTGTCGCAGTTGCAGCCGGGCAGCAGCCTGCCGGTCGGTACCGGCAACGGCGTGGCGATCGGCAATGGCAGCCACGCGAACGACATCGACGACACCGCGGTGGGCAACGGTTCGACCGTCGGCAGTGGAAACAGCACCGCCGTGGGCAACAACAGCTCGGTTGGCGGCGGCGCCAACAACTCGGTGGCGGTCGGTTCCGATTCCAGCGTGACCGCGAACAACGGCACCGCGATCGGACAGGGCGCCAGCGTGACCGCCGATGGTGCGGTGGCGATCGGCCAGGGTTCGGTGGCGGATCGGGCCAATACGGTCTCGGTCGGCAGCGCGGGCCAGGGGCGCCAGATCACCAACGTCGCCGCAGGCACCCAGGCCACCGACGCGGTCAACCTCGGCCAGATGCAGGCCGGCGACCAGGCCGCCATCGCCAGCGCCAAGACCTACACCGACACCACGGCGACGCAGACCTTGCAGAGCGCGAACGCCTACACCGACAGCCGCCTGAAAGCGTGGGACGACCAGTTGGCCCAGCTCAACCAGGACGTGTGGACCCGTCTTGGCGAGCAGGACAAGCGCATCGACCGGATGGGCGCGATGAACGCCGCGATGATGAACATGGCGATCAACGCCGCCGGCAGCCGCACACCGCGCGGTCGCGTCGCCGTCGGCGCTGGTTGGCAGAACGGCGAGAGCGCGTTGTCGGTTGGCTATTCGAAGCAGATCGGCGAGCGCGCGTCCTTCAGTCTGGGCGGCGCCTTCGGTCGCGACGATCAATCCGCAGGCATCGGCTTCGGCTACGACCTGTAACCGCTTGAAACGTCGTCGGGGGAGGACGTCCTCATCGCTGGCACGCGCGGATTCGTCCGCGCGTGCCGGCAAGCCTGATCGACCGGCAGCCTGCCCGACGACACGAGCGTCGCGGCGAATCGGCCTGGGCAGGACCCTGGAGCTGCCCAGCCCATTCGCCGTTCCCAATTTCCGTGGAGAGAAAAATGAAACTCAGCACCCGCATTCTCGGCACCGGCGTACTGGCCGCTGCCATCGTCACCGCGCTGTCCGCGTTCGCCGCGACTTACACCCATCCTGCTCCGATACCGATGACGGCGATCGGGACCGTTCCGACGTCGCGCGTTGCCGCTTCCAGCATGACCACTGCCATGGCGACAGCGTCAGCGGCCAAGCCAGGCCGCACGGTCTCGCTCCCGCCCCTGGCAAAGCAGAGCAGTTACAACCGCTTCCTCGTCAAGTACAAGACCGGATCCGCTGCGGCGCGCAGCAGCTACAACGTGTTGAACGCGGTGAATGCCGCAGCGATGCGTGCGGGCGTCGCCGGCATGGCGCTGCAGAACGATGGCAAGCGTACGGCGCTCAGCCTGAAGTACCTGCGTAAGCTGAGCGTCGGCGCGGACCTGGTCCGCCTCTCGCGCAACCTGAACCAGGCTGAGGCCGACGCCCTGCTGGCCCAACTGCGCGCCGATCCATCGGTCGAATATGCGCAGCCGGACTACGTGATGCAGGCCCTGTCGTTCACGCCCAATGACATCTACTACGGCCTGCAGTGGCATTACAGCGATCCTACCGCCGGCATCCAGGCGCCCGACGCGTGGGATATCTCCACCGGCGTCGGCGTGGTGGTCGCGGTGATCGATACCGGCTATCTCGACCATGCCGATCTCAACGCGAACATCCTGCCTGGCTACGACTTCATCGATGACCTCCAAGTCGCCGGCGATGGCGACGGACGCGATGCCGATGCGCACGATCCCGGCGACTGGACGGACTTCTCCGCCAGCTCGTTCCACGGTACCCACGTGGCCGGCACCGTCGCGGCTGTGACGAACAACGCCAAGGGCGTGGCGGGCATCGCCTTCAACGCGAAGGTGCAGCCGGTGCGCGTGCTCGGACACGGCGGCGGATACACCTCCGACATCGCCGATGCGATCGTCTGGGCCTCCGGTGGCAGCGTGAGCGGCGTGCCTGTGGACACCACCCCGGCCGAGGTGATCAACATGAGCCTCGGCGGTGGGTGGTTGTGCTCGACCGATCCGGTGATGCAGGGTGCGATCGACAGTGCCAACAGTCGCGGCACGATCGTGGTGGTCGCCGCGGGCAACTCCAATGCTGATGCGCAGAACTTTTCTCCCGCCGGCTGCAAGGGAGTGGTGGCGGTAGGCGCCAGCGGTATCGACGGTGCGCGCTCGTACTTCTCCAACTTCGGCGGGGCGGTGGCGGTGTCGGCACCGGGCGGCAATGCCACCAGCGGCTCGGACCCGGACGATCGCTGGATCTGGTCGCTCGGCAATACCGGTAGCCAAGAGCCGGTGGCCAGTCCGGGCGGCGATGCCATCGTCGGCATGATCGGTACGTCGATGGCCAGCCCGCACGTCGCCGGCGTTGTCGCGCTGATGCAGAGCGCGGCGGTCGCTTCGGGTCATTCACCGCTCACGGTGGTGCAGGTGAAGAACGTGCTGCGCGCCACTGCCACGCCGTGGACGGTCCTGCCGCCTGCCAACAAGCCGCAGGGGCCGGGCATCATCAACGCGGCTGCCGCCGTGTATGCCGCTACCCAGGCCATTCCGCCGACACAGGGCATCCTGCTCGCCAACCGCATTGCGGAAACCGGCCAGACGGGTACGGCAGGCGAGAGCATCCTGTACAAGCTCGCGGTGCCGGCCGGCAAGACCAGCCTGAACCTGCGCACGTACGGCGGCACGGGCGACGTGTCGATCTACATGGCGCGCGATCGCATCCCGACGACCTCCGACTACGACCTCAAGTCGGTCAAGCCGGGCAACAACGAAGCGGTTTACGTGACTAAGCCGGCAGCGGGCAACTACTACCTGCTCGTCGTCGGCGAAACCGCCTTTACCGACCTGTCGGTCTTGGGAATGTACTGAGCGATCGCCTTGGCGACAATCTGGGGGCCAGATTGATCAAAGAGTCTTAGAGTCGACAAAGCTTGGCCGCCGTGCCCGGATAGTTGCCGTGCACGGCGGTCGCTTAAGGCATATCGCTAGCGACCCTAAGCGGTCATTGCTTACGCCGCTTCGAGTGTGGGTCCATCTTCTCCATCGGGTCCATCCGCAGATTGAAGATGTACGGAACACTCGGATACGCCTTCGGGTCGAACCAGCTGCCAGTCGGTTTCACCCCGGTGTTTCCAGTTGCCGACGCGGACCGCCATCAGGTCGGTCTCGTCGTAAGGCGCGGGGCACCTGCGGCCGAGCTCCATAAGCGAGTGCTCGCGGACCCGATGCGAGCGGCATGGTTCCCGGCTGGTTCAAGGCGATGGTCCAGCGTCCAATATCCCCCGCCTCACCCAGGCGCGAACGGTGAGGGCCGTTGCCGCTCGCGGAACCGCGAGTAACGCACATTGTTTCGCTCAGCGGAAGAATGTCTTGCGAGCGACGCGGATTCACAACAGCACTGGGGCAAACCTAGATTTGTCGGGTCGCAAGCCGACGCCGTCGGCGCCGATTCCCTTCCCGCAAGAGTCTAGTCACTACCATGAGCACCCCCACCAAAGTCTCCATGATCACAGGCGCGTCGCAGGGCCTCCGTTCCGCCCTGCGTCCGAATCATCCTGGGCCGCTGCCCCTCCTTCGGAGAGCTGCCATCTCTTTTAGCTCTCGGCTCCGGACGCTGGCCACAGTTGGCGGCGTCGTCATGCTCGCGTGCGCGGGCCTTATTGCACCGCGTGCCTCCCTGGCCCAGGAGCGCGACGCGCCAGGCGCGCCGGCGAGCACACCCTACGCCGACATGCCAAAGATCGCGCCTATCGGCGTTCGCATCGGAAAGTATTTCGATGTCCCGCCCGAGGCGCGCGGTCCGGCCGTGGATCCGGCCAAGGGCTATCGCCTGCAGGATCTCGGCGACGGTCTGTACATGGTCACCGACAACATCTATCAGTCGATGTTCCTCGTCTACGACAAGGGCGTCGTGGTGGTCGACACGCCGCCGACGTTTGCCGCGCACCTTCCGCAAGCGATCGCCGAGGTCACCAAGAATCCAGTGACCCACGTGATCTACAGCCACGCCCACAAGGACCATATCGGCGGAACGAAGGGACTCGGAGGCAAGCCGATCATCATCGCGCACGAGGAGACGCTCCGGTTGCTCAAGCGCGACGCGGACCCGGATCGCCCGCTTCCCACCGTCACGTTCAAGGACAAGTACACCTTGAACGTCGGCGGCAAGAAGCTGGACCTGTCGTATCACGGGCCCGGGCATCTCCCTGGCAACATCTTCATCAGCGCGCCTGAGCAGAAGGTGCTGATGGTGATCGACGAGGTTTTCCCAGGCTGGATGCCCTGGCGTCGATTTGCCGTGGCACAGGATGTGCTTGGATCGATGGCCCAGGTGGAAGAGATCCGCAAGATGGATTGGAACACCCTGGTGTCAGGGCACGTGGAACGCGCCGGCACACATGCAGACGTCGACATGCAGTCGGAGTTCTATGGCGACCTGAAACAAGCCGCTGCGAAGGCGCTGGGCTCGACCAAGCCCGGTGAAGGCGTCGATCCGGTCGACATGAAGAATCCGTGGGCGGTGTTTGACAATTACATCGACCGGGTGGCGGTCCAGTGCGTGAATACCCTGACTCCAAAATGGTCCACCAGACTTGCTGCCTACGATGTCTACATCTGGGATCAGTGCTACTCGATGGAGCAGACACTGCGTATCGAATGACTTGGCCACAGGCACGTTTTTCCGTCGTCGCAGCAGAAGATCGTTCTTGAGGTTGGCAGTCCCACCCATAAGATCTTCACCAGCACGAGGGTAGCCTCAAGTTCCGGAGAGGAGCGCGGCGGAGCTTCCACGCGCTCCTGGGACCCGTTGCCAACATGGTGTGGCGCCGAAAGCGGGCGCACCGCGAGGCCTTGGGTGGAACCCTCCTTTCAGAAAGGCTGTTTGCAGGATCGGCGAACCTGGCCGAGGAACATGCAGTTCGTTACGACATCGTTAGGGCATCGTCGTGCCGTACCTGGATTCCCCGGCTTCGTGACCGGTCAGACGTTCCACCCGGATGCTCATGGTGCCCCTCGCTGGGGCCAGGCCTGATCCTCAGTCCGAAACCAGCCGGAGCTACGGCTTCGGCCTGCTTCCGGCTCCGTGTGCGCTGCATCCCGTGGCGCATCATCCCCGCGGCAATACCGAGTACGTAGGCGCCCCCGGCAATCCCCTCGATTGCATCGCTGGGCGGAAGAATGTCTGCCGAAGTGCGTGGATTCGCAAACCCCTGTTGCGCTCCTAGATTAGTGGCTGTCGCAAGCGCCGACCGCATCGGCGACCTATCGGCTTTCCCCCACAATCTTTGAGTAAAACCAAATGAGCATTGCAAACAAAGTCGCCATCGTCACCGGCGCATCCCAGGGTATCGGTGCCGGCCTCGTCAAGGCGTTCCGCGATCGCGGTTACCGCGTCATCGCCAACTCGCGTTCGATCAAGCCGTCCAACGATCCCGACATCCTGACCGTTGCCGGCGACGTCGCCGATCGTGCCGTCGCCGAGCGCATCGTCCGCGAAGGCCTGGCCAAGTTCGGCCGCATCGACACGCTGGTGAACAATGCCGGCATCTTCATGCTCAAGCCGTTCACTGCTTTCACCGCCGAAGACTACGCGGCCCAGATCGGCGTCAACCTGACCGGTTTCTTCAACATCACCCAGGCCGCCGTGGCGGAGATGGAGAAGCAGGGTAGCGGCCATTTGGTCACCATCTCGACCAGCCTGGTCGACCATCCGATCGACGGCGTGCCGTCGGTGCTGACCTCGCTGACCAAGGGCGGGCTCAACGCCGCCACGAAGTCGCTGGCCATCGAGTACGCCAAGCGCGGCATCCGCGCGAACGCCGTCTCGCCCGGCATCATCAAAACGCCGATGCATGCACCCGAGAAGCACGCCGCGCTCGCCGGACTGGCTCCGGTGCGTCGCATCGGCGAAGTCGACGACGTCGTCCAGGCCGTGCTGTACCTCGAGTCCGCTGGCTTCGTGACGGGCGAGATCCTCCACGTCGACGGCGGCTCCAGCGCTGGCCACTGACATCCACCCATGTCGGGCCGGATCCCGGCCCGGCGATTCTCAATCCATCACGCGGTCAGCACACCGCACCGGAGGTTCCAGTGAACAAAGGTTATTGGGTCATTGCGTGGGGCGTCATCTCGGATCCGGTGGCCGTCGAGCGCTATGTCGCGCCTGCTACCGAGGCCATCGTTGCGCATGGCGGCAGGGTCGTCGTGGGCGGCGAGCCGGCGCGAACCTACGAGCAGGGATTGGCGTCGCGCATCGTAGTGGTCGAGTTCGACAGCCTGCAGGCGGCCATCTCGGCCTATGAGAGCCAGGACTATCAGGCAACGCTGCATCATCTGGTAGGCGCGGCCACACGTGATGTCCGTATCGTCGAGGCCATCGGATGAGAACGATTGCTGTGGTTGCTCAACGGCGGCAACGCGTGCAATGCGGCCGCTTCGGAGCATGGAAATGAACAGCGTGGCCATTGCAGAGACGACCGCGCCAATAATGGTTGGCGTGGTCAGGGAAGCCGCGCCCGGCGAGCGACGAGTGGCGCTGACGCCGACGGATGTGAAGCGCGTGGCAACCCGCACCAGGGTGCTCGTCGAACAAGGCGCCGGTGAGTCCGCCGGATATTCCGACGCTCACTACGTCGAAGCCGGCGCTCGCATTGTCGATGCCGCGCAGATACGCACGCAGGCGGACCTGCTTCTCGCGGTGCGCCCGCCGGCGCAGCCACAGGTACTGCGACGGGGCAGCGCCCTGATATCGCTCGGCGGGCGCGACGCCGCAATCACCGAGGTGCTAGCCGCCCGTGGCGTTCTCCACCTCGGCCTGGAGCGGATTCCTCGCACGACACGCGCACAGAGCATGGACGTGCTGTCCTCGCAAGCCTCGATCTCCGGCTATGCATCGGTGATCGAGGGAGCTCGTCTGCTCGACGTGCTGCTTCCCATGTTGACGACGGCTGCCGGCATCGTGCGACCAGCGAAGATGATCGCGCTTGGCGCCGGCGTTGCCGGGCTCCAGGCCATCGCCACGGCGCGACGCCTGGGCGCGGTGGTGCACGGCTTCGATGTGCGCGAGGCGGCACGCGAGCAGGTCGAAAGCCTGGGCGCTCGCTTCGTGTTTCCAGAAGTGGAGGTCTCCGCCGAAGGCAATGGCGGATACGCCGCAGCGCAGTCGGACGCGCAACAGGAGCAACTGCGCCGCGCGCTCGCCGCGCAGATTGCCCAGATGCAGCTGGTAATCAGCAGCGCGCAGATCCCCGGCAAACGCGCCCCGATCCTGATCGACAAACAAACTGTACATGGCATGGCACCGGGCTCGGTGATCGTCGATCTGGCGGCGGAAAGCGGAGGTAACAGCTCCCTGACACGCGCAGACGAAATCGTCGAAGAGAACGGCGTGCGCATCTACGGACCGACAAATCTGCCCAGCCTCATGGCGACCGATGCCAGCCGGCTGTTCAGTGCGAACGTCCGCGCGTTGCTGGAGCACCTGGTCGACGCCGAGGGCCGGCTTCACCTCGATCCCGCCGACAACATCACCAGTGCGCTGGTCGGGGGGCAGGCGGCGACGCCAACTTTCCCCCTTGCCGCTTGATGAGGCTCCCAACATGTCCGAAACGATCTTGATCCAACTGTTTGTCTTCCTGCTTGCCGGGTATGTCGGCCTGCAGACCATCAGTCGAATCCCACCTCTACTGCACACACCGCTGATGGCGGCAACCAACGCGATCAGTGGCATATCGCTGGTGGCCTCGCTGGTACTCGCCGGGAGCGGCGATGGCCTCATCGCGGCCATTCTCGGTGCAGTGGCCGTAGCCTGCGCCACCGCCAACATCGTCGGCGGATTCCTGATCACCGACCGCATGCTCGCCATGTTCCGGCGCGCACCTTCCAAAGACGAAGAAGAGGGCGGCGCCAGCGCCGCGGATGTATGAACGAAACCGCCATCCAAATCGCTTATCTGTTGGCCGCCTTCCTGTTCATTGCGGCGCTACGGGCGCTCGGGCGTCCGGATACTGCACGTCGCGGCATGCAGGTTGCGGCGCTGGGAATGCTGGTTGCGGTGGCCGCGACTCTGTTGCATGCCGGTATCGTCAGCTATGGCTGGATCGGTGCCGGGCTGGCGATCGGCGCACTGGCGGGATACCCGCTTGGCATGTGGGTCCCGATGACGGCGATGCCGCAGCGTATCGCCATGAGCCATGCGCTGGGAGCGCTTGCAGCGACGTTGGTCGGCATTGGCACCTATCGGCACGGCCTGGGCGCCGGCGAACTTGGCCACGGGCACATGCTGGCGCTGGGTTTCGAGGTGCTGCTCGGCGCGCTGACCGTTACCGGCAGTCTGATGGCCTTCGGCAAACTGCAGGGGCTGCTGCCGGGCCGCCCGGTAACATTCCCGCTGCAGAACATGGTCACTGCGGCGCTGTTCATCGCCGCCGCAGCCTGCCTGGTTGCGTTGGTGATAGCGCCGTTGTCGGTACCGCTGTTCGTGACGATGCTGGTGCTCAGCTTGGCCATCGGTGTAGCGGTGGTTCTGCCAATCGGTGGAGCCGACATGCCTGTGGTCGTGTCGCTGCTGAATTCCTACGCAGGCCTGGCAGCCGTCGCGACGGGCTTCGCCTTGGACAACAACATCCTGATCGTGGTCGGTGCGCTCGATGGCACCAGTGGCTTCATTCTGTCGGTGGCGATGAGCAAGGCAATGAATCGCCCGTTCCGGAACGTGCTGTTCGGGGCTTTCGGCGCCCAGCCGGAAGGCGGCCAGGCGGCGAACACCGAAGGCGGTGAGATGTCTCCGATCAATGCGGAGGATGCCGCTCTGCGGATGGCTTACGCCGAACGGGTGGTTGTCGTGCCTGGCTACGGACTGGCGGTCGCGCAAGCTCAACACCAGGCTCGCGAACTGGGCGACATGATCGAGAAGCGAGGTGGCGATGTGCGCTTTGCCATCCATCCTGTCGCCGGACGCATGCCCGGGCACATGAACGTTCTGCTGGCCGAAGCAGGCGTGCCATATGACAAGCTGGTGGATATGGAGGACATCAACGAGCGCTTTGCCGATACCGATGTCGCCCTGGTGGTCGGCGCGAACGATGTAGTCAACCCTGCAGCCAACAGTGACCCGCAGTCACCCATCTATGGAATGCCAATACTGAAAGTGGCAGAGGCGCGAAGCGTCATCGTGCTCAAGCGAGGGCAGGGCGCTGGTTTCTCCGGCGTGGAAAACGCACTGTTCTACGAGCAAAAGACCTCAATGCTCTTTGGAGATGCAAAGCAGTCCTTGATCGATCTCGGAGTACAGGTCAAGGCCGCGTGACATCGGACGGTCATCCGGCGGAGAGGGGTAGCCCACGCGCGCCAGATGCCGGACGGAAACGATCCAACCCCAGCCAAATCCAGGAAAAACCACCATGGCAATACTCACCATAGACATGCGCAGCGGTCGCACCGACGAGCAGAAGCGCAGGTTTGCGGCGGCCATTCTCGATGCGGTCAACCGGGCCACCGGCGAACCGCGCGAGAACGTGCACCTGATCATCCACGAGAACCCTGGCATAAACCTGGTCGAGAACGGGCAGCACCTGCCGGAGATCGCGAAGCCAGTACACGAGCAATAGCGCGAATTCTGGAGACGACACCATGCCGCTGATTCAATGCCATCTTTCCACGCCTCTGTCGACGGAACAGAAGCGGTCGCTCGTGACAGACCTCGTCGAGGCCACTGTCACCACACTCAACGCCGATCCGAAGACCATCACCGTCATCCTCCACGAGCACCAGGCCCCAAACATCCGCGAGCTCGACTTCGTTCCACGCACCCCCGGATGACGCGAGGGGCGGCCCCTGGCTTCGCAAGGCACGCAGCGACACTTGGCGCGGTCCTCGACGCGTTCACCTGCGCAGTGGTCAAATGCGACCGGACCAGGCCGGTTCGCTCCGCTTGAGCACGGTGGCGCATATGGATCGCATCGAGGCCATGAAAATCTTCATCGCCGCCCTCGACGAGGGCAGCCTCGCCGGCGCCAGCCGCAGGACCGGTCGCTCGGCCGCCGCGGTGAGCCGGGCCGTTGCCTATCTCGAGGCGCACGTCGGCGTGCCGTTGCTGCACCGGACCACGCGCTCGATCAAGCTCAGCGAAGCCGGCGAACGTTATTCCGCCGCATGCAGGAAAGTGCTCACGGACCTCGAGGAGGCGGACCGGCAGGCGGCCGGCGAGCGATCGACGCCGCGCGGGACCCTGACGATCACCTCCACCGTGTTCGTGGGCGTGGAGTTTCTGCGCCCGATCGTCGACGCGTTCATGGATGAATATCCGGCGGTCAGCGTGCGGATGCATCTGCTGGAAAGGCAGGTCAACCTGATCGACGAAGGCATGGACCTGGCGTTGCGCGTCAGCCCGCTGGCCGACTCGACGCTGGTCGCACATCGCATCGGCGAGGCACGGCGCGTGATCGTGGCATCGCCGGGCTATCTGGCGACGCACCCACCCATCAAGGAGCCATCCGATCTGGCCACTCACCAGATCATAACGATGGCGCACCTGGGCCTGGACTCGTGGAGCTTTCCGCCTCAGGAAGGATCTTCGGTTCCTCGCGCGGTCTCATTCGCGCCACGGCTGGTGGTCAATAACGTGCACGCGGCGAAGGCATCCGCGGTGGAGGGGCACGGCGTGACCCGACTGCTGTCCTATCACGTCGCTTCCGAACTCGAACAGGATGCACTGCGCATCGTCCTGGCCGATGCCGAGCCGGTGCAGTTTCCGGTGCACCTGGTCTCGCCCTACGGGCGCCTGGCGGTGCCGAAGGTGCGCGCCTTCGTGGATTTCGCCACGCCGCGCCTGCGCGCGTCCTTCACAAACCTGAGTACGTAGACCACCCGCAATCCCCTCGATTGCATCGCTGGGTGGAAGAATGTCTGCCGAAGTGCGTGGATTCGCAAACCCATGCTTCGCTCCTAGATTAGTGGCTGTCGGAAGCGCCGACCGTATCGGCGCCCTACCGGCTTTACCCCACAATCTTTGAGTAAACCTAAATGAGCATTGCAAACAAAGTCGCCATCGTCACCGGCGCATCCCAGGGTATCGGCGCCGGCCTCGTCAAGGCGTTCCGCGACCGCGGTTACCGCGTCATCGCCAACTCGCGTTCGATCAAGCCGTCCAACGATCCCGACATCCTGACCGTTGCCGGCGACATCGCCGATCGTGCCGTGGCCGAGCGCATCGTCCGCGAGGGCGTGGCCAAGTTCGGCCGCATCGACACCCTGGTGAACAACGCCGGCATCTTCACTGCCAAGCCGTTCACCGCTTTCACCGCCGAAGACTACGCGGCCAACATCGGCGTCAACCTCACCGGCTTCTTCAACATCACTCAGGCCGCCGTGGCGGAGATGGAGAAGCAGGGCAGCGGCCACGTCGTCAGCATCACCACCAGCCTGGTCGACCATCCCGTCGACGGCGTGCCGTCGGTGCTGGCGTCGCTGACCAAGGGTGGCCTCAACGCCGCGACGAAGTCGCTGGCCATCGAGTATGCCAAGCGCGGCATCCGCGCGAACGCGGTGTCGCCGGGCGTCATCAAGACGCCGATGCACCCGCCGGAGACCCACGGCTTCCTGGCCGCACTGCACCCGGTGGCCCGCATGGGCGAGATCAGCGACATCGTCGATGCGGTGCTCTATCTCGACTCCGCTGGCTTCGTCACCGGCGAGATCCTGCACGTCGACGGCGGCCAGAGCGCCGGTCACTAAGCGCTGGTCAAGTGTGTTCCCGGGGCGTACCCGCCCCGGGTCCGCTGCCTTGATCGGCTCATCATCGATTCGATCATCACCGTCTCAGAACGCGGCATCGCAGGCGATGCCGCGCAGCCCAGCGACGTCTGGCATACGCGAACAACACGAATCACGAGCAGGCAGTCCGCCTGGATGGTCGCGGCCGATGAGCGTCGGCACGACGCCGGCGTCGACGACGCGATGCAATGCACTGGACAGAAGCTTCATTGCATTTCGCGGAAGAGTAGCTGCCGAACAACGGGGATTCAGTGCCAGCACGCGGGCACAGACAATGTTCTCAACGAATCACCTGGGTTCCATCGCGGCGCACTAGAGCTCGCATAGCACCCGCCACCCATCATCTGCAAACCAATGAAGGACAACACTTTGAACATCATGCACGACACCAAGTTACCCAACCGCACCTCGCTGCGCCTGCAAGTGGTCGCCGATGTGATCTGCCCGTGGTGCTTCATCGGCAAGCGCAGCCTTGATCTGGCGCTGGATCAACTCGACGCGCTGGGCGTGGACGTTGAAATCGAATGGCTCCCTTACCAGCTCAATCCGACGATCCCGGCGGAAGGCATGGACCGCAAACAATTCCGCACGATGCGCTTCGGCTGGGAGAACTCCCTGGCCATGGATGCGCGCGCCGTCGAGGCCGGTCGTCGTTTTGGCGCGGAGTTCAATTACCAGCTCCAGACGCGCACGCCCAACACCGTGGCGGCTCACGCCCTCGCACGATTGGCCCGCACCGAAGGCGGCGCGGCCCTGCAGGATCAAGTCGTCGACGCACTGTTTACTGCCTACTTCACCCAGGGCAAGGACATCGGCGACCACGCCGTGCTTGAACGCCTCGCCGAAGAAGCCGGGATGCAACCTGGTGCGCTGCGCAGGTCGCTGGCGGCGCATGACGAGATCCGCGCGCTCGACTCGGAGATCAAGTCACTCGGCCTGAATGGTGTGCCCAGTTACCTGATGGACGGGCAGCTGTTGTTCAGCGGTTCGCAGGACATCCAGGGCTACGTGAACCTCCTCTCGAGCGCGGCGGGCCGCTCAGGCTGATGCGCTGTCGAAACCGATAGGGCCACTCCCGTCAGCGGTTTGTATCGGGATGTATCCGCCGCGGCGACGGCCAAACTTCCAGACCAGAACCTGCGCTTCGCGACATGCGCGCGATACCCGGGAAGCTCACAAATAGACCTTCGAAAATGCAAATTGCACAGCCGGCAACACCGGCCACCTACCCAGAAAACGCTATGTCCATCACCACCCAAAAACCTGCCCAGCCCCTGTTATCCCGCGTCGACGGTGTGGGCCATTGGCTCGCCCCGCTTGGCCTGCGCGTCCTGTTGGCTTGGGAGTTCTTCGAAGCCGGCCGCGAGAAGCTGCAGGGCGAGAACTGGTTTGCCGACCTGGGCGACAGGTTCCCGCTGCCGTTCTCGCTGCTCGGTCCCAACGTCAACTGGACGCTGGCCACCTGGATGGAACT
>Ga0066809_10000003_pt1 | contig 23969 bp, 26 predicted proteins | sample SoimicmetaGmgLPC_FD_62222 | JGI IMG/M metagenome (GOLD analysis project Ga0066809, IMG submission 62222) | Soil and rhizosphere microbial communities from Laval, Canada - mgLPC | ecosystem: Environmental > Terrestrial > Deep subsurface > Rock core/Sediment | place: Laval, Canada | collected... | reverse complement strand
GCTTCCATCACTGGCTTCAACGTCAGTGCCAGGGCCGCTACAGCGAAGTCATCCAAGAGGAAGTTGACAGACATTCCCTCGGTGGTCTTCATGGTGATCTTGATTCCCTCGTCTGTTGCCGAGGTTGTGGCGAGGCGAACCTTCACGGTGTCGCTCATGCGCTTTCCCTTTCCATGTTGGTGCGGCAGTGCTCGCACTCGCCCTCGAAGGAACGGAAGAGGGTGTCAGTTCGGCCCATCGTGGCCCGAGCCGCCTCGATCAAGGCGATCAAGCCATTGGTGTCCTCGTCGCCCTTGAGCTCGATTCCATACATCGGAGCCGCCATCCGGGCAGGCCGGAGCGAGTGCTGTTCGCACAGCCCGAAGGAGTCGGGCAGCGGGTTGGGGCAGTAGAGCGTGGTCATCAGCGTTCAGCTCCTGCTCGAATGTGGCAGTAGTCGCATCGAGCCCCGAAGTCGGGCTCGAACAGAGTGGGAGCATCGGCATTGGAGATGCCGTCCTGCTCATTGAGCTTGGAGGCGTAGGCCACCGCCCTCTCAATCGTGGCCAAGTCCTGCTCGGTGAACGGGTCACCGTAAGCAGTCAGCGTCTGGCGGTACGACTGAATGGCGCAGGTCTCGCAGTTGACGCCGCCGGACAGGAAGCGTGCCCAGGTCATGCCGACACCGCCTGACAGCTCACGCATACTTCTCCCGGTTCGGGATCGAACAGCTTCGGCGCGAACTCGTCGTCGCCCTCGATGCCATCCACCGCGTTGAGGCGGTCAACCAGGGCGATGGTGCGCTCCAGGGTCAGGAGGTCCGTCTCGTCGTACTCGTCGCCGTGGTAGTCGAGCGAGAACTTGAGGTTCTTGATCGCGCAGGTCTCGCAGGTCTTGAAACCCTCGAGGACGTGGGAGTAGTCAGCCCAGCTCATGAGGCTGCCGCCTCACCCTGGCGGCTGCACTTCTCACAGACGAGATCGGGAGTCTCGTCGGTGATGTTGGGCCGGTGCGGGTCCGGGTATCCCGCCGTCTCCTGTAGTGCGTCGAGCTGCTCGACCATTTCCCCGAACGTGTCGCCGGGGGTGATCCCGTTGACCGAGAGAACGAACCGAATGTTCGGCTCGAAACACTCTTCACAGATCGTCACGGACTCTTCCCCGCCCACTGCGGGGAACTCGAGGTACTTCATCTGGATTCCTTTCATCTTCCTTGTGTCAAGGTTGCATCAACTGGAAAAAAAGGGGTGCCGCCCATCGCGGCACAGTGCTGGCGTACGCCGCACGCGGAGTTACAGAGGTTGTTCGGGTTCGGGATGAACAGTTGCCGGTCTCGGATCTCCTTCGCCTTTGCAACCATGTCCCACGCCCAGTCGTCGGAGTAGATCGACAGGTCGAACCAGTGGGGGTCAATGGTGCCCTTGCGCGCCTTCCAGAAGCCGCCCCACTTGGCCTTGACCCCAAAGGTCTCCTGCAGGCCCAGGTTGTTCAGGATGAGCTGCAGGGGCCACGGCTGCGTGTGGCTACCGCTCTTGAGATCGACGATGCGGAGATCGCCTGCCGCGTCCACGAACACGCGGTCGACGATGGAGAGGAGGGGAATGTCCTTGGGGCCGTAGGCCCAGGTCTGAACCTCGATGCCGGGAGCAAGCTCGCCGGTCTCTTCGTCCAGGAACTCCCAGAGCTTCATGCCGCAGCGGTTGCGCCACTGCTCCCAGGACTTGACGAACAGGGGACCGTTCTTGGCCCACCACTTGTCGTCCTCCTTGTTGGGCCAGTCCTTGCTGGCCCTGCCGGAGCGGTAATACTCCTCGTACTCGAAGGAGGGCTGGCGCTGCGCGGTCTCCGCGTGCGCCTCTGCGAAGTAGTTAGACCACTCCATGAAGCCAAGCCTCCCGGTCCAGGTCTTCGGTCATGCGGTGCAGGGCTGAGCCACCGATACCGGCCCACATGGGCCGCTCGGGAGCGTGGAGCATCCGGGTCAGGCGGTACTGCTCACCGCACGTCAGCAGGGAGCTGACCTGACTCGGGCTCATGTGCTTCGGAAAGGGACTCTCTTCGGCAACTTCTGTCAAAATCCGGACACCTGTTCCTCGATCTTCATGTATACGTAGGCCGTGGCTTCGCCGCCAAAGGTCTCCATTTCACTGACCAGGGCGAGCCCTGGTGGCGGGGTGATACTGCGCTCGTCGTGGACCGACATGCACATGACGTACACCCCATCGTTCAGGCGATGAAACTCGCCTGACCAACACGGAACTTCCATCCCAACTTCTCCCAGTCTCCGAGAGGTCGTCTCTCGAGTGAGGCGACCAAGATCCTCCAAGCGGTTCATAGCACGTCTAGACCGGGCCGTGGGTCAAAACCGGGCAACTTCTAAGTCAAGTTCCAGACTTGCTGGTGCAACCCTAGCACACGCAAAAGGCTGGACAAGGGTTGCATGGAACTTTTTTCGACGGAACTTTTTCGCGGCGAGAGGGAGAGTTGTGAGCGAGGTACGAGCGAGCAACTCGACCGACCTTCTACATAGATAAAGGGAAGCCCCTAAGGGCTTCCCGTAGTAGTTACTAGTAATAGGTAAGGGCGAACGGCTTGGCGCCGTCGCCCTCTCTCATCGGCGGGGCGGTGGCTCCGAAGCCCCGCCTCTAACTACACCTAAAAACAGTGTAGGAGTCTCACCGACAAAACTTTGTTGAGATCAGATCTCCACGGTTGAGACCGGGATACCGGGCACGTCAGGCGTGCCCTGCACGTAGAAGAACCCCTCCGGGGTCTCCGGAACGTAGACCACGACAGCTCCGCTGGCCTCGAGCTTGCTCAGCCAGGAGTTCAGCCGGTCATCGGCTTCTTTGGAGTTGCGGACGCCCTGGTGGCGTCGACCCAGCAGGCGCAGCATCCGAGCTGCGTAGTGGGTGGCGTGTTCTTCGCGCACGGTCCAGGGGATCTCGTTGGGGTACTTCTTCGCAGGGTTCGTGGCCGAGGCCCGATGCAGTGCAGCGGACACTGTGGATCGACTGACGGGGTAGCCCGTCTTCTGCGAGATGGCGTCAGCAATCTGGGCGTGCGTCATCCCGCGCTCGATCATGGCCTTGAGCTCAATGGTCGGGGGTAGCACTCGTGCTGGCATGAAACTTAGTGTCACACAATCTTGACACAGAGACAAGTTTTGCGGTTTCGTGTCAGGTCTGACATTTTTTCTCGTCACCCGCAACAGCAGGTCAGGCACAGGCGTTTAGTAGGGCATAGTTGCAACTACTGTGCCTGTGCTAAAGTTGCGTGTATGCAACGTGACAACGTTGCATCCCTACTTACAGAGCACAGGAGGAACCCATGTCGGACCTGACGCCTGAGCAGCGCGACCTGCTGGCCGAGGTACTGGCTGAGCACTACCCGAGTCCCGTCTGGTGCAAGTGCGGCTGGCAAGCGGGTCTGTCGCTCAACGACACTCAGAGCGACCGCCAGCAGACGATGTGGCACGTCGTTGCCGACGTCCTCGCTCCGCTAGTCGCGGAGATGATCGCAGAGCAGGCGACGGATGCATATACGGGTGCCTTGCGCGATGCGGAGAGCCGTGCTGAGAAGGCCGAGGCCGAGCGGGACAGTCTCCGCGCCGGGATCGAGGCGCTGGCTGACAAGTGGGCGCGGTTCGACTGCACAACGGACCCCGTCCCGGGAAAAATCGACGTGCCTGATGACTACGAGTACGGCATCAACGGGTGTGGTGGCGAACTCCGCGCCCTGCTGGCTGAGGACGGTGCGTGATGAAGAGAGTGATGCTGCCCCTGGCGCTCCTGGTAGTGGTCATGACATGGATGGCTCCTGCGAAGGCTACTCGGAGCTGGATCGGCGGACAGAGTGCGCCGCCTGATGCTTGCCGCAGTGAGTGGATCAGGTCGATTGACGCGCCCTGCGAGACTATGAGTGAGACCCCCAGGGTGCGCTGTGACCTGGATAGGCCCTACTACGAGATCTGGTATCGGTTCCGCTGGTACAACGGCACCGAGTGGAGCCAGTGGTGGCTGTACTACCGCTGGTTCAAGCGTGCGCCTAGCAAGGTGTGTGCCGCATGACCGCGCCGCAGTGGCTGGTCGAGGTGCTGGCCGAGGCACTTGAGCCGTGGACGCCAAGCCCGGCGTTTGAGACTGACAACGAAACCCGCGTCAGACTCGCCGACTTTCGCCTGCACGCCGCTCAGGACGTCGCGCAGGTCATCGCTGCCGCGCTCGTGGAGCGGCTGGACAATGCGGCCAAGGCGCAGGAGCGAGTGCCCGAAGTGGACAAGAAGTCCGTGCACCCGGAGTGGGCGCACAGGGTCTGCCAACTCAAGGGCTGCAACCTCCACGTCTGGGGACTCGGGACAGCGACGCCGGACGAGGGTCGGTACTGCTCCTACCACGACGGATTCTTCGACGCCCTCGCCGCCGTCAAGACCGCGCTCGGGATCGGGGACTGATGGATCTCTCAGACACCATCAACGCCTACCTGCGCGACCGCGCAGCTCGAGGCGTCTCTAAGAGCACCATCTACGGAGACAAGCAAGCCCTGCAGTACCTCCTGGCCGACGTCGGGAATATCAGCACGGCTCGCCTACGGCCACAGCACCTGGACATGTTCTGGCAGAACCGCACGAACTGGGCTCCCGGTACGTGCAACAGGGCTCAGTCCATCCTGTCGATGTACTTCAAGTGGTGTCAGAACCGTGGGTATCTGTCGCGCTCTGCCAACCTCCTTGAAGACCGGAAGCCTCTGCGAGTGCCGCCGAGGAAGCGGCTCATTATCCCTCAGTCGGACTTCTCGACGTTCCTTGAGGGTGACTACAAGGACCCGCGTACTAGGCCAGTCCTGGCTATCGGGCTCTACCTCTTCCTCAGGCGCTCGGAGATCACCATGCTCCGCTGGCAGGATTGGAATGAGCAGATGGGGACCATCGAAGTCTTCCGCGAGAAGACCAAGACTCTCGACACTCTGCCCGTCTGCACGGAACTCGAGCACGAGTTGAAGCGCTGGCGTCTTGAGTACGCCGGACTTGTCGGGACAATTCCGGCGCCGAGCAACTACATCATCCCGGCCAGGAACCGCCCCAGCTTCACTGGCGTAGGTCAGCGCAAACTCGAGATGGTCGACTACGGAGACTTCTATCCGAACACCCGGGCGAGAGTGGACGTGCTCATCAAGCACGCCTTGCTCAAGGCTGGCTACTTCCAGCCCCAGGAAGGAGGACACACCCTTCGTCGTTCTGGAGCCGTGGCGCTCTACAACCAACTGACTAGCGTCGGACACGACCGCGCTATTCGTGTTTGCCAAGCCATGCTGGGCCACAGCAAGATAGCCACCACTGAGGTCTACTTGCGATTGGACCTTGACCGTAAGGTACGAAACGATCTACTTGCAGGTCAGCCCATGTTCCCTGATCGCGGGGAGGGAGTCGTCTTGGAGCTAGGAGATGTGAAGCATGGTGAGGGTGACGCTAGAAGCGTTCCACTGTGACGTTTGCGGGGCAGACGGTCAGCGGTACACCGTTGGTTACAAAGATGGAATGAAAGTCTTGGATCGCTGTCAGCGTCACTCGGGGAAGCTCGAGGCACTGCGGGAAGAGAAGGGTGAGTGGCAACCTCTGTCGCCTCGCTCGGAATTCAAGGTCTCATCCCTGGACGAGATCAAGCAAAAGAAAACACCACCTAAATAGCAATAAGCCCCCGCAATTAAGCGGGGGGCTTTTGTTCTTCATTACGAAGAGTATTACTTATTCAAGATATGTGCAGCAAAGCCGACAGAGGCAAGGCCTAACACGATGAGGAAGTTCCTCCGACCTCTGGGATCTCCAACATTGAAGACTTCCCTGATGGTCTGCGAGAACGGCACCGGAACCACGGCGTCAAGGACGCCGAAGGCAGTCCAGAAGCCTGTCCAGGCAAGTGCCGCTCTGAGCGTCTTTCGGGAGCGTCTTGGTATCCGTGCCCACCCCATGCCTGAAAGTGCCTCAGATTCGATTCTGAGGCGTCTCAGAGGGGGTATTGGCAGCCGCCGTGAACCCGAAAGCGACACCAAGGTACGAATAGACCGCCAGGGCGACCTTAACGACCATCGGAATGGCAACGGCAGCGGCAGCGAAACCGGCCACCGTGGCGCCCAGCGCAACGCCAACAATGGCGAAGATCAGATAGGCGATCTTACGACTCTTGGGAGTCAGAATATCCTTGAGCATTTCCATGTCCAGTCACTATGTGCATTAGCAGGGTATTGTTCATGTTCTCGAGGCGACCATTGACGGCGCGCTCGAGGGCGACGAACTTGTCGTCCATCAGATCCAGGAATGTCGGCGGTGAAGAAGCGTGACTATTCACGGTCATTTGCCTATGCGTTTCATGAATAGGCTTAATTACATTCTCTCGGATATATGGCATTAGAATGAATTTCACAGCCAATCCGATCAGAGCACAAGTGCTCAAGATTGCGGCAAGAGTCCCCCCAATTACGGCGATCACGTATCTGCCGTCCTAAGCTGCAGGATGACAATGCCGCCTCCGTTACCGGATCGGTCTGCCGCAGGCGGTGAGGTCTGCACGTATTCCACGGATTCGATTGTCACGATCTGTCCGGTCGAGTTAGACGTGGTGAAGTCCTGATAGACCAGGGTGTCGCCAAGACTCTCGAGGAGCTGGAGTGCGGTCACGCGGTCATTCGCGTACCCCAGGGCTCCGTACTGCTGACCTGAGATGGAGGTCTCGCGGTCGAAACAGAGGAGTGGCACGGTAATCAGCCGCTGCGGAGCAACGGCGGGGAGTGCCTTGAGCAGGTACGAGTAGATGATCGGAGTTGCGTCGGGAGTGCCCGTCTTCGGCGTGAGCGTGAACTTCAAGCTCGCGTAGCGCAGGGTGGTCACAGCGTTGATGAGGAACCTGTCCACGAAGATGTCGTTTTGCTTCGTGATGTTGCCGACCGGGAGGGTCGTGTTCCCATCGTTGATGAGGTCCACCTGGATAGCTCCCTGCAAGGGAGCGATCTCCACATTGACGTACTTGAACAGCTTGGGCTCGGTCATGTGATACCGAATGCGCCCGGTCTGCAGGTAGCCGGTCGACACATAATCGGTGGTCGACTGATTGTAGGCCTCGCCAGTGGAGCCAGTAGCAACGAGCCGAGAGCTACTGACTGCAGCCAGGGAGTTGATATTGCCGACGATCCCAAGGTCGATGTCAGCGGCATACGGGAAGACGCCACCGTCAAGCGGAGTGCTCGTGTCCACGCGATAGGCGATGGACTCATTCGTACTAGTCTGGAACGCCACCACGAAGAACTTGCCCTGAGTAGTCAGTGCCGTGCAGGCGGTGACGCCTGCCGGTTCGATTATCAAAGGACCGTAGGTGATGGCACCACTGGTCGAGTTGATGAGACCAACACGGAATCCTCGGTTCGTGCCAATGCCAATGTACTGACCGGCAAGGACTGCAAGCTCCTGGACCTGCTCACCGTTAGGGAAGATGGCCGTATTGGCAGCGGCGCTGAGGGTCGGAATGCCACCGCTGGCGTCAAGAGTGATAGCCATGATGCTCGAAGTGATGCTGTTGTGTCCGGCGAAGTACATGGCACTTGGGCCTTCGGCCATGCAGGTAAATCCCCAACCGACATCAGGATTTCCGTAAACCAGCGACTGAGGCGTGCCAGTCGCGGCAGTTGTGTCAACGGTACAGATGCTGCCATATCGCATGATCCAGAGGCGACCCTTGCCCCACATGATGCGACTAATCCCATTGGTTCCAGGGTAGCTTCGAGCTGCCCCTGGAGCCGAAAGGTCTCCGACGTAGACGTAGCCGCCGAAGCTCTTACCAACATAGAATGTCGTATTGCTAATGAAGCCACAGGAGAGGTTCGTGAATCCAATAGCATCAGTGAAGGTTCCGCTGGGATCGGGCGCGGTCCAGAGACTCCCGTTGGAGCCAATCGCGCTCACTCCACCCGCATAGACGCTGATGTTGCTTAGCGTGGACGCACCCCGAGTGGACACGTTCATCTTCTTGATGAGCTTGAACTGGCCCTGTGTGAAGACGTCGACCCCTCGAGAGTCGTAGAAGCTCACGTTGGCCTTGTTGGAGTCGTTGGACTCCTGGTAGAGCGAGCCTGCGCCCTCGTGCCACGAGGACTGAGACCGGCGCCACCAGCCGGTGAGCGACTGCTCACCAGGGTCAGCCTCAGAGTCGAACTGGTCCTTGCGGACAGGAATCGTCTTGACCGACTGAGGGAAGTCCCGGGACGTGGCGAGGCGGAACGGGATGCCACCGATGGCAATGTCAACCTCCCGGCCCTGCCGGGAGTAGATGGACTGTGAAGCGGAGGCAAGCCGCTCAGAGAGCGGTGTAGGAAGGCGGTCAGTAATGCCCGTCATCAGACCATCGCAATCCAGGAAGCCACTGCCGACAGCGTGCGAGCGGTGCTGTCATACTGCCGAGCGTTCAGCGTGAAGCCGGTGGTCGTAATCGACGTAGCCCAGAAGATCGTGGTCGCGTGCTGCGACCCGATACTGACCTCAGGAGCCACCGAGAACGCTTGCGCGAAGGTGACTGCCTGCGTGACAGGTCCAGCCGAGGCAGAGAATGAGCATGTCGCATTGCCCTTCTGGATCTGCGTAAGCGTGGACCCGCCAATAACCGGAGTAGTAAGTGTCTTATTGGTGAGCGTCTGAGTGGACGAGACATCGACAACGACGTTGCCGTTCGCTAGAACGGAGCCAGTGCCCTTCGAGAACAGGTTGATAGAAACGTTGGCATCGGTGCCGCCAGCGCCGACCGACACCGCCCCACCCGTAGCCGAGTTGACATGACGTACGTAGTTAACTGCCGATGCCACGCCTTCGTGCGTGGTCGACGCGAGGTTGCCAGTCGTGGAGTTGATCTGAGCAATCTGCGGAGTAGTCAGCGTCTTGTTGGTCAGGGTTTCAGTTCCGGCGAGCGAAGCGAAATCAGCGTCGGTGCAGGCAGTATCGAACTGAGCCTTGGTGCCAGAGACGGTGTTGCTGCCCAGGGCAATGGTCTTAGTAGTCAGCGTCTGAGCATCTGATGTACCAACGACCGTGCCGGTCGGAATGGTCTTGGAGCCGGAGACGATCTTGCCCGTGCCATCAGCTTCCATAAAGCGCGAGGCGGTGAAGCCGTTGATGACGTTGGTCGTGCCGAGGGTCTTGTTCGTCAGTGTCTGCGCGTCGGTCGTGCCGACAACGGCACCAGCAATGCCGTGGACGCCCGTAGTCGCATTGACGTGAGCATTGGCTTCTCGAGGATCAATGGCCGAGAAGCCGTGGACTACGGAGGCGCCAGCCGAGTGAGCGAACCCGGTGGTTGAGTCATAGCCACGAGTAACGGTCAGTGTCGTGCCAGCAGCGTTGGTCACGGACACAACCTCTTCCGTGGCGAGGCCACGGTCGACGATCAGTGTGTAGGGATACGTGATCGGGAAACCCGTAGTCGCGGTCACGACCATAGTCGTGGCGACGTTCGTGCAGGACGAAGCCAGCGTCGTAGCTGGCGCGTTGGCGTAATACCGGAGGCCCATCAATATGCCTTATCGCTGGAAGTTCATCTGAGCGGGAGACAGTTCGAGGAGACGCTTGCGCTCCTCGGAGAGTCGCTGCTGGTACATGGCGTAGAGCTGGTTAGCCACGCGAGCGGCATCCCCGGCCTGTGTCACCTGAGCTCGGGAGACGTTCTCGACCGAGATGGTCTGCACCCGAGCAGGCTCGAGGAAGCGCAGCATCCGAGACGTGACCGCAAAGCTGAGAAGGTCGGCATAGGACTCGGAGAGTCCTGCCGTTGCGAAGGTGTCGGAGTCGGAAGCGAAGTTAGTGAAGTCCGCTTTGTAGACAACCTGGACAGTGGCGCCAGGGAGCACCATGTCGTAGAGCGAGAGCTTGTTCCCTGCCGAGTCCTGGCTATTCGTGTCGAAGCTCCACTGGAAGAGGCGCTGCCAGTCATTGAGGGGAGACGGCACCTTCCACTTGATCTCGAGGATCCCGTCGCAATCGGCAGGCATGTCGTAGCCGGACTGCGCAGTCGTGAAGACGAAGGTCGTCTTCTTGATCTGATACAGCGTCGGGTATAGGCCATCAATGGCCTGATTGATCGCCTTCTTGATCTCGTGCCGAGGAAAGACTGGATCAATCGTCACGGTGCTGTTGATTGCGTGCGTGGTCGCCGTACTACCTCGGTAGCCCCTCCCATTCGGAATGAGCTGCAGGCCACCACTGTCGGACGTGTAGACGTAGACCAGCTCGTCATCAATCTCGGCAATGCCACGCATAACGCCGTCTGAGTTGTTGACGGCGAAGGTGGTCGAAGTCGTGTCATTGATGGCAGACGTGAGCCAAGTGACCCGCTCCTGGGTGTTGCAATAGGAGTGCAGAGAAGCGTTGATCGAGTTGACGAGATCCGCGTAGGTCGTCACTTCATTGCCTCAAGGTCAACAAAGAGCCAGCGGTGGTCACAGCCGGGAGCCTGGACGGTGTGGTGACCGGCCTCGTTCAGAAAGTCAGGCCACGCGATCTTGTCGAGGTTGGATGCCCGGGAACGGAGTCCAAGGCGTGCGAACATGCGATTGGGCGAGAACTTCCACAGCCGGTGCAGGAACTTGAGCGCACGAGCACTGTTGTAGTTAGTGTCGCCACCGATGATGGGAGCGAAGCCCCCGCCCTGCTGGCCCTTAAGGAACGCCTCGAGCGCCACGATCTCCTTGCGGTATTCGTGGGTGCGAGCCAGGGACCACTTAGGCCGACCTTGCTTGTCCTGAATGCCTGCATTGGCGTGCCACGCCACAAGGTTCAGGCGATGACCCGCCCACTCGACCAAGGCCCACGAGACCCAACGGTCGTGGGACAGGTTGTGCGGAGCAGGGATGAACTTGGTGGCCTGGAACTCGCCGTGATCGAAGACCTTGATGTCCTTGCGGATCCAGAGCTGGACCTCTCGGTGGCCGTGAGAGCCACCCTCGGAGCCGAAGTGGCGGTGAGTGCCACCCAGTGCCGCCTGGATCTTTGCGTGCGCTCCTGCGGCCTCCTGGACGCAGATGACATCGGCGTCTTGCTTGACGAGAAGAGTCAGAGCATCGCCCAGCGAAGGGTTGTGCTCACGGAGGTTGACGGTGGCTACGCGCAGGACAGGACGCTTGGGATTCAGTCGCATGTCGACGATCTCCTTGGCGATCTTGAGGATCGCAGCGATGTCGATGTCGCCCGGGTCGCCGTGGACGTTCTCGGGGACGTGTTGGTGCCCACAGACGCCAGCGAAGGCTCGCCACTGAGAGCCGGTCAGGCGTACGGCGTTGGCCCCGTAGGAGGCCGGGTACGCCAGGAAGGGCAGGGTGCGGAGCTGTAGCCCGTGGCGAATATGCTGGTCGGCCAGGAAGTCAGCAACGGCGCGCAGAGCCCAGTAGGGCGCGTCGGGCCAGTAGATGTAGTCCACGCCAGCCTTGAGGCCATCCCAGCTCACGCTGTGCTTGGGGTCGCACGTACCGACCATCTCGACCTGTACGCAGTTGAGCGTGTTGGTCTCGACGCCACCAGTGGCATTGACTAGAGCTCGAGCACTCTTCTCGTCAGGGAAGTGCCCACGCCAGATCAGCTTGCGGTTGGCGATATCCGGCATGGCGGTGTACGTGGGCGCCTTGGAGCCGCCGTCGTAACCCGGCCAGCTCGAGGACTCGGTGGTGTGCAGGACAACAACCTCCGTGGCCTCAGACAGGTTCATGTCAGCGCCAGGGAAGTCGTCCTGGAACCACTGAGTCTTGGTGTCGGCCTTGGAGTAGTTGGTCATCCCTGTCGACTCCCATAGGTGTCGACCTTGAAGGTGAAGGAGGGCGTGGTGCCGGTGATCGTCCACGCGATCCGCAGCAGGTCCGAAGCGGGAGTGGAGGAGAGGTTGATCCGGAACGCCTGCGTACTCACGCCGGTCAGCGCCGTAGCGCTGGCAACGTCGTACCAAGTAACCCCACCGTCAGGCGAGTCCTGGAGCTTCACAGTGAGCTGTGGAGTCGTGCCGGAGGCGGCAGTGACGTTGGTATAGAGAATCATTCCCGCCAGAGGCGAGTACGTGGAGAACGGGTTTCCGTTGCCGTTGGTCGTACGTGCGGCACTGGTGATCGCTGAACCATCAATGGCCGCATTGCCGTACGCGCCCTCGGCGCCGGACTTGTAGGTGTTAGAGAGAGGCATTGTGATCCTTACGCCTGGAAAGCGGTGCCGGTTTCGTTGGAAATGCGAACGGCCCGGTCAATGTCACCGGGCCGTGTACTGCGGGGCTGAATGCCTTGCTTCCTGGCATTCGCATATCTATCTAGCGATTTATCTGCGCTTCGCTGAGCGCTGAGGACTTCTGGATTCAGCGCGTTCGTCTTGAGGTTCTTGGCTCGAAGGCAAGCGCCATAGCTCTCGTGATCCTGTGTCTTGCAGCTCGAGGCGCAGGCCATCAGGTCACCGTGTATCCGTCTGCAACAAGAGCGTTGCCAACTGCGGTAGTCACGGTGTAGACGTGACCGCCGACGAAGTAGTCCACGCCGTCGACCAGACCTACGAGATCGCCGCCATAGAGGGTCTTCTGGGTCACGTAGTGACCGGCAACCTTGAGAACTGACTGGCTCTCGGTAAGTCGGAAATAGCACAGCGGCTTCACGAGGGTCCGCATGGGAGCCTCGTAGGTTGGTGGCTGGAACGTTGGCATTCCTACTCCTGGAAGAATTGGGAAGGGCGCCCCCGAAGGGGCGCCCCTTTTGACGCAACTGAAAGAATCAGATGACGTCGATGCTGGAAACGGTCTCGATGCGCCAGAGAGCTTCCTGACGGTAGACCGACCAACCGGCGAGGCCGTGCCACGACAGCGGACGGAACCGCATCATCGGGTCAACAACCGGGCCGATGACAAGGTGCGGCTCGATCGCCACAACCTCGGCAAGGCACTGCGCACCGAAGAGGTAAGCGCGGTACACGTTCTTGGCAGCCGCGCCATCAGCGGCAACCTTGCAACGGGGGCTCTCGATGTACGAGACGCCACCGAAGACGCCGACCTGCTCCTTCCACAGCGCCTCGGGAGAGACGTTGTTGTGGGGGTAGCGCCAGCCCAGCTCGCCAGTCTCACGACGGAAGTCGTAAGCGACATCGGGGTGGATGAAGCACCCGAAGGTGTTGCCGTCCATCTTCTCGATGACGTTGGCGCCACGCATCTTGGCGACCAGGGTCTGCGGGATAGCAGACTTGAAGGTGTCACCAGTGGTGAGCGTGTTGAGGGCCTTGGACGTGCTCGGAACGCCAGCGTTCGAGCGAGCGACGTTGGTACCGGCATCCAGAACGGCACGCACGCGGGAGTCCACCGAGGACGCGAGCTGACGAGCGACGATGTTCGCCACTGCCGGGTCGACGTCCGAGAAGGTGAGGGTACGCAGGCGCAGGGTCGGGATGACCGTGGTGCCCATCTCGTTCAGGGTCACGGTGACTTCGGAGGCCGAGGGAATGGCAACGGAGTCAGGGTTGACCGTTTCAGAGATGTTGGTGAGGTCGTCTGCGAGATCGTTGTAGATATCGAAGACAACCGTGCTGCCCGGGTTGGTCAGGGCAGTAGCTCGGGTGTCTGCCACTCGGCGGAAGAGAGGCTCGGAACGCAGCTTGAAAGCAACGAGCTTCTCGTAACCAGTCTTGACAAGGGTAAGACCGAGTGAAGAACCCGAGGTAATGTCGGTATAGGCGTTAGCCACCGATTATCCTTTCGGGTTAGAGGGCTGGGTAACCAGCCTTTGCCCGAATCAGAAGGAGTTTGCAGCTCCATTCTGGCCGAGGAACTTCAAGAGTTCCTCTTCGGATCCCTGGAACTTGTTGAGCTGTTCCAGAAGATCATTCGAGACACTGGCTGGGGTGCCCGACTGCTGCGCATTGCTCATGGCATCAAGGGCGCGCTGCTCCTCGAGCAGCACGGCGATGTCCTCTTCCGATGGCTCGTCAACCTGGAGATCCTTGTTCAGGTCCTGACGATCCATTTGCTTACCGTCGCCACGCTCGAAGCCGGTTGCGAAGAGATGCGCTTTCTCTTCAAGCCACTTGGCGGGGTCGGCGTCAGCCGGGATGAGTTGTGCAATTGCCGGGTCTAGCTCCTTCTCCTTGAGCAAGTCGGTAACGGTCTTTGCGCGTTCCTTGCCTTCAATGGACTCGCGGAGCTTCTTGTTCTCCTCGAGCACCTGTTCCAGCATCTTGCGCAAACCGCTTCCGCCGCTCCCGGGACCGTTGTCCTCGAAATCGGAATCGGAACCATAGTTGTAGCCGCTCACGCGGACCTCCTTGTTTCTGTTTGTCTGGCCGCACTTGGCCCCCAAGGGGAGGGCTAGTGGCTCCAGGTGATGCCGTCTAATACGCCCCACGCAAAGGACGGCGCCTTGCGTGGGGGAGTTTGTGGATTAGTACGAGGTCCGCTGCGCGGAGCCCGTAGAGCCTTGCGAGCTGCCACCGAATTGGGCCTGCTCGCCAGCGATGATCTTGCGGCGCTTGGTCGAGTCGTTGAAGAAGACGTCGTTCTCTGCGTCGGTCTGGTTGTACTGCATTCCGTAGACGCCAGCAGTGCGGCTCAGGTAGTCGTTGAGCGCCTTGACGGCGCCGTAGCCCTGAGAGGCCTGCTGCTCGGTCACACCCTTGTCTACGAGGTTTTCGTAGTGGGTGATGTCGTTGGTGTTCAAACCAAAGCGTGAAGCCCAGCTAGCAACGCCAGCGCTGTTGAACTGGCGCTCGATGACCGGGAGTGCGCGGTCCTTGTCGAGGAAGTACGAAGCGACGTCGCCAGTGGAGAGGCCGTAGAACTTCGCCATCAGGTTCCGCATGGTCGGGTCGATCTGCTGGGCCATACGGACGGCCATACCTACTCGAGACTCGATCTCGGCGGGGGACTTGCCTCCGGCGATAAACGCTCCGAAGTCGGAAGGGTCGTCGTAGAAGCCGACCGGGAGACCTGCGTTGGCGATGATGGAGCGGTACTGGCCCTCGAGCTGCAGATACTGGGACAGACCTCCCACGCCACCTGTGAGGTAGCCGTTCTTGACGGCTGTCTGGTAGCCAGGGAAGCGGGTCTGGAAGGCCTGAGTCTTCTCGATGTCCGGCAGAAACATGTCGATGTCAGCCGGGGTGTAGCCCTTAATCCAAGCGTCATGGATGATCTGCACAATCTCGGCAGAGTTGCCGAGCTGCAGGTTCTGCTGGAACCAGTTGGTCAGAATGTCCAGTGCGCTCTGACTGGGAGCTGTGGGCGGGGGAGTGGTGGTTGTACCTGACCCTGTACTCCCGGACGTCGGGTGAATATGCCCCTGGTCGGTGGGCTGTCCCCAGGTCCCTGGCTCTCGCCCGGTCGAGGTCTGACCGATCTGGCCAGTCCACGCAGAGCCCGAATACTGATAAGGATTGAACGTACTCATTACCCGAGACCCCACATCTTGCTAAGTGCGCGAGTCCAGTCGGTCGCTGAGTCTTTGGCTTGCTTGGTGTACTGCCACCGCTTGTCCTGGCGAAGGCTGTCCTCGAAGTCGGTAATCGACATCGGCTGAATGTTGCCCTTGTCGTCGCGGACTCCGGCCATAGCCTTCCGGATGGTGTGGTCGAACATGTCGAGCGAGGCGGGGTTCATCTCGAGAATCTGAGCCATCGAGTTCATGTAGGGAGTGGCGAGATCAGCCATGTTCATCCCGCCCTTGATCTGGTCGCCGTAGGCGCCGAACGTCTTGGCGGCGGTGTCCCGGATGAACGTCTCGTACTGGTCCTGCGAGGCGTTGCCTCGAACGATCTGCTGCATCCAGTTCTTGAACTGAGCATCACCAAGGCGCACGCCGTTCTGCAGCGCAGTGGCACGGAGCTGGCCCTCGATGGCCGAGAGCTGGCCCCCGTAGTGGCCCGTGTCGCTGGGCTTGACGTGATTGGCGATGATGTCGCGGATCTGATCCTCGGAGAAGCCGAAGAGGAGAGATCGCTCCGCGAGCCTGCTCAGGCCGTCCTTGGTGAAGGATCCTCCGAAGGCTGCCGAGAGGTTCTGGACCATCGTCAGACTGTTCGCAAGACGCTCTTGGTAGGTCGCCGGGTCTGAATACTTGAGCGCGGTGTTCTGGCGCCAGATGTCATTGTGGTTCTGGAACCATTCGGTCTGGCGAAGCTCTACCTGGAAACGACTAGCGTCCCAGCCGCCGCCAACGGCCTTGTTCAGCAGAGCCTTGAGCTCTGGAAAGGCCTGGAAGAGGGCATAGGAGAGACCGTATTCCTGCTCGATCTCATCCTGGTTGATCTTGTCCTTGCCTGAACCCTTCTTAGTTTGAGGCGCCATAGTCGAGATGCACCCCCCAACCGCCTTCCAAGTCCTTGCCAATGTGGCGAATACGAACACTCAGCCCCGGACGTGGGGCCTCGATCATGAGTCCATTGCCGAGGTACATGGCGATGTGGTCAGCGCCGCTGTTCCTCGAAGAGTTGTCCCAGCCGATCAGGTCTCCGGGCTGGAGACCGCCGTAGCCGACTCGAGCTCCGAGGTTGGCTTGCTGGTACGAGATGCGGGGCAGGTCGATGCCTGCCTTGGCGAAGACGCTCTGAATGAAGCCAGAGCAATCCACGCCGGTCTTGAGATTGGTCCCACCCCAGACGTACGGGACGCCTACGGCACCCTTCGCGTACTCCAGGACCGCCTTGCGCCACCCGTCCACGCCTTTGACGTAGGACCCCTGTGTTTCCATCAGGGGCTGGATCGTGGTCTGGTTCGTCGTGGGGCTGATGAAGGTCCCGAGGCCCGAGCTCATGTCTGCACTGGGCATCCCCCACGCGCCGAGCATCTGCGATGCCGAGGGCGGGAGTGCTGAGTCTGCCGACATGCTCTGAGTCAGAGCGTCGTAGACGCTGGTGGTGTCAACTGACGGCATGGTCGGATAAGCGCCGCCATCAAGAGACTGCGGCGGTGCGCCACCGGCCTTCTGAACCGAAGGCCAGAGATCGCGCATATTGCCGATCTCTTCGCCGTAGCGATCAGGGAATGCAGAACGCTGGACCGCCTGAGCGGCCTCGCCCATCGTCATCTGGTAGCGCTTGTCCCCGAGGGACTTCAAGTGCTGGAAGAACTGGGACGCCGCGTAGCGCGGGTCCATGATCTGCTCAGGGGTACCCCAGCCTTGCGAGGTTCGCTGCTGGAACAGCCCGAGAGAGTCGCTGTCCCCGTAGTTCACATTGACCAGTCGGCTCTCCACGAGGGCCGTAATGAGCCCGATCTGGATATCCCTGGTCGACATGCCCATCTTGACGCCGACCTGATAGATGATCGCTGCGTTGTTGATCTGTTCCTGAGTCCAATCCGCCACGGTCAGGTCCCGGGGACGGTTGAGCCAAGAGCCGCGAAGAGGGCCGGGGCGTAGGTGCCCATCGCCTGCCACTCAGCCCAGTCAGGCTGCCGCTGCGCCCTCTCGAGGGCGAGCTGGCCGACGCCTGCGGCAGACATACCCTCGTGCGTGACGGAGTTCTGCGAGATCACTCGACCTTGGTCATCGGTCGTGACGGTCTGCGTGGTCCGGCTGGGGTCCTGCGCCTGCGCGCCGTGGATCGCGGAAACGAAGTCCTCATACTCTGCGGCGGTCGGATCCCGGCCCAGTTCCCTCTGGAGCGTGGCCCTGACCAGGGCCTTGGCATCCATCGGATCCATGAAGTCCTTCGATGTGTACGAAGAAGTTCGTGTCCCAGCAAGAGAAGCTGCGGGGTCCTCGGTGAGCTTGGTGATGTTGCTCAGGCTCAGGCTGTCGAGGTTGCCATTCCAGTCGATCCCTGCCGCCTTGAAGCGGAACGCGATCCGCTGTTTCAGGAGCTCGTCAGGGGTGATCTCCTGGCCGCGAGTGGAGTAGCGCTCGGCCAAGTCCTGCAGGAAGGACTGATACGACGCAGCGAGATCCTGGAAGGCGCTGTTCTTGACCTCCTCAGCGATCTTGTTGAGCGGAACCGTGGATCCGCTGAACCCTGCGATCAGTAGCTGGGCGTACAGCTTGTGCTGCTCCGGGATCGACATATGCTCGAGGTTCTGGAGCATCTGCTCGGGCGTTGCAGTATCGGGCGCCTTGGTGGTAGCGAAGTCGCCAATACCGATGTGCATGTACCCGTTTCCCGGAATAGCCGAGACGTCCCGAGTCCCCAGGTAGATCAGCGGATTGTCGGCTGAGGCCGTGTTGCCAGGGATCCCCAGAGACGGCACGCCTCCACCGGGGGTCAGGTATCCGCCCTGTGAGAGCTGTGCCATGTAGGCACTCATGGCACTGCTATTGCCTTGAAGGGCATCGTCAATGCCATCACCGTTGGTGTCGGTCATTGAATGTAGTCACCCCCACCCTTTTCGAGCGTGTCTCCATCAAGGAAACGTGAATAGAAATCCCCAAAGCTGGGGTTGGCTTGGATCAGTTGTCCGACCTGCGTGTAGAACCATTCGCGCAGCGGAGCAATTGCCGGATCAGACGTGTTCTGCAGGGACCGCGACCCGCCTGCTGCGCCATAGGCGTCGAGCTGATCGGTGACCAGTTTGCGGATCATGAGGTACTGCCGGACGCCCTGCATGTCAGGGCGGTTGTCGAACATCGGGTCGAAGGCGAACTGCTGGAGCTGGTGAACGCGCTCATAGGTGTCGTCGGCGTAGGAGTCGTACTCGACACGCCAAGCGTGGTACTTGTCCGTCAGCATGGCGACCATTGCGCGCTTCGCGTTGACCAGATCCTCTGCTCCGTTCTGCTGGAGCGAGTGCAGTCCACGGTTGTAGAGCTCGGCCTCGAGAGCCGCATTGAACTTGCGGTACTCGTTCCAGCCAGCGATGCGCTCGCCTTCGGCAAAACGCTCCTGGACAGGAGAGGACTGACGCAGGGACTGCGTGTTTGTGCTACTGATCGACGTGTCGAACTGAGCGTTGTAGACGTCCTGAGAGAAGCCGGTGTAGGCGTCAGGCCCGATGATCGCCCGTGCCCAGGTGGGGTACTTGGCGATCAGGTCGCGGTTCTGTGCCCACTCCTCCATGCCGAGCTCAGTCGGCGGAACGTCAATGACAGCGTTGCTCGAGGACACCATGTAGTTGGTGTAGGCAGTGCCGAAGTCCTCGATGTACTTCTCCTGCCAATCGGCGCCGTACTGCTGTTTGTAGTTGTGAGCTTGGTCGATCCAGAACTGGTGGGGCGACTGGAACTGCATCTGGGTCGGGGCCGTGAGACCAACGACAGTGCGCAGGAGGAGGAAGTTGTCGGTCGCCTTGCGGATCTCCGCGTCGGTCGGCTCGTCCGGCCTCTTCCCGTCGATCCAGTCCTGCTGCATCTCCCGGGCGATACCGAACATGGTGTTCTGGTAGTCCTTGCCGTTCTTGTCCATCAGCGTCATGAGACGTCGGCCATAGCCGGGGCTCAGTTGCTCGAGGACGCCCTTGGCGCCTCCGTGCTGGGGACGGCCAATGGGGAACAGCCAGCGGTAGATACCGTTCTGGTCCCACTGAGTGCCCTTTCCAGGGCCTCCGACGAGACGAAGGAACTTGTCAGCCGGGACGGTGACGATAGGCCCTGCACCAGGGAACAGTGGCGTTTCGCCCTGGAGTACGACGTTGGCCGAGGCAATCGGAACCTTGAACTTGTCGGCGTACTTGAGCGGACCCTTCTGCAGTCCCTTAGGGATGCGGAAGGTAATCAGATCGGTGGGGCTGTACTCGAACTTGCCAGTGGCCGACTTCTTCTGCTCGCCAGTCTGTGCGTCGGTGACAATCAGGTTGCTGTAAAGCGCACGCTGCCCATTGTAGAACCGGGCCAGCGTCTCAGGACGATCCATGATGATCCGTGCCCACTTGACCATCGCCTCCTGCTGAGCGCCCCAGAACGGGGCGATAAAGCGGATGGCGTGAGTGAAGTTGCCGGACTCGGTGAGATCCCACAGGACGCGGTTGACCTGATCGCGTGCGAAACGCTGCGCCTGATCCTGGTACATGGCGATCATGTCGTTGGACAGGTGCTCAGCCTTGCTGCTGTTAATCAGGTTGCGCATCTTGAGGTCGTACATCGCCTTGGCGAACGGCTGACGCGAAAGCGTGTCGATGGGCTTGGTGCCCAAGCCGTACCAGATCTTGTTCACCGCTTCGCCAGCCACTCGACGGAAGTGGTCGAGTTGCTTACCTGCGGCGGTGCGCTTGTCGTAGACGTCTACCGATGGGCCGTAGACCGTGGGCCGGTCATCGTCAGCAATACGCTTGCGGAGATCGGACGGTTTGAGCTGACCCTTGGCGAGCTGCCTGCGCAGCAGGCCATCGGGCAGGTAATAGTTCAGGTCGTTACGGTGCTCAAGGACGAACTGCTCGGTGCTCATCTGCTCGTGCTTGACGAGATGACGAACCTGCGCACCCTCGGGCGTGGTGTCGAGCCAGTTGATGATCTCGTCATCGGAGTGACCGGCGAGCATCCTCTTCCAGACCGGCGAGTGAGCGACCTGACGGTTCAGGAGGCTGGCCCACATCGCGTAATACTGGACGGCTTCCTTGTTCTCCAGGGAGCCACGCTCGAGAGCCTTAGCGGTCATCGTGGGCGGGGCGTAGACCTTCTCCTGGTTGGCACGCTTGCGCGCCAGCGACAGGGCAGAGCCCAGTCCTTCGGAGAGTGCGTTCATGGTCGGCTCGGAGCTGATGAGGCTCCGCTGGAGCTGACCCTCGTGACCTGCGTAGGCACCGGAGTATTCGATGCGCTTGCCGTCAGCGCTCTTGACCCTGCGCGGCTTGTTGCCGTAGGAGAAGCGCTTGCTCATGATCGCGGAGACTCGTTCACTCAGCGAGTCGATGTGGAAGTCGAACCCGCTCATACCGGGTTCGAGACTCAACACCTGACCCTCGTGGTGCATCAGCTCGTTCTCGGCGCGTGAGCCGCGCTCGAGCTCGATCATCGCCAGCTCATCCGGCGTCAGCCGGTCCTGCCAAGTGAACGGCGTGCGCTCCTGCGTGCGCAGGTCCCACAGTTCGCCGTCCCGCAGGGCGGTGGCGAACTCGTCAGCCTTCGCCTGTCCCTGGGTCCAGCGACCGACCATCATCTTGCCCTCGGGCGTGGTGATGATGCGGTAGCCCTCGGAACCGAGGAGCTTCGCGTTGGTCTCGTAGAACTGGTGCGCAGCACGGTCGGCAATAGCCGTACCTCGGTTGAAGTTGATCGCCGTGTGCGGAAGCGGAATGACGTAGCCGGTGGTGATCCGATTGCCGGTCATCGGAGAAAAGACCATGTGCTCGTCAGAGCCCTGGATCTTGGCGCGGATCTTCTCGATGGGGTGAGTCATGTCCGCTGCGAGAGCGGAAGCATCACCCTGGGTGTTCATGATCCGGAAGCGGTCCTGCTCGAGGATGCGGTTCCTGGCGGCGTGCGCCGCTACTTGCTTGTAGTTGTTCCAGCGGAAGCGCGGAGCCAGGGACTCGGGGACCTTCGGAGCTGCAGCTACGGCAGCGTCACGAGCGAACGGATACGGGTCCATCTCCTGCGCACGGGCCAACGGACCCGGGCCGATGGGGAACTCACGCTCGGAGCGGAACGCCTTCATCAGGTAGGGCGTGTGCGTGGCAATGAAGCGACTGGTGCCAATGACCGCATTGGCAGTCGCCTTCGCGTACGTCGGCGCGTACTCAGCGATCATGTGCATCGGGCCGAGAGTGGCGAAAGCGCGAGCATTCTCGTCCATAAGGACGCGCATAGGCCAACCAGCACGCCAGAGCTGCAGGGGCTTCCAATACTTGTGGAAAGCGCTACCGGCCTTGTCGAGAGCCTGAGCGACAGCCGCTGTGCCCTCGTGAAGGAACGAGGAGTGCAACTCGTGCAGAACCTCATAGTCCTCCTTGAAGAACTTGTTGAAGCTCTGCAGGTCCAGCGGTGCGTAGTAGTCGACGGTCTGAGTCGGGTCGACAGGGCGATCCACGCGGCCACGGTCGTCGAAGGCCGACTTGTGTGCCGTAATGGTCCGCATCTGCTGATTGCCGTCCATCATCTTGACGGTCAGGTATTCGCCGTCCTCCGAGCGCTCTACGAGCTTGACGGTGCCGTCACCGCTCGCCATTCGCTCTGCTGACGTCGGAGCCGTGGAGTAGATGGCTCCTTCGTTGCCGTTGCGGAAGGTGCGGTTCATCCGGTTGGACTCGTTGATGAACTTGTCGTAGATCTGCTTGACGAAGCCCTGGTCCAGGGCGTACTTCTGGGAGATAGCAGCGAGGCCGTAAGTCTCGTCTAGATCGGCAAGAACGAGCATTCGCTCATAGGTGTCCTGCGTCGTATGGATACGACGATGGAGCGAGTCGACTACCTCGGGATCCATCTTGTAGCCCAGGTGCTCGATCTGCTGGATCTGTCGTTCAATCGACATCGAGGTCGTGTCGAGATCGTGCAGGGGCGCAACATTGGCCTTCTGCAGAAGGAACGTCTTGGGCAGCTCGGTAATCCGGTGCGTCCAGCCGAAGTGGTTGTCGACGAAGGTCGAGTCGACAGGCCGGGTCGAGGAGCTCGAGCGGTCGCTCCACTTCTCAGCCTTGGAGACGTGCGCCTTCTGGAGCATCGGCAGGGCCGAGTCGCCAGACTTGGTGCCGATGGAATCCAGCCAGGACTGGTAGCCCTGGTACTTGGCGAGGTTGGTCTCGGCCTCAGCGATCTGAGCTTGCTTGCTCTCGGTGCTCCGGTGAAGCACCCACTCCTGGTACGAGCTCTTGGGCTCGATGGCGAGCAGGCCTTCCAGATCCTCCTGGAAGCCGCTCAGCTTGGTCTTGGTGGCGTCGATGGCGTCGAGGAAGGTCTTGACGCCCGGGTTGTACTTGAGCAGTTCCTCGGGGGGCGTGGTCTTCCACTTGTTGATCGCGTTGAGCGCGTCGGGGTGGCCGAACATGGCCTGTTTGGTGATCGCCTGCTCAGCCTCAGTGAGGTTGTTGGCGGCGTAGTGGATCGCGTACGCGCCAGCATCGCCGTCGATGTCACGCACAGAGAAGGACTTGTTCTTGCGGAACGTGGCGAAGTCGACGTTGCGAGCGTGGTCGAAGAGGTCGTCCATGCCGCGCATCATTGAGTTGGCGCGAGCCCTGGTGTACGGAGCCAGTGGCCCGGTCGGCTCAATCCCCTTGAGGGCACCGAGCGTCTGGTTGTAGACGCTGCCGCCCTGTCGGATGGGAAGCTCGTGCGTAGCTGCGCGACTGACGTTGCGCGCACTGCGCACAGCGATGGTGGCCGGGTCGGCGTACCAGCCGACTGCGAACTCCGTACCGAAGGAGGAGAGCTGGAACAGCGAGGAGTTCTTGCGCCACTTCTCGAGCTGCTGGTCAGAGACGTAAGGATTGAACGCGGTGTCGAGGATCGCGTTACCGAGCGTGATGTCCTGGGAATCCCGCCAGCTCTGCGACCACGCATCGCTACGAAGCCACGTCGGGTCGATCAGGTTGAGGACCGGCACCTTGCTCAGTGCGCCAGCGTTGCTGGCGTTGGAGGCCTGAATGGCAGCGGTGCTCAGGCCTCGGTAGCCGTAGGCGAGAGCCGCGAGACCTTGCTTGATGCCGGGAGCTTGCAGCTTCTCGTGCCACTGGGCACGCTCCACCATCATCTTGCGAGTGCCCTCGTCGAACTGGTTGAACTCTTCCTCGGTGAGGAGTCCACCCTTGTCCTGGTAGGACTGGAAATCGGACGGGCCAGCGTTCGCGGCTGGGGTGTGAAAGATCGAGCTCACGCCGTGGCCGACTGTCTCGGCGGTCCCAACCGCCATATGAGCTACGCCTTCGGCAATGTGAACCGGATTGACCTCGCTCAGAAATGCGCCGAGGCCGTGACCACTCGACTGCTCTGGGGCAATGTCGGGACGCTCGGCGTCAGTGATCCACAGGCCAGAGCTCTGGAAGTTCATGGCTCGCTGCATGTCCAGGTCGTGCGCACTGGCGAGCTGCTGCTGTGCCTGCGTGATCGCGGCCTGATTGGTGCGCAGGAGCTGGTCCTGGATGAAGGCGTTGAACT
>Ga0066809_10000001_pt1 | contig 41946 bp, 66 predicted proteins | sample SoimicmetaGmgLPC_FD_62222 | JGI IMG/M metagenome (GOLD analysis project Ga0066809, IMG submission 62222) | Soil and rhizosphere microbial communities from Laval, Canada - mgLPC | ecosystem: Environmental > Terrestrial > Deep subsurface > Rock core/Sediment | place: Laval, Canada | collected... | reverse complement strand
GGATGCGCGGTTTCGGGGACCCTGGTGATGGGTTTACCCCGGATGCCGCTCATCCACAAACAGGATTTGAGCGATGAGTGCCACGACCCCCACGCCCGAACAATTACAACGCGCGAAATGGGATCTGATTTTGGCCGATCAGGAATACCGGCTTGAGCAGATCAAAGCCTCCCGCCAAGACCAGTACTGGAAAGCGTGGCAGGTGCTCATCCCAGCGGTAACGGCTGCCGGCGCATTGTTGGCCGCGGGCTTTACGTTCGCGAAGTTGTTCTCATGAGCCCCGCCGAGCGTGCCCGCCTCGCGCGGATACCGGGGATGCTGAGTGACTGACGAAGAAGAACGCGAACTGAAGGGCAAGCTACTGATGGCTACCATCGCGAACAAAGAAGCTGATACCGCCCTGAAGGACGAACAACGGCGGTGGGAACCCATCAAAGCCATGTCCGCCGCCTTTGGCGCCGGGCTCGCGGTGGCGTCTGGGCTCATAGCGTTGATCGCCTGGGTGCTGTTGCATTTTATCCCGGTGGTGAAGCCGTGACCACGATTGAGCGTGCCCGCCTCGCGCGGATACTGGGGATGCTGGGGAGCAACGCGTGATGTTGTGCCAGTGGTTGTCGGACACCGTTACGGGCCTGTTCCTCGCGCCGTTTTTCATCGGTGCGCTGCTGTTCGTCAGAATGCTCATCAAGGACATACTCGGCATCAAACCGCGTAAGACTTTGGCGACGCTGCGCGAGGAGGCCGAATACCGGAGTATAGTGGCATCGATTGATGCCCGGCTTAAGGCGGAGCGCGAGGAAAACGAGCGTTTATCGGGTGTCGTAGCCACGCATTAACGTATTGCGCCTACGCTCCTCATTCGCCGCCTGGATCGCCGCCGTGAGCGCGGCCGGGCTGAGGTTGGTTGCCACCCGGTTGGTCAGATAAGCCTGCCCTGGGCTGATATCAGTGAACGGAATCCGCCCACGTATCGCCGTACCAATCGCCCAGGGGGCAACGATCGGCAAGGCAGCCCCCGCCATCGCGCCCTCGGCGCCGCCCAGGTGCGCTCCCGCGCCGGCACTCAGGATCGAACTGCCTCCGAGTAGCTTGTTAATCATGATGCCTTGCGGAGAGCCACTGTCTGGCGGTTTGCGAAGCACGCTTTGTCCAGCCCGCGCCAGGTCATTCAGATCGCCATACCCCCTTCCGTAGGCGTCGGTCCCGAGTGATCGGTTAATGGCGCCACGCAACTGAAGCAGGGAAATATTACCCTCGGCCGCTCCCGCCCCCGCCCCACCCATCGCATCCTGGATCACGGCGGTGTTCGCGAAATGTCGATTAAGTTCCCGCCAACGCGCCGCGTCGGCCGGGTTCATCGACGCTTCCATCTGCTGGCGAAGCATGTCGCGAAACTGGAGCAGGTTGCCGCGTGCGGTCCCGGTCGCCCCGGTTATGGCCTCGCGCAGATCGCTCATCAAATTCTGGTAATGTGGACCGGCGATGATCGGATTACCGGCGGGATCCACCGTTATCATGTCGCGAAGCTGATCCAGTCGTGCGCCTAATTCTTGTGCCGCGTCAGTTTTCATATACCGCAGGCCTTGTCTGACCTGTCCGACCTGCTGAAGAAACCCGGTTGGTAATTGCATATTATTACTCGCCGCCAACTGGCCGATCTCGGCGCCGAGAGTGTCCCTGTGGGCGTTGAGCACGTCGGTCGTCAACGTGTCGGTATCGAGTCCCGCCCGGCGCGCGACAGCGCGGTTAACCTCCGCCTGCTGTCTCGCCACGTCAGCGGCGACACCGCCCGCTGATCCCGGTGTCTGGCCGAGCACCTGCTCCGTCTTTATCAGTGGTTTGCTGCCAGTCCGTTCACCGGCGGTCAGCGGCACGCCCTCGGTGTCGAGCATCTCAACGAGACGTCGCCGCTCGGGTGTCGTCACCGTGCGAACGGGCGTAACCGCTCTACTGGTTGCCGCGCTGCCCACGTAATTGCCAGTCAGTTCGGCACCGGGCGCTGCCCAGTCCGGCACGACACGACTGGCTGCGTCCCCGGCCAGCGCGCCTCCGGCCGCGACCAGGGAGGTCCCTGGTCCTCCGGCGATACCGCCTCCGGTTGCCGCGCCGGACACCTTCCGGACGATTTGTTCAGTTGGTGTGTTGGCCTGAATGTCGGCCATCTTCGGGCCGGGAATGGCCTGATCGGCCGCGTTGACCACGCGCGAGGCCAGTGGCCTCTGGGCCGGATCGACAGGCGTTTGCCCGTAGAGGTCGGCGCGTTGCTCCGGTGACATGGGGGGATACAGGCCGGTGAGATGCGCCCCCGCGTCGTAGACCGTGCCACCCACGCGCGCGATAGCGGGGCCAATCACGTTGCCGAACGGATCTATGACCATGTCGAGCAATCCCGTGGCGCCCTCAGTCGCTCCGGCGGCGACGTTCCGAGCCACGTTGCGCGCTGTCGTTGGTGGCGGAACGGGGTCTCCTTTCGCGGTCACAACAGGAGCGTTTGCCCACGGGGCGGTGCTGGTTGGGGTATCCGCGGCGACACCCGATCCCGGTGCCGGGACGATAATAGGGCTGCTATCCCACGCATTCGCCATCAGGGTTTCTTCCGAATATGCCCTTCCGGGTCTTTGAAGACCGCCCCGGATGGCAGTTTATTGAAATCTTCATCGGACTTCACGACAGGTGGCTCGGCGTCATCCTGAGACCGGGCGAAGCGTGTCACCACGCGCCCTGGCTCCAACCCATTATCACGAGCCAGTTTCTCATATTGATCAGCTATCGTGTTGTGCGAACGTAACTGATTATTATAGAGGTTCTTACCCTCTCTGATGAACGACTCTCGCAGCGATTCCGGCATACGAGCACCACTCAGCACGCGCTCGACCGCGCCCTGCACGCGCTGACCAAAACTTCCACTCGCGGCCGCCGCCGCGAATTCGCTCTCTCGGACGACGCTGGTTGGATCAAGCAGCCTGACATAATTGTAGAGCATCGACATATCGCCCGCGCCATCATTGGCTTTCGCCGCGCTTCGGATGTTCTCGAAGGAGGTTTGCACGATCCTGAAGTCGCCGGTGAGTTTCTGGAACTCATCGCGCAGCTTGTTTTCCTGATTGAACGTCCGTTCCGTCTGCTTACCGACCTCCGGGTCTGTAAGCCCCGCTACCAGGTAAGCGGTCTTGCCGTCCTCGCTCAACCGCCATCCGGGCGGAAGGTTACGGTCCTTCGCGGCTTGCTCCGCGCGCTTGTCGGCTTCCGAGTTGCGCCGGGCGGTCTCCGCATCCTGTCGGCGTTGATAATCGGTTTGTTCGGCTTTTTGCTGTTGCTCCTGGTAGTATTTCTGCCGCTCGAATTGCGCTGCCGCGTCCAGCGCGGCCTGTGTCGCGGCCTGCTGGCGGCCCGACAGGTTGGCCTGCCGCCACTGCTCGACGTGCGCGGCGACATCGGCGACCGGGGCGCCGGACTGCACCATCGATGCGGCCAGCCTGACCTGACCGGCGGTCAACCCGGAGGGCAACACCGGCTCCAGCGGGATGGTCCGGGACGGTGCCGACGGTGGTTGGAGCGGCGGCGGACGGGTCAACGGAGCGGGTGGCTGGGTAGCGGCGGGTTGGGTCGCGGGGGCCTGGGTCGTCACCGGAGGCGGCGCCAGCGGATTGCCCGGCCCTCTGATCGTGATCCCCGGCAACCCCGTCTGATACAGCGTATTCGGCGCCTCGACCGGCGCCATCGTGACCTGTCCCGCGCCGGGGCCGGCGGTATCAGTCCCACCCAGACGCAGCGCCACGCGACTCGGTTCGACAGCGGGCGTTGTCGTTTCCCCTTGGCCGACGATCGCCTGTAGCGCCGCATGGCCGGGATATTCCGGTGGCGCGTTCATCGCCAGACCTTGCGCCTGGAGGGCCTTGACCGTTGGCCCATACGCCACCGCCGCGTCGGCTTCAGGCATGGCAAGCAGCGCGACCGAAGCCTTCTTCACCGCCTCCATACTGGCGGGGTCGGCCTGCCCCGTGACGGTCGGCGCTCTCGGCACTGGCACCAGAGGGGCGAACCCAGGCGGTGCTCCCGCTGGCGGTGCGCCCGCGACCCTTGGCCCCGCGTTGGGATTGAACGGTGGCGGCGGCGCTGTCGTGACACGAGGGCCGGCGGTGCCGGGGGCGAACGTAAGTGACGGCGTGCCGGCCAGAGCGCCCACCGTCTGATTGGTATCCAGGGGACCGAACCGCGACCGCAGCAGTGTCTGCGTGCGCGGCCCGAACCGGCTTAACGGAATGACCGACGCGACCTGCGCCTGGACCTCACGCGGGGCCGACATGGCGGTCGGAAACTGGTTGACGTCCACGCCGGCCTGTTTCGCGAAGTCCCGCCACGTCGCCGTCTGTATCTGAAAGTGTCCCTGGCTGATCTCCGTTGGGTTGCCGCCCTGTGCCAGCGTCAGTCCCCGGCTGTCCTTATCGACGCCGCTGACGATGTTCTTGTCGCCGCTCTCGATGGCGGCCAACGCGTCCAGGAATGAACCGCCTCCGGCGCCCGCGCCGCCCGCTCCGGTCGTGCCGTCGCCGCCAGTGAGGGAGCGGATCAGCGCATCGCCACCCGACTGCTGAAGATCCAGCTTCCGCTGCTCAAGGCCCAGCCGTTGCCGGTTGATGTCGAGGGTGCCTAGCTTGGATTGGGCATCAACGTGCGCGAGCATCGGCGCCAGCAACTCGTTGGTGGACAGGAAAGGATCGGTGACCTGGGCGGAGGAAAAGGTTGGCATCGTGCGCTACCTCATATCTGATATTGAGAACCCCCAGGCAAAAAGGCGCTATCTGGCTGCTGTGACCATGTGTTAGGAGCGCGGGATTGCCCCGTGGGATCGAGAGAGGCATAGGCCGGGCCATCGGTGGTGCCACTCGCCCAACTCCGAAACTGCGGGTCGTTAAACAGGGTGTTCGTGGCGCTGCCGACCCCCTTCCCGACATTCCCGTAAATACTGGCATATTGAGCGCCAGAACTAACATCCGTTCCGGCGATACCCTGGCCTGTCTGAATCGCGTTCGCACCGGTCTTCGCCGCCGCGTTCTCGCCTAAATTAGCCAGTGAAAAAAGTCTGTTATAGTAGTCACCGAACTCCTTATCCGCGAGCCCGGTGCCGAACGTCTGCTCCGCTTTCAGTGTCGCGCCGGAGCGTAGCAGTCCCTGCGCCGCCGCGCCCGCGTCAACCGCTCGCAATCCCTGGTCGAGTGACCACGCATAGCCGGGCGATGTCTTGAAATTGCCCATCGCGGTGTTCGCGGCATCCGGCCCGTTCAACCCGAGCAGATCGGATGATGCCGTAAGTCCGGCCTGACCGGCGGTATTGTAGGGCGCGAGGTCGGCGCGAGCGCGTTCCTCGGCCGCCCGCTGTGCGGCGTTGGCGGACGATTGGGCGCTCTTCGTGGCCTCGCCTTGCAGGTAAGATGATGCGATGCCACCGACAGCGGTGACGCCCGCCGCAGCCACAGCCCACGGCACTTTAGTTGAACCTTTTCAAGAAGTTAGCCATGATTCAATCCTCCAGAACGAGGTTATGATGTTCGGCGATCGGCGGTTCACCATCCGGGTCGGCGTGGTCGGCGTTGTGGATACAAGCCAGCGTAACGTCCGGCTCGAGCGTGTGGAACTCGTGCATCATGCGCGCCGGGATTTTGATTGTCGCGGGCGCGCTGAAGTCTCCCACCAGATCCTCGCCGCACCACACCCGCACTGAGCCACGCAACAGCGCCGTCAGATGTGGAAATTTGTGTGCATGCTGCGGGATGACCGTCCCGGCGTCGGCGACCGACCAGACGCGATAATAGATCCCGCCATAGATCACGCTGCTGACCGTCACCGGTTGGTTGATCGCGCGTTTCATTCCGCCCTCATGCTCACGATTACCGTGATTCTGTCCGTCTCTCCGTTATTGACCGTCGCGTGATTTTTAAGATTATCAAAAATCCAACAATCTCCGGCACCCATCACTACCCGTTCGTCCTCGCATGTGCTGTAGCAGGCTGGATTGGTAGCGAGTGGCAGATACGCTTTTGTCGTGAAGAATTCTGGATGCCAGCGTCCTCGATCGTCATGTGGCTTTACCTGCTGTCCACCTGGGACGCGGGTTATAAGAATTCCCCCCAGTTGCACCGCCTCGCACCGCGACATCAGGCCAAACACGATCGGGCGAAGATGCGGCAACGCGTGCCACGCCGGGTAGAAAACCGGGATAAAAGGCTCGCGATACGCCTCCGGTGTCGTCAGATCCTCACGCGCTCTGAACCGCACCCAGATGTCGTCCGTGCCTTCAAACGACCCCTTTCCGCCCGTGCGCGCCGTGTTGGAATTCCACAGTTCAGGCTGACGATATAGGTCGAGCAACAGCGGCAATACTTCCACACCTGATGCGATCTTGATGAAATTACGCATGGCTGGTCTTTGACGTCTTTCCTGCCCTCCATCCGGTATCATTCTTCCGAGTGTAGGCGTCTTCCACCGACCATCCTTCGGCAATCCGGCGACATATTGTCGTGTAGTGAACGCCAGCATTGGCTGCCCACTCCAGCAATGTCTTTCCGACGCCGTTTATCGTGATTATCTTGCGAGTGAGCGGAATTCGGCGCTCCGATAGAAATTTCGACGCGTCCACTTTCCCCGTATCCGCGCGCAATCGGAGGGTACCGTATTTGATGTTAGACTCCTCCGCCCACTGCGCGATGGTCTTTTTCTGCCCGTCGATTTCAACGACCCGACTTGAACGGCGATTTCTGGCCTGAGCCTTGCGATCCACCCATGCGCAGTTATCCGGTGAATAACCCCTGGAATTGTCCAGGCGCTCAAGGGTTAATTCTGGGTCGTAACCGCTGGCTATGGCCCAGTCGCAAAACGCTTCGGCGGTGTTCCATTCAACCGCGAGAGTTATGCCTCTCCCCCCATAATTAGCATAGGCGGGGTTCCTTGGGTTCCGACATCTGGCCCGCATGGAGAAATAAGCGTTGTAGAGTTTTGGGTGGGTTATCGAGGAGCCATGGGTTGAGGCAACACCTCGATCGCTTCTGACTTTTCGCATGCAAAACCATAGCGCATATCGGACTAATCGACCAGAAGCGAGTTGCACGAACCGGGTCATCGCTGACGCCTCGCCCACAACATGCCCGTAGCCGACACGCCCCCGCTCGTGAACCCGCATTGCGCCACGAGGTAAACCGTCGTGTCCGTGCTGACATTGATCCGCTGATCGCCGCCCGTGCCGAGGCGCAACTGATTGGCGGCGGCCGACCCCGCGACCCTCGCGGATATCACGTTGAGCGTGGCTGAGACCGTACTGCAACTCGCCGCCGCGAACGTCACCGCCCCGGTCGGATTGATGATCACATTGCCCGCCACATCCCAGTCGCCCGGCGTCAGATCCAGGCTACAGATGTTCTGGACCGAGCCGTTGCTCAGCCCCACGGAGGCGCCGCTGGGCGTGACCAGATACTCGCCAATGTCCCCGGCCACCGCGTCAGAGCCGTCCGTTACCCCGGCGTGCTTCGTGGCGGCAACCGCCATCGCGTTGACCTGATCCGACAGGCTCTGGTGGTATTCCGTCCACGCCTGCGAGTGCTGCTGGCCCGAGGGGTAGTCGGCGATCGGCGCGTCATGGAACGGCGGATCGACGCGTTTTGGTGCCGTCGCCATCACGAGGCCCCCGGCGCGATGTCGGCGCTGACAGCGTAGAGGCGAGTCAGTCCATGAACCGTCAGCCGAAAACTCCGCTCACGGAACGATCCAAGCCGTGTCGTGAACACGCGATGGCGGAATGTCCCCGGCGCCCCCGCCGACATGATCCGAGGCGTCGTCCACGTTCGCGCGCCGTCGTTCGACCAATCCAGGCTCACCGGCCCCGGCGTCTCGGCCGAGCCTACTTCCATCTCGATCTCCACACGCGCGCAGAACGCCCGAGCGCCGCGAACGCTGCTGACGGTAATCGGCGGCAACGTCGCCTGCCTGATCACGGTGACGCCCGCGTCAACCGGCCACATCGCCAGGGTGTAAATCTGCCCGGTTGAACGACCCCCGAACAAATGCAGCGCGTTATTGTCGGTCGCGGCGACCCATGCCGCCCACGGGGCGTGTCCGTCCGTGCTGGTCGAACGCTCGTGCCACTTCTCGGTCGTGGCGTCGTAGACCAATGTCCGGTCATCCAGGGTCGTCAGGCAGTAGAACCAGTGACCCCGGAACGCGTGTGTCATCGCGTCCAGACCAACCGCGTTGCCGCTGATAATGGCCTCGATGGCGTGCGTCGAAACCCGCTTCGGCGCGTAGCCGTTTGATCGGTAGACGATACCATCCAGCCCCATCCACCACACCGAGCCGTCCATGCGGCAGACCGACATCGGCGAGCCGGTGCCGATATTGATCACCCCGCCGGACATGCGGCGGAATGGGAAAAACGAGATCCCCGGCGTGGTCTCCAACCCACTCGACCCAGCGTCGTACCAAACCTCGAAGCCGCTCTCGCCCACCGTCCAGACCTGCCCGCGATGCGCGATCACCCGACGTATGGCGTTTGGCATGGCGTCGGAAAACACGAAGTCCAGCGCGTCGAAGCTCAGTGGATCAAGCAGACGGGAAATGAACCACTGCGACGTGTCGCCGAGCGAGGAAAACACGAAATAGCCGTCCACGTAACAAACCGACGAGGCGCCGGGGAAGTCGGGGTCGGTGATCAGGTTCAACGCATCGCCGGGCAGATGGCCGCAGGTATAGGCACGCGGCGCCACGCAGATCACGGCGGCGATCGGCCCCGCCGCGATGGTGACGAAGCTGTTCCAGGGCGATGTTCCGGCGTCCGCCGTGCCGACATCAAGCAGGATCTCGATCGTTGGCGTGCCGTCCGCCGCGAACCGCAGGCGGTAGGCCTTCGTCCCGGCTACGAGATAGATCACGCCCGGCGCGTCGTCGTTCATCGCCAGGATCGGGTCCGCCCCGACACTGAGATAGGGCAGCAACGCTGGCGTGGAGACCAGTGGCGTCTCAGTCCTCGCGTCGGCGGGCGCCTGCTCGACCATTAAATTCAAAAGGGTCTTATGCACCAGTGGCAGCGATGGGTGCTCGTATGTCTCCGTGGGAAACGGTATCCGCCGCATCCCGGTTTTGGGCTTCAGAGCCTCAGAAAGCGTGGCTAAAGTGTCAGACATATGGCATTAATCCCGATGCGGCCGGCGGGACCTCATTGAAGCAGCGCGTCCTGTAGTTGGGTGAGTGTGTCAGCATTTCACCATTTCCCGGCGGCCGCATGCGCGGTGAGCGTGTCGGACATCGCTTCAGGTCACCAGGTTGTTGAAAACGAGTTTATTTGTCCCCGTCGCGGTGTCACTCAACGGTGAACCGGTATTGCCATACAGGCTGCAATTCGTAATCACGTAATGATCGAGACCCCCGGCGGTCAGGATGCCGGCACCCGCGTTGCCCCCTCTGCCCCCATAGTTGCCGGCGCGAAACCCGTTGAAGGTAATCCCGTTGACCGGCGTTCCGTCCACGTGCGCGCCGTTGCTGGAGTTGGCCTCGGAACGGCCGCCGATGATGTTGATCCCGCTCACCCCGGCGCCCGCGCCGGTGATCCGGACACCCGAGCCGCCGGCATTGGCGCAGAACTGGCAACCGGTGACTTCCATTCCGTTGACGGTTCCGGACGGCGCGGCCGGCTGGATGACCAGGCCGTGCCCGGCGGACAGACCAAACCACGTATTCGAGATCAGGGTGTCGAACACCCCGCCGCCGGGGATGAACATCGCCGCCGACGACCCCTTCGCGCTGTCGAACAGGCAATTCGTGATGGTCAGGGCGAATGTGTTGTTGCTGGCGGGTGGCCCAACCAGAAACGGCCCGTGGAACGTCGCGTTGATATTGGACAACAGCAGCGTGTCGCCGTTCCTGACGATGATGCACGCATTCGGTTGCGTGCCGGTCATGGGGCCAGCCAGCACCATGTTCGTGACCATGCAACCGCCGAAATTGTCGATGACGATACCGGCGCCGCCCGCCAATGGACTGAACATACTTCCATCGCTGACGGTCGCGCCAACGGCGAGAACGCTGGCCGAAACACCCTGGATAACGATTCCGTTGAAGTAGTTCTGCAACGTGAAGTCGCGAACCGACCCCGCGTTGCCTTGCATCTCTATCATGGCGCCGGTTTGGGTGCCGAGCCCGGTGATCTGAAGGTTGGATATTCCGCACGATGTGTTCAGCAGAATATTGGGATTGGCGTTACATGCCATGGTCAGCGTTGACGCCGCCCGGCCCGCGCCGCGCAAGGACACCCCCGTCGGCAATGTAATCGGCCCGGAGCTGAGATAGTTTCCGGGCGGGATCGAGATCGTGCCGCCGAATGGCAATGCCGCGATAGCTGCGTTGATCGCGGCGAGGTTGTCCGTCGTGGCGTCGCCGACGCCGCCGTATTGAACGATCGACACGGCGCCGAGCGATGTCATGACATAATCGCGCACCGCCGGCAGACGGAAGCGGCCGGACCCCGCTCGCTCCCCCACCAGGGAAGAGGAACTCGTGGCGGCGCCCAGGTCGGGCATGTCGGCGATGCGGACGCCGGGGAATGTTCCTGTTGTCACGCTCATGGCGTCGGTGCTCCGGCGAGGAAGATGGCCTCCTCATTCGGGTTGGTAAGCGTCGCCGGGTGCGGATCGGTCAGCATGATCAGCGGGGCGATCGAGCGCGAGACCATCGGGCGGACATGCAGGTGCCCCTCCGCCAGCAACTCGACATCGCCGCCGCCATCCGTGTCGAACAGGATTGCCCAACGGCAGCGGCGCGGCCAGGCGGTCATGGTGCCGGCGGGGACGACGATGCGGAACGTGCCGCTGGCGGCGGTATAGACCGTCCCCAGGCCGGTCCAGAGCGTCGTGGCGGGCCCGGCGATACCACCGCCATACCAGCAACCCCACCCGTAATCCCAGCCGCCGAAATACGGTCGGCAGCCCCGGCTGTCGGCCCAGACAAACATCGAGACCGCCGGGCCGCCGAGACCGCCGGACAGTTCGATCGGCGACGCATCGGGACTGTCACGCTCCACGACAGAGATCAGCAGCGAGAGGCTGTCCGTGCCGCCGAGGACGAGATCGCGGATCGGCACGCGGATGGGTGAGGCGCGGTCGAGTGGCAGCGTGATGGCGATGGCGGTCATTTCGGCGCCTCCAGACACTTATCGAGGATCTTGGTCAGCATCGTATTGCGCGCCTCGGTATTGTGAGAAAACGAGTAGGTCGCGACCCCAAGAAAACAGATGTTCAGGACGATGAGCACCACGAACCCCGCCGGGAGAGCTTTGATAAGGCGCTCCGGTACCGTCGCGAGGATATGCGTGGGCGAACGTCCGTTGTCATTGGCGTGCTCGCTCACTCCGCGCTCCGTGGCTGTTGACCACGAAGTTTTCCTTTTCCGTTCCGCGCGACCAGCACCAGCCTCGCCAGGATTTCTGGCATGTTCCGTTCCATATATCGATAAAGATCGTATGCTTCCTGGCGGCGCTCAGTCGATGTGTGGTCGCGCCTGATGACGTGACAGCGTTTCGAGCAGTACTTCTTGTTGGGCACGTATTTCCCGTCGAACGTGATCTCGGCATTGCAAACAGCGCAGCGACGCGCGTGATCCAGCGTCAGTGGTTGTTCACCACGAGGGTTCAGGTTAGCGGATGTTTTGGCTAAGTACATTATGCTAACACCATGATACGGTTCTGCGCCACGATATCGCTGATCGAAGCGACACTGGCCCAGTGCTCGAGCACGACACTCGTGGCGAGCGCCTGCACGGTCGTGGTCGGTACGGAAGCCCAGTGCTCAAGGACCACGCTCGTGATCTGCGCGTCGGGGTTCGTCGCGAACCATTGTTCCAGAATAACCTGAGTTGCTCTGGTGTCCGTCACGTGACTGTCCTCGGACCCACTTGAGCATTGTTTACACCAGCCGCTGTCCAGGCCACCGATGTGTTAGGATCGACGGTATCCGTCCGCCAGGCCCACAGCCAGCCACTGCTACTGAGCGTCATCGTCGGTGATGCGACCGTCGTTCCGCCGCTCTTGAGTTGCACCGCCGCCGTGCGCGATCCCGCGTCACTCTTTTGCATGAGGGCGCGCGTCGTTACCGCGATGGTGCTAACCGGTGTCGAGGCGATGGCGCCGATACCGTAGAAATCCGCGTCACCGGGTGTGCTGTCGTAGACGTAGGATGTGGCGGCGTCCTGCTGCGCCTCACTCACAGCCTGCCAGTTGGCGGGCGTGGCGGTATAGGTCCATGACTTTTGCCCGGCGAACGCGGGCATGGTCGTGACCGGATTGGTCTGCGGAAATACCGCGTAGGCCGTGTTCGATACCGCGCCGTTCGCGGCGTTGCTGTTGGTGGATGAAAACGCGGAGGTGGTGGTCCCGTCACACGACGCGCCAACCCAGTATTGCGTGCCCTTCACCACGGTGACGCCCGTGAACGTGAACGCATGGCTACCAACCACGACAGGTGTGACAGGTGCCGTGGCGGACGCCAACAAAGCCCCAGGCCTGCCGGTCCCGTCATCCGCGAAGATCGCGCATTTCATGTTGACGGCGTTACCAACCGTGGCGACGCTTACACTGACGCCGTTGACGACGCCACTGTAACCGGCGGTAAACGCCGTGTAGTTGGCGATGGAAATCATGTTTTGCGAGCCGTTGAATGTTCCGGTCGCCGTCTGCGTCAGCACGCCGGTCGAGGTCCGCGCGAACTGCACCGACGCATCGCTCGCGGGCATTCTGGTATAGCAACGAATGTCGCCCATCCAGGCGACGGCGGACGCATCGCTGCGCCAGAACAGGTCGTCGAGCGCCTGTAAGTTAACAGCGGCCTGTTGAGCGATCTGTATCTTATTCGCATATGCGTTGGCGGAGTTTTGGGTATCACGTATGGCGGTGCTGTCGTAATCATCAGCCGGATTGCCATTCTTGCGAACACGGAACCGTCCAACCGTATTGCTGATTATCACTTCAAACTCGAACGCATACCATGTGTTGATCACCGGGAACGCGCCTGTGTAGGTGTCGAGCACGGTTCCCGCCGGACCACCAGATGTAAGCAAAATAGCGCCGTCTGAACGAAACACGATGGAACACTGAGCCGTGGCGCCATCCAGCAACTGCACATAGGTTCCAAGAGTTGACCCGGTGATGGTCGCTGATTGCAGAAAAGCGACAGCGATATGATGCACGGCGTCGTTCACGCCGCTGGTCTTGATCATCGTGCTGTTGCCGGTGCCCTGCCACCGGAACGACTGACTACCGGCGAAGCGACCCGCCCCGATGATGACGCTCGTATTGGTGCTGCTGTCCCAATACCCATTAACGGCATCGGCTGGCGCCGCGTAGCAATCGAACGAGTCCCCCCAGGCCCATGCGCACATGCCTAAATCCTCGCACAGAGTAGGGTGATGCCGATGTCGGACAGACTGGCGTCCTGACTAACCGGAGCCACACATTGCAATACGTCACCCGCCGCCATCGTCGCGCCACTACCAGCGAGTGTCGCGCTGGTGTTGCTCGCTGATGTCACCGTAACAGTGCCGATGGCGGTGATGGTCGTGCCGCCCGTGATCCGGTTGATGATGAAGCCCGCGTTGCTTGTCGCTTTGACGCTGTCATACACGGTGCATCCAGCGAGTGACGCGGGGACAACCAACGCCATTGCCATCGGTGCGTTAACGATTGCACCCGTGGCGGGTTTGGATGCGAACGCGAACGTGATTGGCACCTGTTGAACCTCTACCGGCAACTGCGCGTAGGTAAGCGCGGGCAACCGCGCCGCGTTGAGCGTGCCCGTGCTGATGTTGGCCGCGTTCGTCGTGTCGGTCGTGGCTGACGCCGCGAAACCAACACCGTTTGTCTTCAGCACGGATGGATTGGGATAAGTTCCGCCGAGATCACCGCCCGCTGGACCAACAGGACCACCAGCACTCGCACTGACAATGCTTGTCCACTTGGTGCCATCCCAACGCCACGACACGCCAGCGGCGTTGAAGATGTCGCCCGTTACGGGACCGTTGGGGAAATCAAGCGGCATCGTCATGCCTCCTTCATCGATACGGCACGCGGCACCATCGACTGTGGATCGTCCGCCACGGCGTGGTTGGCGCACTGCTGCTGTATCGACGCGATGAGCGGCGCGACAACGGCGTAGGGAACCGGTGCCTGCGCGATGACACGCAGCACGGTTTCCCAGGTTTGCGCGTCGAGGATGACGGGGATGCGGTCTGTGGGGTTCATGCTATGCGACCCGGATCATGACGGCACTGCCGTTGCGATAGAGTTGCCCAACTCCGATACCGCCCGCCGCCGCCGCCGCATCGTTCGCATATGTCGTACTGGCCTGTAACGCGGAGAGTGCGATCCGTCCCGTAAGACGACTGATCGCGAGCGGCGTGAACAGTGTCGGCGATCCGGCGTCGGCCTGTGCCCACAGCACCAGATCATCGACGGTATCGACGGTCAGTATCCAGCGATCCACGCCAGCATTCTGCCAGTGTAGTGCGCGATAATTACCGCCAGCGGAGTTTATGAACATATTGGTGCCGCCCGCGCCGTTCCATCCACAGGTGAACCCGTTAATCGCAGCAACAGCTCCGGTCAGTGTCGATGCGCCAGTGACGGCCAAAGTCCCATCAAAACTGGCTGTTCCACTGCTAATGTTTACATGCGCCAGATTAAGTGCGTTTGTCCCCGTGCCGTTACCATAAATCACGCACGTCGCATCGCTACCGGGGCCGAGGAGCGGACTGCTGCTGGCGTAAGCGGTGTTGCCCACGAGGCTTCCACCCACGCACTGGTTCTGGAAGACGCCGTGAGTAGCGTCCGCATACCAGTTGAACGCGATGTTATGTTCGATCCTGACATTAGTGCCGGGACCATAGGCGGCGATGGCGGCATAGGTTCCGTTATTGGTATCCAGATAATTATGATGGACGTATGCATTGCTGACGGTGCCGCCGAGCAGGATGCCGAATGACCCGCTGGTGGGGCCGCAGCGGATATGGTTCTCCGCGATGACTACCTTGCTGTCGGAACCTCCGGTTGTGTGGCCATTGATTGAAATGGCCTGAGCATCGTTCACGTTGCAATAGACTATGTTGCCCAGACAAATAAAGCCTGTCGTGGTCGCCGCGCTGTTGTCGCTGTTCATGCCGGTGAAGTTTATGCACGACATACCCCCGTGTGCATCCACGTTCGACGTAGACCCATAGCAATCAATAACACGACAATCGGTTGATCCGCCCCAATGGTCATAACAACAGTTGGCGACATTGGTCGCGCGACAGCCTTGCGTCAGTGTATCGGTGCAACCGACAAACGCGGTCTGGTTGCTACCACCGTCCGAGTTGACGTTAAGCACCTGTATGTGCGTGCAGGCATTGAACGACAGGATGTGCGATGCCGCGCCACCGCCGAAGTTGGAGTAACCGATAGGAAAGACGAACCGTAATCCGTCAACCGTGATGTTGCTTTGCCCGGTCGCGTAGAACGCCTGAACGATGGCACCACCCGGCCAACTCGCCTTGGGCGCGGCGGTAATCGTCGCACCAGGGCCGAAGACCACGGTATTCGATTTCAGCGTGGTTGGGGCTGCGATCAGATAGTTGCCTTTGGGGAAGTATAGTGTAGCACCCGTGGTTGGGACCGCGTTCGCCGCCGCCTGGATCGCGACGGCGTCATTGGCCGTGCCGTTACCGAGTGCACCATAGTCGCGCACATTGATAACTTCAGCCGCTCGATCCTGCGCCGAACGCGCCACCGTTCCACCGGTCGCCGTGTAGTTGAGCGGACCTTGCATCGTCCCGCCCGTGAGCGGCAGGAAACTGCCCTCAAGCGTGCTCGCGTCGATGCTGTTCGCGGAGACCCATTGTACGGACGAACCGTCATCGTATTGGACGAAGAGTTGGCCGGAGTTTGAATCCCACCATAGTGGGCTTGGTACATTGCCCGGTGGCGTCGCCCCCACGAGCGCGCCTTCTCCGTCCTTCCCCGGCTCGCCTTGGGGTCCGGGCGGCCCGATCCAGCGTAACGGATCGGGCGGGCCCTCTGACGTTACATAATCGGAATATTTGAGACGATACGCCATCAGAAGTATTCTCCAACGACCCGCTCGCCGCTGGTCGGCAGCGCGACATACCGATAAATCGCGATCATTGCTTTAATCGCGTCGGCGGGATCTGTTTTGAGGCCAAACAAGGGTGCGAGGCTATCAGCTGCCAAAACAGTGTATGAATTTCCGACGGCTTCTGGAATGTCTTGGCTGGACCATCGCGCGATGCCGCGCATCGCCAGGTCGTCATGCACCGCCTGCACCGCCTGGTTGGCGTTATCGTCGGCGCTTATGACCATCGCGCCCTTGCGAACGCGCGCCTCGAGCAGCGCCACGGAGGCGGGATCTACCGCCTTACCGAAGCTCGACGCCATCTGCGCCGCCGCCAGTTTGGTAAATTCCTCGACGAATGCACGCGGCACGGCGGCGCCGTCCCACCACACCACGCCCTGGGCATCGAGCGCGGCGTGCACACTCGCCACCTTATCCAACGCCAACGCCTGATCGGACGGCAGCGGCGTTTCGTCCGAGGCGATGACGCCCAACTCGACCAACGCCATCGTCGCGATGGTGGCGACCGGGATCATCTCGGTCAGCGTCGGTGAGTCATCCAGCGGAACGACCCGAACACCGAGAAGCCTGAGCGCCTGCTGACCGAGGGTTGAGACGGAGACGGTCATCAGATCGCCCCCCGCTGCCGCATGAGCCGCACCCACTGTTGGTATCGTGGATCATTCGGGTTCGGCGCGACCTGGGTCGCGTTTATCGGCAACCAGCCAGAAACCGGATGACCGGGCGCCTGGTTCAGATTGCCGATGAGAACATCTTCCATGCCCCGATCGATGTCCGGAGCGGGCGGACGGAGCGCGTCCATGGACATATCCACGTCGGCATTGCCCCGTTGTAGCCTGTCGAGGCGACCAACCCAGGTATCAGGCGGACGTGGGGCGGGGTTCGCCATCGCGTACCCCGCCATCAGCCGATTCGTCGGCCCCAGCATTCTACTTACTGCGTGAGCGAGACGCCGCACCCGGATCGGTGATCGTCAGAGCCACCGAGGGCGGCGCGGCGGTCGAGCCCGAGGCGTTGGTGGCCGTGACAATGCACGTCGCCGCCTTACCCGCGTCCGCCGCCGTGACGGTATGGGTCGCGGAGTCAGTGCCCACCACCGCCCCGTCCACCGTCCACTGGTAGCCGTAGCTCGTCGGCTCGCCCGACCAGGTCCCTTGTGTGCAGGTCAGTGTGTCGCCCGCCTGGGTCACGGCGGGGACGGCGGTATTGACCGGGGCGGTCCCGCCTCCGCCACCTCCGCCACCTCCGCCCGTTTGGTCGCCCGTGATGATGCCCGCCGCGAGGCTGCTGATGCGCGTGGCGCGGCCCTTGGGTGCCCCCGCCGCCTCGGCCGCCCGAACAGCGCCCGCCGGATCAGGCGCCGTGGGAGGCCCGGAGGGCGCGTTCGGATCGAGGCCCAACGCCACCATGTGCGCATCATAAGCGGCCTTGTTCTCCGCCTCCGTCACGCCCGCGCCGCCCCGCGCGCCGAGCGAGCCGGCGCCGTTGTAGTCGAGGATGACCTGCGCCCCGACCGAGCCGGCCGCCATGGCCGCCATCTCCTCGGCCGTGCGCGGCGCCACCGCCACCGCGACGGGTGCCGGAGCGACGGCCCCGGTGACGGTATTCGAGCGGCCCGCGTGATCGATCGTCTCCGTGTCGCCGTGTTCCGTGGGTTTCGTTGCCATGGTGATACTCCTTATGCATCCGGCTCCGCGGCCGTCCATACCGTTACGATACCAGCGTCGACCGGTTTCGTTGTGTCAACGGTCGGGTCGGTGCCAAATCTTAGCTTACCGATGCCGCGCATCTCCTGGATGCCAACCCCATGCATGTAGTTGTAGTCACGTGTGTTCGTCGTTGACTTCATCCGTTGCGCCCAGGCAACGCCCAACGCCTGCGCGCCGCACAGGAACGACGCGGCGGTGTCCACCGTACCGCCAGCGCCCACATCGGGGACAACCGGTAGTTCCGGTACTTCACGGATGATCACGCCATTGTACATGATGTCCCCGGCCGTGAAGAGCGGATTATCGCGGCCACGATCCCACGCGTATTGCAACGCGTTGATGATCACCGGGTCCTGCATCAGGTCGCGGAATGGCAGGCTCGGCACGAACATCACGAACCATTCCTCGTCATCGTTGACCGAGATGGGCCGGATGCGCGGGGAGGCGGTGCGGGCGATGCGCTTGGCCAGTGTCACGACGGCGGCGGTCAGCTTGTCGGCGGTGTTATCGATCGTGGTCAGGGCCGTCGCGAAGACGCCGGATACCGCGTTCACCTTGCTGTTGCCGAAAAGGACACGATCGGCGTTATTGACCAGCCAGGTATTACGCTGGCCGGCGGTCGCGGCGGTGTACGACACCTGGACGTTGCCGTCAGCTGTTATCGCCCCGAGGCTGGTGATGATGTCGTTCCGCATCTTCTCCAGCTCCCAGACCATCAGGGCTTCCCTGGCGGCCTCGCGGAGATCGATCACGCTCTTCTGTTCGTCCCAGTCCGACACCGCCACGGCATGGCGGAACGCGGACACGACGAGGTTCAGGGACCGGGCGTTGAGTATTTCCTCATTGCCCTCCAATACGGTGTTTCCGGTTACGCCGGCGCCCACGAGGCGACGGACGGTCGGGAACACCACGGTATCCCCGGCCTTGCGGGTCAGATCCTCGCGGACCTGGATCATCGACCCCATCTGGGTGCCCATGTACCTGGCAAATTGATTCTTCCTGACATACTCAGTAAAGAAGTCAGAATCCCAGATAAGCGGAGTAAGTCCGGCTCTCGCCGGAGTAACGTTCATGTCTGCCAAGACTATGTTCCTAGGTCACGAGTTGATGAAAACTCGCTTTCTCTCGGTTCGGTGCAGTGGTATTCATATGGCCATGCCAAAAAGGCCCGCCGTTCCACGCCACGAACTCACCGCCGAGATGGTCCGGCGCGCTTTGGACTACGACCCGGTGACCGGGTTGCTGTCCTGGCGACACCGCGACGACGTGTTGCCGCGTGTAAACAAACGCCTTGCTGGCAAGCCGGCGGGCTGCCCTGATGGTCAGTACGGCTACCTGTCGGTAAGGCTCCATGATTGTCCGTATCAGGCGCATCGCCTGATCTGGCTGCACGTCACGGGAGAGTGGCCCGCCGATATCCTCGACCACGTTGACGGAAATCCGTTGAACAACGTCTGGAGCAATCTGCGGCCAGCCACGCGAGCGGAGAACAACCGAAACCGACGGACACGCCGAGAGGATGGACGCCTGAAAGGCACACTTCCAGCCTCCAGGGGGCGTTGGAGGGCCGTGATCATGCTGGGCCGTGAGAACCATAACCTTGGCACCTTCAGCACCCAGGAGGAGGCACACGCGACCTACATCGAGGCCGCGAAACGTCTTCATGGGGGCTTCGCTCGGTTCGATTGATGGGGACGTGGGCGGACGCCCGGATAAAGCCCGGCGACGGCTCAACGCCCGATCAGTCCCCCGGCGACGGGGTCACACCGCTTAATCGGACCCGGTGGGGGTCCAACGCCCGAACTCGTCCCGGCGACGGACTGCCTTTGCTTCCGCGATAGCGCGCCCGATTGTGCCCGGCGACGGCGGCGGTTGCTCCGGCTCGACCACGTCATCGCTGACAGTGGCCAGGATCAGTTTAGCATCGGCGAGGGAAGCAACGATAGTGGCCCGCTTTTCCGCCTCACTCTCGGGCATCCTGCGCTGGAGGCGCGCGGCGAACATAATAGCCGTCATGATTGCGAGGTCGGTCATCTGATCCGGCCCGGTGGCCCAAAACAGAGAAAAACGTCATAGAGGAAGTAAATCAGGAACACGATCACGATGACGGCGACGATGATACGCAGCACCCGCATCACAAGATCCCCGGCCCAGCCGAGCCAACCCAGCACGATCGGCAGGATGAGCATGGCGATGGCCACGAGACCGCACACCACCACCAGCCACACCAGAAACCCCACGAACCAACCGACCGAGAAGCAGGACATCGTCATTGCTCCTGTTGCGTTGTGCCGAGCGCCGCCGCGCCGCCGCCCGCCATCAGGCCGGCGAGGCCATAGCGGCGGATTATGTTCATGGAATTAGTGTCGAAGACGACATAATTGTGACTGCCTTCCCCGGCGGACCTGGAACCTTGATCTAAATACTTAATGCCGGGGATGCCCGCCTCTTGTAACGCCTGAGAAGCCATGGCAGCGGGATCTCCCGTCTTCGACGCCATCTCACGGTTGGTCTCCAGTTCAGCCATGTAGTCCTTGACCGACATCCGCATGTCGCGCGGTGGGTATGGCGTGTTGTTCAGGGCTTTGATGACATCCGGGTGTTGCTCGCTCAGTGGCTTGTCCCATTGCAGAAACCGCTCGGGATCGGCGGCGACGTTGACCTCATACATGTGGCCGGGAGGCTTGCCCGATAGCGGAGCGCCCTCTTTCAGAAGTTGATAGCCTTGCCTAAGGTTTGCCATTGTCTCAGGTGACCACCCCATACCCCCCTGTGCGTGATCAAGCATTTTCGCCATTGCGGCATTTCGATCACCACCAAAAGAAGACAGGTATTGTGAAGCGATTTCTTCAGGTGTTGCCGGTTGCGCCAGCGCATCCCGATAACTGCGCGCCACGCCCTCGTTCTCGGCGAGATACATCCCGTGGCCGTAAGCCTGCGCGCCCTCGCCGGTGCCGATCTTCGACAGGTCGAACGCGTCGAACCGGTGCGGACTGCCGTGATAGGCCTTAATCATGCCAACTCCGCCCGTGTCGAGGCCAAGCGCCGGGTTGTCCATGCGCGCAGCACCCTGGCTGGTCATCTGCCCGGTGCGTGGATCGATGAACTGTCCGACCGGCCCGGCGTAGGTCGTCGGTCGTGGCACGCCCGTCGATTGCAGTGTCTCCGTCCCCACCGGGTTGTCCGAGCGCCAGACCTGGGCGGGATCGTCGGGCGGGAAGAGGTCGTTGCGCGCCGTGTCCAGGTTCTGATTCTGGAACCCCGCCATCAGCCGATTGAACCAGCCGGACACTACCGCCGCCGCTCCGGTCGTTTCAGTATATCATCAATACTCATTGGTCCAACGTAACCATTGGTGCCACGTGGCGCGCTGCTCCGTGCGTTGGCTAAAGAGGGAGGAAGGCCCGCAACGGGAGAAATCGGCTGACCCGCTGGATGCTCAGCTTCCCACTTTGTACGCTCTTCAGCCACTATCCTGGCTCTGTACGCCGCCGGATCGGTGCCGATTTCCTCATGCAGCCGCGCCGTGGAGTTCGAATCAATCATCCACTGGTAGGGGTGCGGTTTACTGTAAAGCTCGTTCCACAAGCGCGGATCTGCCTCCGTCCGCTTCTTGAAATACTCCGTCTCGCGATCGATGACCTCCTTCCCATGCTTGTCGAGCGCCATCATCTCAGACGTGTTCAGCCGCTCGTTCAGCACAACGCCCCGCACCCGCCTCGTATATCCCTCGGGGTCGCGCGCCGGGTCGATCGGCTCGGCGAAGGGCGGCGGCGTGGACTGTGGTGGCGGCTTCTTCGCCTCCTCGAGCTGCTTCGCCAGCGCGTCCCGCTCTGCCTCGGCGCGGCTCGCTCGCTCCACCCAGTTCTGCCGCCGCTGCCGTTCCTGCTCGTATGCCTTGCGCGGGACGTTGGGTTGGCCCGGCTCTGGTTCGCCAGGATCAACGTCGTCGTCTGGCTCCGTGGCTACCTTATCGGCCTTGACTGGTGGTGACGTGCTCTCAGGCTTACCCGCCGGGAGTTCTGGCGTGGCACGCTCTGGCGCTGCCTTTGATGGCTCCGACGCAGGCGTTTCGGCGGCCTCGGGCTGGGCGCCACTGCTTAGGAAGGCGTCAAGTTGGGATGGTGTCTCAGACACTTAGTTTCCACGCCTCCTGTTCTCGGGTATACTTCGGCCGCGCCGCCGACGATGACCCCTTCCGGGTCGCGAGACCCGGACCTCATTGAAGCTGGTAAGCCGTTCGCGGGACGTTCGGTTGTCCAGGATTGGTTCTCTCGGCGGCGCGCTCTCTACCTTTAGTCTGTTCATGCTGCCCCCGGCTGTTCCGGTGGCGCGAGCGCGTTGTGGCGCGCGATCAGCATGTCCCCGACACGCTGCACCGCGCTCTGCCGCAGATCGTCCGCGCGTGCCTCGTCCGCCGCCGCCTTGGCGTGCCTGCCTCTGACGTCGGCGATACCGAGCGCCGCCTGTATCTCCGGTGGAACCACTGTCCCCGGATCGCTCGGTGGGTCGGGCGGCGCGCCCATGTCGTTGTACATGCCATGGACATCCGCGATATGGTGAATCGATGCGTGCTTGCGCTCGGCCGCCAGAGCGAAGTCCGCCGCCGCCTTGCCCTGCTGCGCCGTGATGTCCGCCTGTGCCTTGGCCTGCATCATCTGCTGCGCGGTCTGCCGCTGTTGCGCCTGCGCCTGCTGGCTCTGCTTCAGCATCTCCAGAAGTTGATCCTTGTTCCGCAAATTGCTCGCCGCGATCAGGATCTCAGGCGGGATCAAACCCGGCTGCGTGCCGGCCAGTTGTATCAAAACCTGGAACTGCTCCGCCTGGATGCTCGGAACGTCGATGCCCTCTTCGATCGTTATGTCGATATCCATGTCCGTTATATCGTTGTCGATCCGTATTACCTGTTGCAACCGTGGATCGCCCGGCACGATCTGCATTTGCTGCATCGCGGCGGCGCGTTGCTGCTCGGGCATCGCCGCCAGTTCGTCCATGAGCCGCACCGGCTGGTTGATGCCGACATATTTCGTTGAGCCAAGATCATCGGTTACGTGAACAAAACGGCCCGCTGTCCAGTACTGCCGCGCGGCCATCCAGGCGACCTCGTAGACCGTCCGCGACCACATCCGCAGCGTATCGGCGATCGGCTCGTGGGTCGCGGCACCACCCGCCTGCTGCGCGAGGATGGCCCGGCCCGACAACTCGCGGGGATCGGTGCCGCTCATCGCCGCGTTCGGCCCCGACGCCTGCATTTCCGCCGTCGCGTGCTCCAGCAGCTTAAACTGGCCCTGAGCGAGTTCGCCGCCTTCCTGTATCTCGAACTTCATGCCGGGGTTGATGGAGATGTAACCGTCCGGTTTCGCCACTTCCCGCCGTGCGTGGTCCTGGTCCGCGACCGCGCCATCTTCCGCTATGACCTGCCGCACGCTCAGAAGATGCAGCGCCTTACTGCGTCGTTTATTGATCTCGTCTTGCACGGAAATCAGGTTGCGAACCATACCGTAACGGTTATTCTCACGATCGACGTGCGCGGACGCCATGATGAGGCCGGCCGTCGATCGGGCCTTACCGTCCAGGAACGGTGATTTCATCGGTTCAGCCAGGAAGCCGACGCGGGTCAAGGTGGAGACCCACCATTCGTTTTTCTCTTGCCAGTGCATCTGCACGATGCGGACGCGCTCGCGCTTACTGTCGCACCAGACGATGTCGTGCGGCCGGTCGGAGTAGGATCCGGTCTGCGTCGCGAACGTATCGGAAATGAGGTCTTCCGCGTCAGGCCACGTTTCGTATGCCTGGTCGCGATCCATCCAGATAACGATGCCTTTGTAGCGCGCGTCGCTAAAGTCCAGTCGTCTGCTATGAGGGTCCCAGAACAGGCGATCGAACGGCACCTGCGTAATCCTGATGTCCGCACCACCCCGCCCGTCGTCCTCCAGCGCCAGATCAGCGCCGCCCGCGCCCTCGACCATCAGGCTTTCGTAAACGTCCGAGCGGATCAGCGGAAAGTTGTTGTCGTCGGAGATGTAGCGAAGCCCCTGCGTCGCGGCGTTCGCCTTGTCCTCGTCGGTCGGGTTGCGGGCGAATGCTTTTGGGTCGGTCCTCGACTTGCGCTCGAGGCCGCACATCAGTTCGACTTTATCAGCGATCTTATTGATGGTGATTTCCGGCTGGCCGCGCGCCTTCAGCGCCTCCTTTTCCGCCGCGCTCCACTGGTAGCCGTCCTTGTAATCGCGATCGCGTTGCGACATACGGCGGCCATCCGCCGTTGCCATCTCGCTGTCCTCGAACCACTGGACCTGTCGCGCGTGCAGGTCGTCCAGGTCGCGCGGGTAGCGGTCGTCCGCGATCCCCGGCCCACCCTTCGGACGCGACGACTCGGCGGCCTCCGGGGCGGTCGGCGGGTCGGGATAGAGGGATTGGGACATTATCCGCTGCCCTTGACGCGCCGCGTTCGAGCGCTGTCTGCCTTGGCGTTCTCGGCGTCGGATCGTTCCACTTCGCCGGCGAGTTTTCGCAAATACGGCGCGAGGTTCTTACGCCCCTGCTGCCTCACCACACCCCGCATCGTAATCTCCATGAGGCGTTGGAACTCCATCACGGACAACGCATCCGACGTGACGGCCCCGTCCAAAAACGTCAGTAGGCAGTTGACCAGAGTATGGGCTCGCTGGACGAGTTTCCGGTCTGGCGCCGGCGGCGGGAACAGGTCGGCGTGCAGGAGTGCGTCGAGTTGCTTCTCGATCGCACGCTTGACCGAAAGCACGGTGACATCCTCCGGTGCCGTTGGCGGGTCGGGGTAGAGCGACTGGCTCATGTCGGTCTGATCACTTCACGGATCGAGTTCTTGCTCGCCGCCTCCATCGCATCAGCCAACAGCGAGCGCAGCCACTCCCGCTCAACCGTGAAGCCGAGATCCTCGGCTGCGATCATCGCCGCGTCGGCCCACTTGTCCACGTCAGTGCCGACCTCGCGTTGGAACTCCGCTCCGCTCAGTGTGCGAATGTCAGTCATTATCCATCGCCCCATCTTCGAGAAACGCCGCCACCCATGCCTTGAAGGTAACGCGTCGCGTGGGCGGTGACGGAAAACGGTCCAGGGTAGAGTTCATCAGATCACCCAGCACGGCCATCGCCTCAATGGGCTGCAGCTCGGCCAGATGTTCGTTCATCGCGATACGATGCCGCGCCGTGGCGACCCGGATCAGCGCCTCGATCTTTTCCCGGTCGGCTTCGGTCAGCCCGCGTTGCTCGATCATCACGCCACCCTCCAGTCGCGCAGTTCTTCCGCGTCGCGATTGAACGCCGCGTCCCAACTGTCGCGTGGCTTCGGCCGTTCCATGTCGCGAACGTAAGGACGTGACATACAACTATACCGTAACGAATCAGCCGCGTGATCTTCAGAACTTGTGTCAACGTCTTCCGCTCGGATCGGATCATGCTGCAATGCCGGAACGGTTCTGATCAGGTCTTTGCACGTCGAGAAGAACACCACCATCGGGTTGCCATCGCCGTCACCGACCAGTCGCGCCCTGACCTGATCCCAGCCGCCTATCGCGCCCAGCCGCGGCACCCTCTTGTTGTCTGCTGGGCGGAACACGATACGGGCCGCCTGCGTCATGCGCGCGGCGATCGAGGGGCCGCCATCCTCGCTGTATATCGCCGGATCGGCCACGCCCACCATCATGCCGCTGGCCGGCTTCGGATCGTCGCGCTCGCGGTCGCGAATGCCCTCGGCGACCTGCTCCGCCGTCATACGCAGCCCGACGTTCGGCTCTCCAGGCTTCATGCCGTACCATTCCCGATAGCAAACGAGGCAGCCGCGCGCGATGTCGGGAATGGACCCGTCGCTCACGGCAAACCAATGCACGGCGAACGGCCGCGCGCTGCCCCAGTCGAAGCTGCGAAACCGCGCCCAGTGGTCGGGGAGAGATCGAGGCGTGATTATGTGCCGATCGGCGCTGAACTCGGAAAAGAACGCTCCCGAAACGACTGACCAATCACCAAACAACCACGCGCGGACCAGTTCCGGCGAGCCCGACGCCTGGAGCCGCTGCACATAGTCGGGGCCGAGGTATGCGTTATCGGCGACCCGCGAGGGGATGTAGATCCGCTCCAATCCCGTATCGTCACGCAACACGCGCCAGCCCAACGGCGCCGGGTCGATGTAGCGCGAGCGCAACCACTGGTGTCCTGACCCGCCTGGGTTGCCAGTGAGACGCATGCCAACCGGCACGCCAGCGCCGCTGCGTAATGTCGCCATCAGCTTCAGGATCGGCGCGGGTGAGGGAAAATTGCCCGCCTCCTCGACATACACACGCGTGCAACTCCACCCCTGGTATGTCTCCGCGTCAGCATCCCGCTCCAGGTAAGCGTAAGTAATGCGCGCGCCGTTCGGGAATATGAAACGTCGAGGATTGTAGGTCGCGTGAACGCCGATCTTGGTATAGATCGATTTGGCTCGCTCGAATGTTTCATCGAGTTCAACGCGAGTGCGGCGGATCATCAGACCGATGGCGTCGACCCCATACTGCGCGGCATGGATCGCCCACTCGCCAATAACGGCCTCGGTCTTGCCGCCGCCGCGTGCGCCACCGAAGAAGCACTCGAACACCGCGCAATCGACGAACGCGGCCTGTGGTCCCGGCTGCGGGGACCATGCGGTCAACAAGCCATCCGCATCAGGTGTTTCCATTATCGTCCGTCACCATGACGGGCTCGACCATGCCGGCCGGCGCGTATTGGCGGAGCCATTCCTGCACTGATGCTGTGGCCGAGGGCGCACGGATGACGTAGCTCGCGCGCATGTTCACGTCGGCGTCGATCGGCTGCACGGGCTTGCCCCAGGCACGTTCGAGTAACACCACGGCGGCGGCGACCTGGGCGGCTGGAGGCGCTTTGTCATCACAAACGATGCTCGCCAGCCTGCCAATCGCTACTGGCGTGTGCGCCCGAGCCATTTCGATAACGTCAGTGGGGATCTTCCGTCGTCCGCTGGGATTACCGGACTGTCCTGGCTTGAATGACGTACCATTTGCGTGGCCGGACCTTGATATCACGGACGACCCCTGAAAACCCTGTTACACGCCTGCAACCAGGCCGTGTGGTATCCGGTTACCACATGGCGCGGCGGAAATGTCAAGAAACGGCCTGATTTGGTCAGGCGGCGCGTACAAAAAAAACCGCCGGAGGCGAACCCGGCGGTGGATAGGGGGGAATCTGTGTAGCTGAGTTACGCAGTATCGCCTGACGCAGCGGCGGATGCAAGAGGCGCCCGGGGACAGAGGCTCATGCGGCGGCTTCCGAGGGGTCTGTGCGGCGTGGCCGGCGGGTGGCGGTGACATAGCCCAGGGCGGCCAGTGCGACGCCGAGGATGGCCAGGGCGGCTGGCTCTGGGGTGGCCGAGGCGGACACGTCGCCCGTGAAGGATGCTGTGAACGCGCCGATGGTTGCGCCGTCGATGGTCAGCGCGGCGAGGTCGACAAAGGTCAGGTTGAAGCTCGACGGCGCCAGCAACTGGCTCGCCGGGATGATGTTGCTCGCCAGAACCAGCTGTTCGGGCGGGTTGGAGACCTGGACTGTCAGGCCGGGTCCACCATTGGCACCGAAAGCCGCGTCCGTGAACGTGCCGGAGAGGAAGTTTCCGCCGCAGCCCGCCACCGAAGAGATGCAGAACGTGCCTGAGTAGTGCTGGATTATTTGATTACCGAACAGCACGGCGGCGTCGATCGATGTCGCGGCGAGCTGAAAACTCGCGCCGGCGACATTGAACAGGCCGCCGCCGAGGGTGACGAGGGTTCCGGCCGCGATGGAGATGTTCGTCGTGATGCCGTTGTCGGTGGCGGTGACGGTGTTGGACCCGCTCTCCTGAGCGAAGGAGGTGATCAATGTGGCGTGGGCGGGAGTAGCGAAGTGGCCGAAGAACCCCGCTCCGGCGACGACGGCGATGGCTGCGGCGAGCGTGCGTTTCATGGCGGTGGCCCCGGATTGGCCTGGAAATGTGTCCGGATTTTCACCATTGGTCAAGAGCCGCGGAATAAATCGCGCCTGTCCGCAAAATGTCATTGGCTGTCCGCATATCGCGCTGTATGGTGTCTTCATCAACCAGGAGACACGGACATGAGCAGCCACCAGCCGATTACATCCGAGATGACCATTGAACAGCGCGCCATTGCCCGCGCGGCGAATTATGCTCGCTTCGCCGCGAATTTGCGGGCGTTCGCGGATCGTCAGGAAGCGCGGGCACCCGGCCGCATGGACCACATCACGGGCGACGTTCTGAAGGCAGCCGAGGTTTGCGAGACGATCTCGGCGGCTTACGCGGCGGGCGACAAGGAAACGGTCGCGGCCAACCGCGAGGCGTTCGGGTTGCTGGGGATGAACGCCACGGTCAGCGGCGCGATGGAGGGTTGAGCGATGACCAGCATTGACGATCCCGACACCACTGAGCCGACCCGCGAGGAGTTGCTGACGTTGAACGCTGCGTTGCGGTTGCGCCTCGACATGACCGTCTCCGCGCTACTGGCGGCGGCGTATCGGTTGGACGAGGTCCGTTGTGAATGGTTGGACGAGACGCCGGCCGAGGCGGAAATACTCGCTGGGCTGCTCGCGGCCGGTGACATGGCCCGTGCGGCCGTTCAGTTGGCGCGTGGCGAGACGACGGACATTCCCCGCTCTTTGCTCAAGGACATGCCGCCACAGCGTCAGGTGGCCGCCCGGCGGCTGCTGGAGGCCACGCGGTGATGGACGACGAGACGCGAGCCGCGTTCGCCACGCTCGAGGCGCACATGAACGGGCGATTTGATGCGTTGATGAGCCGTATGAACGACCAGTTTGAACGGGTCATCGACACGATGGGTTCGCTGAACACCGACCTTCGGAACACCAAGTCGTTTCTGCTGGAGGACGCGATCGTACTGGGTCGACGGATCAGCAGCATTGAGGATCGGCTGGACCGGCTGGAGAAGCGGGACGCTGGGCTATGACCCCGAAGGAATTCGAAGAGGCCTTGCGAGTATTGGGGTGGTCGCATCGTGAGCTTGCGCGGCGTCTGCGGTGCGACAGCGGCCTCCCCACCCGCTGGTCGCGTGGAACCGCTGTGGTGCCCCTCCCGCTGGCGCGGTGGCTGGTATCCGCGTGGGAATGGCACGAGCTGCACCCGGCGCCCAGCGATTGGCGGGTCGTTCAAAATGTGCGCGACGGTCAGCACGACCGTCCGTAACGTCATCGAGGGACTCCGAAGCCAACCCCTCTGACCACATCCGGCATCTGGCTTGCCGGACGGGCACGGCCCGGAGAATTCACCGTGTCATGACAGGCAGAACCTGCCAGTCCCATGGGATCGGGTCAATCATTGCCGCCGCCGCGCTGGATGAGGCGTGCCGCCGCGAGTGCGATGCCGGCTGCCGCGAGGGTGATCACGACGGCGACCTGGAGTGCGTAGAGCAGGATCATGGGTCGGGGAGATGGGATTGGCTTGCTTCATCCCATTTGATGCCCGCGCGCTTTTCCCAGATCCGCATGATTGCCTCGGCGGGCAGGCCTTGTGCTTTGAGGCGGTCTGTTTCTTTCCGTCCCTCGGCGAGGGCGGCACGGATCAGTCGCCGCGTCGGTTGGTCCTTGTCGGTCATCGGTGGAGCGCGGCTTGCAGTGCCCGCCACACCTCGCGGTCGCGGTCGCACAGTTCGCGGTCGTAGTTGGCCGCGAGTGGCCCGTCGGCTGTTTTTGCCGACCGCTTCGCCTGCGCGGCGGCCTGCTCGACCAGCGCCTTGAGTTGTTGGCGTAGTGCGTCGCGCCTTCCGTGATCGTATGCGAGGCACTCGACATGGAGACGCGTTTCGTCCGCCACGGAAAGTTTGATCCGGTCGGCGATGACAGCAGGAAGGTCTGGCACTTCTTCAACTCCTGGTTGCGGTAGTTCGTTACGCTGGTTGCGGCGTTCGTTACGCTTCACGACGGCGGCACCCGGTTTGGCCTCAATAATCCCCCCCCTTTAGGGGGGGGGGGATTTAGTGAGGCCGAAGCCGAACCGGGCTGCCTTGGCCTCATTAAAGAGGCCTCAAGAATGAGGCCAATTATTGAGGCCGGTTCACCGCAGTCCGACCCAGACATCGTCGCATATGATTTTTTCCTGTCTTTTCAGCATGGTAATCGCCCTTTGTATCCTTTGGTTGTTCGCTTTCACGTCCCTTTGCCGTTCGGTTTCGTTGCCATTTCCGTCCTCTGCGTCTAAAATCCCGGCCTTCTTTATTGAGGCACGTAGCCTCCCCCTGGCGATAGCCCGGATTGGGGGTGATTCCGGGTGCATGAGGACGTCCTCGCCCTCCCTCGGATCGGCCATCAGGTTGTATAATTCGTCGAGGATGAGAGCCGCGAGGATGGCTGTCTCGCTGTTGCCGGAGACCGGGCGGCCCCGCTTCTTCGTCGGCTGTTGAGAAGCTCCGGCGTCATGGACGATGCACGAGGAAACCGGTCGCCCCTCCGGGTCGAGGCCAACGGGGACGATTTCCAGGGTAAAAGCGCGCGGCTCCGTTTCGGCGTCGTCCTTGGCCATCTCGACCTGGAAGAACCGTAGGGCGCGGGTCTCGTTCTCGGGCCATACGTGAACGATGGTATCAGCACCGCCGATCAGCGAGACGCTGCCCGCCGGGGTGCCGCCGGCCTTGATTTCGTGATGCACCAGGGCGACGGCGTAGCCCTGGTCGATCAGGACAGTCACGCTGGAGAGGTAGACGTTCATATCGGGGGACGCGTTGACATTTCCCACGCCGAAAGAGCGGAACACGGTGTCGATGACGATCGCGACCGGATCGAGGCCGCGTTGCCTGGCGTCCGCGAGGGCCTCGATGATCGACGATGGATCAGGGGCATATGTGAGGCCGCGGGTTTCGGCACGGATCAGCATGGGTCGTCCGGTGGCGAGGATGAATCCCTTGGGGTAAGTGTCTCGGTCCCAGCCGTTGGCCTGCGCGGCGGCGGTGAGGCGTTTCCAGAATCCGGCGTGACCCTCGCAGGCGACGTAAAGCACGGGACCGTGCCGCACGATGTCGTGACCCATCCAGTCGCTGCGGTTTTCGTCGGTGATGGCGAGGGCGAGGTCGGTGACCAGGAAGCTTTTGCCGCTTTTGGGTGGTCCGTAGACCAGGGTGATGCTTCCGGCGTGCAGCAGCCCTTCCACGATGGTGCCGAGGGGTCTGGCCTGAAGGGCATCCCAACCATAGGCCAGTTGGAGCGCGGGTTTGCGTTCATCAGGTTTGGATGGTGGCTCGGTGATTGGCGTCGGATCGTTCACCCAGTCGGGTGGCTCTCCGAGGGGCGTTTCAGGGTGAAACGTGCCGCCTGCCATGTGGAACAGCGATCCGGCGCCGATCTTTGTCGGTGGACTGTTCGGGTAGTCTTCCCAGCGTTTCGCGGTTATTTTCGCATTGTAGGCCGGGTTTCGCCTGCTCCAGGTGTCAAACAGGTCGCCGCCGAAGGCCGATCCCCCGGTGGCGGCCCAGAGGGCCATTCCGACGCGGTTCCATGCTTCCCAGTTGGCTGGTCCGGTGTTTGGGATGGCGGCCAGCGCCGCGGCGACGCGGAGCGGTTCGGCCTGAGGGTCGCCCGGTTCGTGGTCCTGCCCGTTGGACATCCCGGGCGGTGGCGCGTTGATAATGGCGGCGGCCTCGGTGAGGAACGCCAGCAGTTCGGCTTCTGTGATCGCGAGGAGGTTTGGCCGGACGATATCGCCGGGTTGGGTGGTCCATTCCAGGTCGGCGCCACTGTCGTGGCGGCCGAAGGCAACGAATTGTTGCCCGGCGCCGAGGACTTCGACCTTGCAGGCATTTTCCTTTGTGTGGCTTCGGCCGACGATTTCGGTCTTGCGCGGCTGTCCGGCGGCGGCGGCATAAAGGACCAGCGAGCGGGCGGAATTGTGCCGAACCCTGATCGGGGCCTCGCCGAAGCGCGCGATGACCATGGCGCGGACGCGGAGCGCGAGTTCCGGGTCGTCGATGTCGATATCGATGGCACGCAAACCATCAGCGAGGATGCCGGTGTTGAGCGCGAACGCGACGGGTGGAATGGTAGTGCAGAAAGGCGGGTCTTTGAGGGCGGACTCGCGCCAGTTGTCGCCGAGTGGACGTTTCCCTGGGGATGGTCCTTTGGCGTCCCAGTTATGGATGGGCACGGGGCGGAAGCCCGCCTCCCAGAGGTGGCGGCGTGTCTCGGCGATGGTGTCGAGGGACTGGCTCATGACAGGCGCCTTTGGAGCCGCGCGAGGATGGCGTGGACGAGAATGCGTGCGACGGGCTCGGCGATGGGGCGGGGTTGGTCGGTGGGCAGGCGAAGCCATTCGGGCGGCACGTATGTCGGGTCTGGGTCGCAGCCCTCTCCCGTGAACCCGAACGGACGGACGGGGCGTTGCGGCGGAGAGGTGTCGAGACGTGCGGCACGACTGTGCACGACTGGGTCGAAGAGGTCCGGCTGAGTGGCGCGGGTGGTCACGTTCCGCACATTCCCTCACATTCCTCCCCGAACAGGTCTCCCTGGCCGCGATCGGCCCACGAGCGCAGATCCACCTCGGCGATCGGCACGCGGGCCGGGTGCATGAACTGCTGGCCACGAAACCCCGGCTGATTCCGGATCGCGGCATCCACCTCCAGAACGTCCGCCCAGGCGACGGGGTCGGCCCTAATGGCGCGCCACCGGGCGGCGCTGTGGTAGGGGCACCCTACGCAGGCGGATTTGGGTGGCTCCATATCAACGTGCCGTCTGAGCCACGCCTGGCAGTCGGCGCGGGTCATGTCCCGCTCGATCAGCGGCCATCGGTTGCTGATGTAGCCGACGCGCGAGGGCTTCATGCGATGCGCTTCGTCGCGCGAGATACCAACCCACATCTCGCAGCCGCCCTTTGGTGTCTTGCCCCCGAGCAATTGACGGACGCGGCGTTGTATCGGCGCCAGTTTGTATTCCGCCGTGCATTGCCGGCGCCCAATCCCGTCACCGCCGTCCGGCATCCGCAGGAACCAGGGCACCGCCGCGAGCCGACCACCGGTCGTATTGCGTTTCGCCATGATGTCGGCGCGGAGGTCTCCCGCCGAAACGCGTACGACGGGGAACGGCAGCATCGGCTCCAGTCTGTCGAGGTGGTCATAAACCGCGCGCGGCTCCCAGCCGGTGTCCGCGAAGATCGCGAAGTCCGGCATTGGCCCGATCTCCCCCGCCGCCGCCATCAGCGCGAGGGTCGTTGACTGCACGCCGGCACCGAGCGAGAGCACGCGGAGCATGGCGGTCACGACGCCGCCCAGTGTCGTGGTTCGCGCGCGTAACAGATGGCGCGGCAATGCGGGCAATACGCTGATCCGAGCCGGGCGGGTTTCCGGCAATACTCGTGGTTCGGCGCCGTGTTGTCGGCCCACAACGGGAACCGGCACTGTCCGGAGAGCGGGAGTGACGCCGGAGCCGGTGTGAGCTGGACGGAGGGCTCCGAAGGAGACCGTAGTGCCGAGCACGCGAGGCTGATGGGTAATCCGACCTCGGGCGCCACGTCGGCCTGAACGGGCCTTGGAGGGGCCGCGCGGGGGTAGGGGGCTGGAGCGCCGGGGGGGTGGATCGGGGACGGCAGCACCTCGGTGATGAGGCCCAACGCCCGGAGCCGGTTGATGCGCCCGGCGATGCTGTTCTTGCCGCGCCCGAGCAACCGTCCGATATCGCGCGTTGACGTGCCATTCTGTCGTTCCGAGATGATCACGTCATCGTCGGGCATGACTGGCATCACGGCATCCTCCAGGCCAATCCCGGCAATTTCCGTGTCGCCCTGAACGTGCGTGTCCGTGCCGCGCGTCGTGGTGCCGCCGGGGCACGCACCGATTCCATCTCGGGCAGCGGCCAAAAAGCCAGCAGGCAGTCCGTCCGTTCCGTTGGCGTGACCGTGATGCGATGGGCGTTGCCATCGTTGGTGACCACACCACAGCTTTCGCATAAATCGCACAGCGCCTTCTCGAAATTCCCCGTGTCGCGGCGCGAAATCGGCACTTCGATGTCGAGATTGAAACGGCAGGCCAGCGGCGCCATGCCGACGATCTGCATTCGTAACAACCAGCCGGCCTTTTCAGCCCACGCGCGGTACTCGCGGCTACGAACCCGTGGCTTGCCAGGAGCGGTGACCCAAAGTTTGTTAAGACTGGGCGGCGTCGGGATGGTGACGATGATGGCGGGCTGTTCGCTCATGGCAGGTAGACCCGCGCGATGTGGCGAGCGAGCGGCAGCGGGATCTTGGCAATCATGGCGGATGCGAATTTTCTGGATGTGCCGATGTGTTGCCGCTTGTCGTCCTCGGAGCGTTCTATCTTCACACCCTCGACCATGTGCGCGAATTGTCTGGCGTTCGCGACGTTGAAGCCGACATCGGACAGGTCGATACCGGGTTGTTTCAGCCCCTCATGTTCAGCGGGATTGGTCCAGTGTCCGGCGGTGCGGTGCGGGACGCCTTTGATGCCGTCCAGATGTCCTTGAGCGAGACCGCCGGGAGGAAACCGGCCATCAGCCAATCCCGAAACCTTTATTCCGGCGAACGTGATTGGCATCAGCGCCGGCACATCGCCCCACAGGTAATAGCTGCCGAAGTTCCACCGCGCCCGCCCGACCCACTTCTGCGCGCCGCGCACGTTTTCCACGACGAGCGGGATGTGATGTCCGGCGGCCTCAGTGGCCTCGCGCTGAATGCGAAAACACGACTCAAACAGCGAGTTGTCGGGCGGCGGCAGCGCCTTTGCGCGCTTCCAGGGCATCGCACGATAGCTGTAGCCCTGGCACGGCGGGCTGGCGACGATCAGCGTGGCGTCTTTGAACTGCGCGCCGTCCAGCGTCAGCACGTCTTGCAGCACCAGTTGCGCGGGATAGGCGTGCTCGCCGTACCGGTGGGCCTCGATGTCGAAGCCGATTACGTCGTAGCCCTCGGCCAACAGGCCCTCAGACCAGCCGCCGAGGCCGGCATAGAGGTCTATGGCGAGAGGCTTACGGCGGCTCACAGCTCGCCCTCACGCTTGATCCACCAGAAGCGGCCGTGGACGACGGTCACGGTCTTTGGCCACTGCGGGGGCACCCAGTCCGCGCCGTACAGGCGCAGCAGCGCGCGGCAGGTGTGTATCGTCAGGTCGGTGCGCTCGGCGATCTCGCGCCAGCGCAGGCCGTCGTGGCGCAGTGCCGCGATGAGGCGGCCGGTCTCGCGGCGGTAGCGTTCAGTGGTCACTGTCACCACGCGTTCGGCCGGCTGGCTCATGTGGTTTCCTCCCGTCCGTTATCGCGGCTTCAGTTCATTCGCGGCCTCCGCCAGGGCGGCGCGGTAACGCCCGAGTTCGTTGCTGACCGAGGCGCGGCACCACCACAACGTGATCCAGCCGAGGCGTAGTTCGGACTGCTCAATCCGCACGCCGCGCCAGGCGGTGGAAAACTCCGCGGCGAATGTCATCCGTTGCCACGGGCCGCCCTTCGTTCAGCGACGAGGCGATTTACTTCGTCGGCGAGTTCGGACACTTCCGCCATTAGTTCAATCAACTTGTGCGCGGGCGGGGAATGCACGCCGTAGAGGTAATTCTGCGCGACGCGGCGGTCGATGCCGATGCGGCGGGCGAGAAATTTGTCGGCGCAGCGCGTCCATTGAAAATGCCGGCGCAGGACGGTGGAAAAGCGGAGAGCGCAATCCTCGGCTGTGAGGAAGTTATACATTTCTAGGCGACCTTTCCCGCTGGTGTTATCCACAGGCACGCGCGCATCAGGCGGCCTGCTGGACTGGCTGAGGTCGCCATCTCGGGTCAGGAGTGCCGTAAGCAGCGGAGAGTTCGCCATCACTGAGAAAGATGAGCCGCTTTACAATCCTCGCCTGCGGACGGTGGCCATAGAAAAGCCAACCCGCGACCGTGCCTCGGGTGCATTCAAGAAGTTCTGCCAGGTCGTGCTCATGAAGCCCCTCGCGAACCATCCATGCTCTCAGCGCCGACGAGCGCGGCGTGTCGCCGTGATTGCGCGGATTAGGCCCGGTGAGAGATCGAGTTGGATCACTACCAAGATCAGGCAAACCAAGATCACCCAACATATCGGGCGAATAGGTGAACCACTCGAAACGGATGCGAAGATGGGCGAACCGACGATGCAATGCACGTTCGTCTTCCTCAGTGCCTTGAAGAAGGCGAAACAGTTTCAGGTCATCCCAAAGGCGAGCCTGGATCATATCCAACCGCCATTGCACGAACGCCGAATATCCGATCTTGACTGGTCCATCGGAACCAAAGCGCGCGAGATATACGGGCATCAGGCGACCGCCTCGGCCGTTTCAGGCGCCCGCCGTGTCAGTTGCAGAACATCTTCGATGGGAAGATTAAGAGCTTGACTGACCTGCTGGGCGCGCCACGCTGGAATCCAGCCTCGCGTCTTCCACTCGCTGATCGTGTTGTGCTTCAGGCCGAGGGACGCGCCGAACTTCGACACGCCGCCATGGTCCTTGATGAGTTTGGTAAGGGCGGGGTTCTCCATGCCCGTGATTGTCGTTTATTACGACACGTTCTGTCAACCCTCGTTGTCGTAAGCAACGACACGCGCCACGACCGCCTCTGCCATCCTCACCTTATGAGTAATCTCAAGGCAATTGGACGCCGGATCGCGAAATTGCGCCGAGACTCAAAAATAACACAGGTCGATTTAGCTGCTGAAATCGGCGTCTCGCGATCTGTCCTCGGGGAAATCGAGGGAGGCACCCAACCGGGCGGCCTCGGGACAATGCTGGCTCTAGCGGACCACTTTAAGGTGCCGTTCGACTGGCTTTTGTGCCGCGAGGTTCCTCCCGGCGGCCCACTGGTCGGCAAGTTCATTGATGATCCCGACACATTGGCCTGGGTTCGGTTCTGGGAGGGGCTCACCCCCGAGCAACGCCTTGTCGCCGCGAAGATGCTTGGATTCCCACCACCGACGACGGCGGCGGCATAGGGGTTCAGCGCCAGCCAATAATTTTGTCGTGTTTGACGACATTTCCCTGTTGCAAAGCTTGTCGTAATATACGACAGTGCCTCCAGCAATCCCGCTGGAGTTTTTCCCGTGTCCCTTCATTCTTGTCCTCCCCGTCCGGTTTTTCAATCTGACGTTGTTACATTACGCGACGGCGCCGCCCGGTCAAACGCCGCCGCGCTGTTGGTCGAATGTGAGCGCTGCGAGGACGGCACGCGGTTCGCTGGCAACAGCCCGGCCGGCGGCGTTCGGTGCGAGGCGTGTGACGGCACCGGACAGGTCGAGGTCGTCTGCGAGTTGTGCGGTGAATATGGCGCCACGGATCTGCTTGAAGGCCGCCCGTATCACCTCGGGTGCGCGGAGGAGGTGCTGTCGGACATGCACCGCGTTCTGGAGAGGGCGGCGTGATGGACATCGAGATTGAGCGCGATGTCGAGCACATCAGGCGGGCGCTCAGTTACCTGCATTCGTTCTGTGGCGACGATGACTTCGACGATGCCGATCGCGTGATGCTGGCGCTCGCGTATCAGGCGCTCGACGCCTTGGTCGCCGCCCTGATCGTGGCGACGGATCGGCCGGAGAGGACGCGGTGATGGATCATCGAGTGGACATGCGGACATGTGAGCATGCGGACATGTGGGACCGTCGAGCCGACGACATCCTGAGTGTCGAGAGGCTGACGAGTTGGTGCCGCCGGCACATCGAGCCGCCGCCGGCCGCGCTGCTCTACGAGGCCACGGCCGCCGTCGAGCGACTGAGACAGGAGATATAATGCGTGTAACTGTAACCATCTCTGGCCCAACAGGCAGTGGCAAGTCCCGGTTGGGTATGGAGATTGAAATTGCACTGAAAGCCATAGGTGTGTCTGTAGAATGGAATGAGGCTGATGAAGAACGCGAAGCACGACTAGAGGCTTGGGCCGAACAAGCCGGTGCATATCAACCTGATCTACCTGATGTTGTTCTACAGGAAATCAACACACCCATTACCATAGCGGAAGGTTTCCGCAAACTGGGAATATAAGATGATCGCCCGCGAGCGACTGAGACAGGAGACGCGTGATGAGTGAGTTTAAGCCAACCCTATGTATCGACATGGATGGTGTAATTCACCTGTATTCCAAAGGTTGGCATGACGGCACCCTTTACGACGTGATGGTTCCTGGTTTCTTTGAGTGGGCCGTTGAGGCTCAGAAATACTTCAAACTGGTGGTCTACTCTTCCCGATCATCGACCGATGAGGGGCTTCTGGCGATGGGCAAATGGCTCGCGGAAAACATGCGGGCGTGGGAAGGCGAGCCTGTTGAACTGACCCTGGCTCATGAAAAACCGCCCGCGTGGCTGACCATTGACGACCGCGCGATCAGGTTCACGGGCGATTGGTCGGACCCGCTGTTGCGCCCCGAGGCCTTACGCATGTTCAAACCATGGAACGCGAAAGGAGCCGCGCGATGCTGAGTGAGGAACTGCGAAAGCTGGCGCTCTGGCTGCTGGCGCGGCGGCGGTTGTTGGATGATCCGCCTGTTGCTGACGTTCACCTCGACGACATTGTCGCCAACGTGCTGGAGGGACTGGCCGAGGAAGCCGAGCGACTGGAGCGAGGGACCCGGCTGCTGAGCGCTGATGAAGTTGCTGAGAGGATCTCGGTCGAAGGTTTACCGCGATGAGCGACGCACCGAGCGGCTACGACGTGGAGCGCGTGCTCCAGATCTGGAACGATGCCCGCGAGAGGCTACTGGCCGACGATCCGACCCTGGAAGGGGATGAGGAAGCGCTCGCGGAGCTGCTGGGTCCAGTCCAGGGCTACGCCGATGACCTGATCACCAGAACGCTGCGCGCCAAGGTTCATGCCGAGGCCATGGCGGCGGCGGCGGATGAACAGGCGAAGCTGATCATCGCCAGACGCAACCGCTATCGGGCGCGTGAGGATGTGATGAAACAACTCGCCGTCGATCTCATGACCGCGACGAAACGCAAGAAATTCGAGATCCCCGACATGACCGCATCAGTCATCGCGGGCCGTGTTGGCGTCCACATCCCTGACCCGGATAAAGTTCCAGATAATTACTGCGAGGTTATCGTGACGAAAAAACCCGACAAGGAAACGATCAAAGCGTTCCTGGAGGCGGGCGAAACCATCCCCGGCGCGGAACTGAAAACGGGTTCTGATTATCTCATGATAAGGCGCGGATAATGAGCACTTCAATCACCACCGCTCCACGTGAAACGGGCGTCTCGCACGTTGTCCTGGAGCCTCGCAACATGGATGAGGCGTTGCGTCTGGCGGAGTTCATGGCGCGTGCCCGCACGCTGCCAAAGCACTTGCAGGCCAGTCCAGGCGACTGCCTCATGGTGGTCGAGCAGGCGATGCGTTGGGGTATGTCGCCTTTCGCGGTTGCCCAGGCCACGTCGGTAATCTCCGGCAAGATGATGTATGAGGGCAAGTTGGTGGCGGCGGCGGTGGAAACGTCGGGCGCCATCACCGGGCAACTTGACTACACTTTCACGGGGCAGGGTGAGAGCCGGTCCATCGAGGTCTCCGCCACCCGGCGCGGCGAGACCAATCCCCGCACGGTGACGGTGACGTTGCGCGAAGCGCGCACCGACAACCAGATGTGGAAGCGCCAACCGGATCAGCAACTCGTCTACCACGGGGCCAGGGTATGGGCGCGGCGATGGACACCGGCGGTAATCCTGGGCGTCTACTCGCGGGAGGAAATGGGCCAGATCATCGAAGGGGAGATCGTGGGAGAGATCGAGCCGATACCTGCCCCGAAGAGGGAGCCGCCGAAGTCCAGGCAAACAGCGGCTCAATGGTTGGACGAGACCGCGCGGGAGTTGGCCGATGCGCTCGATACCGAGGCGCTGAACGCCATCATGAGCCGGCCGAGATATATGCAAATGCGCGCGTGGCTGACGAATGGCGCGCTCGATCGGTTGATGTTCCTCGAAAGCGAAGCCATTGAACGCACGACCGCGCCGAACGACGGTGTTTTCGCGGACCCAGCTGATGACCCATTCCTCCAGCCGGCGCGCGAGCCGGCGTGATGACCCAATACCCTGGGCTGATACGTGGTGCTCCGGCGCCAAAATGGTTGCCGCGTGGCGGGATCGAGCATGTTCTTGAGGTTAAAGAGCGCGAGGGCCTGACGTGGTCTGAAACAGCCATTCGCTTTGGTACGACGATGAACGCCATCAAGGCGGCGTCACGGCGGCGGTTGCTGGCGCGGCGGAACGCATGACCGGCCGTCCATTGCCCCGCCTGCTGGCCTCGCTGGCGATCGGCCTCGTGCTGGTGGGGGCCTATTGGCTCGCGCTCGATGCCATTCCCCGCGCGATGCTGGCCGAGGTCGCGGCGGCGCGGGTGGCGCGGTGAACGAAGCGCGCTGGTTGCCTGCGTCCGAGGCGGCCCGCTACGTCGGCCTCGAAACCGAGGGTTTTCGTAGAGCCGTGCGTCGTGGCACGCTGCCCCCCGCATCCTACAAACTCGGCAAGCAGTCGCCGCGCTGGGATCGTGTGGCGCTCGACCGGGCCATGGGCGCCGAGGATGCCGTCAACGGGATGGAGGAAGCGGTTAATGCCCTTCTCGCGCAAGGCAAGATCGAAGAAGGTCGTCCGCAAGCGCCTCGCGGACGGCACCGTGAGGGTTTATGAATACGAGCGTGGCAACAAGCCGGCGGCAGCGCCGAGAGGCCCCGACAGCCTCGCCATGCTGATGCGGGCTTATCAGGCCAGCCCCGAATGGAACCGCCTCGCGGAGGCTACCAAGGACCGTTACGTGCGGTATCTGCGGCCACTCAGGGATCTGGCCCAATACCCGGCGGCCGACCTGACGCGAAAACTCGTCACGACGATCCGCAACCAGATCATGGGCACCGACAAGCCGGCCGCCGCCAATACCTTCGTGCGGGCGGTTTCGGCGATGTACGCCTGGGGCGTCGAAAACGAGTGGGTGACGACCAATCCCACCATACGGATCAAACCCCTCCCGGGCGGCCACTTCGCGGCCTGGACCGCTGACGCGGCGACGCGCGCTCTGGACGAAATGCCCGAACACCTGAAGCGCCTCATTCTGATGGCGCTCTACACCGGGCAACGTCGTGGTGATTTGTGCCGACTGGCGTGGAGTAACTACGACGGCGCGCGGCTCAGGCTCACGCAGGAGAAGACGGACGTTTCTCTGGTGATACCGGTTCATCCCGTCCTGAAGGCCGCCATGGACGGGTGGGAGCGGCGGGCAACAACGATCCTGGTCAACGCCCGTGGCTGGCCCTGGAAGCCGGAGAGCGCCTCCAAGGGCATGAAGGAGGCGATCGATCGCCTGGGCTTTCCATCCGGGTGGAACATCCACGGGCTGCGGAAGCTGGCGGCCGCGAACCTCGCGGAAGCGGGATGTTCAGCGCACGAGATCATGGCGATCACCGGGCATCGGACGATGGGAATGGTTAGTTTCTATACCGCCAGCGCGGACCAGGAACGGATGGCGACGGCGGCGATACACCGGCTACCGGTTCGGCGGTGACAACCGCCTGGAAACCGGAAACCGGCGAACAGGAAACATTCAGTGAATCACTACGGAATTGCCGACGTCGATATCCTGATGAAATATATGGGCGCTTTGGAATAATTGCCTGTTTTTGGCGAACAGGACCCCTGGATCGCGGTCATCAGGTCGTGGCCGCCCGGTAATGAAGGATCATCCGATGGCGCACAGGAGACCAAGTGAGGTTCGGCGACTGACCCAAAAGTGGGGCCTCCATCAATTCATGGGGCCGGAGCACGAGGCTTTGCTGATGGGCGAGACGCTCAGCGATCTGCGGAAGCCGGATCTGGATGCGTTGTTCGAGTTGGTTTTCGGCCGCGCGCTCCCGGACCCTCCAGGCTACGCGCCGAGGGGATGACAACGCGGATGTTGCCGCTGGCCTGACGACGGGAGTATGAGGCGGGTGCGCCGGGCCGGTTCGTAGCCAGCCCGGACGCGGAAACCGGATGCGCGGTTTCGGGGACCCTGGTGATGGGTTTACCCCGGATGCCGCTCATCCACAAACAGGATTTGAGCGATGAGTGCCACGACCCCCACGCCCGAACAATTACAACGCGCGAAATG